>Ga0081539_10001524_pt1 | contig 38861 bp, 43 predicted proteins | sample TabmetS4T2R2_FD_71023 | JGI IMG/M metagenome (GOLD analysis project Ga0081539, IMG submission 71023) | Tabebuia heterophylla rhizosphere microbial communities from the University of Puerto Rico - S4T2R2 | ecosystem: Host-associated > Plants > Roots > Rhizosphere ... | reverse complement strand
CTGAGCACGACGAACCTCCTCGCGAGCCGCCCCCCTGAGCGACTCGTCGTGGCGAGACGGACCCGCGATCCGGAGGATCCAGGCTGGATCCGGGTCTATCTGGCGTGGTGTGTATGGGTACGGACGGCCACGGCATGGTCGGTGACCGTCGGGTGACGATAACACCGGCCGCGCGGCGGCTGTGACTGCATCGCATGGCCCCCGGACATACGTGCAGGTATCCGTGGACGAGCGGTAGACGAGCGCACGGCACGGTGCGACGAGCGCTCGCCCCGTGCCGTTGCGTTGGTCACAACCCTCAGAGCGTGGTCGCGGTGCCCCCGGCAGCCGTGATCTTCTCTCGCGCACTGCCGGAGAACGCGTGCACCGTCACGTTCAACGCGACAGCGACATCCCCGGTGCCCAGCACCTTGACCGGCAGGCCGTCCCGGACGGCACCCCGGTCGACGAGGGACTCCACGGTGACGTCGCCACCGTCGGGGTACAGCGTGCTCAGCCGGTCCAGGTTCACCACCTGGTACTCCACCCGGAAGGGGTTCTTGAAGCCGCGCAGCTTCGGCAGGCGCATGTGCAGCGGCATCTGCCCGCCCTCGAAGGCGGCCGACACCTGGTAGCGCGCCTTCGTCCCCTTGGTGCCGCGTCCAGCGGTCTTGCCCTTGCCGGCCTCGCCGCGACCCACCCTGGTCTTGGGTGTGCGAGAGCCCGGCGCCGGACGCAGGTGATGCACCTTCAGCGCGTGCTCGCGCGGAGCCTGGCCTTCAGCCATCTCAGTCCACCTCCTCGACGGCGACGAGATGCCGCACCGCCCGGACCATCCCCCGGATCTCGGGGCGGTCCTCCTTCACGACGACGTCACCGATCCGCTTCAACCCCAGCGTGCGCAGGGTGTCGCGCTGGTTCTGCTTGCCGCCGATCCCCGACTTGATCTGCGTCACCTTCAGCCGGCTCATCACCCGGCCACCCCCGAACGGGCCCGCAGCAGCGCCGCGGGGGCGACGTCCTCCAGCGGCAGGCCGCGCCGGGCGGCCACCGCCTCGGGCCGCTCCAGCGAACGCAGCGCGGCCACCGTGGCGTGCACGATGTTGATCGCGTTGTCCGAGCCCAGCGACTTGCTGAGGACGTCGTGGATGCCGGCGCACTCCAGGACCGCGCGCACCGGGCCGCCGGCGATCACGCCGGTACCGGGAGACGCCGGGCGCAGCAGCACCACGCCGGCCGCCTCCTCGCCCTGCACCGGGTGCGGGATGGTTCCCTGGATGCGCGGAACCTTGAAGAAGTGCTTCTTGGCCTCCTCGACACCCTTGGCGATCGCCGCGGGCACCTCCTTGGCCTTGCCGTAGCCGACGCCGACCGTGCCGTCGCCGTCACCCACGACCACGAGCGCGGTGAAGCTGAACCGGCGGCCGCCCTTGACGACCTTGGCCACGCGGTTGATGGTGACGACGCGCTCGACGAACGCGGTCTTCTCCGCCGCGCCCTCGCCGCCGCGCCGGTTGTCGCGGTCGCGACGGTCCCGGCGGCCGGCGTTCTCGCCGCCTCCGGCGCCCGATCCGCGGCGCTGGGGTCCAGCCATCAGTCAGTTCCTTCTCTCTCGTTCGTCGATCGCTCGATTAGAGGGTCAACCCGGCTTCGCGTGCACCCTCGGCCACCGCGGCCACCCGGCCGTGGTACCGGTTGCCGCCGCGGTCGAAGACCACGGCCTGCACGCCCGCGGCGCGGGCCCGCTCGGCCACCAGCTCGCCGATCCGCCGTGCTTTCGCCGTCTTGTCGCCGTCGAACGACCGCAGGCCGTCCTCCATCGTGGACGCCGAAGCGAGCGTCTTGCCCGCCGTGTCATCGACGATCTGGACCACGACGTGTCGTGCCGAGCGGGTGACGACCATGCGTGGACGGTCGACGGAACCCCGCACGGTCTTGCGCACGCGCAGATGACGGCGGGTGCGGGCAGCCGAGATGGTGCGGGAGCCGGCGCCGCTGCGCTTGACACCGATGGCCATTACTTCTTCCCCGCCTTTCCGACCTTGCGCTTGATCTGCTCTCCGGCGTACCGGACGCCCTTGCCCTTGTACGGGTCGGGCTTGCGCAGCTTCCGCAGGTTGGCCGCAACCTCGCCGACCTTCTGCTTGTCGATGCCGGACACGACGAACCGGGTGGGTGCCTCCACGGTGAACGTGACGCCGTCCGGCGGCTGCACCGTGATCGGGTGGCTGTAGCCGAGCGCGAACTCCAGGTTCGCCCCCCTGGCCTGCACCCGGTACCCGGTGCCGACGATTTCCAGCCGCTTCTCGTAACCCTGCGTCACCCCGGTGACCATGTTGGCGATCAGCGAGCGGGTCAGGCCGTGCAGCGCGCGCGAGGTCCGCTCATCGTCCGGCCGGGCCACGCGCAATGTGCCGTTGTCGTCGCGGAACACGGTGATCGGCGCGGCCACGGTGTGCGACAGCTCGCCCTTCGGTCCCTTCACCGTCACCTCGTTGCCGTCGACGCGCACGTCGACGCCCGAGGGCACAGCGATGGGCAGCTTTCCGATGCGGGACATCAGATCCTCCCTGCCCTACCAGACGTAGGCGAGGACTTCCCCGCCCACGCCCTTCTTGGACGCCTGCCGGTCCGTCAGCAGGCCGGACGACGTCGACAGGATCGCGACGCCGAGGCCACCGAGGACGCGCGGCAGGTTGGTGGACTTGGCGTACACCCGCAGTCCGGGCTTGCTGACCCGGCGCAGTCCGGCGATCGACCGCTCCCGGTTCGGGCCGAACTTCAGCACGATGGTGAGGCTCTTGCCCACCTCGGCGTCGGCCACGGCCCAGGAGGCGATGTAGCCCTCCTGCTGGAGGATCTCCGCGATGTGCGCCTTGAGCTTGCTGTACGGCATGGACACGGTGTCGTGGTACGCCGAGTTGGCGTTGCGCAGCCGGGTCAGCATGTCCGCGATCGGATCGGTCATCGTCATCGGGCGTCACCGCCCTTCCCCGCCGTGGTTTCGACCTTCCGATTCGGGTCGACCTTCGGCGTAGTGGTGCCTGTCGTGCTGCCTGTCGTGCTGGCCGTCGCGCTGGCCGTGGTGGTGGGGTTGCCAGACACGGGCGGCTCCGGCAGCTCGGGCTGCTCCACGCCGTCCTCCCACAGTTCGGGGACGGAGTGCCGCAGCGTCATGAGGTTCACGGGGAGCGTGGAGCGAAGGGCGACCAGCCGCTCCGTGCGCATCGGGCGGGTCCGCGTCCGTGCGGATGTGCTCAACGTCGCCATCTCGATCACCAACTGCTCTTAGTGATGCCGGGAAGCTCGCCGCGATGCGCCATGTCACGCAGGCAGATCCGGCAGAGCCCGAATTTGCGGTACACCGAGTGCGGGCGGCCGCACCGCTGGCATCGGGTGTACGCGCGCACTGCGAACTTGGGCCGGCGCGCGGCCTTGTTGATCAGTGCCGTCTTCGCCACGTCAGTTCTCCTTGAAGGGGAAGCCCAGGAGGCGCAGCAGCGCTCGTCCCTCGTCGTCATTGGTCGCGGTGGTGACCACGGTGATGTCCATACCGCGGACCCGGTCGGTGCGGTCCTGGTCGATCTCGTGGAACATCGACTGTTCGTTCAGCCCGAACGTGTAGTTCCCGCGCCCGTCGAACTGCCGCGGGGACAGGCCTCGGAAGTCACGGATCCGGGGCAGCGCCAGGCTGAGCAGCCGGTCAAGGAATTCCCACATCCGGTCACCGCGCAAGGTCGCGTGCGCGCCGATCGGCATGCCCTCGCGCAGCTTGAACTGCGCGATGGACTTGCGGGCCTTGGTGATCTGCGGCTTCTGACCGGTGATCGCGGCCAGATCGCGGACGGCGCCGTCGATCAGTTTGGAGTCGCGAGCGGCCTCGCCCACACCCATGTTCACCACGATCTTCACCAGACCGGGCACCTGCATGACGTTCGCGTAGCCGAACTGCTCACGCAGCGCCGGAGCGATCTCCTGGCGGTAACGCGCCTTCAGCCGCGGCGGCACCCGGGTGCCGGCCGTCTTCTCTGTCTGCTCGCTCGTCGCAGTCATGTCTAGAGGTCCTTACCGGAGCGCCGGGCCACCCGGACCCGCACCGTGCGGGTCCTCCCGTCGCGCTCCACCGTCTCGGTGCGCATGCCCACCCGCGTCGGCTTCTTGGTGTCCGGGTCCACCAACTGCACGTTGCTGATGTGGACCGCCGCCTCCTGCGTGATGATCCCGCCGGTCTTGGCGCCCCGACCGGAGGTGCCCACCTTGGTGTGCTTCTTGATGCGATTGATCCCCTCGACGAGCACCCGCTGCGTCTCCGGGTACACCGCGATCACCTTGCCGGTCTTACGGCGGTCACCGCCGTTGCGCTGCGAGCGACCGGAGATCAGCATCACCGTGTCACCCTTCTTGATCCGCATTCTGTGGCTCTTGCCGGCCATGGCCTACAGCACCTCCGGCGCCAGCGAGATGATCTTCATGAACTTCTTCTCCCGCAACTCGCGGCCGACCGGGCCGAAGATGCGCGTGCCGCGAGGGTCGCCGTCATTGCGCAGGATCACCGCGGCGTTCTCGTCGAACCGGATGTACGACCCGTCCGGCCGGCGGCGCTCCTTGGCGGTGCGCACGACGACCGCCTTGACGACGTCACCCTTCTTCACGTTTCCACCGGGGATGGCGTCCTTCACCGTGGCGACGATGACATCCCCGATTCCGGCGTAGCGCCGCCCGGAGCCGCCGAGCACCCGGATGCAGAGGATCTCCTTCGCACCGGTGTTGTCGGCGACGCGCAGTCGAGATTCCTGCTGGATCACTTCGCCTTCTCCAGAATCTCCACCAAGCGCCAGCGCTTGCTCGCCGACAGCGGACGGGTCTCCATGATCAGCACGAGGTCGCCGATGCCGGCGGTGTTGGCCTCGTCGTGCGCCTTCACCTTGGTGGTGCGGCGCAGGACCTTGCCGTACAGCGGGTGCTTGACCCGGTCCTCGACCTCGACGACCACGGTCTTGTCCATCTTGTCGCTCACCACGTAGCCGCGCCGCGCCTTGCGGTATCCGCGCGCCGCGTTGCCGGCGGTGGCCGTCGATGCCGTCGCCGATTCGGTCACAGTCGTGTTCTCGCTCATGGTGGTCATGCCTCCGGCCGGGCCGTGATGCCGAGCTCCCGCTCGCGCATGATCGTGTAGATCCGGGCGATGTCGCGCCGGACGGCGCGCAGCCGCCCATGGCTCTCCAGTTGCCCGGTGGCCGACTGGAACCGCAGGTTGAACAGCTCCTCCTTGGCCTTGCGGAGCTCCTCGACGAGCCGCTCGTCGTCGAAGGAACGCAGCTGCGATGCGACCAGGTCCTTGGAACCGACGGCCATCAGGCCTCACTCCCCTCGCGCCGGACGATCCGGCACTTCATCGGCAGCTTGTGGATTCCGCGCGTCAGCGCGTCCCGCGCCACCTTCTCGTTGGGGAACGACAGTTCGAACATCACGCGACCGGGCTTGACGTTGGCGATCCACCACTCCGGAGAGCCCTTGCCGGAACCCATCCGGGTCTCGGCCGGCTTCTTCGTCAGCGGGCGGTCCGGGTAGATGTTGATCCAGACCTTGCCGCCGCGGCGGATGTGCCGGTTGATGGCGATACGAGCCGCCTCGATCTGCCGGTTGGTGACGTACGCCGGCTCCAGCGCCTGGATGCCCCAGTCGCCGAACGCCACGGTGGTGCCGCCCTTGGCCGCGCCGCTGCGACCCGGGTGGTGCTGCTTGCGGTGCTTCACCCGACGGGGAATGAGCATGGCTCAGGCCTCCGATCCGCTGCTCGTCTCGGTGCCGCCCTGGCCGGCTGCCGCGCCTGCGGCCTCCGGCTCGCTGGACGTCGCAGGGGACGGCGCCGACGTCGCGGCGGCCTCCGAACCGGCCGGCTGGTCGGCCGCGGGACGGCGGCGCGCCGGACGGGCCGGACGCCCGCCGGGGCCCTCGCCGCGACGCGGCGGGCGCGGCGCGGCGGCCTGCTCCCGCGCCAGCTCACGGCTCGTCACGTCGCCCTTGTAGATCCACACCTTCACGCCAATGCGGCCGAAGGTGGTGCGAGCCTCGTAGAAGCCGTAGTCGATGTTCGCGCGAAGGGTGTGCAGCGGCACCCGGCCCTCGCGGTAGAACTCCGAACGGCTCATCTCCGCGCCACCGAGGCGGCCGGAACACTGCACGCGAATGCCGCGTGCGCCGGCCCGCAGCGAGGACTGCATGCCCTTGCGCATGGCCCGCCGGAACGACACACGGCTGGCCAGTTGCTCGGCGATGCCCTGCGCCACCAGCTGGGCGTCCACCTCGGGGTTCTTCACCTCGAGGATGTTCAGCTGCACCTGCTTGCCGGTCAGCTGCTCCAGCCGGCCGCGGATCCGGTCGGCCTCCGCGCCGCGGCGGCCGATCACGATGCCCGGCCGCGCGGTGTGGATGTCCACCCGCACCCGGTCCCGGGTGCGCTCGATCTCGACGCGGCTGATCCCGGCACGCTCCATGCCCTTCGACATGAGCTTGCGGATCGCCACGTCCTCCTTGACGTAGTCGCGGTACCGCTGGCCCGACTTGGTGCTGTCGGCGAACCACCGGCTCTTGTGCTCAGTGGTGATGCCCAGCCGGAACCCGTGCGGGTTGACCTTCTGCCCCACTAGCGGGTCCTCCCCTTCGTGGCTGCGGTCGCCTCGGTCGGCGCCGCCTTCGTCGCGGTCTTCTTCGTTGAGGTCTTCTTGGCGGTCGTCTTCTTCGCGGCCTTCTCGCCGACCACATCACCGGTCGGCTCGGCGGCTGCCTTCTTCGCCGGCCTGCTTGCCGACTTCACCGCCGTGCTCGCCGGTGTCGGCTGCGAGCGGGCCGAGCGTTCCTCGGGCTGACCCAGGACGACCGTGATGTGGCTCGTACGGTGCCGGATCCGGTACGCGCGGCCCTGCGCCCGCGGGCGGAATCGCTTGATGGTGGGGCCCTCGTCGACGTACGCCGACTGCACCACGAGCAGCCGCTCGTCGAACGGCTCGGAGGCCAGATCGGCCTTCACGCGCGCGTTCGCGATCGCGCTCTGCACCACCTTGCGGACCGGCGTGCTGGCCGCCTGCGGGGCGAACTCCAGCACGGCAACCGCCTCCGCGGCCTGCCGACCGCGGATCAGGTCGACGACGCGCCGGGCCTTCTGGGGCGTGACGCGGACGAACCGTGCCTGCGCCTTGGCTTCCATCGGGCGTTTCCTACCTTCTATCAGTCTGCTGTCAGAGCTCTCGCCGTCTGTGACCGGTCGCCCGGCTCAGCGGCGACGTCCCTTGCGGTCGTCCTTCTCATGCCCGCGGAACGTGCGGGTCGGAGCGAACTCACCCAGCTTGTGACCGATCATGGATTCGGTGACGAATACCGGGACGTGCTTGCGTCCGTCGTGGACGGCGATCGTGTGACCGAGCATCTCGGGAACGATCATCGAGCGCCGGGACCAGGTTCGGATGACGTTCTTGGTCCCCTTCTCGTTCTGTACCTCGACCTTCTTGGCCAGGTGGAGGTCGACGAAGGGACCCTTCTTCAGGCTACGCGGCATCGGGCCGGACTCCTATCAACGCTTCTTGCCGGTGCGACGGCGGCGGACGATCAGCTTGTCGCTCGACTTGTTCGCCGCGCGGGTGCGGCCCTCCGGCTGACCCCACGGGCTGACCGGATGCCGGCCGCCGGACGTCTTGCCCTCGCCACCACCATGCGGGTGGTCGATCGGGTTCATGGCCACGCCGCGCACGGTGGGCCGCCTGCCCTTCCAGCGCATGCGGCCCGCCTTGCCCCAGTTGATGTTCGACTGTTCGGCGTTGCCGACCTCGCCCACCGTGGCCCGGCAGCGCACGTCGACGTTGCGGATCTCGCCGGACGGCATGCGCAGCTGGGCGAACGCGCCTTCCTTGGCCACCAGCTGCACGGAGGCACCCGCCGAGCGGGCGATCTTCGCGCCGCCACCGGGGCGCAACTCGATCGCGTGCACGACGGTGCCGACCGGGATGTTCCGCAACGGCAGGGCATTACCCGGCTTGATGTCGGCGCCGGGGCCGTTCTCCACCGTGTCGCCCTGACGCAGCCGGTTGGGCGCCAGGATGTAGCGCTTCTCGCCGTCCACGTAGTGGAGCAGCGCGATGCGCGCGGTGCGGTTCGGGTCGTACTCGATGTGCGCGACCTTGGCCGGCACCCCGTCCTTGTCGTGCCGCCGGAAGTCGATCAGCCGGTAGGCCCGCTTGTGACCGCCACCCTGGTGTCGGGTGGTGACCCGGCCGCTGTTGTTGCGCCCGCCCTTCTTGGACAGTGGGCGAACCAGCGACTTCTCCGGCTCAGACCGGGTGACCTCGACGAAGTCGGCGACGGACGAGCCACGGCGGCCCGGCGTCGTCGGCTTGTACTTGCGGATTCCCATGGAGTCAGTCCTCGTATCCGTGCAGCGGCGGTCAGGCGACCGGCCCGCCGAAGATGTCGATGGTGCCTTCGCGGAGCGTCACGATGGCCCGCTTGGTGTCCTTGCGCCGGCCGACCCCGAACCGGGTCCGGCGAGCCTTGCCCTGGCGGTTGATCGTGTTGACCGCCGCGACCTTCACGCCGAAGACCTGCTCCACGGCGATCTTGATCTCGGTCTTGTTGGCCCGCGGGTCCACGACGAACGTGTACTTGTTCTCGTCGAGCAGCCCGTAGCTCTTCTCCGACACCACGGGAGCGAGGAGGATGTCGCGCGGGTCGCGGTTGATTCCGCCGATCGTGCTCATGCCTCAACCTCCGTCTCGGTCTCGTTCGGCGCCGTCGCGGCCTCGCTCTCGCTCGCTGTGGCCTTCGCGCCCTTGCCCTGCGGCGGCCCGGCGAGAAACGCCTCGAGCGCACCCCGGGTGAACACGATGTCGTCGCTGCACAACACGTCGTACGTGTTGAGCTGATCGGGCACGAGGACGTGCACCCGGTCGAGGTTGCGCACGCTCTTCCAGCTCACCGTGTCCGCCCGTTCGAGGACCACCAGCAGGTTCTTCCGCTCGCTGACTGTGGCCAGCACATCGGCAGCGGTCTTCGTGGACGGGGTGTCGCCTTCGACCAGCGCGGACAGCACATGCACCCGGCCGTGCCGGGCGCGGTCGGACAGCGCCCCGCGCAGTGCGGCCGCCTTCATCTTCTTCGGGGTCCGCTGCGCGTAGTCCCGCGGCGTCGGCCCGTGCACCGTGCCACCGCCGGCGAACTGCGGGGCGCGCACCGAGCCCTGGCGGGCCCGGCCGGTGCCCTTCTGCTTATACGGCTTGCGGCCACCGCCGCGCACCTCGCCGCGGGTCTTGGTGTCGTGCGTGCCCTGGCGCGCGGCGGCCAGCTGCGCGACGACCACCTGGTGGATCAGCGGGACGTTGGCCTGGACGTCGAACACGTCGGCGGGCAGCTGGGCCGTCCCGGTCTTCTTGCCGCCGGGGTCGAGCACGTCCACCGTGAGCGATCCGCCGGTCGATCCACCGGTCGGAGCCGTCTTCGTGGCAGCCATGGCGTCAGGCTCCCTTCGCCGGAGTCCGGACCAGGACGATGCCGCCGCGGGGGCCAGGGACGGCACCCTTGATCAGGATGAGTCCGCGCTCGGCGTCCACGGCGTGCACGGTGAGGTTCTGCGTCGTCTGCCGCACGCCGCCCATCCGGCCGGCCATCCGCAGGCCCTTGAACACGCGGCCAGGGGTGGCGCATCCGCCGATCGAGCCCGGTGAGCGGTGCTTGCGCTGCGTCCCGTGTGAGGCGCCGAGGCCGCGGAAGCCGTGCCGCTTCATCACGCCCGCCGTGCCCTTGCCCTTGGTAGTGCCGACGACGTCGATCCGCTCCCCCGCCTCGAACGTCGTGGCGGTCAGCTCCTGACCGAGTGAGTACTCGTGGGCATCGGCGGTGCGGATCTCGGCGACGTGACGCCGCGGCGTCACGCCCGCGCGGGCGAAGTGACCGGCCAGCGGCTTGGTCACCTTGCGCGGGTCGATGGCCCCGTAGGCGATCTGCACGCCCGCGTACCCGTCGGTCTCCGGGGTGCGCACCTGCGTCACGACGCAGGGGCCGGCCTGCACGACGGTCACCGGCACCAGCCGGTTGTCGGCGTCCCATACCTGGGTCATGCCGAGCTTCTCGCCGAGCACCCCCCGGACTGTGGTGGCCGACGAGCCGATGGTCTGCTGAGTCATCAGTGCGCGTCCTGTCAGAGCTTGATCTCGATGTCCACGCCGGCGGGCAGATCAAGCCGCATCAGCGAGTCCACCGTCTTCGGCGTCGGGTTGATGATGTCGATCAGCCGCTTGTGCGTGCGCATCTCGAAGTGCTCGCGGCTGTCCTTGTACTTGTGCGGCGACCGGATCACACAGAAGACGTTCTTCTCTGTGGGCAGTGGCACCGGGCCCGCCACGGTCGCACCGGTGCGGACCACCGTGTCGACGATCTTGCGCGCCGAGCTGTCGATGACCTCGTGGTCATAGGCCTTCAGCCGGATGCGGATCTTCTGTCCCGCCATGGCGTCGTTGCGCTCTCTTTCCGTAATTCGACACTGTCATGGATCCGCCGGTGCCGCGCCGTTGCGTCGCGGAGCCGGGTGCCACTCGCGTGAGTCCTGCCGTCGATCCCCCGACCCCCGAGGTCGGGCGTGTCGGACGAGTCGAGCACCCCTGGGCCGGCACCTCACGGTGCCACCTGGCGATGATGGTCGTCTCCTCCGTGACCCCGCCATAAGCCTTCGGGGCCGGACGCCGGCGCGCTCCCGCGCGCCGAACAACCTGTCTAGTGTGCCAGATGACCTGCGCGACTGACCAATCCGGTCACTGCCCGGCCCGGTGGTTGAGCAGAGGCTGGGCGTACGAGCGGGCCACCGGCTTGATGGCCGGCGGCCCGCTCGCGTCGCGCTACTTGAGGATCTTCGTGACCCGGCCCGAACCCACGGTCCGGCCGCCCTCGCGGATGGCGAAGAGCAGGCCCTCCTCCATGGCGATCGGCTGGATCATCTCGACCCGCATCTCGGTGTTGTCACCCGGCATCACCATCTCGGTGCCCTCGGGAAGGTGCACCACGCCGGTGACGTCCGTCGTCCGGAAGTAGAACTGCGGACGGTAGTTGTCGTAGAACGGCGTGTGGCGACCGCCCTCGTCCTTGGACAGGATGTAGACCTGCGCCTCGAACTCGGTGTGCGGGGTGATCGAGCCCGGCTTCACGACGACCTGGCCGCGCTCCACCTCCTCCCGCTTGGTGCCGCGCAACAGCAGCCCGACGTTCTCGCCGGCCTCGGCGGTGTCGAGCAGCTTCCGGAACATCTCGATGCCGGTGACCGTGGTGGTCTGCGACTTGTCGCGGATGCCGACGATCTCGACGGTCTCGTTGACCTTGAGCACGCCGCGCTCCACCTTGCCCGTCACGACCGTGCCGCGACCGGTGATGGTGAAGACGTCCTCGATCGGCATCAGGAACGGCTTCTCGACGTCGCGAAGGGGCTCCGGAATGGCGGTGTCCACCGCGTCCAGCAGCTCCATCAGCTTGTTGCTCCACTCGGCGTCGCCCTCGAGCGCCTTGAGCGCCGAGACCTGGACGACGGGCAGGTCGTCGCCCGGGAACTCGTACGTCGACAGCAGCTCGCGGACCTCGAGCTCGACGAGCTCCATGATCTCCGGGTCGTCCACCATGTCGGACTTGTTGAGCGCCACGACGATGTACGGCACGCCGACCTGGCGGGCGAGCAGCACGTGCTCGCGGGTCTGCGGCATCGGGCCGTCGGTCGCGGCGACCACCAGGATGGCGCCGTCCATCTGCGCGGCGCCAGTGATCATGTTCTTGATGTAGTCGGCGTGACCCGGGCAGTCGACGTGCGCGTAGTGGCGCGCCTCGGTCTGGTACTCGACGTGCGCGATCGAGATGGTGATACCGCGCTGCCGCTCCTCCGGCGCCTTGTCGATCTGGTCGAACGGCGTGAAGGGGTTCAGGTTCGGATACTTGTCGTGCAGCACCTTGGTGATCGCCGCGGTCAGCGTCGTCTTGCCGTGGTCGATGTGACCGATGGTGCCGATGTTGACGTGCGGCTTAGTCCGCTCGAACTTCGCCTTCGCCACGGGGTCCTCCTGTCGGACGGGTTGTTGGTGCTGTGTGGGTGCTGCTGGCTGATCGGGTGCTTCTCACCACGCGCCGAGTGGGCTCACTCGCCGCGGACCTTCTTGATGATCTCCTCCGCGACGTTCCGCGGAACCTCGGCGTAGGAATCGAACTGCATGGTGTAGACCGCACGGCCCTGGGTCTTGCTGCGCAGGTCACCCACGTAGCCGAACATCTCCGACAGCGGCACCAGGGCGCGAACCACCTTGGCCCCGCTGACGTCCTCCATCGCCTGGATCTGCCCCCGGCGGGAGTTGAGGTCGCCGATGACCTCGCCCATGTACTCCTCGGGCGTGCGCACCTCGACGGCCATCATCGGCTCCAGGAGCACGGGATCGGCCCGGCGAGCCGCCTCCTTCAGGAGCATCGAGCCGGCGATCTTGAACGCCATCTCGGAGGAGTCGACGTCGTGCGACGCGCCGTCCAGCAGCGTCGCCTTGATGCCGACGAGCGGGTAACCGGCGAGCACGCCGTACTGCATCGCGTCCTGGATGCCGGCGTCCACGCTGGGGATGTACTCGCGCGGTACGCGACCGCCGGTGACCTTGTTCTCGAACTCGTACATGGTCCCGGCCGTCGGGTCCAGCGGCTCGATGGTCACCTGGATCTTGGCGTACTGCCCCGACCCACCGGTCTGCTTCTTGTGCGTGTAGTCGTACTTCTGGACCGGCCGGCGGATTGTCTCGCGGTAGGCCACCTGCGGCTTGCCGACGTTCGCCTCGACCTTGAACTCCCGGCGCATCCGGTCCACCAGGATGTCGAGGTGCAGCTCCCCCATCCCGGCAATGATCGTCTGCCCGGTCTCCTCGTCGAGGTTGACGGTGAAGGTCGGGTCCTCCTCGGCGAGCTTCTGGATCGCCGTGCCCAGCTTCTCCTGGTCGCTCTTGGTCTTCGGCTCGATGGCGACCCGGATGACCGGCTCGGGGAAGGTCATCGACTCCAGGACGATCTGGTTCGCCGGGTCGCACAGGGTGTCACCGGTGGTGGTGTCCTTGAGGCCGATCATCGCGTAGATGTGACCCGCGGCCGCCGACTCGACCGGGTTCTCCTTGTTGGCGTGCATCTGGAAGAGCTTCCCGATGCGCTCCTTGCGGCCCTTCGTGGAGTTGACCACCTGCGCGCCGGTGTTCACCTTGCCGGAGTAGACCCGGACGTAGGTGAGCCGGCCGAAGAACGGGTGCGTCATCACCTTGAAGGCCAGCGCCGAGAACGGCTCGTCCGCCGACGCCTTGCGGGTCAGCACGGACTCGTCGTCGCCGACGGCGTGCCCCTCGACCGGTGGCACGTCCAGCGGCGAGGGCAGGTAGTCGATGACGGCGTCGAGCATGGGCTGCACGCCCTTGTTCTTGAACGCCGAGCCGCAGAGCACCGGGTAGACCTCACCGTCGATGGTGAGCTTCCGGACGGCGCCCTTGATCTCGTCCGGAGTGAGTTCCTCGCCGCCCAGGTACTTCTCCAGCAGCGCCTCGTCGGACTCGGCCACGGCCTCGACGAGCTGGTGGCGGTATTCGGCGACCTGCTCCTCGAGGTCCTCAGGGACCTCCTCGATCGTGTAGTCCTCGCCCTTGGTGGTCTCTCCGCGCCACGTCAGGGCGCGGTTGTAGACCAGGTCGATGACGCCGATGAAGTCGCTCTCGGAGCCGATCGGCAGCTGCAGCGGCAGCGGCTTGACGCCCAGCCGGTCGACGATCGTCTTCACCGTGAAGAAGAAGTCGGCACCGAGCTTGTCCATCTTGTTCACGAAACAGATGCGCGGGACGTTGTACTTGTCCGCCTGCCGCCACACCGTCTCGGACTGAGGCTCGACGCCCTCCTTGCCGTCGAAGACGGCCACCGCGCCGTCCAGGACACGCAGCGACCGCTCCACCTCGACAGTGAAGTCGACGTGGCCGGGGGTGTCGATGATGTTGATTTGGGTGCCCTGCCAGAAGCAGGTCGTCGCGGCGGACGTGATGGTGATGCCGCGCTCCTGCTCCTGCTCCATCCAGTCCATCGTGGCCGCGCCGTCGTGCACCTCACCGATCTTGTAGTTGATCCCGGTGTAGAACAGGATCCGCTCGGTGGTGGTGGTCTTGCCGGCGTCGATGTGAGCCATGATGCCGATGTTTCGGACCTTCTTCAGGTCCGTCAGCACGTCGAGTGCCACGGGTTTCAGCCTCGCCTCGGGTGTGTGGTGGTCCGGTGTGGATGGCGTCGCGATGTCTCCGCGGGCTATCCGTGCACCTCGGGACTACGCCGGTCGGTGCCGACCGGCTCGTCGCCGCGACGGCACCGGCGCCGGTGCGATCACCAGCGGTAGTGCGCGAAGGCCTTGTTCGACTCAGCCATCTTGTGGGTGTCCTCGCGGCGCTTCACCGCGGCGCCCAGGCCGTTGCTCGCGTCGAGGATCTCGTTCATCAGGCGGTCGGTCATCGTCTTCTCGCGACGCTGCCGGGAGTAGTTGACCAGCCAGCGCAGTGCCAGCGTCGTCGACCTTCCGGCGCGCACCTCGACGGGGACCTGGTACGTGGCGCCACCGACCCGCCGGGACTTCACCTCGATCGTCGGCTTCACGTTGTCGAGCGCGCGCTTCAGGGTGATCACCGGATCGGTGCCGGTCTTGTCCCGGCACCCCTCGAGTGCTTCGTAGACAATGCGCTCTGCCAGCGATTTCTTCCCGGCCAGCAGAACCTTGTTGACCAGCTGCGTCACGAGCGGCGAGCTGTAGACCGGGTCGACAATGAGGGGCCGCTTGGGGGCGGGACCTTTGCGAGGCATTACGCGCCCTCCTCTAGAACGAGCGGCCTCTTCGGACGGTCCACCGCATGGCGAGGCATCTCAGCTCTTCTCCTTCTTCGCACCGTAGCGGCTGCGGGCCTGCTTCCGGTTCTTCACACCCTGGGTGTCCAGTGAGCCACGAATGATCTTGTAGCGGACGCCGGGCAGGTCCTTCACCCGGCCACCGCGCACGAGCACGATCGAGTGCTCCTGCAGATTGTGACCCACGCCGGGGATGTAGGCGGTGACCTCGATGCCGCTGGTGAGTCGCACGCGGGCGACCTTCCGCAGGGCGGAGTTCGGCTTCTTCGGCGTCGTCGTATAGACGCGGGTGCACACGCCCCGCCGCTGAGGACTCCCCTTCAGCGCGGGAGTCTTGGTCTTGCCGACCTTGTCCTCGCGGCCCTTCCGGACCAGCTGCTGGATCGTGGGCACCGGTTCTCCGAACTCTCTCTTCGCTGCTACTCAGGTCATGCGGGCGGTTCTGGCTGCGGGAGCGGGTTGGCCCCGACCCCCGCGTTCGGGTGTGTCGTGACTCCCCCGGCGGGCGGCCCTGAATGGTCTCGACCAGTCAGGAGGTCCGCATCGCGGCGCCGACGCGTTCAGGTAGTGCTCGCCAGCGTCGGGCACGCGCGACAGCCCGGCGATCCGGGCACGGAAAGCGAGGTTACCCGGTGTGCCGATGAGCGTCAAAACGCATACCGGGTGCGTGTCGGGCTACTGATCTTGAACGTTGACTGTCGTGGGTGTCCTCGTGATCAAGCAAATCCGGCGGACTCTTGGAGGTGAGTCACCTCCGCGAGTCGCGCCGGATTGGCTTGATCACGAGTTCGGTGACGCGAGCGTCACCGCTTGATCACGAGTTCGGTGACGCTAGCGCGTCACCGGTCGTAGCGACCCAGGTCGAACTCCTCCAGCGGGACCGCGGCGCCGCTGCCGGTGCCGAAGTGGCCGTAGTCCACCTCTTCGTAGCCGGGCATGGCGTACATCGCCGCCTTCGCCTCCTCGGTGGGCTCCACCCGGATGTTGCGGTAGCGGGGCAGGCCCGTACCAGCCGGGATCAGCTTTCCGATGATGACGTTCTCCTTCAGGCCGAGCAGCGGGTCGCTGCGGCCCTCCATCGCGGCGTTCGTCAGCACTCGGGTCGTCTCCTGGAACGACGCGGCCGACAGCCAGGAGTCGGTGGCCAGCGACGCCTTGGTGATGCCCATCAGCTCCGGCCGGCCGGACGCCGGCTGGCCGCCTTCGGCCACCACGCGCCGGTTCTCCTCCTCGAAGCGGCTGCGCTCCACCAGCTCGCCCGGGAGCAGCTCGGCGTCCCCGGACTCGATGATGGTGACCCGCTTGAGCATCTGCCGGACGATGACCTCGATGTGCTTGTCGTGGATCGACACGCCCTGGCTGCGGTACACCCCTTGCACCTCGTCCACCAGGTGAACCTGGACGGCTCGCGGGCCGAGGATACGCAGCACCTGCTTCGGGTCCACCGCGCCGACCACGAGCTGCTGCCCGACCTCGACGTGCTGGTTGTCCTCCACCAACAGCCGCGACCGCTTGGAGACCGGGTAGGCCAGCTCCTCCGATCCGTCGTCCGGAACGATGATCACCTTCCGGGCCCGGTCGGTCTCCTCGATGCGCACCCGGCCGGCGCCCTCCGAGATCGGCGCGACGCCCTTCGGGGTACGGGCCTCGAACAGCTCCTGGACGCGGGGCAGACCGTGGGTGATGTCGTCACCGGCCACACCACCGGTGTGGAAAGTCCGCATCGTCAGCTGCGTGCCCGGCTCACCGATGGACTGCGCGGCGATGATGCCGACCGCCTCGCCGATGTCCACGAGCTTGCCCGCGGCCAGGGAACGGCCGTAGCACTGAGCGCACGTGCCCACCCGCGACTCGCAGGTGAGAACGGAGCGCACCTTGATCTCGTGCACACCCCTGGAGATGAGCAGGTCGATGCTCACGTCTCCCAGGTCGGTGTTCGCGGGGAGCAGCACCTCGCCGTCCAGGACGACGTCCTGGGCCGAGGACCGCGCGTACACGCTGGTCTCGACGTCGTCGTGCCGGCGCAGCGTTCCGTCCGTCGCGGTGACCGCGATCGGCATGGTCAGCCCGCGTTCGGTGCCGCAGTCCTCCTCGCGGATGATCACGTCCTGGGCGACGTCGACCAGCCGCCGGGTGAGGTACCCGGAGTCCGCGGTCCGCAGCGCCGTGTCGGCCAGACCCTTGCGGGCACCGTGCGTGGAGATGAAGAACTCCAGCACCGACAGGCCCTCACGGAAGTTGGACTTGATCGGACGCGGGATGATCTCGCCCTTCGGGTTGGCGACCAGGCCGCGCATGCCGGCGATCTGGCGCATCTGCATCCAGTTACCACGGGCGCCGGAGGAGACCATCCGGTAGATGGAGTTGTCCTTCGGGAGGTTGCCCTCCATCTCCTTGGCGACCTCGTTGGTGGCCTGGGTCCAGATCTCGATGAGCTCCTGCCGGCGCTCGTCGTCGGTGATCAGACCGCGCTCGTACTGGCCCTGGACCTTGTCGGCCTTGGCCTCGTACCGCTCCAGGATGTCCTGCTTCCCCGGCGGCGTGACGACGTCGGAGATGGAGACGGTTGTCCCGGACCGCGTCGCCCAGTGGAAGCCGGCCTCCTTCAGGGCATCCAGCGTCGCTGCGACGGCGACCTTCGGGTACCGCTCGGCGAGGTCGTTGACGATCGCCGACAGCACCTTCTTGTCGACCTCCTTGTCGACGAACGCGTAGTCCTCGGGCAGCGTCTCGTTGAACAGCGCGCGACCCAGACTCGTCTGCAGGACGATCGGCTGACCCGGTTCCCAGCCCTCCGGCCCTTCCCAGCCGTCCGGCGGCAGGGTGTCCGGAAGCCGGATCGAGATCTTCGCCTGCAGGTCCAGCTCGCGGGCGTCATACGCCATGATCGCCTCGGCGACGGAGCTGAACGCGCGGCCCTCGCCGATCGCGCTGGCCTTGAGCAGCGTCAGGTGGAACAGGCCGATGATCATGTCCTGGGTGGGCATGGTCACCGGACGCCCGTCCGCCGGCTTGAGGATGTTGTTGCTCGACAGCATGAGGATCCGCGCCTCGGCCTGCGCCTCGGCGGACAGCGGCAGGTGCACCGCCATCTGGTCGCCGTCGAAGTCGGCGTTGAAGGCGGTGCAGACCAGCGGGTGGATCTGGATCGCCTTGCCCTCTACCAGCTGCGGCTCGAAGGCCTGGATACCCAGCCGGTGCAGCGTCGGCGCCCGGTTCAGCAGCACCGGGTGCTCGGCGATGACCTCCTCCAGGACATCCCAGACGACGGGACGGGCCCGCTCCACCATCCGCTTGGCCGACTTGATGTTCTGCGCGTGGTTGAGGTCTACCAGCCGCTTCATCACGAACGGCTTGAACAGCTCCAGCGCCATCTGCTTCGGCAGGCCGCACTGGTGCAGCTTCAGCTGCGGGCCGACCACGATGACCGAACGGCCGGAGTAGTCGACGCGCTTGCCCAGCAGGTTCTGCCGGAACCGGCCCTGCTTGCCCTTGAGCATGTCGGACAGCGACTTCAGCGGACGGTTGCCCGGCCCGGTGACCGGCCGGCCACGGCGGCCGTTGTCGAATAGCGCGTCGACCGCCTCCTGCAGCATCCGCTTCTCGTTGTTCACGATGATCTCGGGGGCGCCGAGGTCCAGGAGCCGCTTGAGCCGGTTGTTCCGGTTGATCACGCGCCGGTACAGGTCGTTCAGGTCCGACGTCGCGAACCGGCCGCCGTCCAGCTGCACCATCGGGCGCAGGTCCGGCGGGATCACCGGCACACAGTCCAGCACCATGCCCATCGGCGAGTTCCGCGTGGTCAGGAACGCCGAGACCACCTTGAGCCGCTTCAGCGCGCGGGTCTTGCGCTGGCCCTTGCCGGTGCGGATGACCTCACGCAGGTTCGCCGCCTCGGCCTCCAGGTCGAAGGACTCCAGCCGCTTCTGGATGGCGGCCGCACCCATTCCGCCCTCGAAGTACAGGCCGAACCGCTCCCGCATCTCGCGGTAGAGGATTTCGTCGCCCTCCAGGTCCTGGACCTTCAGGTTCTTGAACCGGTCCCAGACCTGCTGCAGCCGGTCGATGTCGGCGTCCGCGCGCTTGCGCAGCTGCGCCATCTCCCGCTCGGCGGACTCCTTCACCTTCCGGCGCACGTCGCCCTTGGCGCCTTCGGCCTCCAGCTCGGCGAGATCGGCCTCGAGCCGCTTGGCGCGCGCCTCGATGTCGGCGTCGCGCCGGTTCTCGATCTCCTTCTTCTCGACCTCGATCTGCGCCTCGAGCGACGGCAGGTCGCGATGGCGGCCCTCGTCGTCCACCCAGGTGATCATGTAGGCGGCGAAGTAGATGACCTTCTCCAGGTCCTTCGGCGCCAGGTCGAGCAGGTAGCCCAGCCGGCTCGGCACACCCTTGAAGTACCAGATGTGCGTGACCGGGGCCGCGAGCTCGATGTGCCCCATGCGCTCACGGCGCACCTTGGCCCGGGTCACTTCGACGCCGCACCGCTCGCAGATGATCCCCTTGAAGCGCACGCGCTTGTACTTGCCGCAGTAGCACTCCCAGTCCCGGGTGGGGCCGAAGATCTTCTCGCAGAAGAGCCCGTCCTTCTCCGGCTTGAGGGTCCGGTAGTTGATCGTCTCCGGCTTCTTCACCTCGCCGTGCGACCACTGCCGGATGTCGTCGGCCGTGGCAAGGCCGATGCGGAGCTCGTCAAAGAAGTTGACGTCCAGCAAGATTTCCTTCTTTCAGAGTTGAACTCTGCGAATGTTCAGTTCGTGGCGGGGGTTTCCGCGCGCGACGAGGAAACCCCCCAGCAGATGTGTCAGACCTCTTCGACGCTGCTCGGCTCCCGCCGGGACAGGTCGATGCCGAGCTCCTCCGCGGCGCGGAACACGTCCTCGTCCGTCTCGCGCATCTCGATCGACATGCCGTCGCTGGACAGCACCTCGACGTTGAGGCACAGCGACTGCATCTCCTTGATCAACACCTTGAAGGACTCCGGGATGCCTGGCTCCGGAATGTTCTCGCCCTTCACGATGGCCTCGTAGACCTTCACCCGGCCCAGGACGTCGTCGGACTTGATGGTCAGCAGCTCCTGGAGCGCGTAGGAGGCGCCATAGGCCTCCAGGGCCCACACCTCCATCTCGCCGAAGCGCTGGCCGCCGAACTGCGCCTTACCGCCGAGCGGCTGCTGTGTGATCATCGAGTAGGGGCCGGTGGACCGGGCGTGGATCTTGTCGTCCACCAGGTGATGCAGCTTCAGGATGTACATGTAGCCGACCGCCACCGGCTCCGGGAACAGTTCCCCGGTGCGGCCGTCGAACAGCATGGCCTTGCCGGAGCCGTTGACGAGCCGGACGTCGTCGCGCGTCTTCCGGCTGGAGTCGAGAAGGCCGATGATCTCCGCCTCGCTCACACCGTCGAAGACCGGCGAGGCCACCCGGGTGCCCGGCGGGGCCGAGCGGGCGTCCTCGGCCAGGCCGCCGGCCCAACCGGGAGAACCCTCGACGTCCCAGCCGCGGGAGGCCACCCAGCCGAGGTGCGTCTCCAGCACCTGGCCGACGTTCATCCGGCTCGGCACGCCGAGCGGGTTGAGCACGACGTCGACCGACGTGCCGTCCTCCAGGAACGGCATGTCCTCCACCGGAAGAATCTTGGAGATGACGCCCTTGTTGCCGTGCCGGCCGGCCAGCTTGTCGCCGTCGGTGATCTTGCGCTTCTGCGCCACATACACCCGGACCAGCTGGTTGACGCCCGGCGGCAGCTCGTCGCCGTCCTCACGATCGAAGACCTTCACGCCGATGACGGTGCCCTGCTCACCGTGCGGCACCTTCAGCGAGGTGTCACGGACTTCACGGGCCTTCTCACCGAAGATCGCCCGCAGCAGCCGCTCCTCCGGGGTGAGCTCGGTCTCGCCCTTGGGCGTGACCTTGCCGACCAGGATGTCGCCGGGGACGACCTCGGCGCCGATCCGGATGATGCCCCGCTCGTCGAGGTCGGCCAGGACCTCCTCGGCGACGTTCGGGATGTCGCGAGTGATCTCCTCCGGACCCAGCTTGGTGTCGCGGGCGTCGACCTCGTGCTCCTCGATGTGGATCGAGGACAGGACGTCGTCCTGCACCAGCCGCTGGGAGAGGATGATCGCGTCCTCGTAGTTGTGGCCCTCCCAGGACATGAAGGCGACGAGCAGGTTCTTGCCCAGCGCCATCTCGCCGTGGTCGGTCGACGGGCCGTCCGCGATGACCGTGCCGACATCCAGCCGGGAACCCTCGTCCACCAGCACCCGCTGGTTGTAGGAGGTGCCCTGGTTGGAGCGGCGGAACTTGGCGATCCGGTACGTCGTCTGGGTGCCGTCGTCGTTCATCGCGGTCACGGCGTCCGCCGAGACCTCGGTGACCACACCGGCCTTGGTCGCGACGACGACGTCCCCGGCGTCGACGGCGGCCCGGTGCTCCATGCCGGTGCCGACCAGGGGCGCCTCGGCGCGCACCAGCGGCACGGCCTGGCGCTGCATGTTCGAGCCCATCAGGGCCCGGTTGGCGTCGTCGTGCTCCAGGAACGGGATCATCGCGGTGGCGACCGAGACCATCTGGCGCGCGGAGACGTCCATGTAGTCGACGTCCTCGGCCGCGACGAGCTCCATCTCGCCACCCTTGCGCCGGACCAGCACGCGATCCTCGGCGAACCGGCCGTCCGGCGCGATCGGCGCGTTCGCCTGGGCGATGACGTGCTCGTCCTCCTCGTCCGCGGTCAAGTAGTCGATCTGGTCGGTGACCGCACCCTTGGACGCCTTGCGGTACGGCGTCTCGACGAAGCCGAACGGGTTGATCCGGGCGTACGTCGACAGCGAGCCGATCAGGCCGATGTTCGGGCCTTCCGGCGTCTCGATCGGGCACATCCGGCCGTAGTGGCTCGGGTGGACGTCGCGGACCTCGAAGCCGGCCCGCTCGCGGGACAGACCGCCGGGACCGAGCGCCGAAAGCCGCCGCTTGTGGGTCAGACCGGCCAGCGGGTTGGTCTGGTCCATGAACTGCGACAGCTGCGAGGTGCCGAAGAACTCCTTGATCGACGCCACCACCGGACGAATGTTGATCAGGGTCTGCGGCGTGATCGCCTCGACGTCCTGGGTCGTCATCCGCTCGCGGACCACCCGCTCCATCCGGGAGAGGCCGGTCCGGACCTGGTTCTGGATCAACTCCCCCACGGTGCGCAGACGGCGGTTGCCGAAGTGGTCGATGTCGTCCACCTCGACCCGGACGTCGACCGGCTCGCCGTTACGGGTGCCCGGCATCGACGTCTGGCCGGCGTGCAGCGTCACCAGGAAGCGGATCGTCGCGACGATGTCGTCGATCGTCAGCACGCCGGCGCTCAGCGGCTGCTCCAGACCCAACTTCTTGTTGATCTTGTATCGGCCGACCTTGGCGAGGTCGTACCGCTTCGGGTTGAAGTACAGGTTGTCCAGCAGTGTCTGAGCGGCCTCGCGGGTCGGCGGCTCACCCGGGCGCAGCTTGCGGTAGATGTCGAGCAGCGCCTCATCGGTCCCGGTCGTGTGGTCCTTCTCGAGCGTCTGCCGCATCGAGTCCATGTCGCCGAACTCGTCCAGGATCTGCGCCTCGGTCCAGCCGAGCGCCTTGAGCAGCACGGTCACCGACTGCTTGCGCTTGCGGTCGATCCGGACACCGACCATGTCCCGCTTGTCGATCTCGAACTCGAGCCAGGCGCCGCGGGACGGGATGATCTTGGACGTGTAGACGTCCTTGTCCGACGCCTTGTCGAGCGTGCGCTCGAAGTAGACGCCCGGGGAGCGGACGAGCTGCGAGACGACGACCCGCTCCGTGCCGTTGATCACGAACGTGCCGCGCTCGGTCATCAGCGGGAAGTCACCCATGAACACGGTCTGGCTCTTGATCTCACCGGTCGTGGTGTTCATGAACTCGGCCGTCACGAAGAGCGGGGCCGAGTACGTCATGTCCCGCTCCTTGCACTCGTCGATCGAGTACTTGGGCGGCTCAAACCGGTGATCCCGGAACGACAGCGACATGGAACCGGAGAAGTCCTCGATGGGAGAGATCTCCTCGAAGATCTCCTCCAACCCGGACGTGGTCGGCACGTCCTGGCGGTTGTTCTCCACCGCTGCGGTTACCCGGGCCTGCCATGCGGCGTTGCCGAGAAGCCAGTCAAAGCTCTCGGTCTGCAGCGCGAGGAGGTTCGGGACCTCAAGTGGTTCGCGGATCTTGGCGAAAGAGATACGGCCGGATGCCGTTCGAGTGGTGGAGCCTGTAGACAACGTGGTGCGCGAGGCAGCCAAGAGGGGTCCTTCCACGGGCCTGCGAGCGTAACGGGCGCACGCCTAACGACCCGCGGCAAGCACGGGTCAAGAGCACAGGGCAGCGCAAAGCGTCAGGCTACTCGTTCAGGCCGTGTTTGTCCAGCCCTCCACTACCGACCACCCAGGCCAGCCTCCACGTGCCTGCCCCTCGCATGCACGAAAGGGGTGGATCCCCCCGGGACCACCCCGCACCAGCCCTGTCGTCGGCGCCTCGCTCGCTACCCCTTGAGCATGACAACTACCCTGCGCAGCGTCAACCCCAAGCGCCGCAGGTCACGCTGCCAATGCGCCGAACGGCAGCATCCGCAGCCCTCGCGACCATGATTTTGGAGCATCCGTGGGCTGTCGGCCGACGAATCTTCCAAGATCATGCTCGGGCGGGGCGACTGAGTGGCCGCCCCGCCCCGTTGCGTGCAGGTCTTACTTCAGCGTCACGGTGGCGCCGGCTCCCTCCAGGGCAGCCTTCGCCTTCTCCGCGCCCTCCTTGTTGACCTTCTCCAGGACGGGCTTCGGGGCGCCGTCCACCAGGTCCTTGGCCTCCTTCAGCCCAAGGCTGGTGAGGGCCCGGACCTCCTTGATGACCTGGATCTTCTTCTCGCCGGCGGCCTCGAGAATGACGTCGAACTCGTCCTTCTCCTCTTCGGCCGGCGCCTCGGCGCCGCCGCCGCCCGCGGCGGGTGCGGCCAACCCGGCGACGACGGGGGCGGCCGCGGTGACCTCGAAGGTCTCCTCGAACTTCTTGACGAACTCCGAAAGCTCGATCAGCGTCATCTCCTTGAACGCGTCGAGCAGGTCGTCGGTGCTCAGCTTCGCCATGGTGGCGTGTCCTTCCATGTGGTCGTGCGCCGGGCGTCCCCCGCCCGCGCGGTCTCGGTGATTGGGTCAGCCCTGATCGGCCGGCTGGTCGGTCGGCTCGGCGGATGCCGCGGCCTCGGCAGGAGCCGGCGCACCGGCCTCCAGCTTCTGCCGCAGGGCGTCGACGGTGCGCGCCGCCTGCGACAGCGGGGCGACGAACAGGTAGGCGGCCTGGTTGAGCGACGCCTTCATCGCGCCGGCCAGCTTGGCCAGCAGCACCTCGCGCGACTCCAGGTCCGCCAGCCTGCGAACCTCGTCCGCGGACAACGGGCGGCCCTCCATGACGCCGCCCTTGATCACCAGGGCCGGGTGCGTCCGGGCGAAGTCGCGCAGTCCCTTCGCCGCCTCGACCGGGTCGCCCGTCACGAACGCCACGGCCGTGGGGCCGGTCAGCGTCTCTTCGAACGCGGTGACTCCGGCCTCGCGCGCTGCCAGCACGGTCAGCGTGTTCTTCACCACGGCATACGTGGCGTGACCCTTGATGCTCTTACGCAGCTGTGTCAGCTGCGCAACGGTAAGCCCTCGGTATTCCGTCAGCACCGCGGCCTGCGACCCGCGGAACCGCTCGGCGAGCTCGGCCACTGTGGCGGCCTTCTCCGGCCTCGCCATGGCACTCCTGTCGGCAGTAGCTATGTCTCGACTGATGCCTCGAGCCGACCGGCGCACGACAGGGGACCGGAGACGACGAACGCCCCGGCGCAGGCGCACGGGGCGTAACGCGGACCCATGGGCATCCAGCGGATACGGGCACGCGACGATCCGGTTCACCTGCGCAGGTCGCCCGCCTCTGCGGGACCTTCGACCGCCCCGGAGGGCGGTGACCGGCGGTCTTCGGCCTTAGCAGGGTACGTGACCCCGGCAGGCGCCTCCAAATCGCGTCCCGCTCACGGCGTTCCGCTGCTGCTGGGCAGTCGCACGATATTCACGAAGAAGTGGTCGATCTGCCGCACCACCTCGACGAACCGCCCGAAATCGACCGGCTTGGTCACGTAGGCATTGGCGTGCAGCGCGTAGCTGCGCATGACGTCGTCCTCGGCCTCCGACGTCGTCAGCACGATGATCGGGATGACGCGCAGCCGTGGGTCGGCCTTGACCTCGGCGATCACCTCCCGGCCGTCCATCCGCGGGAGGTTGAGGTCGAGCAGAACCAGATCGGGTGTCGCGACGTGGGCGTAGCGCCCCTGTTTGCGCAGGTAGTCCATGGCCTCGATGCCGTCGGTGACGACGTGCAGGGAGTTGGCCAGATTGCTGTCGGCGAAGGCCTCTTCGATCAGGATGACGTCGCCGGGATCATCCTCGACGAGCAAGACGTCCAGAGTCCCGGATCGAGTGGTCATCCGCCGCACTCCCCTCCGACGAGGTCCCCGTCGTCACGCCTCTCGCCGTGGAGGTCACGGCCGGTAACGTCCAACGAACGGTCGTGCCGCTGGTTACGGTGTCGTCGACCCAGATCCTGCCGCCATGGTATTCGACGATCTTGCGGCACAGCGCCAGCCCGATTCCGGTGCCCTCGTACTGATCGCGGGGGTGTAGGCGCTGGAAAATCATGAAGACCCGCTCGCCGAACCGGGGGTCGATGCCGATCCCGTTGTCACTGCACCACAGCTGCCATTCATGGCCCTGGCGGCGCGCGCCGAGGCGGATGTCGGGCGGTTGAGCGGACCGGAACTTCACCGCGTTGCCGATCAGGTTCTGGAAGAGCTGAACCAGCAGTGTCGGTTCCCCGTGCACGAGGACGGGCCCCAGGGGAAGGTCCTGCCAGCTCACCTGCGCTCCGCTCTCGTGAATGGCGACCTCGAGGTTGGTCACCGCCGTTCGAGCGCTGCGCTGCAGGTCGACATCGATGTTGGGCACCGGGGAGCGGCCGACCCGGGAGAATTCCAGTAGTGCGTTGATCAGCTGCTGCATCCGCACCGCGCCGTCCACCGCAAAACCGATGTACTGGTCCGCCTTCTCGTCCAATTGGCCGGCGTAGCGGCGCTGCAGCATCTGGCAGAAGCTGGAGATCTTGCGCAACGGCTCCTGCAGGTCGTGCGAGGCGACGTAGGCGAACTGCTCCAGCTCCTGATTCGACCGCTGGAGGGCGGCCGCTTGTTCCTCCAGCTGGCTGCGAGCGGCCGAGATCTCGCGGGATGCCTTCTCCACCGCCTCGATCTGCAGGACCAACCTGCGGCGCATCGCCTCGACGTCGGCGCTCAGCTCGACGAAGTCGCGCGGCCCGGGCACCGAGACGGCGTGGTCGAGACGGCCCCCGCTGACCACCCGGGTCTCGGCCCCCAATCGGGCCACCGGAATGCTGACCCACCTGTTGAGCAGCCCCCAGAGCATCGCCGCCGTGGCGATGGCGACCAGGGCACTGAGCAGCACGGCATAGAACAACAGGTTCGTCAGGTCGTTGAGCCGTGCCAACGCGCGAGCACGAGCGGCTCGCTCAACGGTGATGTAGGCGGTGTACGCGTCCCGCACGTCGTGAAATCTGGCCCGGCCCTCGTCCACGTCGGCCGGCTGAATCCGTTCCCCCTGCCGGACCCGGGCCATCGCCGGTTGCGCCCAGTCCCGGTACCAGGTGAGGGCGCTCTGCTGGGTCCGGTCGAGCGCCTGCAGCGCGGCGGGAGAATCCGACAGCCGATCCCGGATGGGCTGAACCGAGTCCCACGGCGGATCGGTGTCCGGCAGGTCCGCGATCATGGACTCCCGGCCCGTGAGGACGTAGGACTGGACGTCCGCGTCGGCGTCCACGAGCGAGACCAGGTACTGGTTCGACAGCCGACCGGCGGCGTAGTAGTCCTCGATGACGCGCTGCTGCGCCCGACGAACCTCGTAGAGCACGACGCCGGAGGCGCCGACCACGATGACGATCACCAGTCCGGCGCCGAGCAGCGCCAGAGCAAGTCGATGACGCAGGCCCCAGTGCGACCGCTGCAGCCGCAGCCTCACCTGCCGCTCGCCCGAGTCATGGGCCGCCGCGTCGTCGGCCCCGCCTGTTTCGGCAACACCCTGTTCCGGTCCCGGGTCATCGGTACGGCCTCCCCACCGGCCACTGCAGCGCCACCACCGCGACGTCGTCCGGCATCTCTCCGCCATGGGCCTGCTGCACGCGATCGAGGAGATCGTCGACCAGAGCCGACGTCGAGTCCGACCGGCGCGCGCCGGCGGCCAGCTCGAGCAGACCCGGTACGCCCAGGACCTGGAACGATCCCGGCCCGCGCCGTCCTTCGACCAAGCCGTCGGTGTACAGCAGGATGCGCCACGATGCCGGCAGGCGCAGCCTGCGGCCCCGCCAGGCGCCGGGGGGCAGCAGGCCGAGGGGCGCGCCGGACGGGTCACCCGGCAGCTGACTCGGCTGGGGGTCCAGCAGCATCGGCGGGAGGTGGGCGGCCAGCCAGAGGGTCGCGCTGCGCCGGTCCGCGGCGATGACCAGCATGGTGGCCTGCGCGAAGATCTCCTCCGAGCGGCGCTCGCGGATCAGCACGTCCTCCAGCACGGCGAGCACGTGCTCTGCGGGCACCTCCGCAAGGACCAGCGCACGCCACGCGATCCGCAGACTCACCCCGAGGGCCGCCTCGTCGGGGCCGTGCCCGGCGACGTCGCCGAGCAGGACGAAGACCCGGCCGTCCGGCAGCTCGACGACGTCGTAGAAGTCGCCGCCGAGCAGGTCTCCGTGCCGAGGCCGATACCGCGCCGTCACGCCGAGCGCCGGGTCCTGCGTCTGCGGCAGGGGCAGGAGTCCACGCTCCAGGCGTGCGTTCTCCGCAGCCCGCAGCCTGCTGACGTACAACTGCCGGGACTGCTCCTCCGCGCGCCGACGCTCCACGGCGTACCGCAGCGCCCGGCGGAGCAGCTCGCCGTCGACGGCACCCTTCACCAGGTAATCCTGCGCGCCGGCGGCGACGGCGGCAGCTCCCCGGTGCTCGTCGTCGAGGCCGGTCAGGCACACGACGGCGACGTCGCCGACCTCCAGGACACCGCGCACGGCGTCCAGGTCATGCGCATCCGGCAGCCCCAGATCGAGCAGGACGCAGGAGATCCGCACATCCGAACCGTCCTGGCTGGCCTGCAGCACTGTCTTCGCCTCTGCCAACGAGCGTGCGCGCACCAGTGGCGCAGCGGCGCCCGCGCCGCCCAGCAGCAAGTCCTCGACGATCAATGCATCGCCGTCGTCGTCTTCCACCAGCAGCAGGCGCTCGGTGCCGCCCACCGCCGACCCGTCGGCGGACGCCGTCTCCACCACAGCCCTCCGCAGCTCACCAGGTCTCGGAAGGGCGCCCCTCCTCGACGCCCCTGCCCGGCGCGCCCTCGTGAGCGCCTTCGCCGGTCAGGTCACAGTATGTAGTGAAGTGGGGTCCGGACTCGAACCCCAGGGACGGAACGGGCACGTCCGGCCCACGCCGGCGGCGTGTCGAGGCCTGACGTGCCCGCTCGGTGAGGTTCCAGTCCGAGGTCAGGACATCCGGTTCACTCGGCGTCCTCGACCTCCATGGCCCGGGTGCGGTTGGGGTCCACCGGGATGCCCGGCCCCATCGTCGTGGTGATCGTCGCCTTCTTCAGGTACCGGCCCTTGGCGGCGGACGGCTTCAACCTGAGCACCTCGTCGAGCGCGGCCGCGTAGTTCTGCACCAGTTGGCTGTCGGAGAACGACGACTTCCCGATGATGAAGTGCAGATTCGCGTGCTTGTCCACCCGGAACTCGATCTTCCCGCCCTTGATCTCCTCGACCGCCTTGGCGACGTCCATCGTCACCGTGCCCGTCTTCGGGTTCGGCATCAGGCCGCGCGGACCGAGGATCTTGCCGAGCCGACCCACCTTGCCCATCAGGTCGGGAGTGGCGACGACGGCGTCGAAGTCGAGGAACCCGCCCTGGATCCGCTCGATGAGGTCGTCCGACCCGACGTAGTCCGCGCCGGCGGCCTCGGCCTGACCGGCGCGCTCACCGGTCGCGAAGACCAGGACTCGGGCCGTCTTGCCGGTGCCGTTCGGCAGGTTGACGGTGCCGCGGACCATCTGGTCGGCCTTCCGGGGGTCGACGCCGAGCCGGAACGCCACCTCCACAGTCGGGTCGAACTTCGTGCTGGACGTCGTCTTCGCCAGCCGGATCGCCTCCAGCGGCGAGTACAGCCGCGAGCTGTCGACCTTGTCGACGGCGGAACGGTATGCCTTGCTGCGCTTCATGATCTCTCCTGATCTGTTCCAGGTCGTGGTGTGCGGGCCAGCGCCTGGCCCTCCCACTCGTGTTGAATTGGCGTGCTCCGCACGCTCGAGGCCTCGGGCCCTTATGGCGTTCCCTTCCCTCGTCGCTCGTTCCGCTTGCGCTCCACTCGCTCCTCAGTCCAGGCAACGCCGCCCTCGGCCTTATCCGGCCTGGCTTGGCGCTCGCTCCTCAGTCCAGGCAACGCCGCCCTCGGCCGGTATTGGATTGGCGTGCTCCGCACGCTGTCGGCCTCGGGCCGAGGTTAGCCGTCGACGGTGATGCCCATCGAACGGGCCGTCCCGGCGATGATCTTGGAGGCGGCGTCGAGGTCCTCGGCGTTGAGGTCTTCCAGCTTCTGCTGGGCGATGGCGCGCACCTGGTCGGACGTCAACCGACCGACCTTGGTCTTGTGCGGCTCGCCCGATCCCTTGTCGACGCCGGCTGCCTTCTTGATCAGCTCGGCGGCCGGCGGCGTCTTGGTCACGAACGTGAAGGACCGGTCCTCGTAGACCGTGATCTCCACCGGGATGACGTTGCCGCGCTGCGACTCCGTCTGCGCGTTGTACGCCTTGCAGAACTCCATGATGTTGACGCCGTGCTGGCCCAGCGCCGGGCCGATCGGCGGCGCCGGGGTGGCTTGACCGGCGTTGATCTGCAGCTTGATGAGCGCTGCGACCTTCTTCTTGGGAGGCATGGGTGCGGGTCCTTCGTGTTCTGGAGTGCTTCTGGACTGCGTGGGGACTGGCGGCTAGAGCTTGCTGACGTCGCTGAACGAGAGTTCCACGGGCGTCTCCCGTCCGAAGATGGAGACGAGCACCTTGAGCTTCTGGGCGTCGGTGTTGATCTCCGAGATCGTGGCGGGCAGGGTCTCGAAGGGGCCCTCCATGACGGTGACCGTCTCACCCACCTCGAAGTCGACGACCTTGACCTCGGCCGGGCGCGCCTTCGCCTCCGCCGGCTGCAGGCTGGGGGCCAGCATCGAGAAGACCTCGTCGAGGCTCAGCGGAACTGGCTGGTGCGTGTGCCCGACGAAGCCGGTGACCCCCGGCGTGTGCCGGACGGCTCCCCAGGACTCGTCTGTGAGATCCATCCTGACCAGCACATATCCAGGGATCCGCACCCGCCGGACCTGCTTGCGCTGACCATTCTTGATCTCGGTGACCTCCTCCATAGGCACCTCGACCTGGAAGATGTAGTCCTCCATGTTGAGACTGGAGATCCGGTTCTCCAGGTTGGCCTTGACCCGGTTTTCGTACCCGGCGTAGGAGTGGATCACATACCAGTCCCCCGGGGCCCGGCGCAGGCCCGCCTTGAACTCCTCTACCGGGTCGACGAGATCGTCGATCGGCTCCGGCGCGGCCGCGGCGCCTGAGGCGGGCGACGTCGCACGCTCGACGCCGTTCTCCCCGCCGATCTCTGGGACGTCGGCGATGTGCTCCGCGATGTAGTGCGGGCTCTGCTCGGACACGCTCTTGTCCTACTTCCTTCATGCGTTGTCAGCGGCCGAGGGTCGACCGACGAACTCTTGCGGCCCTCGCGCTCGCTCCCGGTGACCGCTGCGGCGGGGCACCATCCCGGCGATCCGCCTACCCCAGCCTGCGCACCGGACGCCGGCCGGGGACCCGCTCAGGAGCCGCCGAAGGCCCAGAGCACGAGCTTGCCGAGACCGAAATCCAGCACGGTGACGAAGAGCATGACCGCGAGCACGAAGACGAGCACCACGCCGGTGTACGTCATCAGCTCGGTCCGGGTGGGCCGGACGACCTTGCGAAGCTCGGCGACGACCTGCCGCAGGAAGAGGGCAATGCCCCCTCGGCGTCGCTTCGTCGCTGACGTTGCCTTCACGATCCTCACCTGGTCGACGTGGCCCGTTGCCGGGCCCGGGTCTGCTCGAACGCCGCGGGACGGCGGCTGGGCGTTGAAAGCGGTTCACAAGGTGCGCGCACCGCCCGGTACCTCACCGGCGCGAGGCCGGGGAAGCTCCCGCAGGGCAGGAGGGACTCGAACCCCCAACCGCCGGTTTTGGAGACCGGTGCGCTACCAATTGCGCCACTGCCCTTCGTCGGGGATCTGCCACCAGCTGCGCCCGGACTGCGCCGTTCCGGCCGCGAGGAGCGACAACGAGGCAGGCGGCATCATGGCAGTTGGCAACTACCCGGGTAGCGAGTCTACGCATCCAGCGAGCCGAGGTCGAACCGCGCCATCGGCGCGTGCGGCGCCCGGCGGGTCGCGCGGTGCGGGAGGCGCTGCCGGCGCACGGCGATAACCCGTGCCGGACATCCCTGGAACGGTGACAGGATGGAGGCCGTGACCGTGCAGAGTGAGCGGCAGAGTGAGCCGCAGGCTGAGTCCTCGCCCGTTTCCCGCCGGATCTCCCGCCGCATCGGTGCCATCGCCGAGTCGGCAACACTCGCCGTCGACGCCAAGGCGAAGGCGCTGAAGGCCGAGGGTCGTCCGGTGATCGGGTTCGGTGCTGGGGAGCCGGACTTTCCCACACCCGGGTACATCGTCGACGCCGCCATTGCCGCGTGTTCGGTGCCGGCCAACCATCGGTACACCCCCGCCGCTGGCCTGCCCGACCTGCGCAAGGCCGTCGCGGCCAAGACGGCGCGCGACTCCGGCCTCGAGGTGGCCCCGGAGCAGGTGCTGATCACGAATGGCGGAAAGCAGGCCGTCTACCAGGCGTTCGCGTCGGTGCTGGACCCGGGCGACGAGGTGCTGTTGCCGACGCCGTACTGGACTACGTATCCGGAAGCCATCCGGCTGGCCGGCGCCGAGCCGGTGGAGGTCTTCGCCGGCGAGGACGCCGGATACCTGGTGAGCGTGGACCAACTCGAGGAGGCGCGGACGCCGCGCACGCGGGCACTGCTGTTCTGCTCGCCGTCCAACCCCACGGGTGCGGTGTACCCGCCAGACCAGGTCCGCGCCATCGGGCAGTGGGCCTACAAGCACGGGATCTGGGTCATCACCGACGAGATCTACGAGCACCTGGTGTACGACGGCGCCCGGGCGGCGTCGATGCCGGTGGAGGTGCCGGAACTGGCCGACACGTGCCTGGTGCTGAACGGTGTCGCCAAGACCTACGCCATGACCGGTTGGCGGGTGGGCTGGCTGATCGGCCCGAAGGACGTCGTCAAGGCCGCCGCCAACCTGCAGTCGCACTTGAGCTCGAACGTCGCGAACGTGTCGCAGCGAGCGGCGCTGGCCGCCGTGAGCGGCGACCTGTCCGCCGTCGCGCAGATGCGCACGGCGTTCGACCGCCGCCGCCGGACCATTGTGTCGATGCTCAACGACATTCCCGGTGTCGTGTGCCCGACGCCGCAAGGGGCGTTCTACGCCTACCCGTCGGCGCGCGAGCTGCTGGGGAAGTCGCTGCGCGGCCGGACGCCGCAGACGTCGGCCGAGCTCGCCGAGCTGATCCTGGAGGAGGCAGAGGTCGCCGTCGTGCCCGGTGAGGCGTTCGGGCCCAGCGGCTACCTGCGGCTGTCGTACGCGCTGGGCGACGAAGACCTGGCGGAGGGCGTCGGCCGGCTTCAGAAGCTGCTGGCCGAGGCGCATTGACCGCCGCTGAGGATCAGCTGGCTCCGCTGCCCTTGAGCATGTTCAGCACGTAGATCACCAGGATGACGGCTCCTGCCACGCCACCCAGCATGCCCATGAGCACGACCTTGAAGAGGGCTGAGGCGATGGAGTCCGCCACGGCGGCGACGACGGAGACGATTCGCAGGACGATCACCACCACGACCAGGCCCACCAGGCCGATCAAGATCATCCCCGGCTGGTCCATGAGGCTGGACGGCGAATCGGCGGCGGATGTGGAGGTGGCTGAGGGTGTCGCGGCCTGGACAAGGTGGCCGGCATGGGAGAGGAGTTGAGCGCGCATGGGGTCGCCTCCTGGGTGGTCCACTCCGAGTGGGGAACTGCCTCCTGTGGGCTTTGGGGACGGCGCACCTGCCGTTTTGAGCGGCTTTGGGCGGCCATGACGGGATCGCGAAAGTCGAGCACCTTTGCTGGACTTGACCACGAGTGTATGCCCAAGTTGCGCAACTGTCACCCAGTTGAGCAAGACTTGAAGCGAACTGACATACATGCAGGTTTGTTCAACTTACTGGGCACTACACCTTGCTCAACTGGCGCATTACAGTAACAATCTGGACGACAACTCAGCTTCAGAGGCGACTCGGCTGAACTACCGAAGCAAGGCCGCACGCACGACCCCAGGGGTCGTGTAGGCTGCGCTGCCGTGAGTTGATGAACCTGTAGTTAGGTTCAGTAAATCTGGCGTTACGCACACTGTTGGGGTGGCGACGGGGATGGCTGACCCGGGCTCGGGAGCGACAGCGAGTCGTCGTGCGCTGGATCGACGAGCGCTGGGCGACCGGCTCAAGGGCCTGCGGGACGAGCTCGGTGTCACCCAGAAGCAGGTCGCGGCCGCGCTCGGCGGCCGGAAGCCACTGAGTCTGACGATCGTGTCCAACTGGGAGAACGGCCGGATGACGCCGACCCTGGACAGGCTCGAGGCGTACGGGCGGCTGTTCGCCACCGATCGTTCGCTGGACGGTGCGCATCTGCGCCTGCTCTCGGCAGCCGAGCTGACGGAGGAGGAGCGCGAGACGGCGCGAGCCATCGAACTGGAGTTGGTGGAGCTGCGCCAGCTGCGTGAAAGCGCCGACGAGCCCCCTGTCACCGTGCCCGACGTCGCCCGGCCGATCGAAGACCCGGTCGAGGACGTGGTGGTCCCGCCGACGCGGATGTGGCATTTCCCGGATGGCCAGCCGATCGTGATCATTGGCTCGCGAGTGACCGACCCGACGCTACGCAACCACCCGTACGCGAGCCCTCGGCATCCCAATCACATGCCGCTGCTTCTCCAGCCGGACGGCTTCTCCGTGGTGGAGCTCTTCGGCCACCTGCGCGCGGAGAATCCCCGCAGCCTGGTCCGCTTCAAGACCGAGGACGAGGTGGACGCCGACGACCTCAGCGGGCACGTCGTCGTCGTCGGCGGGCCGGACGTCAACCCGCACGCCGCGTGGTTCGGCGAGCGAATGAACCTTCCCCTGGGCGGCGTGACCGAGGGCGAGCCGGACGATCCGTCCACCCTGGCCACGAACGCGGCCTTCACGATCTACGAAGAGAAGCAGGACGCCGGGACCGGGGAGACGACGCGGATCGCGAAGGACATCTTCAAGCCCGTTTTCGAGGGCACGCTCGACGTCGAGATCGGCGGCGTAGGCGAGGCTCCGCGGCGGATGACGTGGCCGAACCTGGTGTACGACATCGCGCTGCTGGCCCGGCAGCCGAACCCCCTCAACCTCAGCGCCACCGCGACCCTCATCTACGGCCTGTACGCCAACGGCACGTATGGTGCGGTCCGCACCTTCACCGACGCCCGGCTCCGTGACGTCAACGAGCGGTACCGCCGCACCGCGTTCGGCGACACGGAACTGTTCTGGATTCTCATGCGCGTCCCCTGTCACCAGCGCCTCGGTGTGGTCACCACCCCCGACCTCAACCGGCCCTACAACCGCGTCTACGAGTGGTTCGAGTGACGGCCACCACCGTCGGATCGCACGTCGGCCCCATCCTCCGCTCCGACTACGTTTCCGATGAGGACACCCGTTGACCATCGCACCTTCCGGCCCGGCACGTGCCGTGGCCCCCGCGAGCGACCTGCACATCGCATCGCACCGGTCGCTCGTCCAGCCCGGTGCCCCGCGGCCCGCGGTGCAGCCGCCGATGCCGGACGTCGTCATCGTTCCGGCCACCCGCCGCGATGGTCGGCTCAGGCACGCGGCCGGCGTGGCCAGGATGGCGGGCTGCCCGCTCGTCGTCCTGTGCAGCCATGACCTCTCCGCCGCCGACGTACCGGAGCTGCTGCGCGGCGGCGGGATGCCGCCGTGGACTCTCGCGGTGGACATCGGCCACCGCTACGGCGAGATCCCGCTGCGGCTCAAGACCGACAGCATCCGCGTCGCCACGTTCGGGCGGGGGAACGCGAGCCGCAAGCGGAACCTGGGCCTGCTGCTGGCCAAGCTGATGAGCTGGGAGCGGATCCTCTTCCTCGACGACGACGTCGTCGGCATGGATCGTGCGGAGCTGCATCGGACGATGACCCTTCTGGACGGGGTCGCGCCCGACGGGGCCAGCCGGATGGAGGCCGTGGGCTGGGCGTTCACCGCGTTCGCCGACAACTCGGTGGTATGCCACGCCCGCCGCGTGTCGGGCGAGTTCCAGGACACGTTCATCGGTGGCGGTGGTCTCGCCGTCCGGATGCGGCCCGACGTCCCCTTCTTCCCGAACGTCTACAACGAGGACTGGCTCTTCCTCTTCGACGCGGTGGCGCGACGCCGGGTCGTACTGGCCGGCGAGCTGACCCAGGTGCCATACGACCCGTTCGACAACACCGAGCGGGCGGCGAAGCAGGAGTTCGGTGACCTGCTGGCCGAGGCGCTGTTCCGCGTTCTGCATGAGACCCCCGCGCCCCGGGCGGGCGCCGACGACGCCTGGCTCGCCGCCGTCATGAAGCGGGTCTCGGAGTTCACCTGGTGGGACGACGAAGTCGCCCGGCGGCGCAGGTTCATCCGCAGGACGCGGGAGGATCTACGGCGCAGCCGCAACGGGCTGGCGGCGATGTTCGCCTCGCTGGATCGGGCCGAACGCACGATCCAGGACTCGTGGTGCTGGGAGCTTGCCGATTTCGTGGCGGCGTGGCGTGCGGACCTGGCCACGTGGCGGGAAACGCTGGACGAGCTGAAGCCGCTCGGCCGGGGCGACGACGCCAACACGCAGCCGTGGGCGGAGAAGGCATTCGGGATGCTGGGAGCCTCCGCGATCATCGCCATCAGCGGCCAGTGAACGGCAGGCCACCCTCCTCACCAGGGTGGCCTTGGGCTGCGGATTCCTGGGCGTCCACCCGCCCGGGCGGTGGCGGGTGGTCGTCGAGCGGGACGTAGGCCCACGTGTAAGTGAGCTGCTCCGACCGGTGATGCCCGTTCACCGGCGTCTCGCTCACCGGCGCCGTCTGCCGGTACGCCGGGATGCCGTGCCGCTGCTGCCCTGGCAGGGCAGGGTGCGGGACGGCGTCCAGCGTGAGGCCGAGGCTCTGGACCCCTCGGCTGGCGGCGACGCCGAGGACCATGACTGCCGGCGCGGCCCACAACACGATCAGGAAGCCCCAGTGCCGGGCGATCAGCCCGAGCAGCAACGGTCCGACGAGCGAGCCGCCGTAGCTGATGGTCAGTGCGATGCCCATCCGGAGCGCGGGAGAGCCTTGTGCCCCCGCGGCTCGCAGCGCCAGCGGGACCCCAGGCGCGGCGCCGATACCCCAGGTGACGGTGCCGATCGCGGCCAGCACCACGGCGACCGCTGTGACACCGGCGTCGGCGGCCCGACCACCGAGCACAACACAGGTGGAGCCGAGGACGACGAGGGCCACGCAGCCGACCAGGACACGCACCGGATGCATGCCGGCGTAGAGCCGCCTTCCCAGAAAGCGCGTGACGGTCATGGCGAGCAGGAACAGCCCCAGTCCCGCGGCCGCCAGGTAGTGCCGTGCCCGGTATCCCTCGGCGAACGCCAAGGTCAGCCAGTCGAACGCCGTGCCCTCTGCGAACGCGAGGCCCAGGAGCAGAAGGCCGATCGCGATGGCGGGCCTGGTGTGCTTCTCAGGGTGGCGCGCCAGCGCGGTCTTGACCTTGGCGGGTCCACGATCGACGAACCATCGGGTCGCGATCGCGGGGGCCACCCCAGCCAGCGCTCCCGCCGCAGGCAGATGCAGCGACACTGGGATGCCCCGCCATGCCAGCACCGCGCCGGTCGCGGCTCCTACGACTGTGCCGAGGCTGAACGCCCCGTGGAAGGAGTAGAAGTGATCGGCAGGCCGACCTCCGTGAGAGCTAGAGCCGCCGCGCCAGCCGACCATTCCCCGCTTCGACGCCTCGACGTTCATGGCGACGTCGCACACGCTCGCCCCGACGCCGACCGCCAACAACGTGAGGGCCAGCAGTGGCCAGGAGACGGCGCTCCCGGCCGCGATCAGGCCGGCCATCGCCAGCGCGCTTCCGCCCCGGACCACGTTCGCCGCCCCGATCCGGTGGATCAGCGGCCCGGCGACGATGAGCGCGGCGAGCGTGCCACCGGACAGCAGGCCGAGCACGAGGCCGACGCCTTGAGCGGTCAGATGCGCCCGGTGGGCGAGTTCGGGCAGCCGCGCCCACCACGTCGACGAGGTGAAGCCGGCCACGGCGAAGACCACCGCGACGGCGCGGGTCCGGGCCGACGCCACCGGTGGGTGGGAGTCGGCAGGAGCCACCTTCACCTCCGAGCCCGCGCCCCCGTAACGAGCAGCAGGTTGGGCGAATCACGACGAATGCGCGAAAAGCTATGTTACCGGGTTGTTAGCGACCCGCCAGCCTCCGTAACGTTCGTCACAAACCCTGTCACCCTTGGTAATGGAAGCGCTCCCGCTGCCCCCGGGCCGCGCACAGAGCGTCACTCGCGATCAGGCGCGTTCGGATTGTGAAGGATCCGTCGGTTCTCAGCCGACGGATGCTTCACAATCATCGATCGCCTCAGCGAACCCCAAGGCCCCAATCGGCCAGCACCTTGTCGATCGTCACCTCGGAGTCGGTCCAGGCCTCCCGAAGATCCTTCAGATGCCGACGCCAGGTGTGAAGGTCCTCTCGCCATTGGACGACATAGCTGCGAAGGTCGGTCGGCCGCAGCGGTCCAGAAGCCCGGCCCGTCGTCGTCGAGAAGGTTGATCAGACCTTCGGCGACGATGTCGCCAGCTTCCTCGGACTCGGCCCGAGGCACGACGAACGGGTCGTATTCACGCTGATGCACCCGGCCGGCCCAGCCGAGGCAGCCCGCATAATTCTCCGCGCGCTGAGCCGCAGCGATCAGGAAGAGCCAGTCCTCGTTGTAGATGTCGGGAAAGAACGGCGTCTCGACGTCGCAGCGCACGAGCAGCGCACCCGAGCCGATGAAGATCGTCTGCGACAGTCTCGCCAGTCGGCGGGCGTGGCCGGCGACCGAGTTGTCGTCGAAGTCCTCGAGAGTCCAACGATGTGCCGTCCTCGCCAGCCAGACGGTCTCGTCCGCGCAGGCAGCGGATCCAAGCGTCTATACGGCGCTAGCAGCGGTGGTCGCTTTGATCGTCTTGGTGATCCTCGCGGGGGGAATCATCAAGCTGATCAAGGTGATCGGAGCTGCTCTGCTCTTCATAGTGATCGCCTTAGTCCTCGTGGGGTTGATCTACGTCAACGAGCTCCTGAACGCCGTGTCCGCGGGCTCTTCCTGAGAGGGGTGGCGCCCGGCCACGGGGGCGGGCGGCCACCCGGCCTGGGCCGTCTTCCCGCCGAAGTGACCGGCAAAGGGGGTCACTTCGGCGGGAGAAGCTTCGGCCGACCTTCCAACCGGGGGTCGGGCAGCGATCAGGCTGCGAGCCAGGTGTCGATGTCGGCGTTCAGGCGCTTCTTGACGTCGTCCGGCGCTCGGGAGGCGGCGATCGAGGAGCGGGCCAGCCCCGCCAACGCGACGTCGTCCAGCCCGTGGACCTCTCGCGCGGCCTGGTACTGCTCCGTCAGGCGAGGGCCGAACAACAGTGGGTCGTCGGCG
>Ga0081539_10001523_pt1 | contig 38871 bp, 37 predicted proteins | sample TabmetS4T2R2_FD_71023 | JGI IMG/M metagenome (GOLD analysis project Ga0081539, IMG submission 71023) | Tabebuia heterophylla rhizosphere microbial communities from the University of Puerto Rico - S4T2R2 | ecosystem: Host-associated > Plants > Roots > Rhizosphere ... | reverse complement strand
GTGCGGGGGGGGGGGAGGGTGGAGTGGGGGTAAAGTTGGGGGGGGGGGGGGGGGCCCCCCGGGGCCGGGGGCCCCCCCCCCCGGCCCGCGCCGCCTACGTTGTCCCACAGCCTGCGGCAGTACGCACGCCGCGAGCAACGCGAACAGAAGCAGACTGCGCAGAATACGTCCGTCAAGTTTATTCATGTGGCGACTCCTCTTGAGTAGAAGGGGCGGTGCTTTGCCCCGTGGTCTGTGCCGCTTGGCGGCGGGTGCGGATGCAGCAGGGATTACCGGGAGCAGACGGCGAGGAGGACTGTGCTGCGGCGTAGGTTGTTCCGCGCTGCACGGCGGCCAATCTGGGACGGGCGCTACTCTATATCTGATGCCAGCTTGAAGGCAAGAAAAAGGTTGTGAGCGGCTGTTTTAGATTCGACATGAGCGGCAGCAGGTGCGCCCTCTACAGCCCCCGTGCGGTAAGCACAGAACTTTAAACGCGCAGGGCGCAAAGTGGAGCCGCGGAGTCCTGCGGGCTGCCGCTAGGGCCTGAGTTGGCGGGCGACGTTTAGAGCGGCTATCCTAGTTCGGCGGGTTGGAAAGCGCAGCGGGCGAGTGTGGCGTAGCGTGAGCCGCCGGGGCCGAGGTCGCTGCGCATGATGATCAGCTCGCCGACTGTGAATTGCGCGGGCGCGAAGCCGAGTTGTTCGTGTGCGCGGGCCAGTTGGCGCGCGGCGGCATTCGCGGTGCGGAGGCGTGCGAGCGTGACGTGGGCGTGAAAGTCGCGCGCGTCGCGCGGGAAGCCGGCGGCGGCACACTCGGCTTCGAGTCGTTGCTGTAAGCGCGCTAACTGCCCCGAAGAGTCCTCGACGCCGAGCCAGAGCACGCGCGGGTTGTGCGCGTTGGGGAACGTGCCCGCGCCCGCGAGCGCCAATTCAAAACTCGGCACGCCCGCCGCGGCCCGCGCCGCCGCTTCGGTCAACGCCGCCACTTGCCCCGCCTCCGTCTCGCCGAGAAATTTCAAAGTGATGTGCAGCTTCTCCGCGCGCTCCCAGGAGGCTTTCACCTGCGGCGCGCTCTCGCGCAGGCGCGCGAGGTGGGCGTGGGCGCGTGCGCGCAGTTCCGCAGGCAGTTCGACGGCGCAGAACAGGCGCAGGCGTGCCGCGGTCGTTGACGTGCTCATAAGATTATTCACCTGCCCAGGCGGCAGCGCCGGTCGGAGGCCGGAAATGTGTCGGGACTGCTTCGGGCGGGCGGAGGGGTGTTGCGCCCACGGACGTTTGCACGGATCGCTGCGAGCGGCCCGGCAGCAATAGTATCGCTAATCATGCGGATTAGAAAGTTTCATGTCCAGAGGGAAACGGGTGGCAACACGCGCGGCGGGTTATGTCGTCTAAAGTCCACAAGACGGCGGTGGCGCTTACGGCGCGTACCGCCTTTTGCGACAGGCGACGCTCAAAGCTGTCGCGCGCAAAGTGCGGGGCGCTTTTCTGGGGCCGCGCACGAACTCAAAAACACTCAGATACAGGGAAGGATATAAACTACATGCGTAAAGCTTTCATTGCGGCCCTCTTCTTGGCCGTCTGCGCGGCCACCTCGTTCGCGCAGGAGGAGTACAAGAAGGGCGAGATTTTCGTCGGCTACTCGGCCAACGAGGTTGACACCAACGGCGGTTTCCGGCCCGCAGGCGTCAACAACCGCGAGCACTTCAACGGCGTGAACGTCGAGGCGACCGGCAACCTGACGCGCTACGTCGGCATCCAGGGCGACTTCTCCTTCCACCAGAAGGACGAGCATTTCACCGTGGCCGGCGCGAACGCCACGCTGCGCACGCGCCTGTCCCAATTCATGGGCGGCGTCAAGGTGCAGGACAACGGCACGGAGGTGCGCTTCCGCCCGTTCGCGCACGCGCTCGTCGGCGTCGCGCACGCATCCGGCGATTTCACCGTGCCGGGTACGTCGGCGAGCGACACGGACAACGGGCTGGCAGTCGCCCTCGGTGGCGGTATAGACTTTCGCGTCCACAAGAACGTGGACGTGCGCGCCATCCAACTCGACTACAACCCGAACCGCTTCAACGGCGAGACGAGCAACAACTTCCGCATCGGCGTCGGTCTGAACTTCCGCTTCTAACGGACAGTTTGGGCGGTCAGAGACAAGGCGCGGGCCTGAAGCAACAGGCCCGCGCCTTCTATTTGTGCCCGGCGCGATTATGCTCAGGCGGGCTATGACAGCCGCCGAGCAGGCGGCGCTACTTGTTGTGACACTCGGCGCAACTGTTCGGGGCCCTGGACGCCGGGTTGAGCTTCTTGGCCTGCTTGTGACAGGTGTTGCAGTTGTCGTGGTAGGCCTCGACGTTCGTGATGGGGATCGGATCGGGGTCGCCGTCGGGGTTAGGCAGTTCGGGCATCTTGGGCCAGCCCGCCGGCTTCTCGCCTTCGCGCGCGTGACACTCGCGGCAGCCCTTGACCGGCGCGGCGGCCGGCGCGGCCAGGAGCGCGGTCGTCAGCACGGCGTTGCGCTCCGACGTGGTGAACTTCACCTTCCTACCGTCGTCGGTGGTGAACTCGCCTTTAAGCGTGCCCGCGGGCGCGTCCGTGTGGTGACACTCGGCGCAGCCGATCACGGACTTGCCGTCGGCGCTGTACTTCATCAGCGAGTGCGTCTCGTGGTTGAAGGCGACGCCCTTCCGGCCCGCGCCCGTGGCCTTGCTCCCCTGGTTCAGCACCATCTCTTTCGGCTGCTCCTTGCCGCTCGGGGCGAGGGTGGCGGCGTTGCGCACGGTCGAGGTGTTACGCAGCGTCGTACAAGCGGCACAGACGAGCAGACTTAAAGTGAGAAACTTCTTCATGGCTTGCCTCCTTATCAAATCGGCCAGGCTCAGCGCGCTGGCTGCAACGTGAGGGTCTGTTTAGCCGCCGCCGCGACGGCCGCCTTGCTGAACGGGAAGACGCGCGGGGTGACAGCGCGCCAGTCCGCGAGTTGATCGCTCCAGTAGGTCGTGCCCGGCAGTCCGGATTGGCCGAGGGCGATGCCGTGCTGCGTCTTGTCCCAGTCGCCGGGGTCGGCGATGAAGCGCATCGAGACCGAAGCGCCGACGTTCGGCGTCGGCCCGGCCGCGCCGCCGCTGCCCTGCTGCGGGAAGGGCGGGACGAGAAACTGTTGCCCGATGAACGGGATTGAGGCGAGCGGATGGGGAAAGCGCGCCTGCGCGTAGCGCCCCCACGTCCACTGCGCTTCGTCCGCGCCGAGTTGTTTCGTCAACACCGCGCGCGCGTCTTCGTAACAGGCGCGCATGAGCGCATTGTAGTCCGCGAACTCTGCGGGCAGCCAGTTGGCGGGGCGCTCCGTGATCAGGCGCTCGATGTAAGAGTCGTTGTCCCACTGAAATCTTGCGGCGCGCTCTTTGCCGAGCGCGGCGACCACCATGCGTCGCCCGAACGCGCGACGCAACTCCGCCAGCCACGGCGCGACGTGCGAGTCGGCAGCCACGCGCCCGTCCCAAGCCGCCAGGGCCGCGGCCGTTGCGCTCAGTTTCGCGTCGCCGCCCGCGCCCGCCAACAGCTTGGCCGCCTCGCGCGCGAACGCCGCGCCCGCGACGGAATACACGTCGCCCTGCACGGCGCGGAAATCTTCGGCCGTCAGCTTGTGCCCACGCGCTTGCAGCAGTTCGTAGATGCGGCGCGCGCGGTAGGGCGCGGCCCATTCGTGCGTGAGGAAGTGCGGGTAGCTGCGCCCGACGACGCGCTGGTTCGCGGTGACGATCATGCCCGACGGCGGATCATACACGTGCGGCAACTCGGCGAACGGGATGTAGCCCGTCCACTCGCCGTCATCCTTCGCGCCGTCGTAAGGCAGGCTGCCGTCGCCCGACTTGCGCACGGGGATCACGCCCGCGCCGTAATAGCCGATGTGTCCGGCCGCGTCCGCATAGACGAAGTTCTGCGTCGGGCCGCGGTATTCGGCGAGCGCCGCGCGAAACTCGTCCCAGTTGCGCGCACGGTTCAGACGGTAGAAGGCGGCGAACTCAAGCGCCTGCGGGTCGAGCGCCGTCCAGCGCAGCGCGTAGTGCGCGTCGCCCAACTCGAAGACGATGGGGCCGTGGCGCGTCACCTGCACGTAGAGCGTCTCGGTCTCGGTCGAACTGTCGGTGATGCTCTTGCGCACCTTGATCTCTTCGCGGCGCAAGTCCACCTGACGCGCGCCCTGCGGCGTCTGGTAGTGCGGCTGCACGGGCGTCGTGCCCTGCCCGTCGGCGCTTGCGGTGAACGTCTCGCGGTACAAGTCCTGCACGTCGGGGCCGAGGTTGGTCATACCCCAGGCGATCTGTTCGTTGTGGCCGATGATGATGCCGGGCGCACCGGGCGTGGTCACGCCGGCCACGTCGAGGCCCGGCGCAGTCAGGTGCGTCATGTACCAGATCGAGGGCGCGGACGCGGGCAGGTGCGGATCGTTTGCCAGCAGCGGCTTGCCCGACGCGGTGAGCTTGCCGGAGATGACCCAGTTGTTGCTCGCTTCATGACTGGGCTGAAAGAGTCCGACGGGGCCGAGCGGGCCATCGGTCGCCGCCATGACGCGCGCGAGCCTGTCGAGCAACGCGGCTTGCGCCGTCGCTTCCGTCTTAGTAGTCGGCGCGGCGGCCGCGGTCTGCTTGCTGTTGCTCGCGTCGCTGCCGACGACGACGACATCGAGCGGCGTGTATTCGGCCAACAGCAGGGCGCGTTTGTCGGCCGGAATGTCCGCGAGCGCGGCGCGCATGAGGTCTGTGGGCCAACTGGTCGAGAGCACTTCGGCGAAGATTTTGCCGATGATGATCGAGTCGGCAGCCCGCCACGGGCGCGGCTGGTATTGCAGGATTTGAAACTCCGGCGGCATCGTCTTCGCGTCGAGCGACGCGATGTAGGCGTTGACGCCGGCCGCATAAGCGTCGAGCACGGGCCGCGCCTGCGGCGGCAACTGCGCGCCGAGCGCGTCGGCGAGCGCGGCGAAGCCGTAAGTGCGGTGGCGCTTGTCCTCTTCGAGCGCGAGGCGGCCGAAGATTTCCGCCAACTCGCCGCGCGCACGGCGGCGCAGCAAGTCCATCTGCCACAGCCGATCCTGCGCCGTGACGTACCCCTGGGCGAAGTAGAGGTCTTCGTCGTTCGTCGCCTCGATGTGCGGGATGCCGCGCTCGTCGCGCCGGACGATGACGGGTTTGTGCAGCCCGGCGAGCGTTTGTGTACTCGCGGCGGCGGGCGGCGCGGGCGTTTGTGTCTGGGCGCGCAGGGGAGTTGTGCCGCAGAGCGTGAGCGCGAGCAGCAGGCAGAGCAGCGTCGTGTGTCTGTTCATCGAAGTCGTGATGCCGGCGCGAGCGCGGCTGAAGAGTTGAATCTAGCGCACGGATGGTAGCACAGAAGAGGGAAGTAGATAAGTTAAGAGCCATGTGCGGCTGACGTAATCAAGCGCGCTGCTGCTGGGAGCGCGGGCGTCCCGCCCGCCAAGCGTGCTTACAGCACGCTAAACGGACTCGTGCGCATTCAAGCTTGCGTTACAGCGCGGCCACTTCTTCGCGCTTTCGCGCTCACGGCGGGCGGGACGCCCGCGCTCCCAGCAATGTGTTGGGTGGTGAACCCGACTGCAAGCTGCCGCAATGTGTAGCTCAAATGCGTCCGCGTACTCAGCCGCGCTGGTAGAGCCAGACGCCCGCGGTCACTCGCATCCGGTCGTCGTAGCCGCCGGTGATGAGCACGCGCCCGTCTGCGAGCGGCGTCACGGTCGGATAGAGCCAAGCGCCGTCGAGCCGGCCGTCGGCCGTAGCGAAGCGGGCGGAGTCCATCGGCCCCGTCAGCGTGAACGCGCGCCGGGCCGGGTCGTAAACTTCGGCGCTCGCCTGCGCGCCCGACAACTCGCTCGCGTCGTCCGTGCCGCCGACGATGAGCACCTGGCCGCCGGGCAGCAGTGCCGCCGCGTGCTTGGTGCGCGTCAGGTGCATCGGCTCGGTCGGCGTGAACGTGTTTGTGGCGGGGTCGAACAACTCCGCGCTCGCCAGCACGCCGCTGCGGAAGCGTGTGCTGCCGCCAGCCAGCAGCACCTTGCCGTCGGCGAGGAGCGTTGCCGAGTGCATGACGCGCAGCGTCGTCATGCGCCCGGCGGCGACGACGCGGCCATTGCGCGCGTCCTGGCTGAAATACTGGCAGCCGCCGAGCGGCAGACAGGACACGGCGCACAGGCAGAGGACGAACCGGCGCACCGTATCTCCGCTCATCTGGCCGCGCCTCCTTCGACCGCCGGCAGCGCGGGGCGTGTCTGTTGTCCGCGACAGTAGCGGACGAAGCCCAGCCCGAACGTGAGACCCATGACGACGAAGCCGCCGATGAAGAACACATCCTCGCCGAGCGCCATCGAGTTCTTCAGCCGGGCCATGAACAGAGAGACGGCGACGACCGGCAGATTCAACAGCACGCCGGCCGCGAGCGGAAAGAGCAGCGCGGGGCGGCAGCCGCCGAGCCTGCGCCGCAGCCAGAACAGTCCGGGCGTGTAGAGCAGGCCGCAGATGAGGACGGCCGCGCCCAGCGTCAGTGTGCCGAATCCCATCACGTCCGCGCGGCTCGGCGTCTCGACGAACAGACAAAGCCACAGGAGCATCGTCGCCAGCCCCGCGAGCCACGACACGAGCGCAAGCCCGATCAGCTTCAGCATGATCTGAACTCCTTAGTTAGTGTCAGTCCCGCCCTCATCCCTACCTGCTCCCCCGCCCGGCGGCGAGGTGCTGCTGCTCGTCGTGCGCCCAGGCGCAGAGCGTGCCCACGTCCTGCGGCGAGAGGACGGCGTCGCGGTGCATGAGCGTGTAGGACGCCATCGGCATCGCGTTTATCTTCGACAGCCGGCAAATCTCGCCGAGCATCTGGTCGGCTTCGCCCGGCGTGAGGCGTGCCCAGTCGGAGAAGTTCAAGTGCCTGCGCCCGTCCCGCACGTGGTCGGTCAGCCACCAGGAGACGGGCGCGACCTCGCTGTACCAAGGCCAGCGCGTGCGGTTCGAGTGGCAGTCGTCGCACGCGCGCGCGAAGATCGCTTTCACTTCGGGCGGCACGCGCAGGTGCGCCTCAATCGCCCGCGAGTTGTCGGCCACGGGGTTCGTCCGCGCGGGCCGCGAGAACTGCGCCAGCACGAACCCGCAAGCCAGCACCAACACCAACCGCTTCAAGCCACGCTTCATCTCGCACACCTCCTTCGCCCGCGTGACACGTTCTCGCCGTCACGCCTATTAGACGAAGGTGTGCGCGCTCGTCTTTCATCAATCGCGCCTGCCTTGTGTGCAAAGAGCCGTGCGTCCGCTGTAGCGGCTTGCGGTCACACTCTTTCCAGGCGCATGTCGCGCCGCCCGTACCACACGTCGTCTTTGCCGCGCAGCAGTGCGACGACGCTGTTGAAGCCGCCGCGCCCGGACAGTGTGGCCAGCTTGGCGGGCGTGATGAACGGGTCGCCGTCGAACCAGTAGCTGTCGATCCAGTATTCGGGATAGCCGGGCGCGGCGAGCGTCGTGTGAATGTGGGCCGGCACGTCGGCGTTCGGATAGGGCGCGGGCCTGATGGTGCGGAACTCGTAGCGCCCGTCCGCGCCCGTGCGCATCCAGCCGCGCAGTCGCGCCGGCAGCTTGTTCGGCTGGTTGTAGTAGCCGCGCGCGTCCGCGTGATAGACGTAGAGCATCACGCCCGCGGCCGGCGTCCGCCCGTCCGGCTGGAAGATGCGCCCCGACATCACCAGCGGCTCGCCCGGCTCACCCGGCGACGTGATGACCGTGCGCCACGATAACTGCGCCGGCGCATCGGCCGCACCCCACAAACCCTGCTGCGTGTTCGCCTGCGCCTGGGCCGGCGCGGCACTCGCGCCGCGCCTCAACGCCCACGCGCCCAGCGACGCCGCCGGCAACGCCGCCCCGATCATCGCCGCCCGCATGATGAACGCCCGCCGACTCTCCCTCAACGTTGCTTGCTGTTCCTCCATGATGACCTCCTAAGAAAAGGGATGAGGGCGGAGGGATGAGGGATGAAAGCAGGATCACTCAACTTGAGCGATTTCCTATTCATCCCTCATCCCTCATCCCTGCTTTTCATTGCCACAGCTTGCGCCAGGCTTTGCGCACGGTGGGGAAACTTTCGTGGAGCCACTTGTCTTGCAGGTTGCCTTTCCAGAGTTGGAGCATCGGCTCGTCGAGACGGAGGACGCCGTCGCGGGTGACGCCCACGGGCGGCGGCGACAACTCGGCGAGCCGTTCATAGACGCGCACGCGCCGCGCGCCGTCCACGCGCGCCAGCAAGTGCCAGAGCGTGAGCGTGTCGCGCGTGCGTGCTTCGGCCAGGATGGTGTCGAGCGCGGCGTCGCCGCCCTGTTTGAAGTCGAAGGCGGTGAGCGCGTCGAGGAAGCTGTCGGCGGCGTCCTCGAAGTAGGGCGTGCCGGGCCCCGTGCCCGGCACGGTCGCGCAGGCCGCGCCTGCGGGGACGACCGACTCGCGCGTGCCCCGTTCCAGCGCGACCCACCCCGCCGTGACGTGCAAGAGGCTGCGGCCCGCGTCGTCCACTTCGAGCGTATAGGCGCAGCCGAGATCGGCGGCGACGGCCGAGGGCGTGTTCACGAAGAAGAGGCGCGGCGGGGCGTAGATGCGCGCGTGCAGCGTGCCGCGCGCGAGTTCGAGCCGGTGCTCGGTGGCGCGCGTCTCGACGAGGCGCACGCGCGTCTGCGGCTCGACCTCGACCTGCCCGATGCGCGCGACGCTGATCTGCGCACGTGATTTGTCGTCCGTCTCAAGCCACTCGCCGACGGCGAGCCGGCCCCGCTGCCCGATCCGCTCCGCGCCGATGCGCGGCGTGCCCGCCAGCCGCGCCACGTCCCACGCCGCGGCCGGCGGACGCAGGTAGAGCCAGCCGCCGACGAGCGCCGCCACCAAGAGCGACGCGAAGCTCACCGCCGCCACGCGCGGCCAGGTGGCGAAGAGCGGGAAGCGTCTGCGCGCCGCGCGCACCGGCGTTGCTTGCCGCGCGCCGTCTTGCGCGAGCGCGGCTTCGATCCCTGCCCAAACGGAAGCGGGCGCGGTCGCCGCGGGCAACTCGTTCAGCAGCGCGACGCCGAGCTTGATCTCTTCGTACTTGCCGCGACAGCGTGGGCACACGAGCAGGTGTTCGGCGACGCGCCGCGCCTCGTCGGGCGCAAGCTCGTCCTGGCAATACGCGGACAGTAGTTGACTGACGTGTTGGCGAAACATCTTTTACTTCTCAATCTCCTTGCACGAGCAGGCTGCGCAGGTGGCCCAGCCGCCGCGCCAGCATCGCGTGGCCGCGGTTGAGCCGGGAGGCGACCGTGCCCTTCGAGCAGCCGAGCGCCTGCGCCATCTCTTCGTAAGACAGCCCCTCGAAATACTTCAGCAGGACGACAACGCGCAGCTTTGGCTTCAACTCGGCGACCGCCTCGGTGATGCGCTCGGCGACCTCGCGGCGCGCGTAACGCTCCTCCTGCCCGCCGGCAGCGGCGACGAACTGCGGCCCCGCCGTCTCGTCTAGCTGCGTCAGGCGGCGCACCTTGCGCCGCTCGTCCACGCAGGCGTTCGTGGTCAGACGGTGCAGCCACGTCGTGAACTCCGACTCGGAGCGGAACTGCGCGATCTTGGTGAAGAGTTTCAGGAAGACCTGCTGCGTGATGTCGGCCGCCTGCGCGTCGTCGCCGCCGAAGAAGTAGAGCGCCACGGAATAGACGCGATCCTTGTGCGCCTCGAACAGCAGCCGGAACGCCTCGCGGTCGCCCCGCTGGCAGGCGGCGATCAGGCCGGCGTCGCTCTGTCGTTCGCTCATGGCGCGCTGTGGCTCCATCGTTCCCTCCGGGAGAGGTGGGCTTACGACAGTTAGACGAAGCGGGTGGCGATCTTCTTCCAATTTGCGACGCGCTTTGGCCGCGGACGGCCAACCAGGGGCGGCGGGCGCGGCCCGCGCTAGCCGACGGCGATGACGTTAGTCTGCTCCTCGCGCGCGAAGAACTCGCCGACGCGCTGGCGCAGGTAATGGCGGGCCGCGTCGAACGGCTCGGTCAGCACAGACCGCTCTGACGCTTCGTCCGGGCGCTGCCGCCAGTCGAAGCACGCGCGCTCGTGTTGCGGGGTCAGTCGTAAGGGGGCGAAGGGACGCGCCGCCGCCTCAGCTGCGTGCGCGTGCCGGAACTGCAAGAGCGCCAGGTAGAGTTGGGCCTGCATGACCAGCAGCCGCCACAGCACGGGGCGCGTGCGCGGGTGGAAGTCGAGCAGCACGGTGTGCACCGCGTCGAACTTCTCGAAGACCTCCGACTGCCGATCCTTATACTGCCGCTGGAAGCCGCCGAAGCTCAGCCAGCGCCCTGACCCGTCGGCCCGCAGCAGCGCGTCGGCCGCGTCGTCGAGCCGGCCCAGCGGGATGCCCTGCCGCCAGTACTTCCCCTCGTCCTCGGCCCGCCGCTCCCGCCAGTCGAGCCGGTTCGGATCGTATGGCAGCGCGGGCGCGGACGCGGCCAGCACGAAGTCGTCCGTGAAGGAGATGTAGAGCGCCTTCGCCAGCGCGTACTGCGCGTTGGCGTGCGGATCGACGGTGAGATCGACCAGCGTCAGCTTCTGCTGGATGAGCCGGAAGATAGCCACCGGCATGATGAGCTTATACATGGTCGAGAGCGTGTAGTAGCCCTCGCGCGACAGCCAGCCACCCGCGCCCAAGTTGCCGGCCTTCGCCGTGCGCGCCAGCCCGTAGATGCGGTGGAGCGCGTTCTCGCCGGCCTCGATGAGTTGAAAGTTGAGCGGCTCGATCTCCTGGTAGAGCCGCTTGCGGGCCTCGTACTTGTAGTCGCGTAGCGCGTCGCGCTCCGCCTTCCGCTCGGCCAACTCCGATTTGAACGTTTCAAGCTCGACCTGATTCCGCTTCGTGCTCACCCAGGTGATGCACGCGACGATCAGGGAGACGATGCCGGGGGTGGCCGCGACGATGATCTTGAGGGTATTCTCGCTCATTCTCGCTTACCTCAAACGTGGTGTGGGTGTTGGCTGGTCGAAACCCCAGAGGCGCGCGGCGCCGGTGCTCAGGCGGGGCGATGATAACAGCACGCGCAGGCGCACGCCCAACATTTTGCCCGGCCGTGCCGGTCGCACAGAGCCTGACCGGCGTTAAATTGTTATTGACTTTTGGTCACTTCGGAACTACCGTCGGCCCGCCTCTCGTGATCGTCCGCATGGGCCGCAGGCGACGCACGCGCGACGAATAAGGCCGACCCGCCCCGGACGATTCACCAGAGCCGACTACTACCACGGGTCTCCTGGCGGACTCGCCCTCGCCCGTCCGCTGCTTACGCAACCTCATCACGTCCCACCAACGGACTTCGATAGGAGAATCCATATGACCACCAAGCGTACAACCAAGGGCGCTAAGAAAGCCGGGAAGGCGAGTAAGAAAGCATCCAAAGGGGCCAAGAAGGCCGCTAAGAAGGGCGCGCGCGCAGCCGCCACCACGGACGAACTGAGCGTCAGGCTCGCGCCGCAGGGGCCGACCGCTGAGGCCTTCGCCAGCCTGGCCAACGAGTTGTTGCAGCACGCCTCGCTGCGTGAGTTGCTGAATAAGACCCGCAGCCGCGTGCTCACGGTCGAGCCGATAGAGCCGGAGCTGGAGGTTAAGCCGGCGCGGCCGCCCGTGGCGTCGGATCGCTTCCGGGCCACGATCTACGACTACACCAACGACCGCGCGCTCATCGTCGAGGGCAGTCTCGGCAACCGGCGGCAACTCACGGTGACGGAGACGAACCAACAGCCCGTGCCGACCGAGGAAGAGTTCGAGGAGGCGGTGCGCCACTTGACGAGCGAGGCCGCCGGTCTCGGCGCGGCGCTGCGTGAGAAGAGCGTGCAGCCCTACCGCCCCATGCCGCCGGTGCTCGGCGAGCAGCAGCCCGACGGGCGCATTGAGCGCACCGTCGCGGTCGGCCTGCGGCCGACCAGGCAAGGCGCACCGCACGAGATCGTCGGTGTCAACCTGGGGCGGAAGTCGGTCGTGCGGTTCGAGAACCGCGCCCCGGCCAACGCGCAGGCGCACAACCCGATCTGCGGCCAGCCCGACGCCAACCAGTCAACCGTCAACAAGGGCACGCCGGGACAGGCGTGGGTTACGATCTCGCAGGGCGGCACGACGCTCTGGCGCTTCCTCGTCGTCCGGCCCGCCGCTTCCTCCGGCACGAACGGCTCGGGCGTCGAGTTGCGGTTCGTGGACTACAGGGGCAAGCGCGTGCTCTACCGCGCGCACGTGCCGATCCTCAACGTGAAGTACAAGGGCGACGCCTGCGGCCCCTACCGCGACTGGCAATGGCAGGAGGGCAAGCTTCAGGCCACGGGCGCGGACGTGGCCCCCGGCTTCCGCCTCTGCCCGTCCCCGGCGACGACGATCCTCGACACCGGCTCGGACGTGGGCAACTTCCTCGGCGTGGCGATCTACGTGCAGGGCAAGGAGGTCGTGCTCGTCAGCGAGATGGAGGCGGGCTGGTATCGCTACGTCAGCCAGTGGCGCTTCCACGTGAACGGGACGTTGCGCCCACGCTTCGGCTTCTCGGCTGTGCAAAGCTCCTGCGTCTGCAACGTCCACTATCACCACGTCTACTGGCGGCTGGACTTCGACATCCGCACGGCGGGCAACAACATCGTGCGCGAGTTCAACAACCCGTGCCTGCCCGGCTTCTGCCCGTCGAACTGGCACACCAAGAGTTACGAGATCATGCGTCCGCGCGACCCGGCGCGCAACCGCAAGTGGCGCGTGCAGAACGCCGGGAGCGGCGAGGCCTACGACATCATTCCGGGGCCGGGAGACAACGTCGCCAGCGCCATGCCCGACTGGCCTTACGGCCGCGGCGACCTCTGGTTCCTCCGCTATCGCTCGACGGAGATCGACGACGGGAGCGTGGCTATCGGCCCGCCCTACGAGGCCGGGCTGAACAATTGGGTGAACGGCGAGTCGATCAAGAACCAGGACGTGGTCGTCTGGTACGGCGCGCACTTCACCCACGACCTGGCATCGGAGCCGCCGGGCACCTTCGGCGAGATCGTCGGCCCCGATCTCGTGCCGGTCAACTGGTGAGGCGCGCTGCCTGTGACCCGGCAGCGTAAATGCCCGCGCGGGCTGTAGTGGTTCACTCTGGGCTTGAATGAGGGTGAAGCCGCAACTCACCACAGAGGCACAGAGGGCACAGAGAGGGACAAGCCTCCGTGCTTCCTCCGTGCCCTCTGTGCCTCTGTGGTGCACCTGCTGTGCTGTTCACTCAAGCTAAACTGCACCGCTACCACGCGGGCAGAACAGTTGACGCTGCGCGCACGCGCCACTACAATTCGCCCGGCGCGACAGAGGCGCGCCGCTTGCGATTAAAACCGGCTCCGCCAGCTTGCACTATCAATCAAAGATGATGCCCTTGCGCTTCCGCTCGATCCGTTGTTGCTGCGTCACACTCTTCGTCCTGCTCTGTGCCGCCGCCGCCGCCGCGCAGCAGCGCCCGCTCATCACGGAGGACGTGGACATCATCCCGCCGGGCACGGTGCGCCTACAGGTCGGCATAGACTTTTTCCAGAACGCGAAATTCCCGCTCTCCGATCTGACGGGCGACCTGACACGCGTCGGCGTCGTCGGCGTCAACGTCGGCCTCTCGCCCAACGTCGAGTTCGAGCTTGACGGCGTGGTGCAGAATTTCCTGAGCATCAACCGCCGCGGCGTCGGCCCGGCCGTCGCGCTCGCCATCGCGCCCGGCGCAACCTCGACGAACGACACGGGCGACTTCCGGCTGGCGACCAAGATCAAGCTGCGCGCCGAGACGCGGCGCGGCCCCTCGGTCGGCTTCAAGTTCGGCGTCGAGTTGCCCAACTCGAACGAGACGCGCGGCATCGGCGTCAACCAGACCAACGCCTTCGGCCTCATCCTCGCCGGCAAAAAGTTCGGCCGCGCCGACCGCGTCAACCTCTTCGGCAACCTCGGTCTCGGCATCTTCACCGCGCCCAAGAACGAGTTCACGCAGAACGACATGCTGCTCTACGGCCTCGGCGGGCTGTTCCGCCTGAACGAGCACGTCAACCTGGCGGGCGAGGTCAACGGCCGCGCCAACACGCGCAACGGGCGCGCGCCGCTCGGCACGGAGCCGCTCTCGCAGGCGCGCTTGGGCCTGCAAGTCAAAACCGCCGGCCTCCGCTTCGACTTCGCCGGCATCGCCGGGCTGACCAAGTTCAGCCCGCGCTCCGGCGTCACCTTCGGCGTCACCTACGACTCGCCCACCATCTTCGTCCCGGCGAAATAATAAAAGCCAGTGACGAGTGACAAGTGACAAGTGACGAGTAAAAGCTTTATCTTGTCACTCGTCACTCGTCACTGCTTTTCTATGTTTGCGCTACTCATCGAGGGGGGCGGTTGGCTGCGCGCGACCTGGGGCTGGCTGCACGGGCGCGCGCGCTGGGCGCATCACGTCATCGTCTATGCGCCGATCTACGTGTCCGCGCCCCTGATGATCATCATCGGCGCGCTCGACTCTAGCTTGCTGTCCTTGCCGGAGATCAACGACTACCTGGTCGTGCTGCGCTGCACGAGCGATCACAAATCCGCCTTCTACTTCCCGCTCTTCGCCGCCGCCGGCTCGGTCATCGGCTGCCTCGTGCTCTACACGATCATGCGGCGCGGCGGGCAGGCCGTCCTGCGGCGCAAGTTCCGCGCCGAGCACATCGAGCGCGTCGAGCGGGCCTACGCGCGGTTCGGCTTTCTGACGCTCGCCGTGCCCGCGCTCTTGCCGCCGCCGATGCCGTTCAAGATTTTCGTGGCCACGGCCGGCGCGCTCGAATACCCGCGCTGGCGGTTCATCCTGACGATCATGATCGCGCGCAGTCTGCGCTACTTCATCGAAGGCGTGCTCGCGGTCTTCTACGGCCGGCGCGTGCTGCGCTTCCTGCGCGACTACGGGCTGACGATCCTCGGCGTCGTGGCGCTCGCCTGCCTGGTCGGCCTCGCCATCTACTTCCTCGTCAACCGCCGCCGCCAACGCGCCGCGCCGGTCGCCGCAGCCGAAGACCCGGAACGCGGCCTGGACGCAACGTCGCCCACCTCCGCGTCCTAAATCAGACCCGGCTGTTAACTGATTCTCCGTCGAAAGGAAACGGCAACGCTTGAAACTGTGGCATAAGATCAGCGGCGCGCTCGCGCACGCGGCGCAGTACCTGGTCACGTTCGGGGCGGCGGGCCTGTTCGTGATCGCGCTGCTCGACTCGGTGGCCGTGCCGCTGCCGGGCGGCGTGGACGCCGTGCTGATCCTGCTCTCGACGACGCGCCCTGCATGGTTTCCGATCTACGCGGCGGGTGCGACGCTCGGCTCGACCGTCGGCTGCGTCATCCTCTACTACGTCTCGCGCCGCGCCGGCAGCCGCGCGCTCGCGCGCTTCTCCGCGGCGAAGCAGGCGCGCGTCCGCGACCTGCTCGAACGCTACGATGTGCTCGCCGTTCTCGTTGCGTGCCTGCTGCCGCCGCCCTTTCCCTTCAAGCTGTTCGTCATCACGGCCGGCGTCTGCCGCATGAACGTCGTGCGCTTCGCCATCGCCATCGCGGTCGGCCGCGCCTTCCGCTTCCTGCTCGAAGGCTATCTCGCCGCGCGCTACGGCGCGCACGCCAAAGAACTGCTCGCGCAATACTACCCTTACGTCGGCCTCGGCCTCGCCGCCCTGCTCGTCGCCTTCTTCGTCGGGCGCAACCTGCTGCGGGGCAGGGCGCGGCGGGCGGAGGTTAGGGGGCAATGAAGTCCAAAGTCCAAAGTCCAAAGTCCAAAGTCCAAGGTTCAAGGTTGCGGCCTTATGCCGCTGCCCCTGAGCTTTTAACTTTGGACTTTGGACTTTGGACTTTGGACTCTACTAACCCGTGACAGCCGCACGCTTGAAGTTGCGCGCCGAGGCGAGGTCGCGTATGCCGTGGCCGTCGAGTTGGTCGAGCAGGCGGATGAAGATTTCGGCGGTGGCGCGGGCGTCGTCGGGCGCGCGGTGGCGGTTCGGGATGGGCACGGCGAAGTGCTCGGCGACGGTGTGCAGACGGTGGTTGGCGAGGCCGGGCATCAGTTGGCGCGTCAACTCGACGGTGCAGAGCTGCGTGTTGCACATGCGCCGGCCCGGATAGACGCGCGCCAGCTCGTGATTGAGGAAGCGCACGTCGAACGAGGCGTTGTGCGCGACAAGCACCGAGAGGTCTGCGAACCGCAGCCACTCCGGCGCGATGTCGGCGAAGCGCGGCGCGTCCTTGACCATCGCGTCGGTGATGCCGGTGAGGCCGACGATGAAGGCGGGGATGGGCGTCTCCGGGTTGACCAGCGTGCGGAACTCGGCGACGATGTTGCGCCCGCGCACGCGGTAAGCGCCGATCTCCGTGATGCGGCCGGGCGGCGTGCGTGCGTCGGTCGTCTCCACGTCAACGACGACGAAATCAGTCTCACGGAGCGCGCGCGTCTCCGCGTCTTCGCAGAGCAACTCGACCGTGTGCCCGTCGCCGAGGCGCATGCGCCAGTCGTCCTTGATGAGTTCGGCGACGAGGAGCGCCGCCGTCGGCGGGTCGAGGCGCGGGAGTTCGAGTATGATGTCGGCCACACGCTCGACCGGCGCCCGCCCGCCACACAGGCGCAAGAGATCGACGGTGTCAGTCACCAGCGCCGAGTCGGGGACGAGGTTTCGTGGCCACGTCATCGGTGCGGGATTGTAGCACGGAAGGAAAGAATGTCGGTTGTCCGTGGTCAGTTGTTCGTCGCCTCTCGGGCGCGCGTTGAACGGTGAAGGCGAAAAGGCAACTGACGGAACAAGGAACAACGGACGACGGACAACTGACCACGGACAGTCTTTATGCAACCCGAAGAAGTCATCGCCAGATTCAAGCGCACGGGCGCGCTGCTCGAAGGCCATTTCGTGCTGACGAGCGGACTGCACAGCGCGCGCTACCTGCAATGCGCGCTCGTGCTGCAACACCCGGCCGAGGCGGAAGCCTTCGGGCGCGCGCTGGCGGAGCGTTTCCGCGCGGAAGGCGTCGAGACGGTCGCCGCGCCCGCCATCGGCGGCATCGTCATCGGCTACGAGGTCGCGCGCGCGCTCGGCGCACGCTCCATCTGGACGGAGCGCGAGGCCGGGCGCATGACGCTCCGGCGCGGCTTCACCGTCCGGCAGGGCGAAACCATTCTGGTCGTCGAAGACGTGATCACAACCGGCGGCTCGACGCGCGAGACGATTGACACGCTGCGCGCGGCGGGCGCACGCGTCGTCGCCGCCGCCTCGATCATAGATCGCTCCGGCGGGCGCGCGGACGTGGGTGTCCCGCGCAGCGCCCTCGCCACGCTCGACGTGCCCGCCCTCGCCCCTTCAGCCTGCCCGCTCTGCGCGCAAGGCGTCCCCGCGATCAAACCTGGCAGTAGGAAAGCAGTGACGAGTGACAAGTGACGAGTGACGAGTTGAAAAACTTCTTGCTTGTCACTTGTCACTCGTCACTCGTCACTGCTTTATGAACTACAGGCTCACGCTCCAGTACGACGGCACGGATTTCCGCGGGTGGCAGACGCAGGGCGCGGGGCGCACGGTGCAGGGCGAGTTGACGCGTGTGCTGACGCTGCTGGACGGGGGCGCGGTCGTGGTGCACGGGGCGGGGCGGACGGACGCGGGCGTGCACGCGGAGGGGCAGGTGGCGAGCGTCAAGCTGCGCCGCGAGTTCGCGCCGGAGAAGCTGCGCGCGGCGGTGAACGGCAACCTCGCGCCCGACTTGCGCATTATTGCCGTCGAGGTCGTGCCCGCGGACTTTCACGCGCGCTTCTCGGCGCGCGGCAAGACCTATCGTTATCGCGTCTTCAACGCGCCGTACCTCTCGCCCTTCCTCGCGCGCTACGCGCACCACGACGCGCGCCCGCACGATCTCGAACTGATGCAGAGATGCGCGCGCCTTCTGGTCGGCACGCACGACTGGACGGCCTTCTCGTCCGCGCAGGCGGACGTGCGGACGCGCGTGCGGACGGTCAGCGATTTGGAAGTGGCGGAAAGTTGGAGCGCGCAGGGGCGCGGGCGTGTGCTTGAGATCAGGATCAGCGCCGACGGCTTTCTGCGTTACATGGCGCGCTCGCTTGTCGGCACGCTGCTCGAAGCCGGGCGCGGCGCGCGCGACGCGGAGACCGTCGCGCGGGCGCTCGCACAGGGCGACCGCACGCTCGCGGGCGCGACCGCGCCGGCCAAAGGGTTGACGCTCGTGCAGGTTCATTACGACCACTAGACAGGTCGCGCACCGTCTGGCAGAAGCAAACGTCCAGCAACAATCCTGCATGCAGACCGCAGATTATGAGCACCTGTACGCGCTGGAAGAGAGCTTCTGGTGGTTCGTGGGGATGCGTGCGATCACGTCCGCCTTGCTCGATCCCTTCTGTCCGCCGGGACGCGACCGGCTCGTGCTCGACGCGGGTTGCGGGACGGGCCTCAACCTCGCGTGGCTGCGCCGCTACGCGGGGCGCAGGCGCGTCTGCGGCATAGACATCAGCGCGGACGCCCTCCGTTTCAGTCGCACGCGCCGACACGGTCTGCTGGCGCGCGCCTCCGTCTGTGCGCTGCCGTTTGCCGCCGCGCGTTTTGATCTCGTCACGAGCTTCGACGTGCTGGTGCAACTGCCGGGCGCGGGCGCGGACGCGCAAGCCGTCGCAGAGATGTACCGCGTGCTGCGCCCCGGCGGCGTCGCCTTCGTGCGTGTGGCCGCTTACGGGTGGATGATGAGCGCGCATGATCGCGCCATTAACACGCAGCGTCGCTACAATCGCGCAGAGTTGCAGCGTCTGTTAACAGGCGCGGGGTTTCGCATCCTGCGCACGACCTACGCAAACAGTCTGCTGCTGCCGGCCGCCGCGCTCCACCGGCTGGCGCTCAAACGGCTCGGCTTGGCGGACGATGGCTCTGATGTGAAACCGCTTGCGCCGGGTCTCGCGTGGCTGAACGGCGCGCTGCAATCGGCGCTCGACCTTGAAGCGCGTTGGTTAAGCTCGGCGCGCTGCGCGCTGCCCGCCGGTCTGTCCGCCATCTGTGTTGTGCAGAAACCGGCACAATAACGCGCCGTTCAAGCGAACGAGCGGACGGCGTCGGCGACCGCCTGCGCCTCCGTGAGTTGAAGCTGCGGATAGAGCGGGAGCGAGAGCAGGCGCGGCGCGATTGCTTCGGCGACGGGCAGAGGGATTTGCGCCGGGCGACGGAAGAGACGTTGCTGATGAAGCAGGCGTGGATAGTGTATCAGCGTCTCAATGCCTTTGGCGGCGAGGTGCGCGCGCAGGCGGTCGCGCTCCGGGTGTTGGAGCACGTAGAGATGATAGACGTGCGCGGCCGGGTCGCGGGCGCAGGGCAGTTGCAGGTTAGGCACGTCTGCGAGCGCGTGCTGGTAGAACTGCGCGAGCGTTCTGCGCCGGTCGTTCCAAGCATCAAGATAGCGCAGCTTCACGCGCAGCAACGCCGCCTGTAGCTCGTCGAGGCGCGAGTTGCGCCCCGCCAGCTCGTCGCCGAGCGCGGCGTCGTGACCGCCCTGCCGCAGACGCCGCGCGCGCGCGATCAACTCAGTGTCACGAGCGACGACCGCGCCGGCATCGCCGCACGCGCCGAGATTTTTGGTCGGATAGAAACTGTAGGCCGCGGCCGTGCCGAACGAGCCGGCGGGGCGCGCCGCGCGCCGCGCGCCGTGTGCCTGCGCCGCGTCTTCGAGCACAAATAAATCGTGACGCGCGGCGAGGGCGCAGAGAGCGTCCATGTCGGCCAACTGCCCGTAGAGATGCACGGGCACGATGGCGCGCGCGCGCCTGGTGATCATGCGTTCAACCGAAGCGGGCGCGAGCGCGTAGGTCTGCGGGTCTATGTCTGCAAAGATGGGCACGCCGCCCGCGTTGAGGATGGCGAGGGCGGTGTAGCCGGCAGTGAGCGGGCTGGTAATGACCTCGTCGCCGCGGCCATTGCGCACCGCGCCGGAAGCGACGAGCGCGAGCGTGAGCGCGTCCGTGCCGCTCGCGACGCCGACGGCTGCCGGCGCGTCACAGTAGCACGCCCACTCCGTCTCGAACGCGGCGACTTCGGGGCCGAGGATGAACTGTCCGCCGCGCAGCACACGTAGGAGCGCGGCGTGCAGCTCCGGCTCAATCTCCCTGTGTTGCCGCGCTAGATCGAGGAAGGGGATCGGCATGTGGCTCCAAGTAGTGCGCGAGGTTAGCGCGGTAGAATTCGACCATGCGCGCCAGCCCGACGCGCAGAGGAGTGCGCGGTCGCCAGCCCAAGACGGTTTCGATCTTGCGACAGCTAAGATAAGAGTTGCCGATGTCAATCAACTGCTGTTCGGGCGGGAAGGGCACAGATTGAATCGAGCCGCTGCCCGTGAGCGCGATCAGTTGCGCCGCGACATCGGCCAAATTGATGGGGTCGCCGCCGCCTAGGTTGAAGACTTCACCCTCCGCGCGCTCGCTCGCCCCCGCGAGCAGCAGGGCCTCTACCACATCGCCCACGTAGTTCAGATCGCGCTGCTGGCGTCCCTCGCCGTACAACTCGATGGCCTCGCCGGCGAGCGCCTTGCGCACGAACCAGCCGATAAAACCCTGCCGGTTGTGGCGCACGATCTGGTGCGGGCCGTAAGTGTTCGTCAGACGCAAGCAGACCGAGCGCACGCCGTAGATGCGATGATAGAGCAGGTGGTAATGTTCGGCGGCGAGCTTGTGTATGCCGTTGATGTCGAGCGGCGCGACGCGGTGCTGCTCGTCCACCGGCAGATAGATCGCTTTGCCATAAACTTGGCGCGTCGAGGTGAAGATGAGCTTCACGTGCGGGTTGTAGTTGCGGCAGGCTTCGAGCAGCGTCAACTGCGCCGCGCAGTTGAGGTCCAGATCGCGCTGCGGGTGGAGCATAGAGTCGAGGTGGCTGACGTGGCCGGCGAGGTTGAAGATGTAGTCCACGCCCGCGACCAGATGGTTGACCACGTAGTCGTCGCCCATGTCGGCACGATGGATTTGGACGCACCCCTCTATGCCGCGCAAGTTGTAAAGGTTGCCGCCCTGCGCGGGGATAAGCGCGTCGAGGATGATGATCTCCACGTCGTCGAGCGCGGCCAGACGCCGCGCGAGGTTGCTGCCGATAAAGCCCAAGCCGCCCGTGATGAGCACGGTGCGACCGCGATACAGGTTGGCGATGTCGTTCATGGCGGAGACGGCGCAAAGGGGCTGTCAGCGCGTGCGCCGGAGCACGACGAGCCGCAGCCACAGCACGCAGAAGTCGTGCAACGTCTGAGCGACGCGGCGTGGTCGGAAAAACTGCGAACGACCGTGCGCGCGCGGGTAATGATGAACTGGCGCTTCGACGAAACGGCAGCCGGCGACGTGCAGCTTGCGCACAAGTTCGACGCAGATCGCGCCGCTTGAGGAGGTCAGCGTGACGGCCGTCAACGCCGCACGGCGCAGCAGCCGAAAGTCACAGTCAACGTCGCGCACAGGCAGGCGGAACAGAAAACAGGCCGCACGATTGTACAGCCCCCCAATCAATCTGCGCCGGCTACTGTCTGCGCGTTTTATCTTAAATCCGTTGACCACGTCAACCTCGCCGGTGAGCAAGGGGTAGAGCCGCGCCAGCTCCCGCACGTCATACTGCCCGTCGCCGTCCGTGTAGAAGACCAGCTCTTTGCGCGCTGCGGCGAAACCGCTACGGAGCGCCGCGCCGTAGCCCAAGTTGCGCGCGTGTTGGACGACGCGGACGTGCGCGGTGCTGCGCGCCAACTCGGCGAGCAGCGCGCCAGTCGCGTCCGTGCTGCCGTCGTTGACAACGATGACTTCGTAGTCGTCCGCGAGGGTGGGCAGCACTTCGAGCGCGGCTTGGACGAGTGCGCCGATGGTCGCCGCATCGTTGCAGGCAGGAAAGAAGACACTGAGGCTGGGGCGTTGGACGTTCAAGGCTGGATCGTGTGGGTGCCGGCGAGTCTATAAGCCTTGCCCGTGCGGGCGTCAAACGCCCAAGCGGTGATGGTTAGAGGCGGGGGCGGCAGTTTGTGTAGGGGCAAGTCCGTGTGCCAGCGCGCGTCTCTGTAGTGACCGCGCCGCAGCAGCGCGGAGACGGGATCGCGGATCGTCTCCGTGCCGACGATGGCGAAGACGCGCGGCTCGTGCCCGCCGCGCTCCCAAGCGAGCAGCACGGCATCGGCCGGCTCGGCCCGTGCGGGCAAGACCGCGAGACCGGCCGCCTGGTATTGGTTCGCGCTGACCTGCGTCAGTTGAAACGTGCCGACAGCGGCGGGCGCGGCCTCATCGGCGGCGATGGCGGAGATGCGGTCGCTCGTAAGCAGAGACGGGCGCAGCAGACCGAGCCGATCGTACACGTTCGCATCGCGCCACAACTCCTGCGCGTCGTCGTTAATGCGCGCCAAGCATTCATCATCTCTGAGGACGTTGACAAAGAGCACGCAGGTGCGCGCGTGCAGTTCGTTTGCGCGCACGATGCTCTGCCAGCGTATGCCGAGCAGATAGAAGCCCGCGTGCAGCAGGATGAGCGCGCAGGCGGCAAAAGTGAGGGTGGCGCGTGCGCGGAGCGGATTGTTGCTCGTGTGATGCGACAGGTTGGCACGCGCGACGAGAGGCAATAGATAGATGAGCGCGACCGGCAGATAGATCGTGTAGGTTGTGTAGCGCAGGGAGAGCGACTGTTCAATGCCGAAACCAGCCCGGCCGATGGTGATCAAGCCTGCGGTCAGAAATGAGTAAGCTCCGAGCAGCAGCCAGCAGAGCGGGCGCTGATCTTGTACGCGCATTTGCCGCACCGTGCGTAGGCAGACCCACGCGCCGAGCGCGCACGAGAGTACGCCGACGGAGACGGTCAGCAAGAGTCTGCCGACGCCGACGGGGCCGCCGAGCACGCTGAGGAAATAGACGAGCGCGCGCGCGGGTTGAGTGAAGGGAGCGTTGAGCGGGGGATTGCGGGACGGATGTTCGTAGTCGTGAAAGTAGAGCGCGAGGGCGGCGGTCGAGGCAGCGCACCAGCCGAGCAACCACGCGCGTCTGCGTTGTCGGTTGACCGCGTCGTGCGTCTGCCAGAGCGCGGGCAGTACGAGCAGCCAGCAGAGCATTCCGTTGGCCGCCGAGTAGGTGCCGACCAGAGACAACGCGGCGCAGAGCAGCCATTTCATCTGCGCGCTCAGGCGCGACGCGCAGGCAATTGACAAGCAAGAGGTCAGACAGGCGACGGGCACGAAGTAGATGAGTTGCTCGCCTTGCAGCCAGTTCTCATACTGTATGGGCGAGAAGATCAGCAGATTGGCCATCAGGTAAAGCAGCCAACGTAGCGCCCGGTCGCCGTCGTGCGTCTGTCTGCTCAGGCGATAGACGTTGAACGAGACAAGACAGGCGAGCAGAAAGCTAATGCCCATCTCGTACCTGACGTCGAGCCGCGTCCACCACCCGACCGCGATGATGATGAGGTTCGGGAAGAACTGCCGGTATTCGTTCTGCTGAGCGAAGAGGTCGGCGAAGGTGAGCATGCCGCGCGCGTACTTCTCGAACATGGGGGCCATCAGCCACTCGTCCCACACCGGCACGTCCACGCCATACCAGATGATGCTGAGACCTGTGTAGCAGGCGGGCGCAAGGGCCAGCAGGCAGAGCAGCGCGCGCGCAGGGGGGCGCAGTAGGGTCGTAGGTAGGCGCACAGCGGGAGAGTTTGTACGCCGAACGAGCGAGACAGTCAAACGTTGCGCGCAAGCAGGGACGACGATTAAGATGCAGCGGCAGCACAGCAACTCAGCCGGGCGGCGGTGAAGGGGACGGGGATGCTCGCGGATTTTGCGGCGGTGGTCGAGGCGGGGTCGCGCGACGAGGCGCTCTTACAGCGCATCGCGTGGGACAGGTTGCCGCGCCACGTCGGCATCATCATGGACGGCAACGGGCGTTGGGCGGCGCAGCGCGGGCAGCCGCGCGTCGCCGGCCACCGCGCGGGCGTCGCGGCGGTGCGCGCCGCCGTGGACACGGGCGCGCGGCTCAACCTGGGCGCGCTGACGCTCTACGCCTTCTCGACCGAGAACTGGAAGCGCCCGCGCTTCGAGGTGGACGCGCTGATGCGCATGCTCAAGCGTTACCTGCGGCTCGAACTCGAAGAGATCGACCGGCAGAACATACGCTTCCAGACCATCGGGCGCACCGCCGCGCTCGAACGCAGCGTGCAGCGCGAGGTCGCGCGCGCCGTCGAGCGCACACAAGCAAACACGGGCATGGTCTTAAATGTCGCGCTCAACTACGGCGGGCGCGCAGAGATCGTGGACGCCTGCCGCGCCGCGATCCGAGCGTTGCAAGAGGCGGGGCGCGCGCCAGCAGAGATTACGGAGGACGACATCGCGCGCGAGCTGTACACCTACGGGCTGCCGGAACTTGATCTGCTCGTGCGCACGAGCGGCGAGATGCGCATCTCGAACTTCCTGCTCTGGCAGGCCGCCTACAGCGAGCTTTACGTGACCGAGACGCTGTGGCCCGACTTCCGCCGCGTCCACCTGCTGGAAGCCATCGTCGAGTACCAGCGGCGCGACCGGCGCTTCGGCGGCCTCCAACTCGTCGCCAACGCTAAATGAAGGGCCACGACGCGCGGGCCGATCTAATCCTTCGATTATGATCACTCTCTTTATCCTGTTCGTGCTTGCCGTCGTCATCTTCGGCTTGTGGACGACGTTCGCAGGTGCGAGCCACCAGCGCGCGCGCAGGCGCACCCCGGATGAGGACGCGGGCGGCGGCAGCCCGGCGGACACAGGTGGTGGTTTTGGCAGCACGAGTGACAGCACCTATCAGGGCGGCGTCGGTGTGGGCGACGCGGGCGGCAATACTTGGAGCGGCAGCGAAACCGGCGGCGACTTTGGCGGTAGCGATTCCGTTGGCAGCGATTCCGTTGGTAGCGACTCCGGCGTCAGTGATTCCGGCACGAGTGACTCCGGCGGCGGTGACTTCGGCGGTGGCGGCGACTTCGGTGGCGGTGGTAGCGGCGGTAGTTGGGACTGACCTGCGCCCTTAATTCACATCTCAATCCTGCTCGTCAATGGCATCCGAACAAAAGGCCCGCCTCCTGACCGCGCTCGTCGCGCTGCCCATCCTGATCGCCTCGATCCTCGTGCCCGTGCTCGAACTCGTGTTCGTCGCCTTCGCCGCGGCCGCGATCCTGACGGGGCTGTATGAATTCTGGCTACTGGCGCGCAGGCGGCAGTTACGCCCGGAGACGACGCCGGGGCTGGTCTTCGCCGCCGCGCTGCTCGTCGGCTTCTACTTCAACTGGCCCGTGCGCGCGCCGCTCCTGCTCCTCGTCGCGCTGGTGCTGTTGACGTTGACGACGCTCGCGGTCGCCACGCTGCGCGGCGCACCCTTCGAGCATATGCTCGCGTCGGCCGGCGCGACCGTGCTCGGCGTGCTCTACGTCGCGCTGCTCGGCGGGCACGTCATCGCCGCGCGCACGGGGTTCGCGCCGCCGCTCGCGGCGCACCTGCTCTCGTTCTTCCTGCTAGTGCTGATGGGTTCGGACACGGCCGCTTACTATACGGGGCGCGCGTTTGGCCGGCACAAGCTCGCGCCCGCGATCAGCCCCGGCAAGACGTGGGAGGGCGCGGCGGGCGGACTTGCGGCGAGTCTCGCGGCGGCCGTCGTGGCGCACTTCTGGTTCTTTCCTGAACTGAGTTTGAAGGCGGCTCTGCCGCTCGCAGGCGTGATGAACGTGCTCGGCGTCGTGGGCGATCTCGCCGAGAGCGCGCTCAAACGCGGCGCGGGCGCGAAGGACGCGGCCCGCGTCCTGCCCGGCCACGGCGGGCTGCTCGACCGGCTCGATAGCTTGCTCTTCAACGCGCCGGTCATCTACTATTTCGCCGTCTATTACTTCGGCGAAAGATTCATCAGATGACGCCTTCAGGGCACACGCCACCCACGGCCGCCGGCACATCGAACAGGAAGATCGTCCTTATCGTCGTCGGGGTCGTGGCTGCGCTGACTCTGATCGTCGCGCTGTTCGTCGGCTCGATCATCGGCTTCGTCTTCTACACCATCAACCACAGCGAGGCGGCGCAGACGGCGCGCACGTTCCTGCGCCAAAACGAGCGGCTGCGGCAGGACATCGGCGAGATCAGAGACTTCGGCTGGCTCGTCTCCGGCCAGATCAACACCGCCGCGGGCGAAGGCCAGGCGAACCTGACCCTGACCGTGCACGGCGCGCGCAAGACCGTCCCCGCGACCGTCGCGCTCGCCTACCGCGGCGGCGCACAGTGGCGCGTCTTCAGCGCCTACTACCGCGATGACGCGGGGCAGATCGTGCGCCTGCTCGACCGCTACGAAGACGAGTCGAACACTGAGCCGGCCGCCGGACAGACGCGCGTCCAGCCCACCACGCCATACGCTTCGCCGCCGGCCAACGACAACAAATGAACACGCGCGGCATCGCCATCCTCGGCTCGACCGGCTCCATCGGCTGCAACACGCTCCGCGTCGTCGAAGCCTTGGGCACGCCCTTCCACGTCGTTGCGCTCGCCGCCGGGCGCAACGTCGCCAAACTCGCCGAGCAGGTCGCGCGCCACGCGCCCGAACTCGTCTCCGTCGAGACGGAAGAGTGCGCGGAAGAGTTGCGGGCTGCGCTACGACGACAGAGCGTGCCCGTGCCGCGCGTCGCAGTCGGCGAGGCGGGCCTGGTCGAAGCGGCGACGCACGGGCGCGCACCCGTCGTCGTCAGCGCGACGGTGGGCGCGGTCGGGTTTGTGCCGACCTTGCGCGCGCTCGAAGCGGGCAAGCGCGTCGCGCTCGCCAACAAGGAGACGCTCGTCATCGCAGGCGAGTTGATGACGCGCGCCGCCGAGCGCACGGGCGCGGAACTGCTGCCCGTGGACTCCGAGCACAATGCGCTCCACCAATGTCTGCGCGGCGAGCAGCGCGCCGAGGTGCGCCGCCTGATCCTGACCGCTTCGGGCGGCCCCTTCCGCACGCGCACGCGCGAGGAGATGGCACGCGCGACCGTCGCCGAGGCGATGCGCCACCCGACGTGGACGATGGGCGAGAAGATCACGATTGACTCCGCCACGCTGATGAACAAGGGGCTGGAGGTCATCGAAGCCCACTGGCTCTTCGGCTTCCCGCCCGACGCGATAGACGTGGTCGTACACCCTGAATCGGTCGTCCATTCGATGATCGAGCTGGTGGACGGCTCGGTCATCGCGCAACTCGGCGTCACAGACATGCGCCACGCCATCCAGTACGCGCTCACCTACCCGGAGCGCCGCGCCGGCCAACTCCCGCCGCTCGATCTCACGCAACTCGCCGCGCTCCACTTTGAAGCGCCCGACTGCGCGCGCTTCCCCTGTCTCGCGCTCGCCTACCGCGCCCTGCGCGCGGGCGGCACGTCGCCGGCCGCGCTCAACGCGGCGAACGAGGCCGCGGTCGAAGCGTTCCTCACCGGACAGATTCGCCTGACCGACATCCCGCGCGTCATCGAGCGCGTGCTCGACCGCCACGACAGCCGCGCGGTGACAGACCTCGAAGTCGTGCTTGCGACTGACGCGGCGGCGCGGGCGATGGCTGGGGAAGAGATCGAGCAGGTCGGCGCGGGCGAGTTTGCGCGGCCGGGGAGTTAGTCGGAAATAACCAAGGAGATTTAAACGCAAAGGACGCGGAGGAAGTCCGCGAAGGCCGCAAAGGTTCAACCCTCTGCGCCCTCTGCGGCTCTCTTCGCGCCCTCTGCGGTTAAATCTCCCCGGTGCACTTTAGACTTTCACCCCACTTTCCCTTAAACTCGTCTGCAACGACGGCGGAGGCTAGAGACCTCTAACCGTCAGCATTTGTGGAGGAAGTTGATTTCAGAGACCCGTTATGTCTGATCTGATCGGCTACGTGCCCGCCCTAATCCTGATTCTCGGCCCGGCAGTCATCCTGCACGAGTTCGGCCACTTCATCGTCGCCAAGCTGCTAAAGATTCGCGTGGAGACCTTCTCCGTCGGCTTCGGCAAGCGCCTGTTCGGCAAACGCTGGGGCACGACCGATTATCGCGTCAGCCTCATCCCGCTCGGCGGCTACGTCAAGCTCGGCGGCGACGAGTCGAACGCGCCCATCGAGGGCGAAGGCGAGTCGGACATTCCCGCCCACGAACGCTTCGACCTGCGCCCGCGCTGGCAGAAGTTCCTCGTGATGGTCGCCGGCCCCGTGATGAACATCCTGACGGCGCTCGCCATCGTCTTTGCCGGCGCGATGAAGAACGGCGTGCCCGTCTCGCCCGCGCCCGTCATTGATCGCGTAGCGGAGGGCGGCACGTCGGAGAAGGCGGGCCTGCGCCCGCGCGACCGCATCGTCTCGTTCAACGGCGTCGAAGAGCCGACCTGGCAGCGCATCAAGGACGACGCGAGCCTGCGGCCCGAGCAGCCGATCCCGGTCGTCGTCGAGCGCGCCGGAGAGCGCGTGAGCCTGACGCTTACGCCCGGCAAGCAAGTAGAAGACGGCGAGAGCATCGGCACGCTCGACTTCCGCCCCGACTACGGCTCGCTGCCCGTGATGGTGGACGGCGTGCTGGCTGACTCGCCCGCGGCGAAAGCCGGTCTGCAAGAGGGCGACCGCATCCTGAGCATCAACGGCGAGGGGGTCGGCGACGAGCAGGACGTGCGCGCCGTCATCCGCGCGCACAAGGCCGAAGCCCTGCGCATCAGGATCGAGCGCGGCGGACAGCAGCAGGAACTCGTCACCGGCACGGAGCGTTTGGCGGAAGACAAGATCGGCGTCACCACTTCGGTCGAGTTGCCGCTGGAACGCGTCGGCGTCGCTGGCGCGGCGGCGTTCGCCGTGCGCCGCAACCTCGAAGTGCTGCGCATGACGGGCGAGGCGTTCGGGCAGATTTTCCACGGGCAGCGTTCGGCGCGCGAGTCGCTCGCCGGCCCCATCGAGATCGCGCGGCAGTCGTCGCACGCGATCCAGCAGTTCGGCCTCGCCGGTCTCTTCAGCATGCTCGGCTTCCTGAGTTTGAACTTAGGCATCGTCAACCTGCTGCCGATCCCCGTGCTCGATGGCGGCGCGATCTTCCTGCTGCTGGTCGAGGCGGTGCTCGGTCTCGCCGGCAAGCGCCTCTCCTTGCGCCTGCGCGAGCGCATCCAGTACGTCGGCTTCTTCGTGCTGCTCCTGCTGATGGGCTTCGTCATCACCAACGACGCGGTCAAGATGGTCACGCGCCTGCGCGGCGGCGGCGACAAGCCGGCGGCGACGGAGATGAAGAAATGAGTCCAAAGTCTAATGTCCAAAGTCCAATGTCAGAACCGACGTTGGACTTTGGACATTAGACTTTGGACTGAGAACTTATGCGTAACACGAAAGCAGTCAAAGTCCGTGACGTGCAGATCGGCGGCGGTGCGCCGGTCGTCGTGCAGTCCATGACGAAGACGGACACGGCGGACGTGGAGGGCACGGTCGCGCAGATTAACAAGATGGTGCAGGCGGGCTGCGAGATCGTCCGCCTGGCCGTGCCGGACGACGATGCGGCGGCCGCGCTGGTCGAGATCAGACGGCGCGTGCCCGAAGTGCCGCTCGTCGCGGACATACATTTTCATTATAAGCTGGCGCTGAAGGCGCTGGCGGCGGGCGTTGACAAGCTGCGGCTGAATCCGGGCAACATCGGCGCGTTGGAGCGCGTGCGCGAAGTCGTGCGCGCCACGCGGGAGCGCGGCATCCCGATCCGCATCGGCGTCAACGGCGGCTCGCTCGAAAAAGACCTGTTGAAGAAGTACGGCACGGCCACGCCCGAAGCGATGGTCGAGTCCGCGCTCCGCCACATACGCATCCTTGAAGACTTGGACTTCACGGACATCGTCGTCTCGCTCAAGGCGTCGGACGTGCACCGCACGGTCGCGGCCTACCGGCTGCTCGCTAAGCAGGTGGATTACCCGCTGCACCTCGGCGTCACCGAGGCGGGCACAGCGTTCGGCGGCACGATCAAGTCGTCCATTGGTCTCGGTATCCTCCTGCACGAAGGCATCGGCGACACGATCCGCGTCTCGCTCGCCGCCGAGCCGCAGGAAGAGGTGCGCGTCGCGTGGGAGATACTGCGCTCGCTCGACCTCAGGAAGCGCGGCGTCACGGTCGTCGCCTGCCCAACCTGCGGCCGGCTCGACGTGCCCAACTTCGTCGAGATCGTGACCGAGATCGAGCGGCGGCTGGCGCACGTCGAAGAGCCTCTGCACCTGTCCATCATGGGCTGCGAGGTGAACGGCCCCGGCGAGGCGCACGACAGCCAACTCGGCGTCACCTTCGGGCGCGGCGTCGGCATGATCTTCAAGAACGGCCGCCCGATGCGCAAGGTCGCGGGCGCGGACATCGTCGAGGCGTTCGTCGCCGAGACCGAAAAGCTCATCGCCGAAGGCGCGACGGCGCAGCCCGACTTGGCGCAGCCACAACTTGTGTCCATCAAGTAGCGCCGGAGGCCGCGGCGGGCGACGCGCCGGCCGCGGCCTCCGGCTGCCGCACTCTAGTGCCGTCCCGCCGTCCGTGCTACACTCCCGCCGTCACTTAAGCCCTTGACGGCACGCCCGCGTGCCACGACCGCTTAACCCTGGCGGGTCTTCGGCGTGTTCCCTCAGCGCGCTAAGCTCCCTAAAATTCGGCGCTCGCATTTACCCAAGGAGTTGCCCTATGTCGCCTCGTCGCCTCACCAACGACTGCGCGCGGTCGCAGTCTCGTCGCCCACGCCGACAAACTTCAAACACACGCACAATCGTCCTGCTCCTGGCCTGCGCGACGCTCTGCGCAGCCGCCGTGCTCCTGCCCCTCGGACGGGCGCGCGCCGCCGACGGCGACCTCGATCCGACGTTCGACACTGACGGCAAACAGACGACCGACTTCTTCGGCGACGTGGACGGTGCGCGCGCCGTCGCCGTCCAGGCGGACGGCAAGTACGTCGTCGCCGGTCAGGCGCTCCACAACTCGAACACGGAGTTCGCGCTGGCGCGCTACAACACGGACGGCAGCCTCGACACGAGCTTCGGCTCAGGCGGCAAAGTGACCACCGCCTTCGCCACCGGCAACAGCGTCGCCTACGACGTGGTGGTGCAGGCCGACGGCAAGATCATCGCCGTCGGTGGCGGCACGAGCGGCAGCTTCGAGTTGGCGCGCTATAACACGGACGGCAGCCCCGACAACAGTTTCGACGGCGACGGCAAACTCACGATTAACATATCGGGCGGGGCATCACTGGCGGAATCCATCATCATCCAGCCGGACGGCAAGCTCGTCGTGGCGGGTAGCTCGCAGCAATCCGCCATCGTGCGGCTCAATCCCGACGGCAGCTTGGACGCGAGCTTCGGCACGGGCGGCATCGTTCACGCCGTGGTGGGCGTACACACCTTAGCCCTTCAGCCGGACGGTAAGATCATCGCGGGCGTCGAGGCGGGCGTTTATTACGCGCTCGCGCGCTACAACAACGACGGTAGCCTCGACAAAAGCTTCGGCTTCGGTGGCGAAGTAGTGATTACGCCTTCGTCCGTTGGCCAAGGCGTATTCAAAGGCACATCCGTTCTTGTCCAGCCGGACGGGAGGATCGTCGCGGGCGTGGCCTTGAAGGAAGCCTTTGTGCCGGTGCAATCCATGAGGCTGATGCGCTTCAACAAAGACGGCAGCCCCGATCAGACGTTTGGCAACAGCGGTGAGGCAGTGGTAACGGACTTCGGCAACTCGTTGGAGCAGCATCTCGCCATCGCGCAACAGGCGGACGGGAAAATTATTGCCGCCGGGATGATATCGCCCCGCGACTTCGCGCTGGCGCGCTTCAACGTCAACGGTAGCCTGGATCAGACGTTTGGCCGCTCCGGGCGGATAAACACCGATTTCAGCGGCGGGCAGGACGTGGTGCGCGGTATAGCCTTGCAGGGCGATGGCAAGTTCGTCGCTGTCGGTCTAGCGGACGGCAAGGACTTCGGCATCGCTCGCTATCAGGGCGACACGCCTGCCCCCGTGTGCCTCTACACCGTTGTACCCGCACGTCAGGTCGTGCCGGTCGGCGGCGGCACGGGTACGTTCGAGGTCAACGCGTCAGCCGGTTGCAGTTGGAGCGCCGTGAGCAACGACCCGACGTGGCTCGACATCACCTCGGCGGCAAGCGGGACGGGCGACGGTCAGATCACTTATACGGCCAGACGGCACGACGGCGTGGGTCTGCGCACGGGCACGATCACGGTCGCAGGGCAGACGTTCACGGTCGTTCAGGGCGGGCCGAAGGTGCTCATCCTTGCGGGCCGCACGCAGCTTGCGTCGCTTGCGACCCTGAGCACCAACCTCGTCGGCACAGGCCTCATCGCGCAGGCGGACGCCTTCGTCCTGGCCGGCGAAGTGCTTCCTCCGCTCGCGTTCCTGCAACGCTATGATGCGGTCTTGTACTTTGTTGGGTACATTGGCCCTCCCACGGAGGGTCTTCCGGCCGAGCCTGTGGCGATGGGCAACTTGCTGGCCGATTACGTGGATGCGGGCGGCGGGGTCGTCATTGGCAACTTCGGTTGGAACAATATTCTAGCGCCGATCAGCCTTCTGGGGCGGATCAGGACTGACAGCTACTCGCCTTACGGCGAGCTAAGTCCGGGGGGGCATGGTAGCTTCCCCTTGTCGCCCGGCGGCCCGTTAACGAAACTGCAACCGCGCCACCCAATCTTAGCCAATGTCTCCTCCGTCTCCACGGCCAACTCGCTCACCTTCTTCAATATGCCCTTGACGGCGGGCGCTGAGCGCGTCGCAGATTGGTCGAACGACCGTCCGGCCGTGGCCACCAAACAGCCGACCGCCGGGCGCGTCGTCGGTTTAAACCTCTATCCGTTGGCGCTCAACCTCCCGTCGGCGGGCGCAGACGGCACCCGCTTGCTCGCTAACTCGCTCACCTGGGCCGCGAACACGAACCGCGCCATCAGCGGGCGCGTCACGAACGCTGCCGGGCAAGGCCTCGGCGGTGTGACGCTCACGCTCAACGACGAACTAACCACGCAGACCGACGCGGGCGGCAACTACGTCTTCTTCCCGCGCGCGGGCGGCAACTACACCGTCACGGCTTCGGGGCAGAGCGTCGCGTTCACACCCGCGAGCCGCACCTTCTTGAATCTCACGATTGATCAGCAGGCGGCCGATTTCACGACGCAAGTCACGCCGCAAGCAGTCGTGCAGTTCAGCACGACTGCACTCAACTTCAACGAATCCCACCTACGCGCAACGCTGACACTTACGCGCACAAACGATCTATCGGCGACGACGACCGTCAACTACCGCACTGTTGACGACCCGGCCAGCATCCCTTGTGCCAATACGACCATGCGCCCCGGCGTCGCCTTCGCGCGGTGCGACTACGCCACCTCGCTCGACACCGTCACCTTCGCGCCCGGCGAGACGCAAAAGACCATCACCGTGCCAATCATCAACGATGCGCACGTCGAGCCGGACGAAACATTTCAGGTCTTCTTGAGCAGCCCCAGCGCGGGTGCTGCGCTCGGCGCAAACACCACACTCACCGTCACCATTCAGGATGACGACGCGCCGGGCCAAGCCAACCCCGTCTTCATGACTCCGTTTTTCGTGCGGCAACTCTACCTCGACTTCTTGGGCCGCGAACCTGAGGCGAGCGAACCGTGGTCGAACTTGCTGAACAACTGCGCGGACGTAAACAACCTCGACCCGAATAGCCCTGCGGCCGGCTGCGACCGCATCACGGTTGCCGGCTCTTTCTTCGGTTCACCGGAGTTCAGCTTTAAGGGCATCTACGTCTTCAATTTCTACCAGGTGGCATTCCACCGTAGTCTGCTGCCCACTTACGCCGAAATCATTCCCGACATACGCGCCGTCACCGGGCGAACTGCAAGCGAAGTCTTCCAGAAGCGCGCGCAGTTCGCTGTCGCGTTCACCGAGCGCAGGGAATTCCGCACACACTACGACGGTCTAAACAATGAGACTTACGTGGCCGCGCTCCTGGGTTACTACTACAACGTGAACAGCATCACGACGCCCGACCCGACCGCGCCCGACGGCGATCAGTACGTCACGCTGACCAAGACCGAGTTGACGAACCAACTAACAGCCGGCGCGCTCACCCGCGCACAGGTCTTGCGCGCCATCGTGCAGAGTCGGGAAGTGATCAGCGCCGAGGCGCACCGCGCCTTTGTCGCCATGCAGTATTACGGCTTCCTCCGACGCACGCCGGATACGCCGGGCTTTAACGCGTGGCTGAATTACTTGAACACGCACCCGACCGACTTTCGCACGATGGTCAACGGGTTCGTCAATTCGCAGGAGTATCGTCTGCGGTTTGGGGCGGCGCAGTAGCAACGGAGGGCGGGCGTGCGTTAGCCGGCCGGGACGGCCGCGAGCGAAAGAAAGAGTGCGTCCGTGGCGACGCGGCGGTTAACGTTGACGGCGAGTTGCGCGCGCAGTTCCTCGATGCGCGCGAGCCACGCGGCGACGCGCCGGTTGGTGACGCCGCCGCAGGACTTACGCAAACGCTCGCGCAGGTCTTCGTTGACGATCTGCGCAGCCGGGTCGAGCGCGAGCCGCCACGCGTCGTGGATGAGTAACTCCAGCGCGTCGAGGCTCGGCTCGTAGTCGTCCTTGCGCTTGGCGTCCGACAGGTCTTCGGCGGCGCGGAGCAGTTGCACGCGGTCGGGGCGCGCGGCGAGGGCTTCGAGCACGGCGAGCATGGCGTCGCGCTGCTGCCGGTACGCGTCGAGGTTGAGCGCGAGCGCGCGCCCCAGCCGGCCCTGCGCGAGCAACGCCGCGAGCCGGGCCTCCGCGCCCGCGCGCTTTTTATGCTGCACTAAATAATCTTCTATCTCGGCGGCCGTGAGCGGCGCGAAACGTACCACCTGACAGCGCGAGCGGATCGTGGGCAGGAGCGAAGCAGGGCGCGCGGTCAACAGGATGAGGTGTGCCGTCGGCGGCATCTCTTCGAGCGTCTTCAGCAGGGCGTTGCCCGATGCGTCGTTCAGCCGCTCGGCCTCTTCGATGATAAGGACGCGGGCCGCGCCCTCGTAGGGGCGGAAATTCATCTCGCGCTCGACGGCGCGCGCCTGCTCGACCGTGATGAAACGCTTCTCCGGGCGCACCAGCCCCACGTCCTGATGCTCGCTCCAATTAATCAACCCACCCGCGTCCGCGCCCATCTTCGCTTCCGCCGCGAGCCGCCCCGTCCGCACGCACGCGGAACACTCGTCGCACGCCTCGACGCCGCGCGGGCTGCGACAATTCAGCGCCTTCGCCAGTTCCAGCGCGAACAGCTTCTTCCCCACGCCCTCCTCGCCCGCAAAGATCAAAGCGCCCGGCACACGCCCCTGTTCAAGCATGCGCCGGAGCACGTCGCGTGCGCGCTGGTTGCCTACGAGTCGGTCAAACATAGAAGTCCAAAGTCCAAAGTCCGAAGTCCAAAGTCCAAGAACGCGGTTAGGCGTTGGACTTGAGACTTTGGACTTTGGACTCAATTAAAGGCATGACGAGTTCGAGGACGCGGGCGTGCGTCTCTTCGATGGAGCGGCTGGCGTCTATGACGCGGACGCGGTCGGGTTCGGCGGCGGCGATTTGCAGGTAGGCGTCGCGGACGCGGGCGCGGAACTCGTCCGTCTCGGCGTCGAGCCGGTCGTCCTGGTCGCCGCCGTCGTGGCGGCGCTGGCCGCGCGCGCGGCTCTGCGCGATGGGTAGATCGAAGATCAAAGTCATGTCGGGCATCAGCCCGCCGGTGGCGAGCGCGATCACCTCGTGGACGAGCGCCGGGGGGAAGCCGCGCCCGCCGCCCTGGTAGGCCACGGTCGCGTCGGCGTAGCGATCCGAGAGGACGACGTGCCCTGTCTCAATCGCGGGGCGCACGAGTTGGCGGACGTGCTGCGCGCGGTCGGCGGCGTAGAGCAGCAGTTCCGCGAGCGGATCAACCTGCTCGTCGGAGTCCAACAGGGCGGCGCGCAGGCGTTCGCCGAGCCGCGTGCCGCCCGGCTCGCGCGTCGCGATCACCTCGATCCCGCGCAGGCGCAGCACGCTCGCCAGCATGCGCAGTTGCGTGGACTTCCCGCTCCCGTCAATGCCCTCGAAGGTGATGAATGCGGCGGCCAAAGGACAACTCCCGTCAGAGTGGAATGCGGCGTGAACGCGGCGGCTTAACGGGCCGGCGGGCCGTCGGGCGGCTGCTCGCCGCCGGCCGGCTCGCTGGCCTGGCCGGCGCGCAACTCGCCGCTCTGGCGGCGCGCGTGCTGAATGGTAGAGATGGCGTGTTTGAAGATCAACTGCTCCTGCGCGCCCGACTCCAGCAGGACGGAGAACTTGTCGAAGCTCTTGATCCGGCCCGTCAGTTTCGCGCCGTTCATCAGGTAGATGGTCACCGGGTCGCGCTCGCGCCGCACAGTGTTTAGAAACGCGTCCTGAATGTTTTGAGGTGCTGGTCTCGTGTCCACCACAACTCACCGCCCGTGTTGATGCCAAAGTAACGAAGTTGCAGCCAGCTTACAACAGGCGCAAGAAAAGGGGAAGACGATAAGGGTAATTCGTGCGCGTCTCGTGTTGCGTAACGGAGAAGCAGTAACCACGAAACCACACGAAACGACACGAAGCAAGATTGCGATCTGCGTGCTGCCTGCTCGTGTTGCTTCGTGTGCTTTCGTGGTTACTGCTTTTCGTCTGACGGAATCTATCTCGCCGCAACTCTCTTCATAACGCCGACGCGACGAGCGCGGCGACACGTTCCTGCACCGCGGGGTCGTCGCCGAAGCCGTCAATCCAGACGACACCAAGCTCGCGGCGAAACCACGTCAACTGTCGCTTGGCGTAGTGGCGCACGTCCAGCTTCGTCTGTTCGACGGCGCTGGCAAGGTCGCGCGCGCCGCGCAAGTGTTCGACCACGCGCCGGTAGCCGTGCGCGCCGAGCGCGTTCGACTCCGCCGGCACGCCCGCCGCCAGCAGCCGCCGCACCTCTGCGACGAGACCGGCGCGGAAGTGCGCCTCCGTGCGCTCGTTGATGCGGCGGTAGAGTTCCGCGCGCGGCGGGTTCAGCGCGAAGACGCGTATGCGCGCGGCGACGGGCGGCGGCGCAGGGCGCGCGCTCTGTTGCGCGGAGAGCGCGCGGCCCGTCTGCAAGCGGACTTCCAGCGCGCGCTGCACGCGCGTCCAGTCGCGCGGATAGAGGCGGGCGGCCGCCGCCGGGTCGAGCCGACGTAGCAACTTGTGCAAGTGTGCGGGGCCGCGCGCCTGTCTAAGCGACGTGAGGCGCGCGCGCAAGGCCGGATCGGTCGGCGGACTCGCGAAGAAAGGCTGGCGCAGAGCGCGCAGGTAAAACCCAGTCCCGCCGACGAGCAGCGCGCGCCTGCCGCGAGCCTCGATCTCGGCGATCTTCGTCAACGCGTCTTGCGCCCAAGCGCCGGCCGTGTAGTTGACCTCCGGCGGCACGAAGTCGAGCAGGTGGTGCGGCACGCCCTGCTGCTCCGCGGGCGGCACTTTCGCAGTTGCGATCTCGATCTCGCGATAAACCTGGACGGAATCGCAGTTGATGATCTCGCCGTCGAAGCGCAGGGCGAGCGCGATGCCGAGCGCGCTCTTACCCGAAGCGGTCGGCCCCATAACGGCGATGACGGGCGGTTGCGTTGGCGACTGGTTCACGGGCGCGGGGAGCCGAGGCGCAGGACGAGCACGAGCCAGAGCAGCAAGAGCAGCGCGAGCGCGCCGACGAGTTGTGCGCGGGAGAAACGCATTGGCTGAGTAACGGAGGAAATGAAATGGCTCGCCGGCATGACTCGCACGGCGGTCAGATGTTCGGCTCCCAAATCTCGCGCAGGTCGAGGGTGAAGCCGGGCAGCAAGGGATCGCCGGAGACGGACTCAGGATTTTCCAGCACTTCGACCTCCGCGCCGGGGCGATAGACGTGCACGCGCCGCTCCTGCGGATCGAGCAGCCAGCCCAACTGCGCGCCGTTGGCGACGTACTCGGCCATCTTCGCCTGCACGATGGCGAGTTTGTCGGTCGGCGAGATCAACTCAAGCGCGAAGTCGGGGCAGAGCGGCAGAAACTTCTCTTTCTGTTCGTACGTCAGCCGGGCCAGTCGCTCGCGCCGCACCCACGCCGCGTCGGGCGACCGCTCCGCGCCATTCGGCAGCTTGAAGCCGGTCGAGGAATCAAACGCCGCGCCGGTATTATTCTCTTTTGTCCAGTTGCCGAGTTGACGGTTGATCTCATGATTGCGGTTGCCAGTTGCTCCGCCGGTGGGTGGCATGACTATGAGGTCTCCTTGCGCGGTGCGTTCGATGCGCAGTTCGCCGTTCTGCTGGCAGAAGAGGAAGAATTGCTCGTCCGTCATGTCGAGGGCCGGGCGCAGGCGGAGGACGACCCTGTCGAGTGTGGCGGCGGCGGCAGGCTGTTCCAGAATCGCTTCGCTCATCTCTTACCTCACGGGCGACGCGGGCATATTAACACAGCCGCCCGCCCGCATCTTTCAGAGCAGGAACTCTGCCAACTCCGCGTCCGTCGGTCTGACCAGAGCGCGGCCGCGGAACTCGAAGACCGGCACGTAGCTCTGCCTTGTCAGCTTATACATCGCGCGCAGCGCGCCGAAATCACGCGCCACGTCCCGCTCGACGTAATTGACCGCGTGGCGCTCCAGCCACGCGCGCGCGTCCGCGCACAGCGGGCAGCCCGGCACGACGTAGAGGATGACTGTTTGCCGTTGGGTCATTAGAAAATATCTAACCACGAAGACACGCAGACACGAAGTCTTTTGTGTCCGCGTGTCTTCGTGGTTAATACGCCTTCGCCAATTCGATGCCCGTGTAGTAGTGGCGCAGAATCCTGTCGTATGTCCAGCCGGCGCGGGCGAGGCCGTATGCGCCGACCTGGCACATGCCGACGCCGTGCCCCCAGCCGCGCCCGGTGAAGGTGAAG
>Ga0081539_10001522_pt1 | contig 38873 bp, 25 predicted proteins | sample TabmetS4T2R2_FD_71023 | JGI IMG/M metagenome (GOLD analysis project Ga0081539, IMG submission 71023) | Tabebuia heterophylla rhizosphere microbial communities from the University of Puerto Rico - S4T2R2 | ecosystem: Host-associated > Plants > Roots > Rhizosphere ... | reverse complement strand
GTCGACCGGTTCGCCGCGACGCCGGCTGCGCGCGATGTCGAGGCCAGCCGACACGAGCAGGAGGATCGGCACGAGCAGCGTGACCTGTTCGAGCCACAGGCGCGCGTCTTCCCGTCGCGGCAACGGAGAACTGAGCTCGCGCAGTCGATCCCACGGGACGTCGTGGCTGTCGCGGATATAGCGAGCCACGCGCAGGAGACGAGCGTCATAGATGTTCGCGACCCGGTACTGACAACGTCTATCGGCGTCCGGTCCCGTGATCAGTTGCAAGCCGAGCTCTTGTTCGAGCTCGCTCCTGCGCGTCGCGTCGATTTCCGAATCCCATTGCAGGGAGATGACGCGCGGCTGCGCCGCGGGTGCGGCGCTCGCCATCAGGGCGCGCAGCGGATTGAATGCGCGGAGCGTGCGATACGGCGAGTCGCTCGCGGACCATTCACGATACAGGTCGTTTCGCGACCGGACGTACTCGGGCAGGCCTTCGTTCATCTGCACCACGACGGCCCAGGGCGCGAGCACGACCGCGGCGACCGCTGCATACGCCGAAGAGTCTCGAACGATCGAGCGGAAGGTTCTCGAACCGGGAACGGTGATGCGCGCGATGACGAACGCCAGCACCGCCGCGACGCCCAGATAGACGCCGTGATCGTGCCGGAACAGAAAGGCAGCCGCCGTCGCGAGGCCGAACGCCGCAGCTCGCCACGGTGTCGGATCGTCCACGTACCGCCACGCGATCCAGATGCCCAACGGGTAGAAGAACAGCTTGGGGTAATGGAATGTCGGCGTCGCGGCGAGCAGGATGAGCGTGACGACCAGCATGCCCGCCGAGGCGACGATCGAGCGCGAGACGCGAAGCCCGAGCGCGAACGCGATCGTCACGCCGGCGATGATGAACAGCCACTGCACGCCGAACTCGCCGATCAAGCGGTAACCGGACAGCCATTGGGTGATCGCCGACACGATCGCCTGCAGCAGCACGCCCCACTCGTAGAAGTCGCGGTACGGATGATCGCCCTGCAGCAGCGCCGTCGCTTCCCACAGCGAATAGAAGTTGGTGTCGTAGATCTGCTCGCCGGCCGTCAGGATCAGCACGACCGCCGTCAGCGCGGCAACCAGCGTCAGAAAACCGCGATGTGTGGCTGGAGTCGCGGTGGTCCTTGCGGTCGACGATCGGCCGGGCATCTGCGGGCGCTTATTATACGGGGCCTTCCGGCATCGACTCCCGCGCAGCCGCCACGGATGACCACGCCAGCGTGAGAGTCCTGTTCCTGATGCGGCATTCCGGCTACGTCCGGAACTTCGAGAGCACGCTGCGCATGCTGTGCGACCGTGGCCATCGCGTCCACGTGGCCTTCCAGGGCAGGGTGAAATACGCGCAGCTCGATCCGACCGACATCGCGCAGCGGCTGTCGGAGCAGCATTCCAACTTCTCATACGGCGAGGCGCCGATGCGCACCGACGGCTGGGGGCTGCTCGGTCGCGAACTGCGTCTGGGGCTCGATTACCTGCGCTACCTGACGCCGGAGTATCGGCACGCGCCCAAGCTGCGGGAGCGCGCCCGGCGCGACGCGCCGGCCTCGGTCCTCGCGCGCACGGAGCGCGGCGTCATGCGCACCGCGGCCGGCAGGCATGCGCTCGCCGCGTGGCTGCGCGCCATGAACCGGGCGATTCCGCGTGACCCGGAGATCGACGCGTTCATCACCAAAACGCGGCCGAACGTCATCGCCGTGACGCCGCTCATCGAACCCGGTTCGCCGCAAGCCGAGTACGTGCGCAGCGCCCGCGCGCTCGGCGTCCGCACGGCGTTCTGCGTTGCCAGCTGGGACAACCTGTCGAACAAGGGGCTGATACACGGACCGGTGGACCTCGTGACCGTGTGGAACGAGGCGATGAAGCGCGAGGCGATCGATCTGCACGGCGTCGCTCCGGAGCGCGTCGTCGTGACCGGCGCCGCGGCGTTCGATCACTGGTTCGACTGGCGACCCAGCAGCACGCGCGAAGCGTTCTGCGCGCGCGTGGGCCTGCCGACGGATCGCCCGTATCTGCTCTATCTCTGCTCCTCGAAATTCGTCGCGCCGGAGGAAGTGCCCTTCATCCGCCGGTGGGTCGAGCAGGTCCGACAGTCACCATCCGCGGCGCTGCGCGACATCGGGATCCTCATCCGTCCACACCCGCAGAATGCGGAGCAATGGCAGGGCGTCGATTTGAGCGCTGCCGGTCCGGTGACGGTATGGCCGCGCGAGGGCGCCGCTCCGGTCGACGTCGGCAGCCGCAGCGACTATTTCGATTCGATGTACCACAGCGCCGGCGTCGTCGGCGTCAATACGACCGCGGAGATCGAGAGCGCCATTCTCGGTCGCCGCGTCTTCACGCTGCTGGCGCCGGAATTCCGCGACACGCAGGAAGGCACGCTGCACTTTCACCATCTGCGGCGGGTGAACGGCGGATTGCTGCATGTCGCCAGCGATTTCGCCGAGCACCTGGCACAACTGGAAGACGCCGTGCGCAGCCCGCAGGTCCAGGACGCGCATGCGCGGCGCTTCGTCGAAGCATTCGTGCGTCCGCACGGCATCGACGTCGCGGCGACGCCGCGGCTCGTCGACGCGCTCGAGACGATTGCCCGCGCTCCCGCGGCGCCGCATGACGACGAGCCGGTGTGGACGCGGTGGGTGCGACCGCGGCTGGCACGGCGCAGCGCGGAGCTGGAACGCCAGGCGCGGGCCGAGCTCGACGCCAGGGCGGCGCGGCACGCGAGCAAGGAAGCGCGCGAGGCGAAGCGTCGCGCGCGTGAGGCCGAACGGCGTGCCCAGCTGGCGGAGAAGGCGCGGCGCGAAGCCGAAAAGGCGATGCAGGACGCCGATCAGCGCGCCCGGCGTGCCGAAGCGGAGCGGATCACGCGGCGGCAGCGCCTCGATACGCTGGCGGCGGATTTTTCCGGCCTCGGCGAGGTAGAGCGGCGCAACTTTCTACGCGCCGTCATCGACAGCATCCCGGCCGATTCGTTCATCGCGCTGCACGCGGCCACCAAGCCACGCCGGCTCGATTACGACCGCGCGGACATCTACATGCGCGTGACCACGAAAGGCGAGGAGTTCCGGTTGCGCGCGTGTGGCAAAGAGCCGTTCACCATCGAGTGGATTCACAACCGGATCGGTGCCGGCGACGTGCTGTTCGACATCGGCGCCAACGTGGGCGCCTATTCGCTGGTGGCGGCCAAGAAGCCGGGCGGCGGTGCGCGTGTCTTCAGCTTCGAGCCGAGCTACGCCAGCATCACGTCGTTGTGCGCGAACGTCATCCTGAACAATCTCGGCGACCAGGTGACGCCGATGCCAGTCGCGCTCTCCGACCGCACGTCGATGAACGTGTTCAGCCTGCGCGATCTCGAGCCCGGGTCGGCGCGACACGCGCTTGGCGCCGGGGACACCGAAGAAGGTCCGGCCGTCTACCAGCAGCCCGTGATGACGTTCCGCCTCGATGATCTCGTGGAGTCGTTCGGGCTGCCGCGGCCGAATCACATCAAGCTGGACGTCGACGGCGGCGAGCTGGCGGTCCTCGACGGCGCGTCGCGAACCCTGTCGTCTCCGACCCTCCAGTCCATGCTGATCGAAGTCTCGACATCACTCTCGTCGGCAGTGACGGCGGCCCTCGAGCGTCATGGCCTGCGGCTCGAGTCGAAGATCAGCGTCAAGAACAAGGCCGGCGAATACGCGGTGTGGTACGGGCTGTTCGGCCGACAGAGTGTTGCGGACGAAGTATCCGGCGCGACCGCCGATGCGCAGCCGGTCATCACGTGAAGATCCTCTTCTTCATGCGCAGCACGGTGTACGTGCGCAACTTCGAGTCGACGCTGCGCCTGCTCGCGGAGCGCGGGCACAGCGTCCACGTGGTTGCCGATACGCACCTGGAGCTCGACCCCACCGATCTGATCGGGCGACTCTGTCGCGAGTTTCCGCGCATCACGCACACGCCGCCGCCGCGTCGCCGGCCACGCGGATGGTCGATCCTCGGCAACGATCTGCGCCGCGGGCTCGACTACCTGCGCTATCTGCAGCCGGAATATGCGAACGCGCCGAAGCTGCGTCGCCGCGCCGAGCAGAAGGCGCCGCCGTTTGTCATCTCGGCCCTGCGGCGTCCGCTCGTCGACACTCGCGCCGGACGCTGGCTGCTCGCTCGTGCGATCGACGCGTGCGATCGCGCCCTGCCGCGCGATCCGGTCGTCGACGCGTTCGTGCGCGAACACGCTCCGGATCTCGTGCTCGTCACGCCACTGGTCGAGCCGGGCTCGCCGCAGTCCGAGTTCCTCCGCAGCGCGCGTGCGCTCGGCATTCGAACCGGCCTGTGCGTGTACAGCTGGGACAACCTGACCAACAAAGGGCTCGTTCACGATCCCCTCGATGTCGTCACGGTCTGGAACGCCGCGATGAAAGAGGAGGCGGTGACGCTGCATCACCTGCCGGCTGAACGCGTGGTGATCACGGGCGCCGCCGCGTACGACCACTGGTTCGCCTGGAAGCCGCGGCGAGCGCGGGAGGCGTTCTGCGACCGCGTGGGTCTGGACGCGAGTCGCCCGTACGTTCTGTATCTGTGCTCGTCGAAGTTCATCGCGCCCGACGAGCTCCCGTTCGTCAGGACATGGATTGAGCACCTTCGCGCCTCGTCTTCGACGCTGCGTGAGGTGGGCGTGCTCGTACGGCCGCATCCGCAGAATACGGACGTCTGGCGCGATGCCGATCTGCGCGATCTGCGGAACGTGGCGATCTGGCCGCGCGCCGGCGGCAATCCGGTCGATGAGGATTCACGCGCCGATTACTTCGATTCGATTCATCACAGCGCGGCCGTTGTGGGCGTGAACACCAGCGCGCAGATCGAGAGCGCCATCGTCGGCCGCGGTGTTCATACGTGGCTGGCCACCGAGTTCCGCGAGACGCAGGAGGGTACGCTCCATTTCAAGCATCTGCGCAGCGTCAACGGCGGCCTGCTTCACGTTGCGACGACGGTGGATGAGCACCTTGCGCAGCTCGAACAGGCTGTTCGCGATCCGGCGGGCGCCGCCGAACGCTGCCGTCGGTTCGTCGAAGCGTTCGTGCGGCCGTATGGGGTCGGCGAAGCGGCGACGCCGCGATTGGTGGCCGCGCTCGAGGCAACCGCAGCGCGCGCGGCCGTCGCGGCGGACAGCGGACCCTGGTGGGGTGGGATCGTTCGCGCCGCGTTGTCGAAGACAGCCGCTGAGCTCGAAGACGTCGCGCGGGCGCGCGGATCGCGAAAGGTGAAGACGAAGCCGCCGCGCGAGAAAAGTCCGCAGCCGATTGCGCCGGCCGCGGCCCCGACCGAGCCGGTGCCGGCTCCTCCGACCGGTGGACGCGCCTTCGAGCATTACCTGTACGTTCGCGATCGCGTGCGCGCCCTGCGGGAGATGGAGCCCGCCAGTGAGGCGGTGACGGAATCGGAGCGCCGCATGTTGTCGGTGGTCGGTCGGTTGTGGGATGCGACGCCGGACACGATTGCTGCGCTGCGGCAGCAGGGTGAAGCGATCAGCGGCGTCCGCGCATCAGACTATGGCCCTGCCGAAACGGCGACCAGAGCGCGCCTCGAACGCGACCTGCGCCGGCTTCTCGCGCGCGGCGATCGCGCGCTGTGGGTCGACGAGCCGAAGGCGCTCGGCGGGTTTGGGTTCAACGGACTGGCACAGCTCTACAACGAGGACACGCTGCGGTTCTTTCGCGTGCTGTCATTGCTCCAGGACGCCGCCGTTCTGAAAGAGTTCGTCCAATCCACCACACGCCGTACCGTGTGGGAGATCGGCGGAGGATGGGGTGGGTTCGCCTACCAGTTCAAGACGCTGTGCCCCGACGTCACGTACGTGATCACCGGCCAACCGGAGCTGTTCCTCTTGTCGGCCGTGTACCTGATGGCGCTGTTCCCGACGGCGCATATCCGGTTCTACGACCATCGATGCCCGGATGCGTTCTGGCGCGACTGGCAGGCCGTTGATTTCGCGTTCGCTCCGGAAAGCGCGGTCGCGGAGCTGCAGCCGCCGTCGCTGCATCTCACGGTGGACGTGGCCGCACTCGAGCGCATGACGCCTGGCCGCATCGATCGTCACGTTCGTCGCGCCTACGATCTCGGATGCTCGTACCTGATGTCGGCCGGCGGCGCGCGTGATGGCCAGCCGGATGGTGCGTCGGTCGTGAGCGCAGCGATCGACCGTTTCTACTGGCGGCATCCCGTCTCAGCGCCGTTATACGCCGCCAAGCGCCTCTCGTTGTCGCGAGAATCGGCAGATTCGACCTACCTGTTCGGGTGGAGGCGGCTGCACGCATGAACGGGTACGAGCCGCTTGAAGGCGGCCTCCACATTCCTCAAGGCGGCCCTCACATTCCGCGTGTCGTGCTCGGCATGCCCGCCTACAGCCGTCCGGACGCGCTTCCGCGGACGCTCGAGTCCTTGCTGTCGCAGACGTATCGAGACTTCGCGCTCGTCATCGTCGACGACTGCCCGTCACCCGAGACCGCGGCGGTCGTCGCCAGCTACGCGCAAGACGATCCGCGCGTGAGTTACGAAGCGAACGACGTCCGGCTCGGCATGGTCGGAAACTGGCACAAGGTCTTCGCGCGTGCACGCGAACGGTATCCGCACAGTGACTACTTCGCGTGGGTCAGCGACCACGACGTCTGGCACGCGCGCTGGTTGGAGGAGATGGTCGCGGTGCTCGACGCCCGGCCCGACGTCGTGCTCGCCTATCCGGAAAACCTCCGCATCATGCCCGACGACGCGCGGATGACGGAGAAGCGGTTCGATACGGTTGGCATCACCGATCGTGGTGAGCGCCTGCGGAAGTCGGCGCGCTACATGCTGTCCGGAGACATGATCTACGGCCTCGTGCGCGCGGAGGCGCTCGCGGCGGCAGGTATCTTCCATCGCGTCGTCACGCCCGACCGGCAGGTGCTCCTGGCGCTGTCGCTCTTCGGCCAGGTGCAGCAGGTGCATGAAGTGCTGTGGTACCGCGAGGTGCTGCGGGTGTTCGACGTGAAGCGGCAGCGTGAAGTGTTCTTTCCCGACGGCGCGCCGCTGTATGTCTATCTGCCTTCGCACGTGCAGCATGCGGCGACGCTGCTGTGGGATTTCGCCGTGCGCGGCAAAGGCCGGCCCGCGTTCGGACGGCTGGCGGCGGTTCGCTATGCCGCCATTCAACTCTGGACGTCGTTCGTGCGCGACCTCGTGCTGCCCAAGTCCGACTGGCGCAAGAAGGTCAGCCACTATGCGATCGGGCGCGCACTGCTGACCCTGATCCCAACCGCCGGCGACGATCCGGTGCGCCGACGCGTCGCCGAAGGCTGACATCCATCATGAGCGATACCGACGGACGGACACAGGTTCAGCCGCCGCGGAGAGAGAAGCGCCCGCGCGACCCGGAGCAATGGGTTCATCGATCGATGGGGGCGTACCGGAACAGCCTGCAGTCGCTCGAGTTTCGTCCGGGTCCGGCGTTCTTCGAGATCGCCGATCCGATCGTTCAGTCGAGACGATCACTCCTCGGATACGACCGCCTGTATGTGTTCTGGCAGGCGATCCGCAACGTCGCGCAGGTGACCGGCGCCGCCGCCGAGATCGGCTCATATCGCGGTGGATCGGCGTACTTCCTGGCGCGTGCATTCGAGCGCGTCACCGGCGCGGAGGTGCCGATGCATGTGTTCGACACCTTCGAAGGACACCCGGCAGAGGCGATTTCGGCGCACGATCCGTTTCACGAGCCGGGGCAGTTCGGCCGGACCAGTTACGAGGACGTGACGACGTACCTCTCGCCATTTCAGCAGCTGCAGATCCACAAGGGCGACGTCGCCGCATCGCTGCCGCAACTCCCGGAGTCGGCCTATCGCTTCGTGCACATCGACACAGATCTGTATCAGCCCACGATCGTGTGCCTCGAGTACTTCGTCCCACGGCTCCCGCCGGGCGGCGTGATCGTGGTCGACGACTACGCGTCGGGAAAGTGTCCTGGTGTGGCCAAGGCGGTGGTCGAGTATCTGGAGCGCGGCAGCGACCTGCAGGTGTGGGACATGCGCACCGAGCAGTTGATGCTGGTGAACCGCTGACACCACGAGGTTGAAAGTCCTGGTCCTGATCCGCAGCGCCGATGATCTGCGCGACTACGAGTCGACGCTGCGGCTGCTGGCCGATCGCGGCCACGACGTCCACGTCATCACGGATCCACCGGCCGTTCCTTTCAACGCGCTGTCGTTTTTCGGACTCGAGCTTCGTCGCAGGATCGATCGATTGCAGGACGGAGGAAGGAAGTCGCGGCTGGCGGCCCGCCTCGTGGGCGGCTGCGAGCGGACGCTTCCGCGCGATGAACGGACGGACGACTTCATCCGCGCGCACGATCCCGACGTGGTGCTGACGTCCGCGATCGATCCCGGGTCGTCGCATGAGGACTACGTGCGCAGCGCACACGCTCACGGAATTCCCGTGCGGGGCAAACCGCAGACAACGGAAGACATCGCCTCGCTGGAAGGCGAGGCGGTTGGCAGACGGCGAGCCCACACGCACGCGCCGTGGTGGGGACCACTCGCGCGCCCGATCTTGTCGCGCGCCGCCTATCGGCTGGCGCGAACGGACGAAGCGCGTGCGCAGAAGGCGGTACGGCAGGCGCGACTGAAGGAGCAGCGTGACGCCGCGCTGGTCGCGCAGCGAGCCGAAGCGGCGGTGACGAGGCGACAAGCCGAGGCCGAGCGCGCCCGTCGCGAGCAGGAAGAAGCGGCACAGCTCGCGGAAGAGCGTCGCGCACGGGAGGCGAGCGCGGCCAGGGCGTACGAGCGCTACGAGTCGGTCCGCGAGTGGGCGCTGCGCATGCGCAGGCTCTCGCCTGGTGCGAACGACGACACGCTTGCTCACCTGTGGGCCGCATCGCCCGAGACGATCGCGAGCCTGCGCCAATACTGCGAGCCACTCGGCGGAGCGCGCGTTGGCGACTACCAGCAGCCGGACTCCGAGCTCGCGACCAGACTCCGCCAGGCGATCGTCGCGCTGCGCCGCTGGGTGGGATCCGACCTGTTCGTCCCCGAGCCTTCGACATTGGGTGGCTTCGGATATCTGGTTCGCCGCGATCTGTGCAACGAAGACACCTTGCGATTCTTCCGCGTGCTGGTGGCGCTTCAGGATGGGGCGATACTCGGCGACCTCCAGGGTGCGACCACGCGGCGTCTCGTCTGGGAGATCGGCGGCGGCTGGGGTGGCTTTGCGTATCAGTTCAAGACCGTCTGTCCCAACGTCACGTACCTGATCACAGGGCTTCCCGAACAGCTCCTCGCGTCGGCGACATACCTGCAGGCGACCTTTCCCGATGCGCGCTGTCGATTCTTCGAGGACAGTCCCGCTGACGACGTGTGGCGCGACTGGGAGCAGGTGGATTTCGTCTTCGCGCCGGAAGCGGCGCTGACGACCCTTCGACCGCCACGGCTCGATGTCACGCTCGACGTCCTGACGCTGCGGACCATGACGCCGGCGCGAGTGTGTGCGCACGTGCAGCATGCTTTCGATTGCGGCTCTCGTTACTTCTATTCGCTGCTGCCAGGTGCGTCCGCCGGCGACGTCGCGGCCAGGCTGTCGAATTGCCTCGAGCGCCTCTACTGGATTCATCCCGTGCCGGCGAGAACCGAGGCGGACAGTGGCAGTACCGCAATCGCCGCGCCGGCTTCCGACATCGACTATGCGCACGCGATCGGCTGGCGGCGTATTCGCGTATGAATGCCGACCCGCGCGTGGTGTTCGGCATGCCTGCGTACAACCGGCCCGACCGTCTCGCGCAAACGCTCGAATCGCTTCTTGCTCAGACGTGCGACGACTTCGCGCTCGTCATCGTCGACGATCGATCGACCCCGGAGGTCAGGGCGATTGTCGATACGTACGCAGCACTGCATCCGCGAATCACCTACGAGCCGAACCCGGTCCGCCTTGGCATGGTCGGCAACTGGCGCAAGGCGTTCGAGCGCAGTCGCGCGCTCTACCCGCGCAGCGAATACTTCGCGTGGGTCAGCGATCACGACGTCTGGCATCCGCGCTGGCTGGAGATGCTGACCGCGGCGCTCGACGGTGACCCGCGGCTGGTGCTCGCCTACCCGCAGGTGTACCGCGTCTATGCGAACAACGAACGCCGCCGCATCGGCGACGTGGTCGAGACCGCCGGGATGGCGAGGCGTGAAGACCGTCTCGTACGGGCCGCGATCGGGATGACCGCCGGCAACGCGATTTATGGGCTGTTCCGCGCCGAGGCACTGGAGCAGGCCGGCGTGTTTCGCGGCGTGCTGCTGCCCGATCGGCAACTGATCGTCGAGCTGTCGCTGCTCGGCGAGTTCAAGCACGTGCCCGAGCTGCTCTGGTATCGCGAAGTCGCCGGCTCGTTCAGCTACACGCGGCAGCGACAGATGTTCTTCCCTGGCGGCGCGCCGCTCCACACGCATCTGCCGCCGATCCTCCAGCATTTCGGCGTGCTGCTGTGGGATCTCGGCGTGCGTGGACGCGGGCGTCCGGCGTTTGGCCGGCTCGCCGGACTCCGCTATGCCGCTCTGCAACTGCTGACGACAACCAGACGCGAGCTGTTGCGCAGCGACTCTCACTGGCGAACCGCTCTTCGCCAGCGCACATCGCGGCGTCAGGATACCGCCGCCGCATGAAGATCCTGTTCCTCGTCGGCGCCACCAGTCGCATCCGCAACTTTCACCACACGATCATCCGGCTCGCCGAGCATGGGCACGAGATCACGCTGGCGGGACGGCTGCGCAAAGGCGCCTTCGAGCTCCCGAAGACCGTCGTTCATCCGCGCGTAACCGGTCGCGTGAACCCGACGCAACGCACCGACGCGTGGCGCGACTTCGTCGATCTCCTCCGCGGCGCGCGCGATTACGTGCGCTATTTCGATCCGCGCTTCGCGGCGGCAACACGACTGGTCCGTCGCGCCTATGAGATCGCGCCCACGGAGTTCGTGCTGTTCTGCGAGCGGCATCCCTGGGTGAAACGGAACTGGAGGCTGGTGTCGAGGCTGCTCGCTCTCTGCGAGGACCTGATTCCCACCGACCCCGGCTTCGAGGAATTCGTGCGTGCGGAACGGCCGGATCTGATCCTGGTGACGCCGCTCGTCACCTTCGAGTCGTATCAGACCGACTACGTCAAGGTGGCGCATCGGCTCGGCATTCCCGTCGTGTTCATCCCCTTCAGTTGGGACAACCTGACCAACAAGGGATTGATGCGCATCCAGCCCGATCGGGTGCTGGTGTGGAACGACACGCAGGAGCGCGAGGCGATCGAGCTGCACGGTTGCGCCCCCGAGGACATCGTCATCACCGGCGCCGCGCGTTTCGACGACTTCTTCGCGGCGAAGCCGTCGACGTCACGCGCAGATTTCCTGACCGAATACGGCCTCGATCCGTCGCGGCCGATGGTCCTGTATCTCGGTTCGTCGCAGTTGACGGGCCCGAACGAGATGGAGCTCGTTCGCCGGTGGGCCGAGTCGATTCGCGGTGCCGACGACGAGGTCGTGCGCACCTGCGGCATCCTGGTTCGCCCGCATCCTGCGCTGCGCACGTCGTGGACCTCGGTCGACATGTCGGATCTCGGCAACGTCGGCATCTCGCTGAACGCCAGCCGCAACGCCGATCAGGAGCTGTTCGACTCGCTGTTCCACGCGCACGCGGCCGTCGGTCTGAACACGAGCGCGATGCTCGAAGCGGCCATCGTCGGCGTGCCGGTGCATACGCTGGTGATGCCGGGCTTCGACGAGGGCCAGGTGGGCACGATGCACTTCCATTACCTGGTCGAGGCGTATGGCGGCCTGGCGACCATCGCGCGCGATTTCGCCGAGCACCAGGCGCAACTGGCGATGGTCTTACGTGCGGAGCAGACCTCGTCGTCGCGCAGCCGTCATTTTGCCCACCAGTTTCTGCGCCCGCGTGGCGCCGACCAGCCGGTGTCGCCGATCCTGGCCGACGAGATCGAGCGGGCGGTGACGATCGGTGGGCCGGATTTCGCCGACGCTGGCCTCGGCGAGCACAGGCAGGTCAGGTCCGGCATCGTCAAACGGCAAAGACACACGACGCCCGCCTGGCATGCTCCGCTGCGCGCGGCGCTGCTCGCATGGCTGCGTCGGCGTGCCGTCGGGAAACAGACGGTCGAGGATACGACCATCATCGGCACGTCGATGTCGCTGCGCCCGGTGAAAACCGCCCTCGAAGAGATCCAGCAGGGGACGGCGCCTGTCTTCGTCGGACCGTGGCTCGATTCGATCGGCGACGAGCTTCTGTACTGGATCCCGTTCGTCCGCTGGATCGCCGCGACCTACGGACTCCCGCCTGAACGCCTCATCGTCCTGTCGCGCAGCGGTGTGGGCGAGTGGTATGGACCGCTGGCGAAACGGTACCTCGACGTGCGCAAGCTGTTCTCGCGCACCGAGCTCGATCACTGGAGTCACCGCAGCGTTCCGCAGCGTGAGCAGGATCCGAAACAGGCCGTGATGGCGCCGTTCGATCACGAGGTCGTCGAGCGGGCGGCCCGCGCCTTCGACCTGTCGGACTGGCACGTCCTGCATCCATCGATGCTCTTCCGCGTGCTCAGCAGGCTGCACAAGGATCGCGCCCTGCCGCAGATGGCCGATGTGCTGAGGAACGAACCGATCGATACGGCGATGCGGGAACAGATCGGGCGTCTGCCGCCGAAGTACGTTGCGGTGAGCGTCGGATTCACCGACGTGCTGCCGCAAAATGAGGACAACAAACGGTTCTTGAACGAGCTGCTTGCCAAGGTCGCGTCCAGGCACAACGTCGTGATTGTCGATTCACAGGTGCCTGCGGAAGTGCTCGTCCCTTCGTCCGACCGGGTCCATCTGCTCGCGTCACTCGTGGCCGACATGGATCCGCTCCGCGCGCAGATCCAGGCCATGGCAAATGCCCGTGCGTTCATGGGCGGCTATGGCGATCTGGCGATCCTGGCGGCATTCTGCGGCATTCCGACCACCGCATATCACTCGGAGCGGATGCCGCCCGATCAGCCGGAGCGGGTGCACGCCGCGTCCGAATCAGGGAGATGGGGCACGTTGACCCTCGAGCGCGCGCGTCGCTTCAAGAGTGTTCAACTGCCCACCGAAGCGCACGCGTGAGCGAGTCCTCGATGCGCGTCCTGTTCGCCATCAGTCATCTCGGCTTCCTCAGGAACTTCGAGTCGACGCTCGCGCTGCTCGCGGAGCGTGGTCACACCGTGCATCTGGTGACCGACCGCGCACCGCAGGACGGCGTCACCGATGGACGGCCGATTGTCGAGCGCCTGATGGCGCGCTTTCCCGACGCGTTCACTCTCGAGACGGTGCGGTCGTCCAAGCGCGATCGCTGGAGCGGCGTTTCCACGGCCATTCGCGAAGGATTGAACTACTGGCGCTATCTCGCAGCCGAGTTCGACGACGCGCCGAAGCTGCGGGCGCGGGGACGGAAGCAGGCGCCGGCGCCGCTGGTCTGGCTGACGGATCTGCCGGTCGCGCGATCGCGTGGCGGCGTCCGCGCGTTGACGGCGACGTTTCGCCAGCTCGAACGGGCGCTCCCGGTGCGTCGCGAGATCGAGGACCTGTTCGATCGCTCGCGTCCGGACGTGTTGCTGGTGACGCCGCTGCTCTATTTCGGGTCGCGGCAGGTCGACTACGTTCGTGCCGCGCGCGCTCGAGGAATCGCCAGCGTCCTCGGCGTCGGCAGCTGGGACCACCTCACGACCAAGGGGCTGATTCACGAGTTGCCCGATCGCATTCTGGTGTGGAACGAGTTGCAGCGCACCGAGGCCGTCGACCTGCACGGCGCGCGCGCCGACCAGATTGTCGTCACCGGAGCGCAGGCCTACGACCATTGGTTCGCGACGCGCCCGTCGACGACGCGCGACGAATTCTGCGCGCGCGTCGGTCTGCCGGCAGGTCGCCCGTATCTGCTCTATCTGTGCTCATCCCCCTTCATCGCGCCGTACGAAGTCGACGTCGTCCGGAGCTGGATTCAGGCAATCCGCGGCAGTGGCGACGAAACCCTTCGCACGGCTGGCATCCTCGTCCGGCCTCACCCGCAGAACGCGGCGCAGTGGTCCGACGTGGATCTGTCGGAGTTCGGCGACGTGGCGATCTGGCCGCGAGCGGGCGCCAACCCGATCGGGCTCGACGCGCGCAGCGAGTACTACGACTCGATGCATCACGCCCACGCGGTCGTAGGCGTCAATACGAGCGCGCTGATCGAATCCGGCATCGTCGGACGGCTGGTCTACTCGTTTCACGTTCCGGAGCTCTCGGGCACGCAAGAGGGCACGCTGCACTTCCGTCACCTGAAGCGCGGAGGCCTCCTGCAGCTCGCGGACACGCTCGATCAGCACGTCGATCAACTGGCGCGATCGTTTGGATCGACGGAAAGCGATCGCCAGCGTGTGCGCGATTTCATCCGGCTGTTCGTGCGTCCGTACGGTCTCGACGAGCCGGCAACACCGCGAGTGGTTCAGGCGGTCGAGGAGCAGGCGGCGTTGGGCAGCACGCCGACTCCAGTGCCGGCGCACGTACGGGCACTGCGGCGGACGCTCGCGATGGCAGTGAATCTGACGGCGACGAAATGAAGATCCTCTTCCTGATGGACTCGCCGGAGTATCTGCGGTTCTACGACTCGGCGGTCGAGGAGCTGGCGGCGCGGGGGCACACGGTCGCCATCGCCGTCAACAGCCAGCGCGTGAAGAAGCCGGTCGGCCTCGAGGGTCTGCGCGCGTATGCGGACCGCGTCAGCGTCCTCGGCGTCGCTCCCGAGTCGACCGGCGTGTGGAGCGAGGTCGCGCACAGCGTTCGCGCAACGATGGACTTCGTGAGGTTCCTGCATCCGGCGTTTGCCGCCGCACCGGCGCTGCGGGCGCGGATGAAGCGGAAGGTGCTGCCGCGTCCCTATCATTGGCTCGACGCGATCTCCAGCCTCGACGCCGGTACGGTTCGCCGTGCCGAGCACGCATTGATGGCGGCCGAGCGCGCGATTCCGGTGTGCGGCCCGATCGCCGACTTCCTGCGGGAACAGGCGCCGGATGTCCTGCTCGTGTCGCCGCTCGTGGCCGCGGCATCGGAGCAGGTGGATTGGATCAAGGCGGCGCGCGTGTGCGGCATCCGGACGGCCGTCTGCGTCGCGAGCTGGGACAACCTGACCAACAAAGGGCTGCTGCGGGTCGCACCCGATCGCGTCATCGTGTGGAACGAGGCGCAGCGGCGCGAGGCGCAGGAATACCACTACGTTCCTGCCGAGCAGATCGAGGTCACCGGCGCGCAGCTGTTCGATCGCTGGTTCGAGAAGACCGTGACCAGGGACCGCGATGCGTTCTGCCGGCGGGCGGGGCTGCCCGACAGCTCGCCGTTCGTGCTGTTCACCGGCTCTTCGAGCTTCATCTCCGAATCGGGCGCCGAAGTGGCGTTCGTGCGCAGGTGGATCGACGCGCTGCGGCGCAGCGATGATCCGACGCTGCGCACGATCAACATCCTGGTACGCCCGCATCCCTACAACTTTCATCGCTGGGCCGATCGACCGGTTGCCGATCTGCCTGGGGTGAGCGTCTTTCCGCGACAGAGCTACAACCCGATCGACGCCGACACCCGTGACGACTTCTTCGATTCGCTCTATCACTGCGCGGCCGTGGTCGGGATCAACACGAGCGCGATGATCGAGGCGGCGATTGTCGGCCGGCCCGTATGCTCGATGCTGGCACCGGAGTTCGCAGGGACGCAGGAAGGGACGGTCCACTTTCATCACCTGCTGCCCGAGAACGGCGGGTTCCTGCGGATTGCGTCCGGGCTTGATGAGCATGTGGCGCAACTGGCTGCGGTGCTTCGCGATCCCGAAGGTGCGCGTGCGGAGACCGCGCGGTTCGTCGCGTCGTTCGTCAGGCCGCATGGCGTCGATCGCCGGGCGACGCCGATCTTCGCCGACACGATCGAGCGCCTCGGCCGTGCACCAGCACCGGTCCCCGAAGCGGCGCCCGGCTGGCGACATGTGCTTCGTCCATTGCTGCTCGCGGCGGTGTCGCCAGTCCTGGTGACCGACGCGTTCAGCGACTCGGGTGCCGTCACCCGTACCCGCAAACGCATCAACGGATTCATCCATCGCGGACGCAAGCGCGTAGTCAAGGCCGGCGGTCGCTTGAAGCGTTACCTGGATCAGGCGTGGTGAACCCGATACACACGGATCGGCGCTGGCGCACCGTCGCCTACGTGAACGCGATCGTCGTCAGCCTTGCGCTCGGGTACTTCATTGCCGGCAATCCGCTGCAGGTCAACGACAGCCTCGCCAACATGGTGCAGGTGCAGAAGGCAGGCCTGCGCGAGATCCTCGTCGATCAGTTCACGAGCCAGGGATTTCTTCGTCCGCTGCTGTGGGCACAGCTCGACATCACGTTTGATCTGGCGCGCGGACGCTACTACGAGACGTACAAGGCCATTCACATCGCTCAGGTGCTGCTTGCCGGGCTGCTCGTCGTCAGTCTGTTGCGGGTACGCACGCTGCCATCGGCGTGCGGAGCCGTGTTCGCGGTCGCCGTCTTGTTCGGCAGCCGGACGTTTGCCGGCACCGTCTATGAGGGGTTCCCGATCAACACGTATCTGACGATCGTGCTCTGCTGCCTCTCCGCGGCATGGCTGGCCCTGGGCAGCGGTCGACGGTGGCGCGACGTGTCCGCGGTGCTGCTCTTCGCGTTTGCCGCGCTCACGGTCGAAACGGGCCTTCTCGTGTGGGTGGTCCTGGCAGCCGCATGGATCGCGGGTGCGCGCGGCGTCTCGAGCAAAGGGTTGCTCGTGACCACGGCACTCCTCGTCGGCTATTTCATCCTGCGCTTCGGGCCACTCGACGTCGGCACGCCGGCGCTCGACGAGCGCAGTTCGGGCTTCGGCTTTCAAGTGATCGAGCGCGACCAGCTCGCGGTCATGTTCGCCGACCGGCGTTATCTGTTCTACGCCTACAACGTGCTGTCGCAGCTGGCGGCGGTGTTGTTCGCCGAGCCGAAGAGCGGTGTGTTCGCGGTCACACGCGACGCGATCGATGGCAGCATCCTGCCGTATCAGGTCATCGCCGTCTGCGCGTCGACCGGCGCCACGATTCTGATCGCATGGCTCGTGGCGACGCGGTGGCGCGAGCGACGTGAGGGCCTCCGATCGAACCGCACCAGCACGTTCACCGACACCGATCGACTGGCGGTCATCTTCATCGCGGTACTGGGTGCGAATGCACTGGTGAGCTATCCCTACACCAAGGACGTGATCATGAGCCCGGCCGGCGCATTCCATGCGCTGGCGGCGGGCGCGGCGCTCGCCACCCTGCTCGAACGCCTCAGTGTGCGCCCCGCGCGACGCCTCGTGCTGTCGATCGTGCTGTGCGCGCTCTGTGCCACGTGGTCGATTCGGCTCGTCGCCATCAACTACGCGCTGCGTGAGCACGCCTGGATCGTGCGCAACGACTGGACGGAAGTGTTCGGCGTCAACGCCCCGATCGATTTCACGGCGGACTCACGCGCGGTCGCGCTTGCGCGCACGCTCCAGGAGCAAGCGATCCTCCGGCGCGTGCCCGCCTCCTACTTCGCGCAGCCGCACGCGTACCGTGTTCTCGAGATTCCCTGGTAGGAGATGAACTTCCTCCGCAGCGCGTCGACGGCTCCCCAGTTCAGGTCGCCCGCAACCGTTCGCGACACTGTGCTGGCCGAGCGCGGCGCGGTCGACCCGGTCAGCTGGCCAGCGTATGTCGCCGTCGCGCCGCTGGCGGTCCCACTCATGCTCGCCGTCGTCGTCGTCGCCGGTTGGGCGGTCGACGTACACCCGTTCTGGTCGACCCCTGACGTCACGCTGTCGGAAGCGGCGGCGATTCGGGACGCCGGAGAGCTGTATCGGCTGCTGGTCTACGAGCACCAGGATCCCAATCGCCCGTGGCCCGTACGCGCAGGGATGGACGGCACAGAGCCGGACAACGTGCTGCCCCTCGAGATGGCCGTTCGTGTCAAGCGCGCCGAGATCGTCCGCATTCTGCTGGACCATGGCGCGACCGTCGGCGATGCGGCCGCGCGGACGCGGTTGATTTGCATCGCCGTGACGACGAACGAGCGCGACGTGCTCGACGCCCTGCTGGCGACCGGCGATCGAACCGACCCGCGGGCGAAGTGTCCCTCGTCATCCGAATGAACGCGACGCTCGAGCAATCCGATAGCGCAACGACGTTGGCCGCGCCCGGCGCCAGGTGGTGGCACCGAGCGGCGTACGGTTACGCGGTCATCGTGGCGCTCGGGTTGGCGTATTTCATTTCGAAGAGCCCGCTGCAGGTCAACGACTGTGTCGACAACCTGCTCGAGGTGCAGCGCCAGGGCTTTCGTGGCACCGTCGTCTCGCAGTTCCTGTCGCACGCGTTCCTGCGTCCATTTCTGTGGGCGCAACTCGCGATCAGCTTCGACCTCGCCAATGGCCGCTATCACGAGATGTACAAGGCGATTCACGCCGTGCAGCTCGTGGCGACGGCATTGCTCTTCATCAACCTGTTGCGCGTGCGATCGTTGGCGGGGCTGCTGGCCGTTCCGTTCGGCGTGGCCGTCTTGTTCGGCGCGCACACGTTCACCGGAACGATCGTCGAGGGATTTCCCATCAACACGTTTCTCACCATCGTGGTCTGCTGCCTGATGGCCGCGAATCTCTCGTTGGGCAGACCGGCGTGGTGGCGCGACGTCGCGGCGGCGGTGCTCTTCGTGTTTGCCGCGTTCACCGTCGAATCCGGCCTGCTGGTGTGGGTGATCGTGGGTGCCGCGTGGCTGACCGGCGCGCGCGGCGTGTCCACTCGCGGCGTCATCGCGACGACGACGCTGCTCGTCGGGTACTTCGTCCTGCGATTCGGACCTCTGCATGTCGGCATGCCGGCGCTCATCGAGCGCAGCTCGGGGTTCGGCTTTCGCGTGCTCGATCCTCCTGAGCTCATCGCACTGTTCGGCGCCCGGCCGTGGCTGTTCTACGCCTACAACGTCGCGTGCCAGCTGTTGACGGTCCTGTTTGCGGAACCCAAGGGCGGCGTGTTCGTGTTCGTCCGACGGCTCACCAGCGGCGAGCTGCTGCCACGCGATGTGATGGCGGTCGCGAGTACGACCGGCGCCACGCTGCTGATTGCGTGGTACGTGTGGACCCGCAGGGGAGAGTGGCGCCGCGGCGTCTTCGGCCACGGCGAGCGTCTGGCGATCGTGTTCCTCGCCGTGTGGATCGCGAATGCCGTCCTCAGCTACGCGTACACGAAGGACGTGATCGCCAGCCCCGCAGGCGTGTTTCATGCGCTGGCGGCGACGATGGCGTTTGCGCATGCGCTGGCACGCATCGAGCGGATGCCGTCGTTTCGGCCGTCGGTGGCAGGGCTGACCCTGGTGCTCATGCTGCTGTCGACTGGATGGGCGGTGAAGCTGGTCGGCGTTCACTACCATCTCCACGACACGGCGTACCTCAATCGCAACGACTGGATGGAGATGGGCCCGACGACGACGCGCTGGCAGGTGCCGGAGGATCCACGCGGTGCCGCGATGATCCGCGAGTTGTACGAGCAGGCCGTGCGGATGCGTGTTCCTGGAACGTACTTCTATCCCGGGCAGGGATGGAGATATTTCGAGTCGTGGTGAGCGGTCAGGATGCGGCGCGTCGTTCGACGCAGGCGATGCCGCTCATGCTGATGGCGATTGTGCCGCTGCTGGTGGCGTTTTTCGGATCGGTCTGGGCAGTAGTGGGATGGGCGGGTGGCGCCTCTCCATTCTGGCCCGACCCGATGATGTCGATCTCCGAGGCGGCGGCGCTGGGGAACGCCGGCGAGGTGGTTCGCCTGATCGAGATCGAACGTCAGGATCCCAATCGTGCGTGGCCGGTGAGGGAAGGCATTCTTGGCGCCGCTCGAACGCTGACGCCGCTCGAAGCGGCGGTGTCTATTCGACGCGCGCAGATGGTGCAGGTCCTGATTCGTGAGGGCGCGACGCTCACTGATGCGCCGGCGCGTGCCGCGCTCATTTGTCGCGCCGCCGACAGCGGCGCGTCCGACGTCGTCGAGCTCCTGCTGAAGACCGCGGATGGATCCGACCCGCGAGCGAACTGCCCGCGCGCGCACACGGACTGACGGGCGATGAAGATCCTGTTCATCGCCCGCCGGTATCTGTATTTCAGGAACTTCGAGAGCGTCATCCGCAGCCTCGCCGCACGCGGGCACGAGCTCCAGCTGGCGGTCGAGATCGACGACACCGAAGGCCGGCCCGCGCTCGTCGATGCGCTGCTGCGTGATTTCCCGACCACCATCACGTGCGGATACGCGCCGGCACGTGGAGACGATGGCTGGGCGTGGATGGCGAGCCGGCTGCGCCTGGGTCTCGATTACCTGCGCTATCAGCATGCGCTCTTCGACGACACGCCGAAGCTGACGGATCGTGCGCGCGAGCGGGCGCCGGGCATCTTCGTCTCCATCGGCCGTGGGATCCGCCGGTATGCGCCGTGGGCGCGGAGGCCGGCGATTGGGCTGGTGCGTGCGCTCGAGCGCGGGCTTCCCGAGGATCCGGAGATTCGTCGATTCATGGAAGCATCGCGGCCCGACGTGGCACTCATCACGCCGCTCATCGACGTCGGTTCGTCACAGATCGAGTACCTGCGCAGCGCACGATCGCTCGGCATTCCGACCGCAATGTGCGTGTGGAGCTGGGATCACTTGTCGAGCAAAGCGCTGATTCGCGAGTGCCCCGATCGCGTGTTCGTGTGGAACGACACACAGAAGCGCGAAGCGATCGAGCTGCACGGCGTCGACGCCCGGCGAGTTGTCGTCACTGGTGCGCAGTGCTTCGACCAGTGGTTCGATCGTCAGCCCTCGCGCGATCGCGAGACGTTCTGTCGCGAGATGGGGCTGCCGACGGATCGCCCCTTCGTCTTGTACGTCTGCTCGGCGCCGTTCCTCGGCAGCGCGCCAGAGGCGCCGTTCGTGCTCGAGTGGATTCGCCGTGTGCGGCAGGACGGTGGGCCGGGGCTTCGCGACGTGCCCATTCTCGTGCGCCCACATCCGTCCCGCACACGTGAGTGGCAGGGCGTCGACGTCAGTCTGTTTGGCGGCGTCGCGATCCACGGATCGAGTCCGGTGGACGGTGCCTCACGAGCTGACTACTTCGACGCGCTCTACCACAGCGCTGCCGTCGTCGGTCTCAACACCAGCGCGTTCATCGAGGCGGGAATCGTGGGACGGCCGGTGCACGCGATCCTGCTTCCCGAGTGGTACGAAAACCAGATGGGCACGGTGCACTTCCGCTATCTGCTGGACGTGAACGGCGGTCTGTTGATTACGGCCCATGATTTCGACGAGCACCTGCGACAACTGGCCGAAAGCGTCAGCAGCCGCGCGAGCAACCTGCGTCCGTTCATTCGCACGTTTGTTCGTCCACAGGGACTGGATATCGCCGCGACGCCTCTCTTCGTTGAGGCTGTCGAGGACATGCGCGGCGTGGTGCCGCCCGCCGCCGGAAGCGGCGGGGCATCGCTCGCTCATCGTGGCCTGTCGATGCTTTTGCGGTTGCGTCATCGCCGACGGGTCGAGCGGTGGCTCTACTCGCAGCGGGAGCTCGAGGTGATGGAACGCGATCGGCGCGCCGAGGAAGCGACGCGGCAGCGGGAAGCGGAGCTCCGCGCCCGCAGCCGCGCGGCCAGGGAGACGAAACAGGCGGAGCGGCAGCGCGAATGGGAGAGGCATCGCGCCGCGCGTGCGGCGCAGGACGCCGAGAAAAAGGCGATGCGGTCGTGAACGTGTTGGCGATCATCCCGGCGCGCGGAGGATCGAAGGGCATTCCGCACAAGAACGTCCGACTGCTGGCCGGGCGTCCGCTGCTCGCGTACACAGCCGACGCAGCGCAGGCGAGCCGTCGCGTCACGCGCACGATCGTCAGTACCGATGATCCAGTGATTGCGTCCGCGGCACGCGAGCTCGGTGTCGACGTCCCCTTCATGCGGCCGGCAGAACTGTCTGGCGATTCCACGCCGATGCTGCCGGTCTTGCAGCATGCGGTGCGTGAAATGCAGACGCACGGCTGCGCGGCGGACGCGGTGGTCCTGTTGCAGCCGACCTCGCCGCTCCGGCGCGCCGAGCACATTGACACGGCGGTCGATTTACTCGAGTCGAGTGGCGCTGACTCGGTCGTCTCGGTCGTCGAGGTTCCGCATCAGTTCAATCCCGTGTCGGTGATGCGGCTGGAGAACGACCGCCTCGTGCCGTTTCTGGATGGTCCGGTCATCCTGCGCCGCCAGGACAAGCCGCGTGTGTTCGCCCGCAACGGGCCGGCAGTGCTTGTGGTGCGGACGGCGGTCCTGCTGCGCGGGTCGTTGTATGGCGACGACATCCGTCCGCTGACGATGGCGCCGCACGACTCGCTCGACGTGGACTCGCCAGATGACCTGGAGCTGGTCGAGTACTTCCTGACTCGCCGGCTGGCAGATCGGACGCGATGAAGGTTCTCTTCGCCGCGCTGTCGCTCGCGCACTTCCGGAACTTCGAGTCGGCGATCCGGGAGCTCGCGCGTCGCGGCCACCAGATCCACCTGACCAGTGACGAGCCCGAGACGCTCGGCGGCGAGGCGCTCGCCCAGCGGCTGGCCGCCGATTGGCCCGGGCTGGTGACCTGGGATCGTGTGCCGTCGCTCGAAGACGAGCCGTGGTACGACGCCGCGCGGCGGATGCGCGTCGCCCTCGATTACGTGCGCGTCCTGGAGCCGCGATATCCGGAGAAGCTGCGTCTGCGCGCGGAGGAGCGGACTGCACGCCTCGTTCGCTGGGCCTCCGGGTTACCCGGCGGTGCCGGCATCACGCGCAGTGCGCTGCAGCGGTTCGAGCGGCTGCTCCCGACGAGCGAGGTGATGGTGCGCTACCTCCGAGAGCATTCGCCGGACATCGTCGTCCTGGCGTCGCTCACGCTGTCGCGCTCGCAGCAGCTCGATCTGCTGAAGGCCGCGCGGACGCTTCGTATTCCCGTGTCGGCCGCGATCATGAGCTGGGATCACCTGTCGAGCAAGGCGCTGCTGCACATCGTTCCGGATCAGGTGATCGTGTGGAACGGCGTCCAGCAGCGCGAAGCGATCGACCTGCATGGCATTCCAGCCGATCGGATCGCCATCACCGGCGCGCAGTGCTACGACCAGTGGTTCACGCGCACGCCGGAGCGGAGCCGCGAGGAGTTCTGTCGCGCCGTCGGCCTGCGATCCGACCGCGCGTTCGTGCTGTGGGTGCATTCAGCGCTGACACCGACCCCGGATCCGCCCGAGCCGATCCTCGTGCAGCGATGGATCGAAGCGCTGCGCCGCAGCAGTGATCCCCGGCTGCGCGAGCTGGGCGTGCTCGTCCGTCCGCATCCAGAACGGATGAAGGAATGGGCCGGCGTTCGTCTCGACGGGTACGCCAACGTCGCATTTCGCGGCAGCAATCCAATCGACGGCGCCGCCAAGAACGACTACTTCGATTCGCTGTACTACAGCAGCGCGGTCGTCGGCCTGGTGACGAGTGCCTTTCTCGAAGCGGCGATCGTCGGTCGCCCGGTGCTGACGTTCCAGTTACCCGAGTACCGGATGCACCAGGAGGAGATGATCCACTTTCAATACCTCCTGCACGTGGCTGGCGGTCTGTTGCACACGGCGCCGGACGTCGACACGCATCTCGGTCAACTCGCCGATGCCGTCGCGCTCGCAGGGCAACGCGACGAGCGCAATCGCTCGTTCATCAACGCGTTCGTGCGCCCAGGTGGTCTCGATGTCGCGGCGACACCGGTGTTCGTCACCGCGCTCGAACGGCTGCCCGAGCGCGGCCCACGTCCCGATCCCTCACTCGATTCCGCAACCTGGCTGCGACCGGTGGTCGCGACGATGGCGTCGTGGTCGCGAACGGGATTGGGACGCTGGCTGATGAACGACATGCGCGGTGATGCCGCCGACGAGCACGAGTCCTACGCCGAACAATCGCTGCGGGCCCGGCGCGCGGACAAGGACGCGCGTATCCGCGCCAAGCTTCGGCGCAAGGCACGGCGCCGCCGCTATGACGCGTTGATGTTGAAGGGGAAGGAAGCCAAGAGCGCGCTGCGCACGATGCGCTTCCGTACGGCGATGTTCGCGCACCGCGTGCTCGCCCTGGCGGGCATCGGCCCCTTCGACGCCGACCCGCCAGGCCCGGACGTCGCTCAGGGCAAGCGCGAGCTGCCCGGGGGCAAACAGTAATGCGCGCCATCGTCCTGACCAGCACCATGCGCCGGCATCAGTTCGTCGCCAACACGGTCGCGACCCGGATGGAAGTGGCGTGCGTGTGGCAGGAAGAGAAGTCGTTTCAGCCACTCAGATACGCGGGTTCGGCGGAGGACGAAGCGATCATCACGCGTCACTTCGCGGCACGGGACGACTCCGAGCAGGACTACTTCAAGTCGCACGACACCGTGCTCGCTCCCGTGCGGCGTGTCCCGCCGGGAGGCTGCAACGATTCCGGCGAGGTCGCGACGATGCGCGAGCTGAACCCGGACGTCGTGCTCGTGTTCGGCACCGGGTTGCTTGCGCAGCCGCTGCTCGACGAATTTCCAGCTCGCCTGATCAACATTCATCTTGGCTTGTCGCCGTACTATCGCGGTGCGGGGACGAACTTCTGGCCGCTCGTCAATCGCGAGCCCGAGTACTGCGGCGCGACGATTCACTTTCTCGATGCCGGCGTCGACAGCGGCCCGATCATCGCTCACGTCCGGCCCGACATCGCCAGCGACGACGGCCCGCACGATATCGGCAACAAGACGATCGTCGCCGCAGCCGATGCGCTGGCGACTGCCGCCGTCGTCCACCTCGCGTCACCGCTGCACGTTGTGCCGCAGACGCGAACAGGCCGTGTGTACAAAAGGGCCGACTTTTCAGCGGCGGCCGTGCGGACGCTCTACGCAAACTTCTCGAGCGGAATGATCCGCGAGTACCTCGACAACCGTGAGGCGCGTGACGCGGCGGTGCCGCTGGTGACCATGGAGTCGCGCGCGCGGTGAGTGCATCGACCTGCCTCGCGGTGATGTACCACTACGTCCGCGACAGCGACGCGACGCCGTTTCCGGCGATCCGCGCGCTGCCGCCGGCGCTGTTCGAGCGCCAACTCGACTGGCTGCAGAGCAGTCATCGCCTCATCGGCTTCGACGATTTCCACGATGCCGTGCGCGGTCGCAGGTCGTTGCCGGCCAATGCGGCCCTGCTGACGTTCGACGACGGGTTTGTCGACCATTACGCGACGGTGCTGCCCATTCTGCGGGCGCGCGGATTGACCGGTGTGTTCTTCCTCGCCTACGACGCATGCGGACCGACGCCGCGGGTGCTCGGCGTCCACAAGACGCACTTCCTGCTCGCTCGCCTGGGTTCCGACACGTTCAGAGAAACGGTGCTGCGCGAGTGCGAGCTCGCGCTCACCGCCGAGGGCGGGCGCACGACCAGGGTCTTCGGCGCCGACGGCTGGGAACGTGCGGACGAGCGAACGGTGAAGGAGCTGTTGAATTACGAGCTGCCGTTCGACGACGCGGATCGTGTGCTCGATACGCTGTTTGCGCGCTATATCGGGGAGCAGGCGGCTTTCGCGCAGAAGCTGTATCTCGACGAACCGATGGTCGCCGAGATGGCGCGCGCAGGGATGACGTTCGGCTTTCATACCCGCTCGCATCGGATGTTGTCTCGCCTCGCGATCGGTGAACAGGAGACGGAGCTCGGTGACGGAGTGTCCTGGATTCAGCGACTCACCGGTCAGTCGCACGTGCCGTTCTGTTATCCCTGGGGCGGACCGAGAACGTATACACGCGAGACAGTGGCGGCGCTGGAACGGACAGGCTTTTCGATGGCGTTCAATACCGTGCGCCGCCGGATCGATCTGGCTCGCGACGGCCGGTTCGACCTGCCGCGCATAGATACGCGTGACGTCCATCCGTACACGTCGGGCGATCCGTCGGAGCGGCCGTCGGATTCCGAGGCCGAAGCATGACCGACGAGCGAGAAGCGTCGGCTGGGTCTTTCGAGTTCGCCGCGTATCTCCACGCACGCGATGCCGTGCGGCGGATGAAAGCGAGCTCGGGAAACGCAGCGCCCAGCAGCTATTGGGCGGAGGAGCTCGAGAGCATCGATTACATGATCGAGGCCTCGCCGCTCGTCGTTCGCAAGCTGCGACAGCATGCGTTTCACGTGACCGGTGTCCGCCCGTACGACTATCGCGACAACGGCAAGCGCGAACACTTCGAGTCGCGCTTGCAGGCGTTGCGGGCGCTCGGCGGTGACGCGTTGCTCGTGCCCGAATCGCCGGCGCTGGGCGGGTTCGGATTCGACATCGACGGCCGGCTGTACAACGTCGACACGCTGAAATGCTACGAGGTGCTGATCGGCATGCAGCGTGGCGGCGTGCTGACCGCACTGCGTGGATCCGATCGGCCGCTGGTCTGCGAGATCGGCGCCGGGTGGGGCGGATTCGCTTATCAGTTCACGTCGCTGTTTCCAGGATCGACCTACGTCATCGTCGACTTTCCGGAGATGTTCCTGTTCTCCGCGACGTATCTCGGCGCGATGTTTCCGGCCGCGCGGCTGCTGTTCGTCGACAAGGACGATCCGGCGATCGTCGACGGATGGCACGACGTCGACTTCGTATTCGTGCCGGTGACGTTGGCGCACCTCGTCGGACGGCTGCCGCTCGACCTCGCCGTCAACATGGTGTCCTTTCAGGAGATGACCGAGGCGCAGGTGCGCGGGTATGCCGCAACGCTTGCCCAGGCCGGATGCCCGCTGTTGTACAGCCTGAACCGGGAGCGATCGCAGTACAACACCGAGCTGGCGGGTGTCAGCGAAGCGCTCGCCGACTGGTATCGGCTGACGGAAGTCGCCATTCTCGAGACGGATTACACGACCGCGATGAAGAAGCCGCCGAAGGCGGTGCGGATGACGCCGGCGTCCGAGCCCGTGTACCGGCACCTGGTCGGCAGACTCGATCCCGCGGCGCACGTCACGGTCGATCGTCCTCGGCGCCGAGCGGCGACGCCGACCTCGCCCACCCATCACAGCGGATCTCCACGTGTCGTCCTGGGGATGACGCTCTACAACAACGCCTCGCACCTGCCGCAGGCGCTCGACTCGCTGCTCGCGCAGACCTACGGCGACTTCGCCTTGATGATGCTGGACGACGGGTCGACCGATGGGACGGAGGAGATTGCGCGGCGATACGTCGCGAGAGATTCGCGGCTGCACTACGCGCGGCACCCGCAGCGACTGGCGATGATTGCGACGTGGCACGAAGTGGCCGAGACGGCCGGGCGCGAGTGGCCGGCGGCCGAATACTTCGCCTGGGTCAGCGATCATGATCTTTGGCACCCGCGCTGGCTCGAGCGGCTGATCGCCGAGCTCGAGGGCGATCGCGACGCGGTGCTCGCGTATCCGATCACCCGCCGCGTGTCGGCCGAGGGCGTCGAGCTCGAGAAGGGTCCGCGGCTCTTCGACACCGCGAACGCCAACGATCTGCAGTCACGATGGATGCAGTTCTGCCACGAGGGGGTTGGGGCCGGCGATATGGTCTACGGCCTCGTCCGAATGGAGGCGCTGCGTCGCGCCGGCATCTTTCGTCCCGTGCTGCGGCCCGATCGTCTGCTCGTCGCCGAACTGACGCTGCAGGGTCGCATCCGTCAGGTGCCCGAGGTGCTCTGGTTCCGACGTCAATCGAGCGGCACGAGTGTGGAGCGCCAGCACGCGACGCTGATGCTGCCGGGCACCGAGCCGCGGTGGTTCTTCTGGCCGCCATGGTTGCAGCACACGCACCTCCTGTGGCGTGAGTACGCGATGCGCGAGCCCCGGCCGCTGCCGCTGACGCGCGCGCAGTGGGCGCGCATGCTGCTTCGCTACCAGGTGACATACGGCTGGCGGCACTTCCGAAAATCCGACACCTCACACGGGCTGGCGCGCGGCGTCAACAGGGCGATCTGGGCGCGGAAGCAGATTCGTCATCACTACCATCACGCCGTCTACAACACGCTGGTCGGCGCCCGCGCGCTGCGCGGCCGCCTGAAACGCGGCGGTCGCCGTGCGTTGTATGAGGTGCTGACGCTGACCCATCGTCTGGGTTTGAGAGGACGCGGACAGTCGTCGTCTCCGTGATGCAATCGCGGCGACAGTTACCCTTGACGAAAACACGGAGAAACGGAGACACGGAGGACGCGCGGAGGCGAGTCGGTCGCCGGTGCGCCGCGCTACGCGCGGCAAGGCATCGAAAGGATCCGCGTCTCCGTGTCTCCGTGCCTCCGTGTTTCGTGAGGGTGAACGACTTCGCCTTCAAACTGTGTGACCTTCCCTCAACGAATTAGACGCGCTGCCAGCGACACCTCGCGCAGCTTCTGGCTCGAATTTCACCATGAGCTCAGACGTCACGCCGGTGACGAGCGGCTGCCGCCGGACCTCCGGACGCGGCTGCGAGAGCGGGCGCAGCGCGCGCTGAGCAAGGCGACGCGCCCCATGCCGGCGCCGTTTCCGCGCCGGCAGCTGCGCGACGCGGCACCGCTGTTGTTGTCTGCAGAGCTGCGCGACCGGGCGGCGCGCGCGGCGGCGGCGTTGCCGTTCGATCTGCCGGCGCGATTCGTCGCCTTCGACGTCCGGCGGAATCCTGCGGCTCTCGCGCCCGCCATCGACTGGCTCCTGACGCAGGGCTACTCGATCGTCCGCATCGGCCACACCGAAGATGCGATGCCGGGGCGTGGGGTCCTCGATGTCCCGAGCTCCGGCATAGAGGTCGACCTGCTCCAGCGGTTCATCGTGGAAAAGGCGCGGTTCGTGGTCTGCGATTCGGGAGAGCGGCAGCACACTGCGTCCCGCATCAACACGCCGACGCTTCGGCTCAACGCGCGCGATCCGTTCAGCGCCTACCCCGTGCGCGGCAACGGGCTCTTCACACTTGGCGCTGCCGTCGACCTGGATTCGGGGAGAGTGCTCTCACCGCGCGAGCTGCTGTCCGAGAGCTACCTTCGACACGGTCGCCACTTCGCGCTGCGGCCGAATCGGCCCGCGCAGGTCCTGGCGGCGGTGAAGGAAATGCACGAGGGTGTGACCGCCGGCTGGCGCGAGGACGCCGACCAGATGCGCGTGCGCGAGCTCGTCACGGACGCGGGCCTGCTGCTCGCGTCGCGCATCCCGCTCGTTGCCGAGTGGGGGCCGGACGATGGCTTCATCGGCGACGGCCGGCTGGCACGATGGCAGGCGGGGGAGCTCTGAGCAAGATCCTCTTCGTCATGCTGCACCCCGGATTCATCCGCTACTACGAGGGTGCACTGACCGCGCTGGCCGACGCGGGGCACCACGTTCACCTCGCCTTCGAAATCAGTCGGACGAAGCTGGGCGAAGACGAAACGGCCCGGCGTCTGGGGGCGATGTCGCCTCGGATTACCTGTGGGACGACGCCCGAGCGACACGAATCGGTGCGCGACTTTCTGGTGCGCGGCGATCGGTCCGCGACGCGATCGGGAGATGTCAATCGGGCGGCGTCGGTGACGGCGGAAGAGCGGTGGGAGAGCCTGGCCACGACCGTCAGGCTGATGCTCGACTACCTGCGATTCTTCGAGCCGGAGTTCGCCCACGCCGACAAGCTGCGCGATCGCGCCGAGAAGCGGCTGCCACGGGTCCACGCGAGAACGACAGGACTGATCGGCGCGGCTGGTCGACCCGCACGCCGCGCGTTTGCGGGCGTGCTTCGGCAGATCGAACGGGTCATACCCGTCGGTCACGCGCTCGAGCAGTTCGTTCGCGACGAGGACCCGGACCTGCTGCTGGTCACACCGCTGATCGAGCTGGGCTCACAACAGGTCGACTACGTGAAATGTGCGCGCACGCTTGGCATTCCGAGCGTGCTGTGCGTCGCCAGCTGGGACAACCTCACGAGCAAAGGTCTCATCCGCGTCGCTCCTGACCGGGTCGTTGTCTGGAACGAGGCGCAGAGAGGCGAAGCGATCGCGCTGCACGGGATCCCGCCCGACCGGGTGGCGATCACCGGTGCGCAGGTGTTCGACCGCTGGTTCGCCGCCCGTCCGACGCGATCGCGCGAGGAATTCTGCCGCGCCGTCGGCGTCGATCCGTCGCGGCCGTTCGTCTTGTACGTCGGCTCGTCGGTGTTCATCGCCCCCGACGAAGTGCCGTTCGTCGAGCGTCTCCTCTGGAGCCTGCGCAGCAGCACGGAGCCCACTGTGGCCAACGTCGGCGTGCTCGTGCGCCCGCACCCGGCAAACGGCCGGCAATGGCGCGCCTTCGATCCGGAAGCCTGTCCGGGAACGACACTCTGGCCGCCGATCGGGACCGATCCCAACGCCGCAGATTTCTGGCGCGACTATTACGAGTCGCTCTATTACAGCGCCGCGGTCGTCGGCATCAACACGAGCGCGCTCATCGAAGCGGCGATCGTGGGACGACCGGTGTTCACGATCACGACGCCCGAATTCGCTCACGCGCAGGAAGGTACGCTGCACTTCCGCCATCTGGTGGGCGAGGGCGGGATCGTTCACGCCGCCCGATCGCTGCCGGAGCACGTCGCGCAGCTCGCCGCGTTGTTGACGAGCGCGGCCGGCGTCGACGAATGGCGACGACTCGAGTTCGTCCGTTCGTTCGTGCGCCCGCATGGGCTGGACGTCGAGGCGGCGTCGATCTTCGCGAGCACGATCGGCGACATGGCACGGACGCCCCGGCCCCGGCCGCACCCCGACTCGATTGTCCTGCGCGCGTGCCGGCCGGCGGTGTGGCCGATTGCGTGGCTGGCGCGAACGCTCGCCGAGGATCGGCCGCTATGGGCGTACGCGCTTCGTCCGCCGATGGCTCTCGCCGTGTGGGCGCTGGCCGTCGTCTATCGCGCGCGGACCGGCATCTACGAACACGTGCGGCCGCGCATCAAGCGGGCGCGACGGGCGCTGCAGCGGGCGCGACACGAGGCGTCTCGCGCCATCGAGAAGCGGTGGAAGCGCGCTCAGCGCAGTGCAAAGCGGGCGTTGGCTGCGGCGAACAGCGCGGAGCGCAAAGGGTAATGCCACGGTGGAGTGCGCCGGCGCCGTTTGCGCTGCGCCGCCACGCGTTCGATCTCGGTCACCATCTCCGGTGCTGCCGCCCGGTCCAGCCCACGCGGCCGTACGAACGCTTCGACGAAGCGGCGCGTTCGCTCGACGAGCGCCGGATCGCCGCTGATGCCTGCGGCCAGCTGACGGCAGTGTTCGGCGAAGCTCGCGGCCGGCGACACGATGCCGCCGTTCTCGACGAGCAGATAGTGGAAGTGCAGTGTCCCCGTCTGACCTCCGGCGAACTCGGCGCTCTCAATCGTGTAGACGCCGCGCCCGACGATGGCCGCTTCGATCATGGCGCTGGTGTTGAGTCCGACGACCGCGGCGGAGTGATGGAGCGAGTCGAACAGGCCCTGGTCGGCATTCATCTCCGTGTGCTCGTGCCACAGCGCAACTCCGGGAAGGTCCGACAGGTCGGTCGCCTCCCACTGATCGCGATGCGCCGGGTGCGGTCGCACGAGTACGCCGCACTCGCGCAGCACGGGCTCGCCCGCGGCGCGCAGCTCGGCGATCCAGCGGCGCACGAATTCCACCTCGCGCGGCGCCACGAAGTTGGACGAGCAGGTGTAGAGGATCAGCGGCCGCGACGGATCGAGTCCGGCGCGGGCGCAGAACTCCTCGCGCGAGGTCGACGGTCGCAGCGCGAAGAACTCGTCGAAGCGCGGCGCGCCCGTCACGATGACCCGATCGTCGCGCACACCATGCAGCTCGATCGCCTCGCGCTGCTGATGCTCGTTCCACACGAGCACGCGGTCCGGCGGCACACGAATCAGTCCGCGGTTGGTGAGGTTGTCCCAGCTGAAGGGCAGAAACGCGACCGGCAGACCGATCCGATGCGCCGCCTTCACGTAATCGGTCTGGTACGATCCGAAATCCACCAACGGCGTCACCAGCAGCAGATCGGCGCGCTCGGCTTTCAGGAACAGTTCGAAATATCGGTCCGGCGGAATGACCGCCTCCGCGGCCGTCAGTGCCCGCTGCACCGCTCTCCAGCGCCGCCGCGCCCAGGGGTGACGCTCGAGGGCGGCGGTCCAGCCGTCCGGCGCGTAGTCGGCCGCTCGCGCCGCCAGCTTGGCGGACGCCGCGTAGCGAGGATCGAGGAAGCGCAGATAGTCGCGCGCGGATCGCAGCGCCGGCGCCACGTGCTGCCAGCGATCCACGCGACGGGTCGGACAGGCGATCACCTCGACGCGCGGATCGTCGTGCAGCGCCTTGGTCGGCTTGAGCGGCTTGCGCTTGCGCGCGGCCGCCAGGACGACGGTGTGGCGCCGCGCGGTGAGGCCGCGGATCACGCCTTCGAAATGGCGCGTCTTCCCCAGGTTGTGAACCAGAAACAGGATCCGCACCGTATGAGTATCGCCCGTCCGGGACCACGATGAAGCTGCTCTTCTTCGGGCGCCACTGGTCCTACTTCCGCAACTTCGAATCGGCGATCGAGGAGCTGGCCGTCCGCGGTCATCACGTGCACCTGGCCACCGACGTCGAAGAGGCGATGGGCGGCCGGCAGATGATGGAGCGGCTGGTCGCACGCTATCCCGATCGGTTGTCGATCGGCAACGCACCGGGCCGTGCGCTCGGCGCCTGGTCGGAGATGGCGCGGCGGATCCGCCATGCGCTCGACTACCTCCGCTTCCTCGAGCCGCGCTATGCGGCGACGCCGCATCTGGCCAGCCGCGCGCGTGAGCGCGCGCCGCGGTTGCTGATGGCGCTGCTCGAACGGTCGTCGCTTCGCGGCGAGAAGGGACGGACCCGCCTCTCGCGCACGCTGCGCGCGTTCGAGCGCGCGCTCCCGCGAAACCGCGAGCTCGAAGCGTTCATCGCCAGCCACGGGCCGGACGCCGTGCTGATCACACCGCTGGTCGATATCGGCTCGCGTCAGCTCGATCACCTGCGTGCCGCCAAGGCGCTCGGCCTGCGGACGGTCCTGCCGGTCGGAAGCTGGGATCACCTGTCGAGCAAGGCGCTGCTGCGGGTGATGCCCGACGCGCTCCTGGTCTGGAATCACGTCCAGAAGACCGAGGCCGTCGAGATGCACGGCGTCCCCGCCGAGCGGGTCCTCGTCACCGGCGCGCAATGCTACGACCAGTGGTGGAACCGCCAGCCGTCGCGATCGCGCGCGGAGTTCTGCGCTCGCGTTGGCCTTCGCACCGACCGTCCGTTCGTGCTCTACGTCTGCTCGTCGCTGTTCAAGGGCACGGCGCACGAGCCGGACTTCGTCCTCGACTGGATTCAGGCGATCCGGTCGAGCAGCGACCCCAGGCTGAAGGACATCGGCATCCTGATCCGGCCGCATCCCGCGCGGCTGAAGGACTGGACGGAGATCGATCTCTCCGCGTACTCCAACGTGGCGTTCTGGGGCGCGCATCCGGTGGATGCGGAGTCGAAGGAGGACTACTTCGACTCGATGTACTACAGCGCCGGGGTCGCCGGACTGAACACGAGCGCGTTCATCGAGGCGTCGGTGGTCGGCAAGCCCGTGCACACGGTGTTGCTGCCGGAGATCTCGACCCACAACCAGGAAGGAACGATTCACTTCCATTACCTGCTGACGGTGAACGGCGGCGTGCTGCGCGCCGCGCGCTCGCTCGACGAGCACGTGCAGTTGCTGGCCGACTCGCTTGCCGGCGACGGCGGTGGCGACGAGAAGGCGGCGCGCTTTGCCGAGGCGTTCGTGCGCCCGTTCGGTCCGGCCGCGCCGGCGACGCCGCTGTGGGTGGATGCCGTCGAGCGGGTGGTCAGCGGACCCCCGCCGCAGAAGGAGCACGCCGGCAGCGCGGTGCTGTTGCGTCTGTTGATGTACCCGACGGTCGCGTTCATCTGGGTCCACCTGCAGACGCAACTGTGGCGGAAGCACACGCGCAATCGCATGCGCAAGGAGTACAAAGCGTGGCGCCGGCAGCTGCTGACGAACATGAAGCAGTTCGCGGTAACGCACCTGCGGCGAGGGCCGCGCAAAATCGAACCGCCGGTGCCCGGCGCGCTCACGCCGAAACCGGGACGGCATCGCGATCCCGCCAAACGGCAGTGGGGCTGGAATCTCGAAGAAGCCAACGAGATCAAGGAGCTCGTCACCTTGCTCGGACGCAGCGGCCGGCCGATCATCGCCGGGCCATGGCTGTCCGAGACGGGATTCGAGCTCCTCTATTGGATCCCGTTTCTGACGTGGGCCAAGGCCTATGGCAATCTCTCCGACGAGCAGCTGGTGGTCGTGTCACGCGGGGGCGCACGCCCGTGGTACGCACACCTCACGCACAACTACGAAGACGCGTTCAGCTTCTATTCGCCCGAGGAGTTCCGGCGGAAGAACGACGAGCGGATCGCGGCGCAGCGCGGCACGCTCAAGCACCTGTTCGTGTCGCCGTTCGATCACGCGATCATCGATCATGTCACCGCGAAGCGTTCACTGCGCGGCGCCAAGCTGTTGCATCCGTCGGAGATGTACCGGCTGTTCGAGTACTTCTGGTTCCAGCGTGCGCCGGTGACGCTCGTCGAGAGCTTCACCAGCTTCTCGACCATCGCCCCGTCGGCACCGTGGCCGTTGCGCAGCCAGCTGCCCGAGCGCTATGTGGCCGCCAAGTTCTACGGCAACACCGCGCTGCCCGATACGCCGGAGAACCGCGCGTTCATCGGCAACGTGCTCGCGCAGCTGACCGAGCAGATCGACGTCGTGCTCCTCAATACGGCCGACCGCTTCGACGATCACGCTGACTTCCCGCCGGCGCTCCGCGGCCGGGTGCACACCATCGAGCACCTGATGCGCCCGGAGGACAATCTCACGGTGCAGACCGAAGCGATTCGGCACGCCCAGGCATTTGTCGGCACCTACGGCGGATTCTCGTACCTCGCCCCGCTGCTTGGCGTCGACACCGTGGCGTTCTATTCGCACCCGACCGGCTTCCGCTTCGACCATCTGGAGGTGGCCAAACGGGTGTTCACCGGGCTGCGCTGCGGCGCATTCGTCGAGCTCGAGACACGCGCGCTCGATGTGGTCCGGCTCGCGTGCGCTCCGGCGCTGCGCTCCCTGATCGAAAGCCGGTGAGCAGTCGCTACCGAAACGCGGCCCGCTGGGCGCTCAAAATCTCGACCGAGAGTGTGAAGGACGCCGCACACGCCACGCGGAAATCCGGCGAGGGTGTTCGCAACGAGGGGATCAACCTGGCCAAGGGTTTCTTTCGTCGTCTGCGACGGCCGCTCCGCCGGATCCAGCGCCGGCGCAAACAGCTCGAGGAGCAGCGGCGTTTCTCTGAGACCGAGTGGAACGTCGAGCGGGAGATCGAGACCCTCGTCTCCGGCGGAAAGCCACTCGTCCTCGGGCCATGGTTCTCGGAAGTCGGGTTCGAGACGCTCTATTGGATTCCGTTCCTGCAGTGGCTCAAGGCCGCATACCGCCTCGATACCGATCGGCTGATAGCGGTCTCGCGCGGAGGGGTCGGCGGCTGGTACGCAGGCGTCGCGGCGCGGTATGTGGAAATCTGGGACGAGATGGATCCCGCGGAGTTCGCGCGCCGCAACGCCCAGCGCGAGACGGTCAAGCAGTACGAGCTCGGCGCACTCGATCGCGAGATCCTGGATGCGGTGGCGCGCAGGATCGGGACGGACGCGTTCGACGTCATCCATCCCGGTCTGATGTATCGGCTGTTCACGCTCTACTGGTCGGGCCACCGGGGAATGGGCTTCATCGATGCGCACACGCGATACGTGCCGCAGACGACGGGCGAGGTCATCGACCCGGCGATGCTGCCGCGTGAATACGTGGCGGTGAAGTTCTACGCCGCGCGATCGCTGCCGGACACGCCGCCGATCCGCAGCGCGCTCCAGGCCATCGTGCATGGTCTTGCCGAGCGGACGCCGGTCGTGCTGCTCGATACGGGGCTCGTGCTCGAGGACGACCATGCCGACTACGCCTTGAGCGGCGGCCGCACCGTGATCAGCGCCCGCCCCTGGATGACGCCGCAGAACAACCTGGCGGTGCAGACGCAGATCGTCGCCGGCGCCAGGGCGTTCATCGGCACGTGTGGCAGCATCGCGTGGCTGGCACCGAGGCTCGGCGTCGACACGTCGGCGTTGTATGTGGATCCCAAGTGGCTGCACGCCCACCTCGCGGTGGCGATGCGCGCGTATCACAAGCTCGACGCCGGTCGTTTCGCGGCCGCCGACCTGCGTGCATGTGGAACTCTGAATCAGGAACCCACGGAACTCGGAACCAGGAACCTGGAACCGCAGGAACTTGGAACCGGGAACAGGGAACCGGGAACAGGTGCTATGCGATGAAGATTCTGTTCATCGCCCGGCACTTCACCTACTTCCGCAACTTCGACTCGGTGATCGAGATGCTCGCCGAGCGCGGACACGCCATTCATCTGGCCGCCGATCGCGACGAGGCGCAGGGCGGGCGTGCACTCGTCGAGCGGCTGGCAGCGCGTCATCCGTCGGTGACCGTCGGCGACACGCCGATTCGCGAGTTCGGGCGGTACACGCGCGTGGCACGGGCTCTTCGCCTCGGCCTCGATTACCTGCGCTACTCGGATCCACGCTACGAGACGATGCCGAAGCTGCGCCAGCGCGCCTACGAGCGTACGCCGGCGTTCGTGCTCGCGCTCGCCCGGCTGCCGTTTCGGCGGATCGTGACCAGGCTGCTCGAGGCGATCGAAGCGGCCGTGCCGCGTCAGCACGGCGTCGACGAATTCCTGATCGAACAGCAAGCCGACGTTCTTCTGGTGACACCGCTCATCGAGCTCGGCTCGCCGCAGCTCGATTACGTGCGTGCCGCCCGCGAGCGCGGCATCCGCAGCGCCTTGTGTGTGTGGAGCTGGGATCACCTGTCGAGCAAGGCGCTCATCCGCGTGCTTCCCGACGCCGTGATCGTCTGGAACGAGATCCAGAAGGAGGAAGCGGCGCGCTTCCACGGGATCGCGTCGGAACGCGTCCTCGTGACCGGCGCGCAGTGCTTCGATCGCTGGTTCGATCGCCGGCCCTCACGCAGCCGCGAGGAGTTCTGCCGCCGTGCGGGCCTGCCCGACGACCGCCCGTTCATCCTGTATGTCTGTTCGGCGCTCTTTCGCGGCAGCCCGTCGGAATCCGCGTTCGTGCGCGAATGGCTCGCGGCGATTCGCTCGGCGGACGATTCCGCGCTGCAGCGAATGAATGTTCTCGTCCGCCCGCATCCGCAGCGTGTGGACGAATGGGCTGGTGCGCCGCTCGCGGGTGGTACGTTGTGGGGATCGAATCCGACGGACGACCAGGGTCGCGCCGACTATTTCGATTCGCTCTACCACAGCGCCGCCGTGGTCGGCTTGAACACCAGCGCGCTGGTCGAGGCGGCGATCGTCGATCGGCCCGTGTTCACGATCCTGGCGCCGCAGTTTCGTGACAACCAGGAAGGCACGTTCCATTTCCATCATCTGTTGGAGGTGGGTGACGGCTTCCTGAATGTGTCACGGAGTCTGCCGGAACACGTGCATCAACTCGGCGCGCTGGCGCGCGGCGAACGCGTGAAATCGAACCGCGCGTTCGTCGAGCGATTCATCCGACCTCGAGGCGCGGCCACGGCCGCGACACCGGTCTTCACGGACGTCGTCGAGCGGCTGGCCGCCGGCGCCAGGCCGAAGGCCGTGCCGACGCCCGTGTGGGTGTTGGCGCTGCGCCCGCTCGTCTTCGCGCTGGTGGTCGCCGGTCGCATACCATTTCTCGAACGGATCTATTGGAATCCCGCCAAGTTCAAGGTCCGCAGCAGCGAGGCTTCACGGCAGACCGCCAAGGCATCCGAGGCGACGCAAACGTCATGAGTGAACACATCGGTCTCTCGAAGCTGGGTCAGGGCCGCTGCCTTGTCGTCGGAGAAGTTGCGCTGACGCACGACGGCAGCCTCGGTCTCGCGCACGCCTTCATCGACGCGATTGCGACGGCCGGCGCCGACGCGGTCAAGTTCCAGACGCACATCGCCGCCGCCGAAAGCACGCCGGCCGAACCGTTCCGCGTGCAGTTCAGCCGCCAGGATGCCACCCGCTACGACTACTGGAAGCGGATGCAGTTCACCGAAGAGCAGTGGCGCGGCCTCGCCACGCACTGTCAGGAGCGCGGTGTGCTGTTCATCTCGTCGCCGTTCTCGATCGAAGCGGTCGATCTGCTCGAGCGCATCGGCCAGCCGCTGTGGAAGATCGCGTCGGGTGAGACGGGCAACACGCTGTTGCTCGATCGCGTGCTCGAAACGGGGGCGCCGGTGTTGCTGTCGACCGGGATGAGCCCGCTGGCGGAGATCGACGCGGCCGTGGCGCGGGTCAAGGGGCGTGGCGTGCCGGTCGGCGTCTTCCAGTGCACGACGGCATACCCGTGTCCGCCCGAGAAGATCGGCTTGAACCTCGTGCCCTTCTATCGCGAGCGATACGGCTGCTGGGTGGGACTGTCCGATCACTCCGCGACGATCTATCCGGCTCTCGCCGGCGCGGCGATCGGCATGGACCTGCTGGAGTTGCACGTCACGCTGTCGCGCGAGATGTTCGGGCCCGACGTGATCGCGTCGGTGACGACCAGCGAGCTCAGGCAGCTGGTCGACGGCATGCGATTCATCGAGCGCATGCGCGCGCATCCGATCGACAAGGACGCGATCGCCACCGAAACCGCGCCGCTGCGCCGGCTGTTCACGCGCAGCCTCGTCGCGCGGCAGCCGCTCGCCGCCGGAACGGTGCTGTTGCGCGATCACATCGCCGTCAAGAAGCCCGGCACCGGCCTGCCACCGCATCGCCTCGACGAGATCATCGGCAAGCGCCTGGCACGGCCGGT
>Ga0081539_10001521_pt1 | contig 38875 bp, 37 predicted proteins | sample TabmetS4T2R2_FD_71023 | JGI IMG/M metagenome (GOLD analysis project Ga0081539, IMG submission 71023) | Tabebuia heterophylla rhizosphere microbial communities from the University of Puerto Rico - S4T2R2 | ecosystem: Host-associated > Plants > Roots > Rhizosphere ... | reverse complement strand
CCGCGGCGACATTCTTGGCCAGCTTCGCCAGCCGCTGGGTGGCGATGACGCCCGCCAGTCCGCGCTTGCGGCCGCGACACATCAGGTTCGTCATGGCGCCGAGGGAGAGCTTTCGCGCCTCGTCGGCAATCTCGCCGGCGGCGGTCGGGGCAAAAAGCTGCGCTTCGTCGACGACCACCAGAACCGGGTACCAGTAGTCGCGGTCGGCATCGAACAAGCCGCCCAGGAAGGCCGCCGCCGCCCGCATCTGCTGCTCGACGTCGAGGCCTTCGAGATTGAGCACGACCGAGACACGATGCTGCCGCACCCGCACGGCGATACGCGTCAGTTCCGCCTCGGTCCGCTGCGCGTCGACGACCTGATGGCCGAACTTGTCCGCGAGCGTCACGAAGTCGCCCTCGGGGTCGATCACGCATTGCTGGACCCAGGGTGCGCTCTGTTCCAGCAACCGGCGCAGAAGATGCGACTTGCCGGACCCGGAATTGCCTTGCACCAGCAGGCGGGTCGCCAGCAGTTCCTCGAGATCGAGCCTGGCCGCGGCGCCGCCCGCAGCCGCTCCCATGTCGATGCCAACCTTCATTCACGAACCTCGTTGCGGCCCCGTCTCTAGCACCGGCCACAGCATGGCGCGAAGGGGGCCGCGGCGATTCCCACAGCCCAAGCCTCGCCTCGTCCGATTGGCCATTGATGGGAACGCCGGGTCGACGGTGTCCGGCGCAAAACGGCAAGCCCCGTCGCAAACAGCGCAAGGCCGTTCGGGCCTTTTGGATAGATCACGATGCCGTGGTAAGGCTCGTCCGCGACGAGTTCACATCCACTCCGGGGGCGCATCGAGGGCGAGCCGCATGCGGAAATTTTCGGTATTCGCGATCGCGCGCGAGGCGATGCGCGGCAACAGGGGCTGGGAGGAGCAATGGTCCTCGCCCGAGCCCAAGGCCGAGTATGACGTCATCATCGTCGGCGCCGGCGGGCATGGGCTGGCGACGGCCTATTATCTCGCCAAGGAGCACGGCCTCACCAATGTGGCGGTGCTGGAGAAGGGCTGGCTCGGCGGCGGCAACACCGGCCGCAATACCACTATCATCCGCTCCAACTATCTCTATGACGAGAGCGCTGGCATTTACGACCACGCCGTGAAGCTGTGGGACGGGCTCAGCCAGGACCTCAACTACAACGTCATGTATTCGGCGCGCGGCGTCATGATGCTCGCGCACAATGTGCATGACATCCAGGTGCTGAAGCGCCATGTCCATGCCAACCGGCTGAACGGCATCGATAATGAGTGGCTGACGCCGGAGCAGGCCAAGGCGTTCTGCCCGCCGCTCAACATTTCGCGCGATGCGCGCTACCCGGTGGTGGGCGCGGCGCTGCAGCGACGGGGCGGCACCGCGCGCCACGACGCGGTCGCCTGGGGTTATGCGCGAGCAGCCTCCGACCGCGGTGTGCACATCATCCAGAACTGCGAGGTCACCGGGGTCCGCCGCGCCGGCAACGGCCATGTCACCGGCGTCGAAACGACGCGCGGATTCATCGGCGCGAAGAAAATCGGCGTGGTCGCGGCCGGCCACTCCTCCGTCATCATGCAGATGGCGGGGGTGCGCATGCCGCTGGAGAGCTATCCGCTGCAGGCGCTGGTGTCGGAGCCGGTAAAGCCGGTGTTTCCTTGCGTGGTGATGTCCAACACCGTGCACGCCTATATCTCGCAGTCCGACAAGGGCGAGCTGGTGATCGGCGCCGGCACCGACCAATATGTCTCCTATTCGCAGACCGGCGGGCTGCACATCCTCAATCACACGCTGGACGCGATCTGCGAGATGTTCCCGATGTTTACGCGCATGAAGATGCTGCGGAGCTGGGGCGGTATTGTCGACGTCACGCCGGATCGCTCGCCGATATTGGCCAAGACGCCGGTGCCGGGCCTCTACGTCAATTGCGGCTGGGGCACCGGTGGCTTCAAGGCGACGCCCGGCTCCGGCCATGTCTTTGCCCACACCATCGCCAACGACAACCCGCACCCCATCAACGCGCCGTTCACGCTGGAACGCTTCCGCACCGGCCGGCTGATCGACGAGGCGGCAGCCGCCGCCGTGGCGCATTGATGGCGGTGCTTGCCGCCGCCCTCGCAGCATCGATGGCGTTCGCCCTCGCTGTCGGGCCAACGCCGGTGGTCTACCCCGTCAGCCTGTTTCCAGAGTTGGTCGTCCGTAAGGCCGAAAGCAAGCACGAATGGGCTTTCTCGATCGACGAGGGCACGCTCACCTGCATCGCGATGAACGGTGAAAGATACGTCTTTTTCGCCGAGATACTGACCGACGAAGAAATGGGCGAATTCGGCAATATGAAGCTGCCGCGCAGCGTGGTGGTGACCACCAATCCCTTGGCATTCCTTGCGACGGTCGAAAACCGTGAGCTCTATCTGCCCTACGATTCGCTGGAGACGCTGATCAGGCGGCTGGCGCCGTTCGAGACGACGGGCCGCAAACTGTGCGACGACGCGGCGGATCCGCCGCCGCAAGATCTCTGAGGACCACAATGCTTCTCATCCACTGCCCCTATTGCGAGGAAGAGCGGCCGGAACTTGAGTTCCGCAACGCCGGCGAAGCGCATATCGCCCGCTCGACCAACCTCCTTGGCGAGACCGACGACGACTTTGAGAAATTCCTGTTCATCCGCTCGAACCCGAAAGGGCTCATCTATGAGCGCTGGCGGCATATCCACGGTTGCGCGCGCTTCTTCAACGCGGTGCGCAACACGGTGACCGACAAGTTCGTCATGACTTACAAAGCCGGCGAGCCCCGGCCGGAAGTAGCGGTGGTAGCGAACGACGGCGGGAAGGGGTCTTGAAATGAGACGCAGCGCTCTACGTTGCCCCCCCGTGTCCTGCCGGACATCTCCCCCGCAAGGGGGGAGATTGGCTGTCATTGACGATTTCGCCAATCTTCAACGTTGGCGATTGGCGAAAGCACGTCGGCCAGCCAATCTCCCCCCTTGCGGGGGAGATGTCCGGCAGGACAGGGGGGGGCAACGTAGGGCGCAAACCCTGACAAGCGGCCGTATAGCGACGGGAGCGGCCATATGACCGCCCCCAACCGCCTCCCCGGCGCAGGCCGCCTTTCCGGCAAGACCGTGCGCTTCACCTTCGACGGCAAGCCATATCAGGGTGTCGAGGGCGACACGCTTGCTTCCGCGTTGATCGCCAACGACGTGCATCTGGTCGGACGGTCGTTCAAGTATCATCGCCCGCGCGGCATCCTTTCGGCAGGCGCCGAGGAGCCAAACGCGTTGGTCACCGTCGAGCGTGACGCTGCGCGCAAGACACCTAATGTCAGGGCGACCGTGCAGGAAGTCTATGACGGGCTCGCCGCGCATTCGCAGAACCGCTGGCCGTCGCTTTCTTTCGATGTCGGCGCGGTCAGCGATCTCGCCGGACCGGCGTTTTCTGCCGGCTTCTACTACAAGACCTTCATGTGGCCGAAGTCGGCCTGGAAGAGCGTCTACGAACCGAACATCCGCGCTGCCGCCGGCCTCGGCGTGGCTCCCGACCAGCCCGACCCCGACCACTATTCCTCGCGTTTTGCACATTGCGAGGTGCTGGTGCTGGGCGGTGGCGCAGCCGGCATTGCCGCAGCGCTTGCTGCCGCCGAGAGCGGGCTCCGCGTCATCCTCTGCGACGAGCAGGCCGAATTCGGCGGCGCGTTGCGCTACGGGACCGGCGAGATGATCGATGGCCTTGATGGCTGGGCCTGGGCACAGGGTTCGGGTGCCAAGCTGAGGTCGATGGACAATGTCCGCGTACTCTCCCGCACCACGGCCTTCGGCTATTATGCGCAGAACTTCGTCGGCCTGGTCGAGCGCGTGACCGATCACCTCGCCGAGCCCGGTCAAGCCCCGCGCGAGCGGCTGTGGCAAGTGCGAGCCAAGCGCGTGATCATCGCCACTGGCGCGATCGAGCGGCACATGGTGTTCGCCGACAACGATCGGCCAGGCATCATGCTGGCCTCTGCGGCACGCACGTATCTCAACCACTACGGCGTTGCGGTCGGGAAGAACGTCGGCATCTACACCGCCAACGATTCCGCCTACCAGACCGCGCTCGACCTGAAGAAGGCCGGCGTCGCAATAGCCGCGATCGTCGACCTGCGCGACAACCCGACCGGGCCGGTAATCGACGCGGCGCGTGAGGCAGGCATCGAGATCAACTACGGCCGCGCTGTGATCAGGACCGGCGGGAGGCTGCGCGTTTCTTCCATGACCGTGCAGGCCAAGGCCGGCGGACCGGAACGCACGATCCCGGTCGATGCCCTGCTGATGTCGGCCGGCTGGACGCCTTCCGTGCATCTTTTCTCGCAGTCGCGCGGCAAGGTCGCATTCGACAAGGCGACGCGGCGCTTCCTGCCGGGCCAATATGCGCAGGATTGTGTTGCGGTCGGTGCGTGCAATGGCACGGAAGGCCTCGCCGAGACGATCGACGGGGCGCTCGGGGCCGGCGAGAAGGCTGCCAAGGATGCCGGTGGTAAGCCGGCTAAGAAGTTCAGGCTCAAGGCAGAAGCTGGCGAGGGCTGGACAGGCGGCCTGCTGGGTGCTGCGCCCGGCGCCGGGCCGGACACGACCGTGAAAGCCTTCGTCGATTTTCAGAACGACGTGACTGCCAAGGATATCCGTCTAGCCGTGCATGAAGGCTTCCGGTCGATCGAGCACGTCAAGCGCTTCACCACCAACGGCATGGCGACCGACCAGGGCAAGACCTCCAATATGCACGGCCTGGCAATTGCCGCCGAGACATTGGGCAAGGACATTCCCGAGGTGGGGCTCACCACGTTCCGACCTCCCTACACACCGGTCACCTTCGGCGCGATCGTCAATCATTCGCGCGGGCCGCTGTTCGACCCGACGCGCCGCACCGCGATCCATCCCTGGGCGGAGGCGCATGGGGCGGTGTTCGAGGATGTCGGTCAGTGGAAACGCGCCTGGTATTTCCCCCGCGGCGGCGAGGATATGCATGCCGCCGTCAACCGCGAATGCGTGATGGTGCGGAAAAGCGCTGGCCTGTTCGACGCCTCGACGCTCGGCAAGATCGAGGTGGTGGGGCCGGACGCCGCAAAGTTCATGGAGCTGCTCTATACCAACCCTTGGGAGAGGCTCGAACCAGGTCGCTGCCGCTATGGCATCATGCTGCGCGAGGACGGCTTCATCTATGATGACGGCGTGGTCGGCCGGCTGGCGGCGGACCGCTTCCATGTGACGACCACGACCGGCGGCGCGCCGCGCGTCATGAACCACATGGAGGACTATCTCCAGACCGAGTTCCCACACCTCAAGGTGTGGCTGACCTCGATCACCGAGCAATGGGCCGTGATCGCGGTGCAAGGGCCGAGGAGCCGCGATATCATCGCGCCCTTCGTCGAGGGCATCGACATGTCGGATACCGCGATGCCGCACATGTCGGTGCGCGAAGGAGAAATCTGCGGCGTGCCGACCCGGCTGTTCCGCATGTCCTTCTCCGGCGAGCGCGGTTTCGAGGTCAACGTGCCGGCCGACTACGGCCAGGCGGTGTGGGAAGCGCTGTGGGCTGAAGGCGAGAAGCACGGCGCCTGCGCCTATGGCACCGAGACCATGCACGTGCTGCGCGCCGAGAAGGGCTACATCATCGTCGGCCAGGACACCGACGGCACCGTGACGCCGAATGATGCCGGGCTCGACTGGGCGGTCGGCAAGAAGAAGACTGACTTCGTCGGCATTCGCGGCATGGTGCGGCCGGACTTGGTAGCGCCCGGGCGCCGGCAACTCGTCGGCTTGAAGACGAAAGACCCGAAGGTCGTGCTGGAGGAAGGCGCGCAGGTCGTCGCCGATCCGAAGCAGCCGATCCCCATGAAAATGATCGGCCATGTCACGTCCAGCTACTGGTCGCAGAATTGCGGCCGCTCCATTGCGCTGGCGCTGGTCGAGGGCGGTCGCGAGCGCGTGGGTCAGACGCTTTACGTGCCGATGCCGGACCGCGTGATCGAGGTGGAGGTGTCGGGCATGATCTTCTTCGACGAGAAGGGGGAGCGCCTGAATGGCTAAGGCCGCCGCAAGGACTGTGCCATCCTCCGTGACGGAACGTCGGCCGGCGCTGGCCGGCAAAACCTTCGAGGCGAAGGGTGTGAAGCTGGCGGTCTTGCCGCCTGCCGAGCGCATCTCGCTGCGCGCGCCGGCCGCGTCGGTCGCTGTGCTGTCGAAGGCGCTGGGCGTCAAGTTGCCCACGAAGCCGAAAACCTCCGCATCAGAGGGCGGCCGCACCGCGCTTTGGCTCGGACCGGACGAATGGCTTGTCATTGACGATGCGGGCAAAAACCCACTCGCCGACTGCGCCGGTGTCACTGCCCTCCACTCCGCCGTCGGCATCTCGCATCGCAACGTCGCCATGTCAGTTTCGGGTCCGGCTGCTGCCGCCGCGCTCAATGCCGGCTGCCCGCAAGACCTGTCGCTGAGCGCCTTCCCGGTTGGAGCCTCCTCGCGCACGGTGCTCGGCAAGGTCGAGGTCGTGCTTCTTCGCAACGCCGAAGATGCCTTCAGGGTTGAATGCTGGCGCTCGTTTTCCGACTATGTCCGGACGCTTCTTACCGAGGCCGCGAAGGACGTTGCGGCATAGAATCGGAGGACGTCATGTCCGGCAAGGAACCCTTCAACCACAGACAAGACGAGCCGCCGATCGATCGTCCCGACAAGCCGGAGCAACTCGAGGAAGAACTGGACGAGGGGCTGGACGACTCTTTTCCGGCCAGCGACCCGCCTTCGGTGACCTCGACCACGATACCGGGAGGGCCGCAGAAGCCGAGAAACTGAGCCGCTAATCCAGGTTCACCGCCAGAGACACCTTGCTGCGCTCCATCGCCACCATGGTGCGGAAGCTCTTGACGTTGCTTTCAGCGAAGAAAAGCTCACGCGTGAGCCGCTCGTATTCGGCCATGTCGGCAACGTTGATGATCAGTACGAAATCGCCCTCACCGGTGACGTAGTAGACCTGCTGCACGGCAGGGCAGGCCACGAAGCGGCGCTTGATCGCATCGAGCAGATCCAGCCGTTCATTCTCAATCGCAACTTCGACGATGATGGTGATCGGCCGGCCGACCTTGGCCGCGTCGACCAATGCGACATTCTTGGTGATCACGCCCGCGGCCTCCATCCCCGCGATGCGACGGTTGATGGCGGAGGCGGACAGATGCACCGCCTCGCCGATATCGCGTTGCGGCGTGCGGCTGTCCCTCTGCAGCAGCGTCAAGATCTTGCGGTCGAAAGCGTCGAGTTCCACGAGGCCATCCTCGTGATGGCGTCCAGAATCGAGGATTAATACGCAACACGCAACAGTGTTGCGTCCGTTGTGTGAAATCGGGTCCGGATTGGGGAGTTCCCGGCATACTGTTTCATTGCCAAACAGGACAGAACCGATGTTTCTCGCAACCTCGAAGAAGGGCCCCCAGCCGCGGCCGCATCTGATGGCAGCGCTCGGCGAAGAGGGCAGGGCAGCGATCCGGCGCTTCCTGCGTACGCTGGATGGTTATTCCCTGACACCGCTCGTCTCGCTGTCCGCGCTGGCCAAGCAGCAGGGCGTGGCGTCCATCAACGTCAAGGATGAAGGCCAGCGGCTTGGCCTGCAAAGCTTCAAGGCGCTCGGCGGCGGTTACGCCGTCGCGATGCTGGTGCTGGAGGAGGCGGGCGGGCGCCTGGGCAGGATTTTGGTGCCCTACGACCTTGCCACATCACCGGTTCGCGCCATCGCCGCGACGATGACGGTCGCCTGCGCGACCGACGGCAATCACGGCCGCTCGGTCGCCTGGGGCGCGCGCAACGCCGGTTGCCGCGCGGTGATCTTCATCCACGATGGCGTGTCGCAGGCTCGCGCCGAGGCCATCGCCGCGTTCGGCGCCGAAATCCGCCGTGTCGTGGGCAACTATGACGATTCCGTGCGGATCGCCGCCGAGACCGCAGCAGAGGAAGGCTGGACAGTCGTCTCCGACACATCTTGGGGAGGCTACGAGGATATCCCGCTGACCGTCATGCAGGGCTATACGGCGATGGCCGGGGAAGCGCTCGACGCGCTGGCCGAGCCGCCGACACACATCTTCCTGCAGGCCGGCGTCGGCGGGCTGGCCGCGGCGGTCGCAGCCTATGCCCATCAGCGGCTCGGAAGCGGCGCGCCAAAGGTCGTGGTGGTCGAGGCCGACCGCGCGGCCTGCATCGTCGCCAGCGCCAAGGCTGGCAGGCCGGTGACGATCCCGCATGACCAGCCGACTGTGATGGCCATGCTCGAATGCGCGACGCCGTCGCCAATCGCCTTCGAAATCCTCCATGCGCTTGCGGACGGCTATGTCACGTTGCAGGAACACGAAGCGCCGGACGCGATGAGACGGCTCGCCAATCCCTTGCCCGGCGACCAGCCGATCGTAGCGGGCGAGAGCGGCGGCACGGGCTTTGCGGGCTTCCTGGCCTGTATGGCCGACGAAGCGGCGCGATCGCATCTTGGGCTTGGCCCGCAATCCCGCATTCTGGTCATCAACAGCGAAGGCGCGACCGACCCCGCGATCTATGCCGACATTGTCGGCGGCACGCCTCAGCAGGTATTGGAGAAACGATGAACGACGATCCGATCGAACTCCTGAAAAAGCTGGTCTCGATCAATTCCGTCAATCCTGATCTCGTGCCGGGCGGCGCGGGCGAGGCGGCGATCGGAGACTTCTGCGCAGCCTGGCTGTCGGAGCGTGGCTTCGAGGTGCATCGGCTGGAAGAGCATCCAGGACGCCCCTCCATCGTCGGCGTTGCGAGAGGCTCCGGCGGCGGACGTTCGCTGATGTTCAACGGCCACTACGACACCGTGTCGATCGACGGCTATGGCGGCGATGCGCTTTCACCGCGTATCGAGGACGGCAGGCTCTACGGCCGTGGCTCGTTCGACATGAAGGGCGGCGTGGCCGGGATGATGGTGGCGGCAGCAAGGGCAAAGACGACAGGCCTGCGCGGCGATATTGTCGTCGCCTGCGTCGCCGACGAGGAGTATGCCTCATTCGGCACGGAGGAGGTGGTGCGCCTCTTCAAGGCAGACGCAGCGATCGTCACCGAGCCCAGCCACCTGGAGCTCACCATCGCGCATAAGGGCTTCGTCTGGTTCGACGTGATTGTCGAGGGCCGGGCCGCGCACGGCTCTCGTCCGGAACTCGGCGTCGACGCCATCGCCAAGGCCGGCCGGTTCCTGATGGCGTTGGAGGACCAAGACCGCCGGCTTCGTAACAATCCCACGCACGCCATCCTGAAGTCGGGTTCCGTCCATGCCTCGAAGATCGAGGGTGGCGCTGAAATGTCGAGCTATCCGGCGCGCTGCCGCGTTTCGCTGGAGCGCCGGACGATCCCGGGCGAAACGCCGGAGACCGTCAAGGCGGAACTTGAGATTATCATCGAAGAAATTGCCGCTCGCGATCCCGATTTCCACGCAACCGTCGAGGTCGGCCTCAATCGTGGTCCGTTCGAGGTGACTGAAACCGAACCGATTGTCGCTACGCTCGACCGCGTCGCCACCAAGGCGCTCGGCCGCACCCCGGCACGGCGCGGCGAGCCGTTCTGGACGGATTGCGCGATCCTCAAGCAGGCAGGCATTCCTTGCGTGATGTTCGGAGCAGACGGCGCCGGCGCCCATGCCGCCAGCGAGTGGACGACGGTCGAGTCAGTCCGGACGCTTGCGGATATCCTGACTGAAACCGCGGTTGAGTTCTGCAGATAGCCGGGGTCAGATCGCCGTTATGCCGCCGTCAACGGATAGCGCGTGGCCAGTCATGAACGAGTTGTGCGGGTCGGCGGCAAAGAGGATCGCTTCCACCACCTCGTCGACCTCCGCCACCCGCTTCATGGGCACGCCGCGCGTGAGTTCGGTGATCGCCTCGGAAGCGCGCTGGCCTGTCAGCTTGACGAAGCCGTCGACCATGGCAGTGCGCGCGAAGGCCGGACAGATGGCATTCACGCGCACGCCTTTGCGGGCATATTCGGCTGCGGCCGAGCGCGTCAGCCCGACGACGCCGTGCTTGGCCGCGGCATAGACCGAAAGGCGCTGGGCGCCGACCAGCCCCGCCACCGAAGCGATGTTGACGATAGCACCACCCTTGCCCGACTGACGATGCTGCCGCTCCATCTGCGGCAACTGGTGCTTCATGGCGTAGAACACGCCCATCAGGTCGATGTCGATGATGCGGCGCGCCTCGTCCGAGGGCACTTGCGGCAGCTTCACGAAGCTCTGCGCGATGCCGGCATTGTTGATCGCGACGTCCAGCCGGCCGAAGCTCTTTACGGCGAGTTGCACGAGCTGTTCGGAGAGCCCCTCGTCGGCGATGTCGCCGCTTAGCATCACCGTTTCCGTGGCGAGCGAGGCGGCGAGCCTGGCCACAGCCTTTTCGTCAATGTCGGACAGCACCAGGCGGGCGCGGCCTTCGGCCAGCCGCTCACAGAGGCGCCGGCCGAACCCGCCCGCGGCACCCGTCACAAGAACCGCGAGCCCCTCGAAACGCACTGCCATTTCGCTGCAAAGTCTCCCCTCGGCCACTCTGCCTTGATGCTGTCGGTGCAGGCACGAGCACTAGGGTCGAGCGTTTGCGGGATTCGCAAAGCTGCCGTCAAGCACGCAAGTCGCCGCACCGCTTATGCGTGCGCTTCCCTGGGCTCCACCATGGTGAGCGTCAGCCAGCGCGCCGTCAGCGCGGGCTTCAACGAATTCTCGATGTCGATGGTGACATCGTAGGACATCTGCACCCAGCCGGATGGGCGGACGTTCAGATCGGCAAGCAGGAAGCGGGCGCGGATGCGTGCACCCGATTTGACAGGCGCCATGAAGCGCATTTTGTCGAAGCCATGATTGATGCCCATGCCTTGGCCCTCGATTGGCGGCAACGTCTCGAAGGTCATCGCCGAGAGCAGCGAAAGCAGCAGGAAGCCATGAGCGATCGTGCCGCCGAACGGCGTCTCGCGCGCCGCGCGCTCGGGGTTGACGTGAATGAACTGGTGGTCGTCGGTTGCGTCGGCGAACTGGTCGATCATCGTCTGCGAGACGACGCGCCAGGGCGATACGCCGACTTCGGTGCCGACGCTCGCCTGAAGTTGTTCCAGAGAAATTGCCTTCACGCGCTCATTCCTTGAACAAAGTCATGCCGTGCTGAACGGATTGGCCGCCGTCGATGGGCAGGATCGCGCCGGTAACGTAACTGCCAGCGCGGCTCACCAGATACAGCGTCGCCCCGGCAATGTCATCGGGTCGGCCGATGCGGCCAAGCGGGACGCGGCTGCCGACCTTCGCGGCCTGTTTGCCGGTGGCCGTGGCAAAGGCCGTCATGCGGCTTTGGAAAGGGCCGGGCGCGAAGGCGTTGACGGTCACATGGCGGCCGGCGAATTCGATGGCCAGCGTGCGCGTGAGATGATGCACGGCGGCCTTGGAGGCGGTGTAGGAATAAGCATCGTCGGCAAGCGGCTGCGTGCCCATGACGGAACCGAGATTGATGATACGTGAAGGGTCGTCGAGGCTGGCCCCTTTCACGATCATCGGCATCAGTTCGCGCGTCAGGTGGAAAAGGCCGGTGACGTTGACGGCCAGCACCTTCGTCCAGCCGTGATAGGGAAAGCTCTCGAACGGCGCGCCCCAGGACGTGCCGGCATTGTTGATCAGTATGTCGAGCCGCTCGGTGCGCTGCTTGACCTCTTCAGCCAGCGCCAGCACGCCCGCCTCGGTGGAAACATCGCCGGCAAAGCCCTCGGCCTTGCCCGACGCACCGAGCGCATTGAGTTCGCTGGCCGTCTTCTCGCAGTCGGCGCCCTTGCGCGAGGCGATCATGACATCCGCCCCGGCACTGACCAGCGCCGTGGCGATCATGCGGCCGATTCCAGTCGCGCCGCCCGTTACCAGCGCCTTCTTGCCGGTCACCGAAAACAGGTCTTCGAGATAACTCATTGATCCTCTGGTGTTGCAAGCCACTGCGTTGACATCTTCAGTCCTAGCATGTTCACGCTCGCTCGGTCCGCGACGATCGACCGGAGGAGTTAATGTCATCGGCCAAAACAACAAGCTCTGGAGCGACATGAACACCGGGCGGCCGAACCGCAGCCTGGGCGGAAAGCTCGGACGCTTCGCGATTGTTGGCATCGCAAACACGGCGATCGACCTCGCCGTGTTTTCGGTGGTGCTGAAGCTTATCGGGATGCCGCTCTTCAGCAATCTGATCGCCTGGAGCGTTGCCGTGGTGTTTTCCTTTGCAGCCAACTCGCTCTGGTCGTTCGACCGTGACCGCGAGAAGCGGGTCGCGCATTCCTTCTTCCAGTTCGTGTCGTTCGGCGCGCTGATCTCGTTCGGGGTTTCCAATTTTTCGATTGTACTGCTGCAAGGACCGATCGGCGTGTGGCCAGCCAAGCTGATAGGCGTCGTCATCGCCGCGGCGCTGAATTTTGCTGCGGCCAAGTGGTCGATCGAGGGACGGTTGTTAGGGCAGTAGGGCAGTAGGGCAGTACGGCAGTAGGGCAGTAAGTGAGCAGCGAATAGCGACGGAAGAGCTAGGGCTTGCAAGCGGCAACCCGGCAACGAGCATTCTCCTACTGCCTACTGCCTACTGCTCCGCCGGTTGCGCGTGCACCGGGGCAGGGCGCCGGTTTGCCGCCTCGTGCAACTCGCGCTTCAGCCGTGCTTCCTCGTGCGCCTTCGGCGTTACGAAGCGGCCGAGCAGCAGGTAGGCGACCGGCGTGAGAAACAGTGTCGAAACAGTGGCGAGGCCGAGCCCGCCGACGATCACCCAGCCGAGCGCGATGCGGGCTTCCGCACCCGCGCCGCTCGCCAGCACCAGCGGCACGCCGCCGAGCACAGTGCAGATCATGGTCATCATGACCGGCCGTAGCCGGATGTTGGAAGCCTGTTCGATAGCTTCTCGCACGCCGAGGCCGCGGTCGCGGAGCTGGTTGGCGAACTCGACGATTAGGATGCCGTTCTTGGCCATCACGCCGACGAGCAGCACCAGACCGATCTGGCTGTAGGCGTTGAGGCTGGTGCCGGTCAGGATCAGCGCGAAGATCGCGCAGGCCAGGCCCAGCGGCACCGTTGCCATGATGATGACGGCGCTCACGAAGCTTTCGAACTGCGCGGCGAGCACCAGAAGGATGATGACCAGCGCGAAGCCGAAGATTGTGATCATGCCGCTATTGGTTTCGCCGAGGGTCGCGGCCTCGGCGAGGGGTACGACGCGGGAACCGGCGGGCAAAAAAGGCGCGGCGATCTGTTCGGCTTCGTGGAGCGCGTCGCCCAGCGCGAAATCCTCGCGCAGAGTGGATGTTATTGCCACCGAGGGCTGCTGCTGCTCGCGCGTCAATGAAGGCGGCACGGCGCGCTCGGTCAGCGTGGCGATGGTCGACATCGGCACGTAGCGGCCATCGCCGGTCTTCAGGAAGATGTTCTCCAGGTCCGTGGGATCATTGATCGGATTGGTCGTTGAAACCAGCTTCACGCCATAGGCGCGATCCTTGATGTAGACGTCGCCGATGTCGTTGCCGTCGAGCATCGCCTGCTGAGTGTTGGCGAGTCCGGCGATGTCGATGCCGAGGTCCGAGGCGCGTTCGCGGTCGATGGCGACGGCAAGCTGCGGTTGTGTCGGATCGACCGAAAGGCGCGGCTGCTGGAAGCGCGGATCCTGCTGCATCTTGTCGATGATCTTGAGGGCCGCGCCTGTGAGAGCGGCGCGATCGTTGCCGACCAGCGCGAACTGCAGGCCGTTGCCAGCGCCGCGGATGCCGAGACTGTTGGGCTGCACCGGAAAGACACGCACGCTCGGCACATCCTTGGTGAGCCGGGTGATGTCGGCCATGATCTGCTGCTGGTTGCGCTGGCGCTCGCTCCACGGCGCCAGCGTGATCACCATGAAGCCGGAATTGTAGGCGCCGTTGTTGCCGGCGTTCTCGAAGGTGCTCACCACTTCGCCGGCATCGCGCAAGGGCTGGATGAGCTGCTCGATGCGGCGCATCTGCGACGACGTGTAGTCGAGGCTCACTCCTTGCGGGGCATTGATTCGCAAGAGCACGACCGAACGGTCTTCGCTCGGAGTGAGTTCCTGGCGGATCGTCCCGAACAGGGCGAAGGCGGCGGCGGCGAACAGCACCGCAACCAAAACGACGATGAGTGGGGCGTCGAGGCAGGCGTGCAGGCAGCGGCGGTAGAGTCCCCCGAGAAATCCGCCTGTCCGGCTGCCGACACCGCCCGGACCCTCATGGTGGAGCGCGTGCTCTGAGAGCATGCGCGAGGCGAGCATCGGGCAAAGCGTCAGCGCCACTACGCAGGACAGAAGCACCGACATGGCCAGAACGAAGCCGAACTCGCGGAACAGGCCGCCTGCCTGGCCAGGCAGGAAAGAGATCGGGACGAAAACCGCGACCAGCGTCAACGTCGTGGCAATGACGGCGAAGAAGACCTCCCGCGTGCCGAGCACCGCGGCCGCACGGGGCCCCAGGCCTTCGTTGCGGCGCCTCACGATGTTTTCCAGCACTACGATGGCGTCGTCGACCACGAGGCCGGTGGCGAGCACCAGCGCCAGCAGGGTCAGGATATTGATCGAGAAGCCCGCGAGATAGATCGCAGCGATCGTGCCGATCATCGCGACCGGCATGGAGAGGCCCGGGATGAGCGTGGCCTTCCAATCGAGCAGGAAGATGTAGATGACGACGAGCACGATCGAGATCGACAGGGCGAGCGCGATTTCTACCTCGTGGACGGCGCCCTCGACGAACACCGCGTCGTCGCTGGTGATCTTGATCGTCATGCCCCCCGGCAGGCCCTTCTGGATATCCGCGACGGTGGCCTTCACACCCTCGGAGATGTCGAGCGTGTTCGATTCGGCCTGGCGCACAATGCCCAGCCCGATGCCGGTCTTGCCGTCGGAGCGTAGCGTGCTCTGCCCGTTGTCGGGGCCGAGGGTGACCGTGGCCACGTCGCGAATATGCGTCGTGCCGCCGATAACGATGTTCTCGAATTCGTCCGGCGTGGTCACGTCGGCGGTGGTCCGCACGATGAGGTCCTGGTTGTTGGTCGTGATCGATCCGGCCGGCGTGTCGAAGGCGACCGATGCAAGCGCGTTGCGCAGGTCGGCCACCGTGTAGCCCTGGCTCGCGAGCTTCGCCTGGTCGACGTCGATACGGAATATCTTGTCGCGATCGCCCCAGATCTGCACGTCGGCGACACCGGGCACGGCGGCGAGCGTGTCCTCGATCTGGTCCTGGACGAACACCGTCATGTCCTGGATCGACATGGTCTGGGACGTGACGGCAAGCCGTATCACCGCATCCGAATTTGCGTCGGCCTTGACGATGCGCGGCGGATCGGCCTGCTCGGGCAACTGGTTGGAGACGCGGCCGACCGCATCGCGCACGTCGGAGGCGGCGACGTTGAGGTCGACGCCGTCATTGAACTCGATGGTGACGCGGCTGCGGCCGAACGACGAGGTGGACGAGATCGACTTGACGCCGGAAACGCGTGCCACCGCGCCTTCGATCGTGTCGGTCAACTCGCGGTCGACGGTCTCGGCGGCTGCGCCTTCGAAGTCGGTGGTGACAGTGATGACCGCGCGGTCGACGTCCGGCAACTCACGGATCTCGACGCCATAAAAGGCGGCGAGCCCGGCCACCGCGATCAACGTGTTGAGCACGAAGGCGAGCACCGGTCTGCGGATGAAAAGTGCTGTGAGGCCGGAATCGCTGGATTGGCTGGCAGGCTCGTTCATGCGGGCCTCCGGTCACGAACCGCTGGCATTGTTTGCCTGCGGCTGATTCTCGCCGGCCATCCTGACTTCCGAGCCCTCGCGCACGCTCTGGACGCCTTCCGTCACCACCATGTCGCCGCTGTTGATGGGCGCGTCGACGAGCACCACTTCCGTGTTGCGTTGAACGATACGAACCGGCACCCGCTTGATCTTGCCGTCGTCGACCACCCAAACGAAGGCCCCGTCCGTGCCCCACAGCACGGAGAGCGGGCTCACGGCCGGGTATGTGTCGCCCGGAAACTGCATGGCAACCTGGAATGACATGCCGGCACGCAGAAAATCGGCGGGATTGGCGATCCTCGCCTGAACCCAGAGCGTGCGGCTTTTTTCGTCTATGCGGTTGTCAACGGCCGAGACCGTGCCCGAATAGCTGTCCTTGGGATTGGCGAGTGGCGTCGCCGAGATCGCCGCGCCGACCTTCACGGCTGCGGCGAAACGCTCCGGCACCCAAAAATCGATCAGGATCGAGGACCGGTCGTCCACGGTGGCGATCGCCGACTGGCTGGTGACGTAGTTGCCCGCCTCGATCGGCAGGATGCCGACGATGCCGGAAATCGGCGACACGACCGAGCGCCGGTCGAGCGCGACCTGCGCGTCGTGCACGGCCAATTCGCCAGTGCGCAATTCAAGCTCGGCTTCGGTGAGCTGGACCTCTGTCACGGCGCTCGACTTGCGCAGGGCCTTCATGCGCTCGACCTTGGCCGCGGCATCGTCGCGTGTGACCTTGGCGCGCTCGAGCGCGATTTCCTCGGTCTCCGAATCGAGCCTGGCGATGACCTGACCGGCCCCTATACGGACGCCGGAACGGGCCAGAAACTCGGTGAGGCGGCCCGACGTATAGGGCGTGACCGTCACCGTGGCGTTGGCGCGGCCGGTGCCGATCGCCTGCAGCCGGTCATTGATGGTGGCGCTGGTCACCGCTTGGGCGACCACCGCGGTTCGCTGTCCGCCAGCAGCGATCTTTTCTGTGGCGGCCTTCTCAGGTTTCGCGGTCGACGCGGCCGCCCATTCTATACCCCAGGAGGCGAGCACCTTGTCCGAGCCCGGAAAGAACTTGACCCAGGCTGCCGCGGCGGCAATCAGTACCACCAGCGACAGGGCAAGCTGTTTCCAGACCGACATTCGTGACCCCAAGTGCGAGCAACCTCAGTACAGTAGGCGCACCGTCATATTACGACGCCGTAGCCAAAATGCGAAATCAACCAATCGGCACAACGGAAGTCGCGCCGATTTAAGGCTGTGTCGCAGATCGTACGATCAATTTCTCATTAAATTTGTGTAAGGTTCACCGCGGCCTGAGGCTGTCGGTTGCAACGCACACAAATCTGCTGCGTGCACATTAAACTTTCGTGATAAGGCACTCCCTGAGCTCCTCCATCTCGCGGATGCGGCGGGCACTGTCCTTCTCGAGCTGCAGCGTAAGTTCGCCGATCAGCGTCTCGGCGACGACGAAAAGCGCTGCCGAGGAATCCCAGGCAGACGGCACCGCCGTGCGGCCGGCGATCACATGGCGCGCGAACCGAGCGATGGGCGACAGCCACTGGTCCGTGAAGAGCACGATCTGCACGCCGCGCTGATGCGCCTTCTCCGCGAAGCGGACCAGACTCTCCTGGTAGCGGCGGATGTCGAAGATCAGCAGCACGTCGCGCTTGCCCATGTCGATCAGCCGGTCGCGCCAGTTGCTCTCCTGGCCGGCAAGGTGGAAGACGTTCGGCCTGATGATGGTGAGATGCGCGGCAAGATAGCGGGCGATCGGGTCGGTGAAACGGCCGCCGACGAGGAACGCTTTCGACTTGCGGTCGGCGAGCAACCCGGCGAGCTGCGTGATCTGCTTCTTCGAGATGTGTCGGAAGGTCTCGTGGATGTTGTCGACGATCGCCGCGACGGTCGGCGACGCCCCGCCTGCAGCATCCGAAGGGTTTTCGGCGCGGTTGAGCGGCGACTGAAGCTGCGCGGCAAGCTCGTCCTGCAGGGCCGCCTGGAATTCGGCATAGTTCTGGAAGCCGAGCCGCGCCACGAAGCGCAGGATGGTCGGCGAGCTGACGCCCGCGGCCAGCGAGAAGTCGGCGACGGTCTTCAGGCCGATCAGCGGGTAGCTGGCGATCAACGTCTGCGCCGCGCGGCGCTCGCCTGCCGGCATCGCGTCGATGCGGTCGGCTATCTGTTCGGCAACGCTCATGCCAGCCCTCCGCCTGCCACCACCCCAGCCCAACCTCGGTTTTCCAAGGCTTTCGCAAAACCAGCGCCGGCTGACAGGAAATCCCGTTTGACAAAGCTTCACAAGCTGTATGAAATCATCCGCAATGGCGCAATGACTGAAATTTCGTACCATTCGATACGGCGCCTCAGGGGACGGCGGTTATGGATGCGGCGCGGCTTGCCCGGCTTGCTCCGTCGAACGCGGTGAAGGTGACGAACCGGCACGGTTCGAGCCGGTATGTCATCGTGTGCGATCACGCTTCCAACTTCATCCCGCAAGAGTATGGGACGCTCGGCCTGGAACCTGCCGCGCTGACGCGTCACATCGCCTGGGATCCCGGCGCACTGCCGGTCGCGCAGCGCCTTGCAGCGGCGCTCGACGCGCCGCTCGTCGAATCCTGCATCTCGCGCCTCGTCATCGACTGCAATCGGCCGCTCGACGCGCCCGACCTCATGGTGGCAGTCACCGTCAGCGAGAAAACCGTCATTCCCGGCAATCAGGGGCTTTCGCTCAAGGAGCGGGAGGCACGCATCGCCTTGTCGTGGCAGCCTTTCCATGACGCGATCGAGGCGCTCGTCGAGGCCCGGCTTGCCGCCGGCCTGCCGACATGGTTGATCTCGGTTCATTCTTTCACGCCAATGTTCAAGGGCATCCAGCGCCCTTGGCATGTCGGCATCATCCATGATGACGACTCGCGGCTTGCCTCGCCGCTCATAGTCGGGCTGAAGCGGCTCGATGGTGTGACGGTCGGGATCAACGAACCTTATTCGCCGGCCGATCGCGTCTACTACACGCTGGAACGGCATGCACGCTCGCGCGGACTGCCCTGCGCGATGATCGAAATCCGCAACGACGAGATTTCGGAGGAGAGGGGACAGTCGATGTGGGCCGGACGGCTCGGCGACATTCTCGCCGGGCTGGCCGGGAGTGTGGAGTACAAAGAGGAAGAAGCTGAAACGGCCAAGGCGGACGTTTTCGACGTTCGGCAAAGAACATTCAGGGGAAGGTGAAAACCATGTCAACAGATGACTACACGACAACCGACAAGCATGAGGACCTAAAGATCCTCCATTCGATGGGTTACGCCCAGGAATTGGCGCGCCGCATGAGCGGCTTCTCCAACTTTGCCATTTCTTTCTCGATCATTTGCATTTTGGCCGGCGGTATCACGTCCTTCCCGCTTGCCATGGCGACCGGAGGCGGCTTCCAGGCGACCGTTGGCTGGGCAATCGGGGGGCTATTCGCACTCGTCGTCGCGGCGTCTCTCGGCCAGATTGGCTCGGCCTATCCCACCGCAGGTGGCCTCTATCATTGGTCGTCGATTCTGGGTGGGCGTGGTTGGGGCTGGGCGACGGCCTGGATCAACCTTCTCGGCCTGATCTTTGTAGTCGCCTCGGTCAATGTCGGCGTCTACCTGCTTTTTGTCGGGCTCGTTGCTGGGCCGATCTTGGGCATAGACACGTCAGGCTGGGGGTTCTGGCAGCAGACGATTGCGGTCGTCCTCATCACCGGCACGCAGGGCCTGTTCAACCATCTAGGCATCAGGACCACGACGGCTCTGACCGACTTCTCGGGCTACCTGATCCTGGTCGTTGCCGTGATTCTGACGCTGATGTTTGTCGTTTGGGGGGCAAGCTGGGATTTCTCGCGGCTGTCTACCTTTGTCAACAACACCGGCGAGCCCGGCGGCGGCTATGTGCCCGAGGCGCGGCCGGCGCTGATCGCCTTCCTGATCGGCCTTCTCTACCCGCTTTACACGATAACGGGTTTCGACGCCTCGGCCCATACGTCCGAGGAAACGCACAACGCCCGTGACTCGGTGCCTCGGGGCATGATCCACTCGGTCCTGTGGTCACTCGTCTTCGGTTTTGTCATGGCGGTTTCCTTCGTCCTGGCGAGTCCCGACCTGGCGGCCACGGCCAAGGACGGCGGCAATGCCTGGTTTAACCTGTTCAACAATCTGCCGGCCCCGATATGGCTGAAGGGCCTGGTCGGCATTTGCGTCGTGCTTGCCAACTATCTGTGTGCGCTCGCTGGGCTCACCTCGACCTCGCGAATGATCTTCGCCTTCGCACGTGATGGCGGTCTGCCGGGCTCGTCGATGTGGAAAACGGTCAGCCCAAGGTGGCGCACGCCTGTCTCGGCAATCTGGCTCGGCGCGGTGCTCTCTGTGGCGGCAACTCTGTATTCGCCGGCATTCGCTGCGCTCGCTGCGGGCTGTGCGCTCTTTCTTTATGTATCCTACGCCATGCCGATCGCGGCCGGTCTGCTGGCGGAAGGCAAGACCTGGACCGAGTTCGGCACGTTCCGCCTCGGCGTTTGGTCGAAGCCCTTCGCGGTGATCACGATCATCGGTGTGCTGATCCTGATGTACGCAGGCATTCAGCCGCCCTTCGACATCCTGATCAACTATGCCATCGGCCTGATCGTCCTGTTGCTCGTGCTGTGGTTTGGCCTTGAATCCCGTCGTTTCAAGGGCCCGCCGATCGGCGCCGACATCGCCAAGCGCCAGGCCGAGATCGCAGCGGCGGAAAGAGCTGTCGGCGAGGCTGGCTGACGGTTTGCCAGTCGCCGTGGCCGGCTCCGCCGGCCACGGCTTTTTTGTGCTTTGCAAGACAAATCGGGGAGCAATGGAAGAATGGCCGGAAAACTCACATTCGACCAACTGAAAAAGGCGGTCGCGGCAGGCGAGATCGACACGGTTCTCGCATGCGCCGTCGACATGCAGGGCCGCCTCGTCGGAAAGCGCTTCGTTGCAAGGTACTTTGTCGAGTCTGCCTGGGAAGAGGTTCACGGCTGCAACTATCTGCTCGCCATCGACATCGATCAGGAGGTGGTGCCCGGCTACAAGGCCGCGAACTGGTCGAAGGGATACGGCGACTTCGTCATGAAGCCCGAACTCTCGACGCTGCGCCATATCCCGTGGCTCGAAAAGACAGCGATGGTGCTCTGCGATATCCTCGATCATCGCTCGCACGAGGATCTCCCGCACTCGCCGCGTGCTATCCTAAAGCGACAGACAGCGCGTCTAAAAGAGCGCGGCTGGATGGCCTATTTCGCCTCGGAGCTCGAATTCTACCTGTTTGACGACACCTATAATGGCGCCCGCGCCAAGCACTTCCAGGATCTGGTTACAGCCTCGCCCTATACCGAAGACTACATAATCCAGCTCACCACCAAGGAAGAGCCGATCATGCGCGCGATCCGCAATGGTCTCGACGGCGCCGGCATTCCGGTCGAGAACTCCAAGGGCGAAACGGGGCTCGGCCAGGAAGAAATCAACATACGCTATGCCGAGGCGCTCGAGATGGCGGACCGCCACTCCATCCTGAAGAACGGCTGCAAGGAAATCGCCCACCTGCAAGGCAAGTCGATCACCTTCATGGCCAAGTACAATTACAGCCAGGCAGGAAGTTCCAGCCACATCCACAATTCGTTGTGGAGCGCCGACGGCAAGACGCCGCTTTTCTATGACAGACAAGCCGAACACACGATGTCGCCGCTGATGCGCTCGTGGGTTGCCGGCCAACTGAAGTACGCCCGCGACATCACCTGGTTCCTGGCGCCCTACATCAACTCCTACAAGCGCTTCCAGGTCGCCACCTGGGCGCCCACCAAGATCATCTGGAGCCGCGATAACCGCACGGCCGGGTTCCGCTTGTGCGGCGAGAGCACCAAGGGCATCCGCATCGAGTGCCGCATCGGCGGCGCGGACCTCAACCCGTACCTGGCCTTTGCCGGACTTATCGCTGCGGGGCTGGCGGGGGTCGACGAGAGGCTGGAGTTGGCCAAGCCCTTCGAGGGCGACGCCTATCAGGCGGCGAAGCTGACGGACATTCCGCGCACACTGCGCGAGGCGACGGAGACGCTCGCCAAATCGAAGATGCTGAAGGCCGCGCTCGGAGAAGAAGTGGTCGAGCACTATGCGCACACGGCGAAATGGGAGCAGTTCGAATACGACCGCCGCGTGACGGACTGGGAGCTGCACAGGGGATTTGAGAGGTATTGACAACGTTGCGATTTGTTGTTACTTGCGCAATGCAAGATCGCAATTGAGGATCTGGTGTTGTCTGAAGCGCGTTGGAATGTTGATAAAGCGTGGTTCTTTCAGCAAATGGAGGGGCAAGGCAAGTCGCTTAGGGATGTAGCAAAACTTATGGAAATGGACCCTAGCGCTCTTTCGCGAGCCCTGGACGGAATAAGGGCGATAAAGGCGCCTGAAGTACGCAGACTTGCCGAGGCTCTTTGTCTGCCGGAAGCGGATGTGCTGGCCCATGTGGGTAGGCCAAATAACGCAAAGGCCAAAGGATCGACGGCTGGCGCCTCTGTCGCCGATAGGGTGGGTGCGGAGCTGTCGGAGCGTCTTCCCGGTCTTATGGAGGAGCAGGTGGGTTTCAAGGCTGAACTGGAAAATGAGAACGATCCGTACGTTGTGCCGCCACAGGGGGCAGACCCGCTGTTCGGTTGCATCGCAGGAACTTTGACGCTGCTCCCGGACGTAGATTACACCGCTCCTGCCGATCCGGATTGGGGCAAGGCGTATGACGACTGATGGTCTGCTGCTCGATACCTGCTTTGTGCTCTGGCTGTCGGCTCAGCAACCGGTCGCGCGGTCGGCTGTTGAGGAAGTGACTAAAGTTCGGAAGGCGGGCGGCTCGATCTCGATCTCAGCTATGTCCGCATGGGAAATTGGACTGCTCGTTGCGAAGGGGCGACTCCCTTACATCAAATCGCCACTCGCATGGTTCGAGAGGTTTGTGAAGGAAGGCAAGGCGGAGGTCGTAGGGGTGGACGTCGAATTGTTGATCGAGTCGTCTTTCTTGCCCGGCGCTGTCCACAATGATCCGACGGATCGCATCATCATTGCCACAGCGCGCGCAAGGAATATGGCCGTTGTGACGCGCGACCGAGCAATCCTCGCGTACGGCGCCGCCGGTTACGTCAAAACCGTCCGCTGCTAGAGTTGGGGGCTCCCTTGGAAATCGTGAAAATCAAATCCCCAGTCGACGGCTCGATCTATGCCGAGCGGCCGGTCGCGACCGGCCAGCAAGTCAATGCCGCCGTCGAGCGGGCGAAAGCCGCGCAGGTCGATTGGGAGCAGGTGCCGATTGCAGAGCGGTGCAAATACATGCTCGCCATGCTGGAGGCGCTCACTGCGATGAGCGACGAGATCGTGCCGGAGCTGGCGTGGCAGATGGGGCGGCCGACCCGCTACGGCGGCGAATTCGGCGGCGTCAAGGAACGGGTCGGCTACATGGTCCAGATCGCTGAGCAGGCATTGAAGCCGGTTGTGGCATCAAATCCGAAAGAGGGCTTTCGCCGCTACGTCAAGCGCGAGCCGCTTGGCGTCGTGATGGTCATTGCGCCCTGGAACTATCCGTATCTGACGGCGGTCAACACTATCGTGCCGGCGTTGATTGCTGGCTCGACTGTGATCCTCAAGCATGCGGCGCAGACGCTGCTTGTCGGCGAGCGTTTCGCCAAGGCTTTCGACGCGGCCGGCCTGCCGAAGGGTGTGTTCCAGAACATCGTCATGAACCATGCGCAGACCGAGAAGCTGCTCGCCTCGGGTAAGATCGACCATGTGAACTTCACCGGCTCGGTCGCCGGCGGCCGCGCCATCGAGAAGGCGGCGGCCGGCACTTTCATGACGCTCGGCCTGGAGCTCGGCGGCAAGGACCCGGCCTATGTGCTGCCGGACGTGAAGATGGACCATGCCGTCGCCAATCTGGTCGACGGCGCCTTCTACAATTCCGGCCAGTGCTGCTGCGGCATCGAGCGTGTCTATGTGCACGAGAAGGTCTATGACGAGTTCGTCGAAGGCTTCATCGCCGAGACGAAGAACTACGTCGTCGGCAATCCGCTCGACCAGGCGACCACCATGGGGCCTATGGCGCAGGCGCGGTTTGCCGACTTCATCCGCGAGCAGAAGGCCGAGGCGCTGCGCAAGGGTGCGGCCGCCCACATCAACATGAAGGTCGAAGGAGACAGGCAAGGCTCGCCCTATCTAGCGCCGGAAGTGCTCACCAATGTCGACCACCAGATGAGCGTGATGCGCGAGGAAAGCTTTGGGCCGATCGTCGGCATCATGAAGGTGAGGAACGACGAGGAGGCAATCGCGCTGATGAACGACAGCCCCTACGGGCTGACCGCATCGATCTGGACGCGCGACACCGACCGTGCCGCGGCAATCGGCGACCGCGTCGAGACCGGCACCGTTTTCATGAACCGCTGCGACTACCTCGATCCCGCGCTGGTCTGGACCGGCGTCAAGGACACCGGCAAGGGCGCGGCACTTTCGGCGATCGGCTACGAGAATCTGACGCGGCCGAAGTCATATCACTTGCGCGAGGCGATCTGAGCGCAGTCAACAGGAGGGGGAAATGGCAGATGTGCGGACTTACGATCCTCCGCCGCGCGAGGGCCCGGAGGGTATCGGCGGCTGGCTGATCCTGCCGACAATCGGCCTCTTCCTCACACCTCTGCAGGGTCTGATCCAGCTTGGCCAGTATGCGGGTCTGAGCGAGAACTTTCAGTTCCTGACCGGCGCCCAAAAGACATTGGTGGGCATTGAGATCATCGGCAACCTTGCCATAGCGGTTGTGATGCCGGTTTATCTCCTCTTCCTGCTTTTCAACAAGAAGGCCACGTTCCCCCGAACCTACGTCATATGGGCGGTGGCCAACCTCATTTTCATCATTGCCGACCTCATCGCCGCCAAGATCCTGTTCGGCGACGTCTTCGAGGCAGCAGGCATGGAACTCATGGACAGCGAGACCACGCAGGCGATCCTGCGCGCCATTGTCCTGGTCGCGATCTGGGTGCCCTATATGCTTAATTCGCGCCGGGTCCGGAATACCTTCGTCCAATAACTATTAGCTGGCAAATTGCTGTCGTCAGAGAAGAGTAATGACCAAATTCGTTTCCAAGTGGAATTATCCAACCACCGTCCGTTTCGGCGCCGGCCGCGTCGCTGAACTGCCGGATGCATTGGCCGCGGCCGGCATCGAGCGGCCGCTCTTCGTTACCGATCCCGGGCTTGCCAGGCTGCCCGTCGTGGCGAACACGCTGAAAATCCTCGACGCTGCAAAAGTCCCGTACGGGGTCTTCTCGGACGTTAAGCCAAACCCGGTGGAGTCGAACCTCACCGCCGGCATCGCGGCCTTCAGAAAGGGCAAGCATGACGGCGTAATCGCTTTCGGCGGCGGCTCGGCGCTCGACCTCGGCAAGCTGATTGCTTTCCAGGTTGGCCAGAGCCGGCCGATCTGGGATTTCGAAGACATCGGCGACTGGTGGACGCGCGCGAATTCCGACGCGATCGTGCCGATCGTGGCGGTGCCGACTACGGCCGGCACCGGCTCGGAGGTCGGCCGTGCGGGCGTGCTGACCAATGAGGCCACCCACACCAAGAAGGTGATCTTCCATCCGAAGATGCTGCCGGCGATCGTGATCGCCGACCCCGAGCTGACCTTTGGCATGCCGCCCTTCATCACCGCTGGCACCGGCATGGATGCGCTCGCGCATTGCCTCGAGGCCTATTGCGCCCCTGGTTTTCACCCGATGGCCGACGGGATTGCCGTCGAAGGTGTGCGGCTCGTCTTCGAGAACCTGCCGAAGGCCTTCGCCAATGGCAAGGACCTCGCCGCCCGCGCCAATATGATGGCCGCGGCGGCGATGGGCGCCACCGCCTTTCAGAAGGGGCTCGGCGCGATACACTCACTCTCGCACCCGATCGGCGCGCTGTACGACACCCATCACGGCATGACGAATGCTGTCTTCATGCCCTATGTGCTCGCTTTCAACCGCGAGGTGATCGAGGAGAAGATCGCTCGTCTCGCCGCCTATTGCGGCATCAAGGGAGGCTTCGAGGGTTTTGCCAAGGCGGTCTCGAAGTTGCGCAAGGATCTCAAGGTGCCGCATGCGCTGCCCGGCCTCGTCAAGGGGCTCGACATGGACAAGAAGCGCAGGACCCTGATCGCCGAGATGGCGGTGGTCGACCCGACCGCCGGCGGCAATCCGGTCAAGCTCACGAAAAAGGCGGCCTTGCAGTTGCTCGACGACGCCATCGCCGGCTCCGACTGAAATCCGCGGAACCGGCAGGCGGTCGGACTCGGACGCGTCGAGACTTTCGTCAGTCGGCTAAGTATAATGGCTGATCACTGAGTTGATGGAGCATTGACGCTCTGTCGACGCCACGGCTACCGCACCGCTAGTCATCCAACTGTCACGTGACGCCGCTACCGCAGCTACGGCGCCGGTCGGCGTCGTTTCAACGGAGAAACCCATGTTCCATTTCACGGGGAAAGTGCTTTCGCTCGCCGCCGCCTCGCTGATGGCGACCACCGCCATCGTGTCCGCTGAGCCGTCGGCCGAGCTGATCGCTGCTGCCAAGGCCGAAGGCCAGCTCACCACCATCGCCCTGCCGCATGACTGGTGCGGCTATGGCGCGCTGATCGATGGCTTCAAGGCGAAATATCCCGAAATCACCGTCAACGAGCTCAATCCCGATGCCGGCTCCGGCGACGAGGTCGAGGCGATCAAGGCCAACAAGGACAACAAGGGCCCGCAGGCCCCCGACGTCATCGATGTCGGTCTCTCCTTCGGTCCGTCGGCCAAGGCCGAAGGCCTGTTGATGCCCTACAAGGTCTCGACCTGGGACTCCATCCCTGACAGCGCCAAGGACGCCGAAGGCCACTGGTACGGCGACTACTACGGCGTTCTCTCCTTCGAGGTGAACAAGGATCTCGTTCCGAACGTGCCCACCGACTGGGCCGATCTGCTCAAGGACGAGTACAAGAACGCCGTCGCGCTCGCGGGCGATCCGCGTACCTCGAACCAGGCCGTCCAGGGCGTCTACGCCGCCGGCCTTTCGAAGGGCGCCGCTGGCGGCGAGGCTGCCGGCACGGCCGGCCTCGAATTCTTCAAGGAGCTCAACGCCAAGGGCAACTTCGTTCCGGTCATCGGCAAGGCTGCCACCCTCGCTCAGGGCCAGACCCCGATCCTGATCACCTGGGACTACAACGCGCTCGCCGGCCGTGACACCCTCAACGGCAATCCGCCGGTCGAGGTCGTCGTGCCGAAGACCGGCGTGCTTGCCGGGGTCTACGTGCAGGCGATCAGCGCCTATGCGCCGCATCCGAATGCGGCCAAGCTGTGGATGGAATACCTTTATTCGGACGAGGGCCAACTCGGCTGGCTTAAGGGCTACTGCCACCCGATCCGCTTCAACGATCTCGCCAAGAAGGGCCTGATTCCGGACGACATGATGGCGAAGATGCCGCCGGCAGCCGCTTATGAGGCCGCCGTGTTCCCGACGCTCGACGAGCAGGGCGCCGGCAAGGAAGCCATCACCAAGAACTGGGACACCGTCGTCGGCGCCAACGTTCAGTAAATCCTGAAATCGACCGGGCGGCCCCGCGGCCGCCCGGGTTTTCTCCATGAGATGGCTGGGCCCATGACGGACATAAGCCTTTCCAGACCGGCTGTCGCCGACAACAGCGCCCCGCCTGCTGCGGCGCGCGGCGCGAGACTGCCGACGCAGTGGCTCGGCGTAGCGCCGTTCTTCCTCTTCGCCATCCTCTTCCTGATCCTGCCGACGGCCTATCTGATGGTCGGCGCATTCCAGAACGCGGAGGGCGCCTTCACACTCGACAACATCGCTGCGCTTGCGCAGCCGTCGATCGTCGCCGCCTACTGGATATCGATCAAGGTCAGCTTCGCCTCCTCGATCCTTGGCGCTCTGATCGGCGTTGCGATCGCAATCGCCATCGTGCGGGGCGGCCTGCCTTCGTGGATACGCTCGGCAACGCTCACCTTTTCCGGCGTCGCCTCCAACTTCGCCGGCGTGCCGCTGGCTTTCGCCTTCCTGGCGACGCTCGGCCGACTCGGCCTCGTGACGGTGCTCCTCAATGTCCTGTTCGGCTTCAACATCTATTCGACAGGGTTCAACATACTGTCGTTCTGGGGCCTCACGCTGACCTACCTCTATTTCCAAATCCCGCTGATGGTGGTGATCATCGTGCCGGCGATCGACGGCATTAAGAAGGAGTGGGGCGAAGCCGCCGCCACGCTGGGCGCGACGGGCGCTCAATACTGGCGCATGGTCGTCATCCCGGTTCTGTGGCCGAGCTTCCTAGGCACGGTCATCCTGCTGTTCGCCAACGCCTTCGGCGCGATCGCCACCGCCTACGCGCTGACCGGCTCATCGCTCAACATTGTGCCGATCCTGCTTTACGCGCAGATCCGCGGCGACGTGCTGCACAATGCGAATCTCGGCTATGCGATCGCCTTCGGCATGATCGTCATCACGGGGTTGGCCAACGTCTTCTACATCTGGTTCCGCACCCGCTCGGAGAGGTGGCTTAAATGAAGTCGGGACGCTTCTGGGCCTGGCTCACCTTCGGCATCGGTGCGGCCTATTTCTTCATTCCGCTGATCGCGACGCTCGAGTTCTCGCTGCGCATGCGGCGCGGCGTCTATTCGCTCGATGCCTATCAGGTCGTCCTCGGCGACGTTCGCTTCCAGGAGAGTTTCGGCTATTCGGTGCTCGCCGCGATCTTCACGATCATCCTCGGCATCCTGCTGGTCGTGCCCGCCGCATACTGGATCAGGCTGCGCCTGCCGCATCTCAGGCCAATCGTCGAGTTCATCACGCTGCTGCCGCTGGTCATCCCGGCGATCGTCATCGTATTCGGCTATATCCGCATGTACGGTTCGAACTCGCCGCTGCCGTTCCTCGCCACCGCCGGCGGCACCAACGTCCTTCTGGTGATCGGCTACGCGACGCTGGCGCTGCCCTACATGTACCGCGCCGTCGATACGGGTCTCAGCACCATCAACGTGCGCACGCTCACCGAGGCCGCGCAGATTCTCGGCGCCGGCTGGACGACCATCATCACCCGCGTCATTCTGCCCAACGTGCTGATTGCGGTGCTCTCCGGCGCTTTCCTGACCTTTGCGATTGTGATCGGCGAGTTCACCATGGCAAGCCTGCTCAACCGGCCTGCCTTCGGTCCCTATCTGCAGCTCATGGGCGCCAACCGCGCCTACGAGCCGGCCGCGCTCGCCATCATCGCCTTCGCCATCACCTGGGGCTGCATGTCGCTCATCCAGCTCCTGTCGCGCTACGCACCCAAACCGGCATCCTATTCCCGCTGATCCGAAAGACGAGACCATGGCCGACCCCTTTCTCTCGATCCAGCATGTGCGCAAATCCTACGGCCAGAACACGGTCGTGCAGGATTTCAGCCTTGACGCGGCGCCCGGCGAGTTCGTTTCCTTCCTTGGCCCCTCGGGTTGCGGCAAGACGACGGTGCTCAGGATGGTCGCCGGCTTCGAGGAGCCGACCGCCGGCGCCATTCATGTCGGCGGCAAGGACGTGACGCGGTTGAAACCCAACCAGCGCAACGTCGGCATGGTATTCCAGGCTTATGCGCTGTTCCCGAACCTCACTGTCGCGCAGAACGTCGCTTTCGGCCTGAAGGTTGCCGGCATGGCGAAGGCCGACGCCGACAAGCGTGTCGCCGAAATGCTCGGCATCATTCACCTGCCCATCGACCAGTTCGGCAGCCGCTATCCCTATCAGCTCTCCGGCGGTCAGCAGCAGCGCGTGGCGCTGGCCCGCGCGCTGGCGCCGAGCCCGAAGCTGCTTCTGCTCGACGAGCCGCTGTCGGCGCTCGACGCCAAGGTGCGTGTGTCGCTGCGTGAGGAAATCCGCTCGATCCAGCAGAAGCTCGGCATCACCACCATCTTCGTGACGCACGATCAGGAAGAGGCGCTGTCGATCTCCGATCGCATCGCCGTGATGTATGGCGGCCGGGCCGAGCAGGTCGGCACGCCCTTCGAGATCTACAACCGCCCGGCGACCAAGTTCGTCGCCAATTTCGTCGGCACGCTCAACGTGCTGCGGGGCACGGTTTCCGACGCGTCTTCAGGCAAGGTCCGCGTCGGCGAGGGCGAGGTGATGCTCAAGAACAAGCTCAACGGCTCCAAGTCCGGCGACAGTCTGACCCTGGCGCTGCGCCCGGAAGCGATCTCGCTCGGCCGCCAGCCTGGCCGCGATGCGAATCTCGGCGGGCAGATATCGGAAGTCAGCTTCCTCGGCTCGATCATCCGCGTGAAGGTCGGCCTCGGCACGGACGCTGTGTCGCTCGATACCTTCAACAGCCCAGCCTCGCCGCCGCCGGCCGTCGGCGAGAAGGCCGAGATCAGCTTCTCGCCCGACGACGTGCTGGTGCTGCACGATTAACAGCGAGCCTGCAGGCTCTCGGCGGTGAATCTCCTGGGCGCGGGTGGGGGCGATTCTGCGGCCGCGCAGGCATGACCTTGTAACGCGCCAGTTTCTTTCGGACTCTCAGGCGACACGACGCCGAAACCCGCCGGGTCCTAGTCTTTGCCGCTGTTGAGCCATCGACCGGCTTCCGCCGTGCGTGGCTGCCTGTGCCGACTCGAGGTCGGCCACGGAGGCGATCATGACGCGTGCCATCATCAGCGAGCCGAATTTCACCTCCAGGCTGACGCCGGCGCATCCCGGGCAGTCGGCCACTCTCGAGATCGCGCTCGCGGTGCACCTGGCGCCGATGGATCCGAGCAAGCCTTACAGTCCCGGCACTTCAGACGCGCCCTGGCCGTTCTCGGAGTTCCTGTCGCCTGATGCCCGCCAGAAGATATGGCCCAACAAGGCCAACCTGAATTTTCAGACTTATCTGGCCAACACGCCTCAGGAGATGAAGAAGGGGTTCGTGTTTGACGGGGACAATCCGCCGACCAGATTTGCCGCAAGGAGATGGATGCGGGGCGAGTTCGAGGATTTCAAAGCCACGTTCAAGCGCGTGGTCGAACTGAGCTGGAACAATCAGATCGTCATGCTGCCGCCGGACGACCCGGCCGACGGGCTCGACGATGCGCAGTATCTGGAGTTCGTCAGCAACCCGAACATTGCAGCCCATGCCGTCGGCTCGCTGAAGATAATCCTGGTGGAGGATTTGGCTCACGCCAACGTCGCCATGCAGGTCGTTCGCCTCGACCGCGACGAAAATGTCTATGCCGGCAAACGGTTTGTAATGGCGTTACCCGGAGAGGGCGAGTTCCGTTCCTGGGCCTGGACAATCACCAACGAGGATGTGTTCCGCAAGACGACGACGAGCTATCGATGGCCGAACGTCACGATGTCGCAGATCGCAGCCGCGCATGAGATCGGGCATTGGCTCGGCAGACCCGTGGCGCTCGGCGACATGGACCGGTATGTCGAACACATCGACGCCAAGAAATATCCCAAGACCCACCCGGACTATGACGAGCTCCAGTATGGCGGCACTGCAAGCCGCCGCCTGTCATTGTCGGGTGTTGGATCGCTCGTGACCGAATACGACGCCCGGCCGTGGCTCAACAGGATTCGCCGCCACGCGAATGCGCTGTTCGGCTGGCAATTGGTCCACCGCGTCAACTTCGTCGGCATTGTCCCGGTGTCAGCCCGTCAGAAAAGGCTTACTGGTAGACCCTGAGCGGAAGAGCTGCTGGCCCGCATCGGCGGGCTCATTGCGGCCGCAAAATCTCGGGCCCAACCTCGGTCAGCACCCGCTTGCCGCACAGCGCCATGGTGATGTCGAGCTCCTTGCGGATAATTTCCAGCGCCATGGTGACACCCTTCTTGCCGAACGCGCCCAGCCCATAGAGAAACGGCCGGCCGATATAGGTGCCCTTGGCGCCGAGCGCGATCGCCTTCAGCACGTCCTGGCCCGAGCGTATGCCGCCGTCGAAGTGGACCTCGATGCGGTCGCCGACCGCCTCTACGATCTCGGGCAGCACCGAGATCGAGGAGGGTGCGCCGTCGAGCTGCCGGCCGCCATGATTGGAGACGATCAGGGCGTCCGCGCCAGTGTCGGCCGCCATGCGCGCGTCCTCGGCGTCGAGTATGCCTTTCAGGATCAGCTTGCCGCCCCAGCGCTCCTTGATCCACGCGACATCCTTCCAGGACAGCCGCGGATCGAATTGCTCGTTGGTCCAGGACGACAGCGAAGCGAGATCGCCGACGCTTTTGGCGTGACCGACGATGTTGCGGAATGTCCGGCGCTCGGTCTTCAGCATGCGCATGCACCAGGGCAGCTTGGTGGCCATGTCGACGAGGTTCCTCGCGGTCAGCTTCGGCGGCGCGGAGAGGCCGTTGCGGACGTCCTTGTGGCGCTGACCGAGAATCTGCAGGTCAAGCGTCAGCACCAGCGCCGAGCAATTGGCGGCCTTGGCGCGGTCGATCAGGTTCAGCACGAAGTCGCGATCCTGCATCACATAGAGCTGGAACCAGAACGGCTTCCTGGTCACCGACGCCACGTCCTCGATCGAGCAGATGCTCATGGTGGACAGAGTGAAGGGCACGCCGAATTCTTCCGCGGCCTGCGCGGCCAGCATCTCGCCGTCGGCGTGCTGCATGCCGGTGAGCCCGGTAGGCGCGAGCGCCACGGGCATCGAGACCGTCTCGCCGATCATGGTGCTTTCCAGCGAGCGGTCGGACATGTCGACCAGCACGCGCTGGCGGAACTTGATCCTGGCGAAATCCGCCTCGTTGGCGCGGTAGGTGCTCTCCGTCCATGCGCCGGAATCGGCATAGTCGAAGAACATCTTCGGCACGCGGCGCCGCGCCAGTTCCTTCAGATCGGCAATGTCGAGCGTCGCCCGCATGGGAGCTCCTCTTGAAGGTTGGCAAGGATAATCGCGCGATTTCAATCGCTTGTTTTTGGCAGGTCGCACCAGCTTGTCTGGATTGACGGGCTCTTGCATTCACCAAAACGCGGGCGGCATCAAGAGCGAGTTTCGAGCCTTTGCCGTCAACTCGAAGACCTCGATCCGCTCTGCACGTCCCTTGGCCTGCGCGAAGCCAAGCGGGCTGAAGGCGAAGGACGCGTCGGCCCGGTCACCAACTGCGCGGCTGACGAGGATCGTCGTCCCGAACTCCTTGTTGATACACTCCAGTCGCGACGCCACGTTTATGGTGTCGCCCATCGCCGTGTATTGACGGGGCGACGATGCGCCGACGCTGCCGATGACCGCAACCCCTCTTTGAGCCCTACGACGCAAGGAACAGCTGCCGGGCGGCTTTCCCTTACCACTGGGTCGCATAAAAGATCGAAAGGTTATATTAGCACTTTCTTTTGATCTTCCGTGCAAATTTGGCGTATGAGAATCGACCTATCACCCACCGGTTGGGGCCGAGTGATTCTCGGCACCGTGGCAGGTACCGCGATCTGCATAGCGGTCGCGCTCTACGTCGATTCGTTCAACTTTCCATATTTGTCCGCGGAAGCGCAGAAGAGGGCTGTCTACACCGACATATTTTTGCCAGGTGGACTGGCGACCACGTTCTTCCTGTTTCTGCTCTGGAAGATCAGGCAACTGGCGATCACGCAGCGCGAACTGACCAAGGTTGCGGCCACGGACAGCCTGACGGCAGTCCTCAACCGCGGCGCATTCACCATGCTGGTGGAATCTTACCTGGAAGAGGCCCGCAAGGACGCCACGTTCAAAGCGGGCGCCCTGCTGATCGTCGACGCCGACCACTTCAAGTCGATCAACGATCGACTGGGCCACGACCAGGGTGATGCAGCACTCAGGCTGATCGCGCAGACCATAAAAAGTCAGCTCCGGGGCGCCGACATAGTCGGCCGGATCGGAGGCGAAGAGTTCGGAGTGTTTCTGCCTGGCGCCAGCACTCAGCAGTCCCTGAGCGTCGCCGAGCGCATCAGAGCCCAGGTGCGGGCGGTGGAATTCTCCGCGGAAGGCAGTTCCTGGCCTTTGTCGGTCAGCATAGGGGGAGTAGCTTTCAGCGGCGTGACGACGTTCGACAAAATCTACGTCGAAGCCGATCGACATCTGTACCAGGCAAAGTCAAAGGGCCGAAACCAGGTCAGCTTTGCGGCTGCGTCTCCAGTGTAGCAGCCCTTGCGCTCCGCCGGGCGACCCGCCGCCTTCACCGCGCGAACTTTTGTGCGCCGGCCACGCACGGGATGACCGCAACGCTCATGGCAAGCATCGTTGACGTCACTGCTCGTGGAACAGCGCAGCGGCGAGCGGCACCGGTCCCTCGAGCCAGCCCGCAATGCGGACCGATGAGAGAATTGCAGCGAGCCAAGCGAGGTCGCATGGGCCTTGGCGCCCTCAGTCCAACGCGCGATTGCCCTCCTGGTCGAACAGGTGCAGGTGCTGCGGCGGAAAGGCGACGGCCGGACCGGCCGTCAATGCGTCGCGGTCGAGCGTGAAGACGTTGAACCGCAGGCCGTGCAGGGAGCTCAAGCGGGCACATTCTTGAGGTGGGGCACGCTGGACACACTTCGGTTCCGGACGGCTGACCGATCAGCCCTGTCCGCGCTGATCCGCGGTGCGCTGCCTTTCGATCTCCTCGGGCTCGCGTTCGTCGATATGGGTGAGGTCGGTCCGCGCCTGATCGTGGGCCCGCAGCAGTTCGTCGAGCTTTGCCTGCAGCGCCTGTGTATCGCGGTGCTCGGCGCGTTGGATGAGCAGTGTCATGGCCCAGGTCGCCAGTGTCGCGACGGCGTGCCAGTCGAGTGTCTCCGGCTCGAAGACGTACCAGAGCGCGCCATAGGCGATCAGGATTAGGAAGGCTGACGGTCGCGAGGTTGCCGTGCCGATTGCGGTGAGACTTCGCCTGACGTCGAGGAACATGCAGCTAAACAGGCGCGCCGGGCTCGGGTTCCCGGGATGCCCTCGTTCCCGTGGCGGTCCGCCGTTTCACGACCGCGATGGGCAGACGGAAGAAGCGGACGCCGCGTCGGGTGCAAGTTTGGCAAGGGCTGATGTTCACTGTTGGACAGCTGAAGGTCCCGGTCGGGCTCCTCAACAACCGACCGTCATAAACTTCGGATCGACAAAACCTGACAACCGTTGATGATCAATACCCGTATAGTTCCGCCCAGAGGGATACTAAAAAGCGCTGGTCATAAGGAGCGGTCCATGACTGATGCTTGGAGCTGGGCATGTTTTTGGGAATATCTCCACACTGATCGAGCTTCTTATCTCGCCACCACTTTGGGAGTGCCTCTCGCCCTACTTGGTGGTTGGCTAGCATTGCTGTCCTATCGAGCCGACAAGCAGAGCGCCGCAAACGCTCACATGCATGGGCTTTTCAAGGACTATCTGCAGACCGAGCTCGAGAGCCATACAAACCCGCAATTCAAAACAAACGACGTGGCGGAGGATGTCGCTGGCCTTAAGCTGTACACGCTTGAAGAGATGTATGTTTGGATTCGCGATCAGGAGCAGCAGGTCATTTCGCTGCACCCGTGGGAAGGGGCAAAGAAGCGCCAGTGCAGAAAGGATGCACTCAATGGATGGCGCGCAACCATACATATGCATGCAAAGAAAAATCGCGACGCGGCAAAGGCAAGCATCTTGGATTACACCACCTGTTACAGCGTGGAGTTTCTGGAATTTGTCAATTCCAGGCTCGGCGACAGTGATCTAGCCGCGCGGATTGCTGTTCATCGGAAAGCGCTGGATCAAGGCAAGCCTAGACCGCCGGGAAACAAGGAGTAGATTGGCCGCCGCCTATGAAGCGTTCCATCTGGATTACCTCACAGCCTGAATGCATGCGGCCGGATCGATGATCCGGCAGATCTAGGAACACCTGAAGCGCCCCCGGTCTGCCCGCAACTTGCCCGAAAGGCGATGGCCGTGCGGCGTCAGGGCCGCAGGCGCGCCGGCGGAGAGCCCTTTGAATTGCAAGGGGATCGAATGGTGGGCGTACCAAGGATCGAACTTGGGACCCCTACGATGTCAAGGAAATCCCGAACGCAACAAAGCGCGCAAATCCGAGGGTTTCCGCCGATGAGGTAGCTGGAACCTCTCCCGAACCCACCGCGAACGAAACGGGCTCAGCGCGCAAGTTGCGCGCAAGCAAAGGTGAGGGGCCGGAGTCATGACCGGAACCCCCAACCTTAGAACCGGTGGCCTTGCCGTCGGCGGTTCGACGGGCCTTTGCCATCAATCGACCGTCGCGATCGAACAAGCGGCGGCCTGGTACCGCGAGAACCGTGCCACCGCCGAGCGTCCGTTGATCCCTGCTTTGCGCCGCAGGTTCGGGCTCACGGCGCATGAAGCCATCATGGCTCTGCGCGAGGCCAACGAGGCCGCGATCTGATGGGCCTGCAGAAGAACGACATCCTGTTCGCGCATATCGCGCTGAACATCATGCCGGGGCTTAGCGGCCGGGCGCGCGCAGTGGGCGGAGCGCTAATTGAGCACTTCAACAAAAGAACCGGCCAATGTGACCCCAGCATTGAAAGGCTGGCGCGGATGCTCGGAATGGGCCGCTCGGCCGTCGTAGAAGCAACGGCTGAGCTTTGTGAGATGGACAAGACTACCGGCCAGTCGCTCGGGCTCTTCGTCCGTGTCACCCATGGCGGCCGTTCACATCGCACTGCGTACGTGCCGTTGTGGGAGCGCTTCAGCGCGATAGTCGACGATTGGGATATGCGCATGAAGGATGGATCGGCTCCCGGCAACGGCCGGAAAGGCGGCCGTTCATGTGCCGGAAATCCGGCCGTTGATAGGCCGGAAAACCGGCAACAAACCGACAGAATAAACCGACAGAATAAACCGACGGTGCAGGTTGAGGGGGCGGAACAAGGCACCAAGATCAACCCTGCCGATGCCCGTCAGGACCGTCGCAAAGGGGCAGGGAAAAGAGAGCCAGAGCCGCACCGACAGCGCTTCCTTGTCCACCCCATCGCAGGGGGCAAGGCTGCATCGCATCAAGACGCTGCCGAGAGCGCGGAGGCACGACGTGAGACCGCCCAGATCAACGCGCTTAGCACTCCCGCGGAGCGGGAGGCGGCGTGGCTGAAGAGAATGAACAGGGCTGTCGGATGAAAGCGACCATGCCAATGCCCTCGAAACTATTCCCGCGTGGGTCCTTCCGGGCGACCTGCCATGCGGGTCGGGGCGACCCCGGAATTTCGCTAGCTGAAGGCTTTTTGAATGCTCAAATGAAATGCCGGAAAGGGCAGAGATATGCATGATTTGCATGCCTCTGGCGCTGTTTCCGGCCATGGCGAGCAGGGCACGCGGCCGAGCGCCGACGGGCCGATCCGCTCGGTCTCGAAGTCGGGGTTCGCGAAGTTGATCGGCGTGTCGCCGTCGCGGATCAGCCAGATGATCCGGCAGGGCCTTCCGATCGAGGCGAACGGCAAGATCGACGTGTCGAGCGGGCGTTGCTGGGTTGCCGACAATATCGACAAGGGCCGCAGCGAAGCCCAGCGTCCTTCGGCATTCGGACAGACCAGCATATTCGACCGCCCCGACGACAAGCGTTCGATGGAAGCGGAACTGCTTCGCATCGAACTGGAAAAGGCCAAGGGGCAACTCGTCGATCGGGTGATGGTCGATCGGGCGATATTCTCGGCCGCGCGCGCCGCGCGCGACGCATGGGCGACCTGGCCCCTTCGCATCGGCTCCGAACTGGCCGCTACCCTCGGCGTCGACGAGGCGGTGCTGGTGCCGGCGCTGAAGCGCGCCGTGCGCCAGCACCTCGAAGAGCTGTCGGAGGAGGTCGAGCTTGCGATTCGCTGACGAAGTGTGGGCAGAAGGCGTCTGGCGCCGCGGGCTGCGGCCCTCGCCGGCCATGACGGTATCGCAGTGGGCCGACCGCTATCGCGTGCTGCCGAACACCAGCGCCGAGCCCGGCCCCTGGCGCACGGCGCGCACGCCGTACCTGCGCGAAATCATGGACGCGCTGAGCGAGGATTCGCCCTATGAGCGGGTCGTCGTCATGGCTGGCAGCCAGGTCGGCAAGACCGAGGTCGGGCTCAACTGGATCGGCTACACGGTCCACCACGCGCCCGGCCTGGCGCTGATGGTCATGCCGTCGCTCGACATGGTCAAGCGCAACGTGCGCACCCGCATCGATCCGATGATCGAAGCCACGCCGCCGCTGCGCGCCCTTGTCGGTCCGGCCAAGTCTAAGGACCGCGGCAACTCCCTTTTCCTGAAGGAATTCCTTGGCGGCCAGCTCGTCATGACCGGCGCGAACTCGGGCGCTTCGCTACGCTCCACGCCGGCACGCTACCTGTTCCTCGATGAGGTCGACGCCTATCCCGGCGATGTCGACGGCGAAGGCGATCCCGTCGACCTTGCTGTTCGGCGAACGGCCACGTTCCGTAGCCAGCGCAAGATACTCATTGTGTCGACGCCGACGATCGCCGGCCTGTCGCGCATCGAGACCGCCTATGCCGAGTCGGATCGGCGTCGGCTGCACGTGCCGTGTCTCGCCTGCGGCGACATGGCGCCCATCACCTGGTCGCGCATCCGTTGGCAGGACGATCGACGCGACCGGGCGCACCTGTTCTGCGAACTCTGTGGCGGAATTGCCGAGGAGCGCGACAAGCCGAAGCTGCTGGCCTCGGCCGAGTGGCGCAGTGAGGGCGTGGGCGACGGTAAGACGGCCGGCTTTCATCTGCCCTCACTGGTCTCGCCCTTCGAAACATGGGGAACGATCGCGGTCGAACATGGCAAGGCCAAGGCCGATCCCGCTCGCCTCCAGGTGTGGACCAATACAGCGCTTGCCGAACCTTGGCTCGACCGGCAGGGCGAGGAGATCGACGACAATGCGCTGTTCGCCCGCCGCGAACCGTGGAGCGGACGCATCCCTGCGCGCGCCTTCCTGCTTACAGCCGGCATCGACAGCCAGGACGATGGAATCGAATGTCAGGTCATCGCCTGGGGCGCTGGAGAGGAGTGCTGGGTTGTCGCCTACCAGGTTTTCCAAGGCGACCCGTCCGGCGCCAAGGTGTGGCAGGACCTGGACGATTACCTGCTTTCGGCCTTCTCGCACGAGCTCGATATCGCGCCGCTGACGATCCAGGCGGCATGCCTC
>Ga0081539_10001520_pt1 | contig 38898 bp, 11 predicted proteins | sample TabmetS4T2R2_FD_71023 | JGI IMG/M metagenome (GOLD analysis project Ga0081539, IMG submission 71023) | Tabebuia heterophylla rhizosphere microbial communities from the University of Puerto Rico - S4T2R2 | ecosystem: Host-associated > Plants > Roots > Rhizosphere ... | reverse complement strand
CTGCGCTTGAAGTTGCTCAAGTTCGCTGAGGAAGATCACGTCGTGCTCTTCACGATGCATCACATCATCGCCGATGGCTGGTCGATGGATGTGCTTGTCAGAGAAGTCGGAGCCCTTTATCAAGCCTACCTGCGCGGCGAGAGCTCACCATTGCCTGAGTTGGAGATCCAGTATGCGGACTACGCTGTCTGGCAACGCGACTGGCTTACCGGAGACGTGCTGGATCAGCAACTTGCTTACTGGCAGGAACAGTTGGCGGGGGCGCCGACAGTGCTCGAGTTACCAACGGACAAGCCGCGACCACCGGTGCAGAGTTATCGCGGAGCGACGCTAGTGTTCAGTTTCAGTCGCGAGCTGACGGCGAAGTTGCATGCGCTGAGCCGGCGCGAAGTGGCGACTCTGTACATGATGATACTCAGCGCGGTTGAAGTGCTCTTGTATCGCTACAGTGGTCAGCAACAGATGCTGATCGGCATGCCGATCGCGAACCGGACGCGGCTTCAGGTCGAGAAGCTGATTGGCTTCTTTGTTAACCAGTTAGTCGTGAAAGGCGAAGTCAGGGGAGATCAGAAGTTTATCGATCTGCTGCGACACGTTCGTGAAGTTGTCCTGGGAGCTTACACGAATCAGGACGTGCCGTTTGAACGAGTGGTCGAGACACTGAATCCGGAACGCGACATGAGCCGCTCGCCACTCTTTCAGGTCGTATTCTCATGGCAGAACGCGCCGAGCAGTCGCTTGAAACTCGAAAACATTGAGCTCAGTCCGGTCGAGATCGAACACAAGGCGGTCCGTTACGATATCGAGCTGGTGCTGTGGGAGGACGAGGGCCGGATTTTTGGCCACATCGACTACGACACTGATTTGTATGAAGAGGCGACGATCCGGCGCATGAGCCGGCACTTGACCCAACTACTCGAGAGCATCACGAACGATCCCAATCAGTATATTTCAAACCTTGATCTGCTGGAGGACAGTGAAAAGCGACAACTCGCTCAGTGGAACCAAACGCTGGTCGATTATCCACAGGATGTTTGCATTCACGAGCTTTTGGAGACGCAGGCTAAACAGACGCCGGACGCGACCGCGGTTGTCAGCGAAGGAGTGTCGCTCACGTATTCCGAATTGAACGGGCGTGCTAATCAGTTGGCCCACCATCTTCGATCTTTCGGTATCGGACCAGACTCGATCGTGGCGCTGCGGGTGGCGCCGTCGTTGGAAATGGTCATCGGTATGCTGGGAATACTGAAATCCGGCGCCGCCTATCTACCGATCGATCCGGGGCTGCCGCCGGAGCGCGTCAACTATTTACTTGACGACACCCGCGCGCAGGTCCTGTTGACTCAAAGCGGCTTAGCGCAGCTCGACTACGATGCCGCGCCACTCGTCATCTCTCTCGACGCTGATTGGGACACGATCGCCAGGCAGAGTACAGCGGAGCCGGCAGTCGCTTTAAGTCCAGACAACCTCGCCTATGTTATCTACACATCCGGTTCGACCGGAAAACCCAAAGGCGTTCTCCTGCCGCATCGCGGTCTGGTTAATCACAATCTCTATTGCGTTGAGCGCTATGGATTGAAATCCGGCGATCGCGTGCTGCAATTTGCCTCAATTGGTTTTGACGTTGCCGCGGAGGAGATCTTTCCGACGTTGTTGAGTGGTGCGACGCTCGTGCTCTGGCCCAAGCGCCGTTCGTCAGGCTTCGACGCACTGCTCGAGCTGATTGAAGACGAAAGTATCAGCGTGCTCAATCTTCCAGCCGCCTACTGGCATGAATGGGTTGCCGATCTGGATCGCACGCGCGAACAAGTGCCCGACAATCTGCGGCTGTTGATTGTTGGTAGCGACAAAGTTATCTCGGAACACTTGTCTCAGTGGCAAAAATTGCTATGGCACGACGTTCAGGTGCTCAACGCTTACGGTCTGACTGAAGCCACCATTACTTCTACGATCTACGAACCGTCTGCGAGCGTTCACTCGCATTTACTGCCGATTGGCCGGCCAATTGCCAACTCGCAGATCCATCTGTTGGATAAAACACTCAATCCGGTGCCGATCGGTTTTCCGGGCGAGCTCTATATCGGCGGCGACGGTCTCGCGCGTGGTTACCTTAATCAGACAGAGCGCACCGCGGAGCGATTCATTCCCGATCCATTTTCGACCATTGCCGGCGCGCGTCTCTATCGCACCGGCGATCTCGCGCGTTATCTGCCCGACGGCAACCTGGAGATCCTCGGACGTGCCGACGAGCAGGTGAAGATTCGTGGCTTCCGCATTGAGCCGGGTGAGATCGAGTCAGTGCTGCTCCAATATGAGGGCGTGATCGAAAGTGTGGTGGTGGTAAGGGAAGATGAGCCGGGCAACAAACATCTCGTTGCTTATCTCGTCGCTGACCCCGAGGCCACCCTCGAAATCAAGGAGCTGCGTGCTTACCTGCGCGAGCACTTGCCTGAATACATGATGCCGGCGCGCTTCCAGTTGCTCGAGCGACTTCCACTCACTACGAATGGAAAAGTCGATCGACAGGCACTGCCCGCTCCTGACACGAGTCATCACGAGCTTACTGGCCACGAACACATGAATTGGACCCCGACACAGGAAATGCTCGAGGGCATCTGGGGTGAAGTGCTGGGTCTGGACCAGGTTGGCCTGGACGACAACTTCTTCGAGCTGGGTGGTCACTCATTGCTGGCGACGCAATCAAGCTCGCGCGTGCAGGAGGCTTTTGGCGTCGAGTTTTCACTACACAACTTTTTCGAAACGCCGGTCTTCCGCGACATGGCTGAGCTGCTCGAAGAAACACATAGATCCGGTCACGGGGTTAAACCGGCTCCACTCGTCAGAATGAAGAAAGATCAGGCAGTGCCTTTGTCGTATGCGCAACAGCGACTCTGGTTCCTCGATCAGTTGGAACCGGGAAATCCGTTTTATAACTGTCCCGGCGCGGCGCGTCTCAAGGGCCAGCTTGATGTTGAGGTGCTCGAACGCAGTATCAACGAGGTCATTCGCAGACACGAGTCATTGCGCACTACCTTCCCGGCAATCGATGGTCAGCCGAGGCAGGTAATTGCCGACGAGATGTACGTTTACCTGACGGTAGAGGACTTGAGTTATCTCGCGCCGAATGAAGCTGAGGCTGAAGCCGAGCGTTACATAGCCGAAGAGGCGCAACAGCCGTTTGATCTGGTGCTGGGACCGCTGCTCAGCGTGCGCCTGCTCCGCCTGGGTGTGGACGATCATATCGTCACCTTCACCATGCATCACATCATTGCCGACGGTTGGTCCACCGGCGTGCTCGTACGCGAGATCGGAACGTTGTACGAGGCTTTCTCAACGGGCAAGTCTTCACCGCTGCCTGAGTTGCCGATTCAATACTCCGATTATGCGTTATGGCAGAGAGAATGGTTGAGCGGGGAAGTGCTCGAGCGCCAGTTAAATTACTGGAAAGATCATCTCGCCGGCGCGCCACCGCTGCTTGCCTTGCCAACGGATCAACCACGTCCCGAAGAACAAACATTTCGCGGGGCGCGACTGCCGGTCGTAGTGGACGACGAACTTTCTGAGTCGCTGCGCGGTCTGAGCCGTCGTAAAGGTGTGACGATGTTTATGACTCTGTTTGCCGCGTTCAATGTGGTCCTGAGTTACTACTCCGGGTCGGAGGACCTGGTGGTGAGTACAGATCTCGCCAATCGCGATCGAATTGAGACCGAGGGGCTGATCGGATTCTTCGTGAACCAATTGCCGCTACGCACCAACCTTGGCGGCGATCCAACTTTCAGCGAGCTGCTGGAACGGGTACGGAAGGTCGCGTTGGGGAGTTACGCTCACGAACACATCTCACTGGATCGGCTGGTGGAAGCACTGAATCCTGAACGCAGCTTGCAATACACGCCTTTGTTTCAGGTGAACCTCACGTTCCAGAATACGCCGGAGGCTTCAGTGGCGTTGCCGGGCCTGACGATTAGCCCGGTGGAGATGAAAGTCATTACGGCTCAACTCGATTTGAGCATCAATTTTGCCGAAGTGGATCGAGCTCTGGTGGGAGCGCTCGAATACAAGACGGATCTATTTAATGCTTCGACGATGCAACAACTGATCGACGACTTGCTCACGATTCTCAAGCTGGTTGCGGAAGATGCAGAGCTCCGGGTGAGCGAAGTGAAGCACGTAGTGGCGGAGCAGAGTCGCGAGCGACAACTGATCCGCGCCACCGGAATCAAGGAAGCAACGCGACGAAAACTCACCGAACGCCGTCGTTCCACTCCGATCACGGAGATCATTCCCGACACGACATCCGAAGACATTCCGCTCGTGGTTGCTTAGGTTTTTCCGCGCCAACGGCGCGAAATATGAAAGCCAGGGGCAAGTGCGAAGCGCGTCGCCCCTGGTAACGGATAACTAAACCAGTTTCAGCCCTGAAAGGGCGCAATACGGCGGCGTTATTTCGGCCCTTCAGGCCTTGATCTCGTGTGCTTCTGGTAACCAGGGGCGACGTGCTCCGCTTCGCTTCGCACTTGCCCCCTGGCTTTTATATTTCGCGCCGTTGGCGCTCAGCACGGAACAAAAATCATGTCTAAGAAGGTAATTCAGGGGTTTCAGCTTTCACCACAGCAAGCCCATCTGTGGTCGTTGCAACAGCACGATTACCGGGCACAGGCTGCGATCGCGATCGAGGGGTCATTAGATGCGGGAGCGCTGGAGGCTGCACTGAACCAGACCATCAGTCGCCATGAAATCCTGCGCACCGCTTTCCGTAGTCTGCCGGGGATGTCGCTGCCACTCCAGGTGATCGGCAACCACACTTTGCCGCTGTTGCCGCTATACGATCTGAGCCATGAACCGCTACCACGACAGCGCGAGCGTCTCGAGTTACTGCTTCAGGAAATGAGTAGTCTGCCAATCGATCTCGCTAACGGCCTGCCGCTGCATGTTTGGCTGGTCAAGACCGCGAGCGACAAGCACACGCTTCTGATGAGCATATCGGCGCTCTGCATGGATACCACCGGACTGAAGAATTTGTTTTACGAGCTCGCGTCTCTATATGCGAATCGATCCGAAGGACTGGTTCGCGAGCCAATGCAGTACGCGGATTTTTCAGACTGGCAGAACGAAATACTCACTTCCGAAGACTCCTCTGCCGGGCAAGCTTACTGGCAACAGCACGATTTCTCTGACCGCGGCGCCCTCAGTCTGCCGCTGCAGAAAACCGTCACTCCAAAACGCAATACCAAACTGCAGACACTGCATAAAAACATCGACGCGGAGACGCTTGAAACCATCGCCACGCTTGCCTCACGTTACGACGTTTCAATTTCAACCGTTCTGCTCGCATCGTTTCACCTTCTGTTATGGCGACTGACGCAACAATCTGAAGTTGTCACAGGAGTCGCGTCCAGTTGTCGCAACTACGATGAGCTGAAGACAGCGCTGGGTCTGTTTACCAAATACCTGCCGCTACGCTCGATCTTTAGTAAGCAACTTACCTTTGCCGGCTTGCTGCATGAAGTTGAGCAACAACAACAAGACGCAGAACTGTGGCAGGAGTTTTTCAACTTCAGTGCTGATGGACCGCATACCTCTTTCAACTATGAGTTTGTCGACGAGGACGTCGAGGCGGTCCATTCAGGCAAAGTGCAGTTCAAGCTTGTCAGAGCCTGGGGACAAACAGACCGCAGCGATGTATTGTTGCGCTGCCTGCGCCAGTTAGATGGCAGTTTGATCGCTGAATGGCACTATGACACCCGGCTTTATGAAACGGGCGATATCGAGCGACTGGCCGCTGAGTGGCAAACAATTTTGCACAGCATTAGCGCACAGCCGGGCGCGAGAGTAAATGCGGTCAACATACTTGGCGCCGCCGAACGCGCACAGCTGCTCGTTGACTTCAACCAAAGTTCAGAACCCATAATAAATACACTCTGCGTGCACGAGCTGGTGGAGGCGCAAGTCAAACGCACACCTGATGCGATTGCTGTCGAGCTCGAGGATCAACAATTAACGTATCGCGAGTTGGATGAGCGAGCTAATCGTCTGGCGCGGTTTCTACAGCGCCGGGGTGTTACGGCAGATACACGTGTCGCGATTCTCATTGAACGCTCGCTCGAAATGGTCGTCGGCCTGCTCGGTATTCTTAAAGCCGGCGGCGCGTACGTTCCACTCGACCCCGAATATCCGGTCGAGCGGTTAGCTTTCATGTTGCAGGACAGTGGCGCGCGTGTCGTTATTACGCAAGAGCATTTAAGAAGTGTCTTGCACACGATCGCGCCCGACCAACTTGAGCCTGTTTATCTTGCTACACAGTGGCAGGAGATTGAATCGGAAAGCTACGAACCGCTGCAGCATAATCTCACTCTCAGCAACCTCGCCTATGTTATTTACACTTCAGGTTCTACCGGACGGCCGAAAGGCGTATTGATTACCCACGAAGGGATCTGCAACCGTCTGCTCTGGATCCAGCGAGACTTTCCACTAACAGAGGCCGACAGTCTGCTGCAAAAGACACCGATCAGTTTCGACGCATCAGTCTGGGAGATCTTCGTGCCGCTGTTAAGCGGAGCGCGTCTGGTGCTCGCCGAACCTGGCGGGCAGCGAGACAGTGCCTACCTCGTCGAGACGATCTCTAAACACGGGATCACCACCCTGCAACTAGTGCCTTCGATGCTTCGAGTGTTTCTCGATGAGCCGAACCTGAAAAAGTGCGACCAGCTACGCCGCGTCTTCTGTGGCGGTGAATCATTGCCGATCGATTTACAACAGAAGTTCTTCGAGCGTATGAGCGCCGGGTTGTGCAATCTGTATGGACCAACCGAAACTTCGATTGATGCAACGTTTCGTCCTTGCAAAATCAACGACAACCAGCACGGCGTGTTGATCGGACGACCAATCTCGAACATCCAGGTTTACCTGCTTGACTCACGTCTCGAGCCCGTGCCGATTGGTTGCAGTGGTGAGTTGCACGTCGGCGGCATCGGCCTGGCGCGCGGCTATCTCAATCGTCCGGATTTGACTGCCGAGCGTTTTATACCCAACGCTTTCGCCCTCGAACCGGGACAGCGTCTCTATTGCACCGGAGATCTCGCGCGATATCTGCCCGACGGCACTATCGAATATCTCGGACGCATCGATCATCAGGTGAAGCTGCGCGGGTTCCGGGTTGAGCTCGGCGAGATCGAGGCGGCACTGTGCGAACAGCCGGCAGTGAAAGCGGCTGTTGTCGTGGCGCGTGAAGACGGCGCCAGTCAACAACGCCTGGTGGCCTATGTTGTTCCCGCAAATGGTTTGCCGCCCGTGGCCGACGAGCTGCGCAGCACGTTGGAGCAGAGGCTTCCTGAATACATGGTGCCGTCAGCATTTGTCATGTTGGCAGAACTGCCGCGACTGCCAAACGGCAAGATTGATCGTGCCTCGTTGCCCACTCCCGAACGCGCGCACAGGCAATCGCATAAAGATTTCGTTGCACCTCACGATCGGGTCGAGGAAACTTTGCAGCAAATATGGCAGCAGGTGCTCGGCATTCCGCAGATTGGAGTCAACGACAACTTCTTTGAGCTCGGCGGTGATTCGATCCTCTCAATCCAAATCGTCGCACGAGCGAATCAGGCTGGTCTCAAACTCTCCCCCAAACTTCTCTTTCGTCATCAAACAATCGCTGAGTTATCTCAGGTTGCGACCTTGTCTGTGGTGCCCACACTGGCCCAGCAGGGGGTAGTGACAGGCAAAGTCGCTCTGACTCCGATTCAATGTTATTTCTTCGAGCAGGGCCTGGCGGAACAGCACCACTTCAACCAATCGCTGCTGCTCGAAGTCAGGCGCCGGCTCACCGCACCGCAACTGCAACGCGTGATTGAGCAGCTCGTTTTGCATCATGATGCTCTGCGTCTGAGGTTTAAACGAGATGAGATCAGTGGTTCATGGCGGCAGTTCTATGCCGGTGAGCAAGCCGCACAACAAGTGCGTGTCGAAGAGATCAAGCTCAGTAACATCTCTGCGCTGGAAGCCTGGGCGACTGAGTTTCAGCGTGGTTTGAATCTCGAACACGGACCGCTGATAAAAGTGGCCCTCATTGAACCTGGACCAGGCGAGAACCAGCGTTTGTTAATCGTAATCCATCATCTTCCCGTAGACGCAGTTTCATGGCGCATATTGCTCGACGATCTCGAGCGCGGGCTCAGTCAGGACAAACGCGGCCAGCCGATAAACTGGGGATTGAAAACAACTTCTTTCGGTCAATGGAGTGAACGACTAACGGAATATGCACAAAGTCCTGAGCTGCAGGCAGAGCTGGACTTCTGGTCAGAGATCGTCCACACGGCCTCTACGCTGCCATTGCGACTCGACCGCGAAGATCGTGAAAGAAAACTGGCTTCGAGCCGCACCCTGGGACAGCACCTCGACGTAGACGAAACCCGCGCGTTGCTGCAAGACGTGCCGGCCGCCTATCACACGCAAATCAACGACGTGCTGCTGACGGCACTGGTCGAAGCGATCGGCAGATGGACTGGAGAACGCCGCATTGTCGTGGACCTGGAAGGACACGGTCGCGAAGAGATCTCGGCGGATATAGATCTTTCGCGCACCGTCGGCTGGTTCACCAGTGTGTGCCCGGTGATTCTCGACGTCAGAAACACCGAGACTCCGGGCGCCGCCCTGAGAGAAGTGAAAGAACAACTGCGCAACATACCTAACGGCGGAATCGGATTTGGCGTCTTGCGATATCTGGGCAATGCAGCACAACTCAAGAGCGGCAATCCGGTAGAGCTGAGTTTCAATTACCTGGGCCAACTGGACCAGGTGCTCGATTCCGATTCGCTGTTCGCCGGCGCCGGTGAATCCATTGGACCGTCGCAAAGTCTGCAAGGACGGCAACGTTATGCACTCGATGTTGCGGCAGCAGTAGCCGGTGGCAAACTGAACGTACGCTTCACCTACAACGAGCAGTTGCACACGGCTGAAACGATCCGCGAGGTAATGAACAGCTACATGACGGCACTGCGAGAACTGATCGTATATTGCCAGGCAGACGAAGTAGCCGGTTTTACTCCTTCTGATTTCCCGTTAATCGAGTTGAATCAACAGGAACTCGATCTCGCCTTCAGTGAAGTCGACTTTGGTTGATCCGAACGAGTGGCTTTTGCCCTAAAAGTCAGGAGCGTGGTTGGGCGGGTCAGTACCACCCGCTACCGCAGGTGGTACTGACCCGGGTCCGACGAGTCAAAAAACCCGCAAATTTTTAGGAGCAGGTAATGAGTGTAAAGAACGTCGAAGACGCCTATCCGTTGTCGCCGATGCAGGAAGGTCTGCTGTTTCACAACCTCTACGCCCCGGAGGAAGGACTCTACGTCGCCCAATACGCGTGTGAAATGCGCAACCTCGATGTCGCGGCCATGCAGCAAGCCTGGCAAAAGATCGTCGATCGGCATTCAGCCTTTCGCACCGCTTTCGTTTGGAAGAACGTAGAAAAGCCGTTGCAGGTGGTGGGGCGCAGCGTCGACTTACCGTTTCAACTTGAAGATTGGCAGGACCTGTCTGCAAGCGGGCAGCAAGCGAGTCTCAATTCGTACCTGGAAGACGATCGACGGCGTGGATTCATGCTCAACAGAGCACCACTCCTGCGCCTCGCTTTGTTCCAGACCAGCGAAGACACGCACCAGCTGGTGTTGACTCATCACCACATCGTAATCGACGGCTGGTCCATGATGCTGGTCTTCAAAGAAGCCTTTGCGCTTTACGAAGCTCTTGCCGCCGGTCGGGACTTACAACTGCCGCCGAGTGCTCCTTATCGCAATTACATCGCGTGGCTGCGACAGCAGGACTTGAATCAAGCCGAAACATTCTGGCGCGAAAATCTTAAGGGATTTACGACTCCGACACCTTTGATTATCTCTCGCAACGGCAGCGCGTATGCCGATCGAGCGGAAAAGTATGCGGAACATCACCTCAAGCTTTCTACCGCTGCAACAGCCGCCCTGCAAACATTCACCCGGCAAAATCAGTTGACGATGAACACGCTCGTGCAAGGTATATGGGCGATGTTGCTGAGTCGATACAGCGGTGAACATGACGTGGTCTTCGGATCAGTGAGTGCGGGCCGTCCGCCCGCTCTGCCGGGTGTGGAAACGATGGTCGGCATTTTCATCAATAACCTGCCGGTGCGAGTACACGTTGCGCCTCAAATGCAACTCAATACCTGGTTGCAGGAATTGCAGACCCAGGAGAGCGAAGCACGACAATACGAGTACTGCCCGCTCGCTCAAATCCAGGCATGGAGCGATGTGCCGCGAGGTGTGTCACTGTTCGACAGCATTGTCGCGTTTCAAAACTTTCCCGCAGCGCGTGCGGGGGAGAATAGCGACCAAAAGATCGGCGCCCTGCGCACGTTTGAATCGCAAAACTATCCGCTTGCTCTAACTGCGTCCGTCGGTTCCGAGCTCTCGCTGGTTTTGGAATACAAGGTGAGCCTTTTTGAGTCCGCTGCAATTGTGCGACTCCTCGGCCATCTGCAAACGTTGCTCAACGCCATCGCTGAAAACGGGGGTCGTCAACGTCTCCATGAATTGCCTTTGCTGACTATTGACGAACGGCAGCAGATATTGTCGCAATGGAACAACACTGAGACCAGCTATCCGCGATCGCGGAGTATTCACGAGTTGTTTGCGGAACAGTCGGCCCGCACTCCTGACAAAATCGCCGCAGTTTGCGATCGGCAGGAGATCACTTACCGTGAGCTGAATGAGCGCGCCAATCAACTGGCGCATCACCTGCGCAGCCTGGGTGTTGGACCGGAAGTTCCGGTTGGTATTTGCGTCGAACGCGGCCTCGAGATGATCGTTGGCCTACTCGGTATTCTGAAAGCCGGAGGGGCTTACCTTCCGATCGACCAACAGCAACCACCTGATCGAATAGCGTTCATGATCGCCGACGCTCAGGTCAAGGTATTGTTGACGGGAGAGCAACTACCAGACGGATTGCCGGCGTTGGACCACGTGTTATCTCTCGACGCGGAATGGTCCGAGATCGCGAAACAAAGCACCTCCGATCCAAATATTTTCGTCAGTCCTGACGGTCTGGCTTACGTGATGTATACGTCGGGTTCGACTGGGCAGCCAAAAGGTGTTTCCGTGCCTCATTGTGCAGTCGTTCGCCTCGTGAAAGAGACGGGCTTTGCAAGCTTCGATGAGGACGAAGTATTCCTGCAACTGGCTCCGATTTCGTTTGACGCTTCCACTTTTGAGTTGTGGGGTAGCTTACTGAACGGCGCGCAACTCGTGATCGCACCGCCGGCAACACCTTCACTCGCCGAGCTGGGAGAGATCTTGAAAAAGAACCGCGTGACGACCTTGTGGTTTACCGCGGGTCTGTTTCATTTGATGGTTGATGAACGGTTGGAGGACCTGAAAGGAATCCGGCAATTGCTGGCCGGCGGCGACGTTTTATCCGCCAGCCACGTCAAAAGATATTTATCCGCAACTGATGACGGTGCGGTGCTGATCAACGGTTATGGACCGACGGAGAACACAACTTTCAGTTGTACTCAGCGCTTCAATTCCGGTTGGCAGTCTGATGGCGCCAGTGTTCCGATCGGAAGTCCAATCGCTAACACCCAGGCTTACGTGTTGGACCGGCAAATGGAGCTGGCGCCTGTCGGAATTGCCGGTGAGTTGTACGTTGGCGGTGACGGACTCGCGCGTGATTACCTGCGCCGTCCGGCGTTGACGGCAGAAAACTTTGTGCCGCATCCATACAGCTCAGCGCCGGGAGCGCGGTTATACCGCACGGGCGACCAGGTGCGCTGGCTGCCGGATGGAACTCTCGAATTTCTCGGACGCATCGATCAGCAGGTCAAGATCAGAGGGTTCCGCGTGGAATTGGGCGAGATAGAAGCGTCGCTCAATCGACACGAAGGCGTGCGTGAGGCAGTGGTGGTCGCGCGTGCTGGTGACAGTGGCACACGCCGTCTGGTTGCTTACGTTGTCTTCGAAGCCGAGGAAGTCAGCAGCGCGGAGCTACGCAGTTATTTGCAGCAGCGACTGCCACAGTATATGGTCCCGTCGCAATTCGTTTCGTTAACCGAATTACCATTGACCGGAAACGGAAAAGTAGATCGGCGAGCGCTTCCGGATCCGGAGATCGAGCGCGCCACAGTTGCCGAAGAGTTCTGTGCTCCACGCACTCCGGCAGAAGAAATGCTGGCAGGCGTTTGGACTGAAGTTTTCCGCATCTCTCAAGTCGGAGTTCACGACTCATTTTTTGATCTGGGCGGCGAATCCATTCTCGCCATCAAGCTCATCTCGCGCATCAACAAAGACTTCGATATCGAGCTGCCCGTGCGTGCATTGTTTGAGCAGCCGACCATCGCCGAGCTGGCAACGTGCATCGTGCAATATCAGGCAGAGCACACCGATGAAGAAGAACTGCTAAAGCTGCTGGAAGAGCTTGGCGACGTCCCCGAGGACGAAGCCCGCTCACTCGTCGTCAGTTAATCCCGGCCCTAATTCACACAAGTTACAAGCAAAGTTTGGAGGTTCTCATGTCAGGACTATCGACACTTGACTGCATTGTCGTCGGCTACAACGAAGTCGATTTCACAAAACTACTCAAAGAGCAGAAGTTGGGCGAGAAGTACTCCGGTGGTTACCGAAGCAGCAAGGCCAACTCTGTCATCTATCACGGAGAGCGCATCACCTATACGAAACTGCTCAATCAGGCTATTGCTGAAGCGACCGGTGTCTATCCTGATCTGAACATTTTCAAGATACCCAATCTGGCTTGCTGTTACCTCAAAAGTTATCTCAGCAAGCGCGGTCATAACGTAGAGATCGTAAACTTCTTCAATTCCGACAAAGAACGTTTCGCCGAGTTGCTCAAGCAATCGCCAAATGCTGTGGCCTTGACCACAACGTTTTACGTTGACGACGAGCCGATCATGGAGTTGGTCGATTTCATCCGGCAACATTGCCCGGAGACGAAGATCATTGCCGGCGGACCGCACATCTTCAATCTGCATACTCACCACGACCCGGCGACGCAGGAATTTTTGTGGAAGAAACTCGGCGCCGACGTTTACGTCTACGATCCGCAGGGCGAAGGCACACTGGACCGCGTCTTACATCACCTGCGCAAGACGCCGGAGAAGAGTCTCGACTGTATTCCCAATCTGATCTACAGGACGGATGGCGACCACTTCGATAAGTCGGGGAAGATGGCCGAGAACAATGATCTCAACGAAAACACCGTGGATTGGACCTTCTTTGATCGCGACTTCATGGTGCCGACTGTGCCGATGCGCACGGCGCGAAGCTGCGCTTTCAAATGTTCATTCTGTTCGTATCCAGGTCTTGCCGGCGAGCTGACCCTAACCAGTCTGGACGCTGTCGAGAAAGAGATGCGCTACTTGAAAGAGCAGGGCGTCAAGAACATCAACTTCATCGACGACACCTTCAACATACCGCTGCCGCGATTCAAGGATCTCTGTCGCATGATGATCAGGAACAAGTTTGATTTTAACTGGTACTCGATGTACCGCTGTTCGAATTCAGATGATGAGGCGTTCGAGTTGTTGGCGGAGAGTGGTTGCAAGGGCGTGTTTCTCGGGATCGAGTCAGGCAGCAACACGATTCTAAAGAACATGAACAAGGCCGCGAAGAAGGAACGTTACATGGAAGGCATCCGCAAGCTGCAAAAGAACGACGTGATCACGATGGCCTCGTTCATCGTCGGTTTTCCCGGGGAGACTGAGGAGACAATTCAGGAGACCATCGACTTTATCGAACAGACCTCACCGACTTTTTACCGCGCGATGCTTTACTACCACGACGTCAAAGTGCCGATTCACAAGCAGGCAAAGGAATTTGAGCTCACCGGAGCTGGTTATAGCTGGAAACACAAAACCATGGATTGGCAAACAGCCGGCGATTGGATTGAGCAGATGTATCGCACCATCAACAACTCCAGTGTGTTTCCGGCGCACGGTTTGGATCTGGAAGGAATCGGCTATCTCCTGGGCGAGGGCATCGATCTGGACCAGATTCGACGCTTTGCCGCCATTGGTCAGAAGATGCTCATTGAAAGCCTCGACGACTCACCCGGCGACATGACCGAGCACGAGAACATGCTGCTCGATCTTTTCCAGCCAGTCGCCGTCTAGACCACTCTGAGCGCCAAAGGCGCGGAATATGAAAGCCAGGGGCAAGCGCGAAGCGCGTCGCCCCTGGTAATAAATAATTAAACCCACCCAGCCCTGAAAGGGCGTAATTGCCGCGCGTATTTCGGCCCTACAGGCCTTGGTCTTGTACTGCTCCTGGTACTCAGGTTGAAATTTGGATGAATACGCCGAAGGCGTTCGCTAATTTCAGCCCAGGGTTGGAGCGCAGCGACAACCCTGGGATCAGAACATCAGTAATCGTTGAACCCTGAAAGGGTTCGCCAACCACCTAACCCTTTCAGGGTTTGATTACAAAATTGAAATTATTCCCAGGGTTCTCGCGATGCTCGAACCCTGGGATCAGAACATCAGTAATCATTGAACCCTGAAAGGGTTCGCCAACCACCTAACCCTTTCAGGGTTTCGTCGCAAAATTCAATTCATTCCCAGAGTTCTCGCGATGCTCGAACCTTGGGATCAGAACATCAGTAATCGTTGAACCCTGAAAGGGTTCGCCAACCACCTAACCCTTTCAGGGTTTCGTCGCAAAATTCAATTCATTCCCAGAGTTCTCGCGATCCTCGAACCCTGGGCTGAAATTAGCGAACGCCTTCGGCGTATCCATCAAAATTTCTCCGTAACGACTTTAGGGAATAAGAACATGAGTGAAATATCACAACGCATCGAAGCTCTATCACCGGAAAAACTCGCGCTGCTCTCACAACGGCTGAAAGAAAAGAATAAGCAGCGACCGAAGAAACAGAGTATCCCGCACCGCACGGACTCGAACCTCTATCCACTGTCGCTCGAACAGCAACGACTCTGGTTTATCAATCAACTCCAGCCGGGCAGCGCTTTTTACAATATGGGTGGCGCGATGAGGCTGAGGGGAGATCTCGATATTGAGGTCCTCGAGCAGACACTCACCGAAATTGCACGCCGCCACGAAACGCTCCGCTCGAGCTTTCCAATGATCCACGGCGCGCCCGTCCAGGTGGTCGCGCCTGCGACGCCAATCAAGTTGAGCGTCAACGATTTGAGCGATCTCGCCGCGAGTGTACGCGAAGACATTGCTGTCCGAGTGGTCAGCAAACAGATGGAGAAGCCCTTCGATCTTGCCACTGGTCCACTATTCCGTACCCGACTCTGGCGTCTTGACGAAAAAGATCACGTCCTCCTCGTCGTGATGCACCACATCGTCGGCGATGGCTGGTCCATCGGTGTTTTTCTGCGTGAGCTGGCCTCGCTCTACCGGGCTTATTCCGAAGGGCATTTGTCTCCAATGCCGGAGCTCTCGATCCAATATGCCGACTACGCCGCCTGGCAACAACAACGCCTCACTGAAACTACACTCGAAAAGCAGCTCGCTTATTGGAAGCGACAGTTAAAAGGTAGTAACGCAGCGCTCAACCTGCCATTGGATTTTCAGCGGCCGGCAGTTTCTACCAATCGCGCCGGAACTGAGTCGTTTGCGTTATCGCCGTTAACGGTCAAGGCGCTCGAAGAATTGAGCCAACAGGAGAACGTCACTCTCTTTATGACGTTGCTCGCCGCTTTCTATGTGCTGCTCTACCGCTACACCGGTCAGGAAGACATGAACCTCGGCACTCCCGTTCTTGGGCGCAATCAAGTCGAGACAGAACAACTGATCGGGTTCTTCATCAATGCGCTCGTCCTGCGCGGCGATCTGTCAGGCAACCCGACTTTCAGTGAGTTTCTGCAACGTGTACGCGAGCTGCTGCTCGATGCACAGAGCAATCAGGAGGTTCCGTTCGCGAAAGTGGTCGAAGCGCTTCAGCCGGAGCGAACTCTGGTGCAAATGCCTTTGTGCCAGGCGGTATTTCGAATGGAGAATATGGCACTTGAAGCGAACTTCGAGCTTCCCGGGTTGACGATTGCCCCGTTTCCAGTGTCAGGCCAGACAATTGAATACGATCTGATCTGCTCAACAGCCAAACACGGCGATCAGATGACTGCCATGTTCATCTACAGCGCCGATCTATTCGAGGCCGCGACGATCAATAGATTAGGAACACACTTTCAACGACTGCTCGACTCCATTGTTTCCAATCCGGAACAGCGCCTGTCTGAAATTCAGTTTCTGGAAGAAACAGAGCGGCGGCAGGTGCTTTCTGATTGGAACGCGACGGCAGTCGACTATCCAAAAGACAAATGCATCCAGCAACTGTTTGAAGCACAAGTCGAGCAGACTCCAGACGCGATCGCGGTCTGTTTTGAAGGCCGGCAATTGACCTATCACGAGCTGAACTCACGCGCGAATCAACTTGCCCATCACTTGCGAGACCTCGGCGTACAAAGCGAGATGCTCGTCGGTCTTTGTGTGGAGCGATCGGTCGAGATGATCGTGGGAATGCTTGGTATCTTGAAGGCCGGCGCGGCCTTCGTGCCCCTGGATCCGGGCTATCCAATGGATCGTCTCTCGTTCATGTTTGAAGATGCGCGGTTGCCGGTGCTGCTGACACAGGAACATCTGGCAGCGAGTTTGCCTTGCCAGTGGGTGCAAACGATCTGTCTGGACAGTGATTGGGAGCTGATCGCAACGCAGCGCGACGAGGACCTGGACGGCATTTCAGAGCCTGACAATCTCGCTTATGTCATCTACACCTCGGGCTCTACCGGAAAGCCGAAAGGCGTGATGCTCCAACACACCGGTCTGGGCAACATGGTGCGAGCGCAAATCAAAGCATTCGGCGTTCGCAGCGATAGCCGGGTGTTGCAGTTCGCATCGTTCAGCTTTGACGCGTCAGTGTCAGAGGTTTTCATGGCGCTGCTCGCGGGCGCGAGACTCTATCTCGGCACGCGTGACGCGCTAATGCCGGGGCCGGCGTTGCTGCAAACGTTACGCGAAAACGAAATCACAACCGTAACGTTACCACCGTCGGTCCTGGCCGCGATGGATAGCGAGCAATTGCCCGCGCTGGAAGTGATCATCGCAGCCGGGGAAAGCTGTTCACTGGAGACTGTCGCACGTTGGACCAAAGGCAAGCGCTTCTTCGACGCCTATGGTCCAACCGAAGATACTGTTTGCGCGACGCTCGCTGAGCTCGACGGCAGTCGTGTGACCATTGGTGGCCCGATAGCAAACAACCAGATCTACATTCTCGATAAGAATCTTCAGCCTGTGCCCGCGGGAGTTTTTGGTGAGCTGCACATCGGCGGCGTCGGACTGGCTCGCGGATACTTGAATCGCCCCGATCTGACCGCGGAGAAGTTCATCGCGAATCCGTTTGGCGACGGTAGTCGGATTTACAAAACCGGGGATCTGGCGCGCTGGTTTCCAGATGGCAATATCGATTTCTTCGGTCGCATAGACCATCAACTCAAAGTACGTGGCTATCGCATCGAGGCTGGGGAGATCGAAGCCGTACTCAACAGTCATCCGGAAGTGAGCACCAGCGTTGTAATCGCACGCGAAAACAGCACGGGCGAGAAGCGCCTGGCTGCTTATTACATACCGCGAACGATCGAACGCGAGGAGTTTGTTGCGGCGGGTCAGATGGAGTTGTGGCCTTCAGTTGCCGAGTTTTATGTGTACGACGATCTCCTCTATCTCGCGATGACTGCGGACGAGCGCCGCAACGAGAGTTACAAAGTCGCAATCAACCGGCACGTCAAAGACAAAGTCGTACTCGACATCGGTACTGGTAAAGATGCGATTCTCGCCCGGTTCTGCGTCGAAGCCGGCGCGAAAAGAGTTTACGCGATCGAGCTGCTTAAAGAGACTTACGACAAAGCGAAAGCCACCCTCGAGAGCCTCGGTCTGACGGACAGGATCACGTTGATTCATGGCAACTCGATGGAGGTCGAGCTGCCGGAAAAGATCGACGTCTGCGTGTCGGAAATCGTCGGCCCAATCGGCGGCGTTGAAGGGGCGGCGCCGATCATCAACAATGCCTGGCGCTTCATGAAAGACGACGGCGTGATGATTCCGGAACGGAGTCTCACGCGCATGGCCGCCGTAACTCTCCCGGAAGAGTTTCTCGAGAACCCGAGCTTTACGAAGGTTGCCGAACGTTATGTCGACAGAGTCTTTGAGCAGGTCGGCTACAAGTTTGATCTGCGTCTTTGTCTTCGGAATTTCTCACCAGAAAATATCGTCTCAAACTATCAACCGTTTGAAGATCTTGATTTCTCCAAACCGATCGAAGCCGAGTACCAGCATGAGTTCGAGCTCGTGATCGATCGCGACAGCAAGCTGGCGGGCTTTGTTTTATGGCTCAACCTCTACACCGTTGCGGATGAAGTCATCAATATCCTCGAACACGAATATTGCTGGCTGCCTGTTTACCTTCCTGTCTTCTATCCGGTGGTCGAGGCGCAAGCCGGCGACGTAATCAAGGGAACGGTACGGGGCCGTTTCTGCGACAACAATCTGAATCTCGATTACACCGTCAACGGCACACTGTTCAGACAGTCAGGCGAACCCATTGACTTCGATTACACAACTTATCACCACAAAGAGATCTTCCAGGCAACCGAATTTCACAAGAAGATATTTCCCGAGAGCAAAACCAACACCGGAGCGAATCTGCAATCACAGGCTTTGAGTAAGAAACTCAAAGCGCACCTCAAAGAGGTACTGCCTGACTACATGATTCCTTCTTACTTCGTGATGATTGATGCGCTCCCGCTTACGCCGAACGGTAAGATTGATCATCGTGCTTTGCCTGCGCCCGACTTTGGCCATCCGCAAGCCGGAGTTGCCTTTGCTGCGCCTCGTAACCAGATCGAGGAGATTCTGGCAGAGAGTTGGTCGCAAGGTCTTAACATCTCCCAGGTCGGAATTGACGATAACTTCTTTGAGCTTGGCGGCGATTCGATTCGCAGTGTGCAGGTGCTTGCGAAAGCACAGGAGCGCGGGTTGGAAGTTTCGGTCCAACAGCTCTTCAAGTATCAAACGATTCGCAAGCTGGCAGAGCAGCTCAACCTGCCGGCTGCGCCAGCCGAAATCATGCCGCGTATCGAGCCTTTCGGAATGATCTCCGCTGCGGATCGAGAAAAGATGCCACCGCACGTCGTCGATGCATACCCATTGACGGCGATGCAGGCGGGCATGGTGTTTCAAAGCGATCTGCAACGCGGCGATGCCCTGTATCACGCTGTCAACAGTTTTCAGTTGCGAGTTCCTTTCGATCGCGACGCATTGCAACGTGCGTTGCAGCAGTTTGCCGAGCTCTACGAGGTGATGCGCATCTCGTTCGATTTTTCTAACTTCAGTGAACCGTTACAACTGGTCCACGACGCCGTGCAAATCCCGCTCGGTATTGACGACCTGCGCGCGCTTTCGACGAGCGAACAGGAAAAGGCGATTGCTGAATGGCTCAAGGTCGATCGGTACACGAGGCTTGACTTAACGGAGGCGCCCTTGCTGCGCTTTCATGTTCATCGCCGCACTGATGAGACTTTGCAGTTCACGTTTACAGCGCATCACGCGATCTTCGACGGTTGGAGCGATGCTGTTTTCCTGACGGGATTGCTGAAGTTATATCTCGAGATTCTCGAAAAAGGATCTGTAATTGCGAGTCCGCTCGCAGTCTCTTTCCGCGACTATGTTGCGCTCGAGAAAGAAGCCCTTGGTTCTGAAGAGTCGCGACAGTTTTGGATGGACTGGCTGAGCGATGCCGACACGACTAAGGCGCCGCATTGGTCCAACTTTGCGCCGGAGAAGATCACCGAGCGGTTTGATTCATCGCACATTCAATTCGCGCCTGAGTTGGGCCGGAAGTTGAGCGATCTGGCACGATCGAGAGGTGTGACGCTCAAGAGTGTCCTTTTGGCAGCGCATCTGCACGTGTGCGCGCTGTTGAGCGGTCGCAGAGACGTTGTGACTGGCCTGGTATCAAACGGCCGTCCGGAGGTGAAAGGCGGCGAGCGCATCATTGGGCTATTCCTTAATACACTGCCGTTCCGCGCGCAGCTCAACGGCGGTACGTGGGAAGATCTGATTCGTGAAACGTTCACCGGGGAGCTGAAGACAGTACCTCACCGTCGTTATCCACTCATTCAGATTCAATTAGATAATGGTGGTCAAACGCTTTTCGACACCTGTTTCAACTACACCCATTTTCATGTTTACCAGCAGCTCGAAGAAGTCAGCGAGCTGCAGCTCCTGGGCAGTAACGGTGGCACCGCCGAAACCGAGTTTGCCGTCTCATCAAACTTCAACGTCGATCTGCGTAACTCTTATATCGAGCTGCATCTGATCTGCGACGGCCATCAGCTACACCCGGATCAGATCAGGTTGATCGGCGACTACTACACCGCCACGCTCGAGGAGATCGCGAGCAATCCACAGGGACGTTATGAGAGGCACTCTCCGTTGACGCCTGCCGAGCGTCAGCGACTGCTCGTCGAGTGGAACGACACCGCCGCGGATTACTCAACTGATACTACTGTCCAGCAATTATTCGAAACGCAGGCGGAACGCTCGGCTGATGCCGTTGCGTTGCAGTTTGAAGGCGAGGAGCTGAGTTATCGGGAACTGAACGAGCTTTCGAACCAATTGGCTCGCTACCTGCGACAACAGGGTGTTAAAGCAGAATCACGAGTCGGCATCAGTATGTCGCGCTCATTTGACATGTGGATTGCGGTGCTCGGCGTGCTTAAGGCAGGCGCTGCGTATGTGCCACTCGATCCGGGTTACCCGCGAGAGCGCATTGCTTACATGCTGCGTGATTCGAAAGTCAAAGTGTTGCTGACGCAGCAACAGCTCGTTTCGGAGCTGCCGGCCGAAGGTACGCAGGTTATTTGTCTCGATGCTGATTGGGATCACCTTTCTCACCACAGCCACGAACCTTTGGCGACACTTTCGACAGCGGAAAATCTCGCCTATGTGATCTACACGTCGGGTTCGACCGGCCAGCCGAAGGGCGTGGGCATGACCCATCGTGCACTCGTGAATTTGGTGCAATGGCAAGCAAAACGTACCGGTCCACCGCTACGCACACTGCAATTCGCGTCATTGAGCTTTGACGTTTCGTTTCAGGAAGCATTTTCAACGTGGTGCGGCGGCGGCAGCTTAGTGCTCATTAGCGAAGCGCAGCGCCGCGATGGCCGTGAGTTGCTGCGGGTGTTGATAGATGAACAAGTGGAGCGGCTGTGTGTGCCTTTTGTCGCGCTCAACTATCTGGCCGAGGCCGTCGAAGCACAGGGTATTTGGCCACACAGCTTGCGGCAGATAATGTCGGCCGGCGAACAGCTCAAGACGACTGGGTCCGTGCGGAAGCTTCTTGAAAATCTGCCAGGCTGCACGCTCGACAATCAGTGTGGTCCAAGTGAGACGCATGCCGCGGCAGCGTTCATGTTGCCGGATGCGATCTCCGAGTGGCCGGCGCTGCCTCCCATTGGAAGGCCACTGGCAAATGTGCGCTTCTATGTTTTGGACGAGCAAATGCAGCTTGTGCCTGCCGGGGTTCCTGGTGAGCTATACATCGCGGGCGTATGTCATTCGCGCGGCTATCTCCATCGTCCCGGCATGACGGCTGAAAGATACGTGCCGAATCCGTTCTCGGATTGTGGTGAAAGGCTCTTCCGTTCGGGTGACATTGTTCGCTACCTGCCGAGTGGAGACGTTGAATGGCTGTGGCGCAAAGACGAACAGGTAAAGATCAGAGGCTTCCGTGTCGAGCTCGGCGAGATCGAGACTTTGCTGGCCGGCCACGAGTTAGTCAGTGACGTTTGCGTGATAGTTCGTGAGGACGTGCCCGGCGATAAGCGCCTCGTTGCCTACGTTGTCGGAAGAGAAGGGCAAGCGCCCGCGAACGAAGAGCTGCGTCATTACCTCCAGGACCGAGTGCCTGTTTACATGATTCCGTCAGCGTTTGTCGTGTTGGAAAAGATGCCGCTCACTCCGAGTGGCAAAGTTAGTCGGCGAGCGCTGCCAGCGCCCGATGAGTCGGATGAGCTCGTTGCCGACGGTGCTTACGAGGCGCCCCGCACTCCCCTTGAAGAGTTGTTGTGCGGGATCTGGGCGGAGGTGTTGAAGGTTCGCGAAGTTGGCGCCACCGGCAACTTCTTCGATCTGGGTGGGCATTCGCTGTCGGCAATCCAGTTGATCTCGCGAGTGCGCGAAGCACTACGCGTCGAAGTGTCGTTGCAGCAGTTGTTTGATCAACCAACCGTTCGGGCCATGGCGGAAGAGATTGAAGAGGCATTGCGTGGAGGTCCGGATCCCGTCGTTGGCAGGATCGAGAAAGCTGATCACAACGTTGCTTTGCCGCTTTCATACCCACAGCAACGATTGTGGTTCATTCATCAGCTCGATCCGTCGAATGTGTCGTACAACATTCCCATGTCGATGCGTTTGCAAGGATCGCTCGATATTCCGGCCCTCGAGCGCACCCTGACGGAGGTCGTGCGTCGGCACGAATCTCTGCGCACTACTTTCGGTATCGAGGATGGCGAGCCGGTACAGGTGATCCATCCGCCGGCAAACTTCGAGCTGGAGTTGCGCGATCTCAGTAATCTTTCAGAAGCTGAAAGAGAATACGAGACGCACAGACTCGTCACTGAAGAAGCGCGACAGATCTTCGACCTCACTAATGGCCCATTGCTGCGCGCCAGTTTGATCAGGCTTGCGAGCGACGAACACGTGCTACTCGCGACGATGCATCACATCATCTCTGATGGCTGGTCGCTGAATGTGCTGGTGCGCGAAGTAGCCGTGCTGTACGAGGCATACACTAACGGCGCTGCATCGCCACTGCCCGAGCTCGGAGTTCAATACGCAGATTTTGCTGCCTGGCAGCGAGCATTCCTGGAAGGAGAAGCACTCGACAAGCAGCTCTCATACTGGCGCGAACAATTGTCCGGAGCGCCCGGGGTGCTTGAATTGCCGACCGATCGTCCGCGACCCGCCGTCCAGAGTCATCGTGGTGCGACGCGTACGACGATTGTGCGAGGGGAAGTCACGCAGGCGCTTAAAGATCTCAGCCGTCGCGAAGGGGTAACTCTCTTTATGACGCTACTGGCGGCATGGCAGATCCTGCTGTCAAGGTATTCCGGCCAGTCAGACATCGTTGTCGGTTCCCCAGTAGCGAACCGCAATCGAATTGAGACTGAAGCGCTCATCGGTTTCTTCGTCAACACACTCGTGTTGCGCAGCGATCTCACTGGTGATCCCGCTTTCCGTGAGTTGTTGAAGCGAGTACGAGCTGTCACAGTCGGCGCATACGCGCATCAGGACGTGCCCTTCGAGAAGCTCGTGGAAGAGCTTCAGCCGGCGCGTAGCATGAGCCACTCGCCGCTTTTCCAGGTGATGTTCACGCTCCAGAACATCTCGGTCGGCGGAGAAATGCGCGAATTACCGGAACTGCAATTGAGCACATTGCAATCCGAACACGAAATCGCAAAGTTTGATCTTACCCTGGCAGTCAATGAAACGTGCGGCGCGCTCGACTGCACAGTGGAGTACAGCACCGACTTATTCGATGCCGGTACGATCGAGCAGATGCTCCTTCACTTTTCACGGCTGCTCGAAAACGCTGCTGCCAACCCGCAGCGACGGCTGTCAGAGTTACAGATGCTGAACGATGATGAGAAGGATCGAATACTCGTCGAGTTCAACAACTCTGCGACCGAGTTTCCTTCGTCAACCTCGTTATCCGAGCTCTTCGAGCAACAGGTTCACCGCACGCCGGAAAACATTGCCCTCGTCTTTGAAAATCAGCAGTTAACTTATAGCGAACTCAACGCGCGCGCGAACCAGTTAGCGCATCGACTGCAACGACTCGGAGTTGGTCCGGACGTGCTGGTGGGCGTAATGATGGAACGTTCTGTCGAGATGGTCGTGGCCTTGCTCGGCATCATCAAGGCCGGTGGTGCCTACGTGCCGCTTGATCCTGAATATCCCGCGCAGCGCCTGGCGTTCATGATGGCTGACGCAGGCATCACGATCCTGCTCAGTCAATCTCATTTGCTCGACTCGTTGCCGCAGGATCGACCGGAAGTTGTTATCACTCTCAACGATGCGGAAGACCTTGTTACTGAGCGAATCGACAACCCTGTTTCGAACACGCGCGCACAGAATCTTGCCTATTGCATTTACACTTCGGGCTCCACCGGCCGGCCAAAGGGCGCGATGAACACTCACGCAGGCATCTGCAATCGTCTGCATTGGATGCAGGCGGCTTATCGACTGACACCATCGGATCGTGTACTGCAAAAAACGACATTCAGTTTCGACGTCTCGGTGTGGGAGTTCTTCTGGCCGTTGATTACCGGCGCGCGACTGGTGCTGGCGCGACCGGGAGGTCACCGCGACAGCGTGTACCTGGTTAGTGTGATTCGCGAGCAGGCGATCACGACGATGCACTTCGTGCCGTCAATGTTGCAGGTCTTTCTGGGAGCAGAAGGAGTTGAGACTTGTCGCAGTTTGCAGCAAGTTGTCTGTAGCGGAGAAGCACTTCCATTTGACTTGCAGCAACGGTTCTTCGCTCGCTTGCCGGAGGTTAAGCTGCACAACTTGTATGGCCCGACTGAAGCCGCCGTAGACGTCACTTCGTGGGCCTGCGACGCTGCCAGTGATTCCGGAGTTGTCCCGATCGGAAAAGCGATCGCAAACACTCAGATGTATATCCTGGATCCGCGGATGAATGCCGTGCCGCCTGGAGTGGCGGGCGAGTTGTACATTGGCGGCATACAGTTAGCACGCGGTTACTTGAATCGACCTGGGCTGACTGCGGAGAAATTCGTACCGCATCCGTTTAGTCGTGAAACTGGAGCGCGACTGTATCGCACAGGCGATCTCGCCACCTTCCAGCCTGACGGCAACATCAGGTATCTGGGCCGCCTGGATCACCAGGTTAAGTTAAGAGGATTCCGCATTGAGCCCGGCGAGATCGAGGCAACCCTCACGCAACACCCGGCAGTGCAGGAAGCTGTGGTGATTCTCCGGCAATACAACAGTGACGACCAGCGTCTGATTGCTTATGTGGTTCCCGACGGCAGGCGCGCTACGGTAGTTCGCCGTCTGCTTCAGATGGAGAGGGAAGGACGTCTGACAGATGCGCAGCCTTACAAGCTGCCCAATGACATGGCGATTTTCCACCAGAATAAGAATGAGACAGACTTCATTTATAACGAGATTTTCGAGCAGGAGGTCTATCTCAAGCACGGCATCACACTCGCCGAAGGTGATTGCATTTTTGACGTAGGCGCAAACATCGGGATGTTCACCTTGTTTGTGGGCCAGCACTGTAAGAATGCGACTATCTATGCGTTCGAGCCCATTCCGCCGGTATTCGAGTCGCTGCGGCGGAACGTCGAGCTCTATGACTTGAACGCCACTCTGCTACAGTGCGGTGTCTCCGCCACGACACATGAAGATACCTTTGCGTTCTACCCATATGCCTCACTCTTATCCAGCCGCTACACGGACACAACGGAGGTGCAGCAGGTTGTCAAATCGTTTCTCCGTAATCAGCAGCACACAAGTGGCGAGGAGCTCGCGCTTCCGAGCGAGACGCTGCTTGACGAGCTGGTCTCGGAACGTCTGAAGGTTGAAAATTATACCTGCCGGCTTAGACCATTGTCTGAAGTGATCCGGGAGTACAGCATCGAGCACATTGATTTGCTCAAGATCGACGTAGAGAAGAGCGAGCTTGACGTGCTCGCCGGGATTGACGAAGGAGATTGGCCCAGGATCAAACAGCTAATCGTCGAAGTACATGACATCGATGGACGGTTGGGGCAGGTGTCGGAGCTGCTGCGGAGTCATGGTTACAGGTTGGAGGTGGAGCAGGATCGGCTGCTGGAAGGGACCGAGCTCTACAACGTTTACGCAATGCGTCCGTCAAACTCGCGGCCAGCGCCGTCAGAACACCTGACAGTGACAAACGGCGAGCCGGAGAAGATCTGGATGAGTGCCGATACATTACTTGCTGATGTGCGTGGATTCATTAAAGAAACACTGTCGTCTTACATGATTCCTGCTGCGATGGTGTTGCTCGAATCCATTCCACTAACACCGAATGGCAAAGTGGATCGAAGCGCCTTGCCGGAGCCCGTACAGGCTGGGACCAGCTCAAGCGCAAACTTTGTCGGACCACGCGATGAGCTCGAAGTTCAGCTCGTCCGGATCTGGCAGGAAGTTCTCAACCAGGCTTCGATTAGCATCACGGACAACTTCTTCGAGCGCGGCGGCCACTCGTTGCTTGCAGTACGATTACTATCTCGTATTCGACGAGCGCTGAATGTCGAGCTGCCCTTATCGGTGTTCTTCAAACAACAGCCAACTATCGAACAAATAGCCGCGTACCTCCGCCGGCAGGGTGAATCTGAACAGCAACAGTACACGCCCCTCGTCGAGATACAACGCGGTGCGGTGGATGTTCCGGCGTTTTTCTGCGTACACCCGTCAGGCGGCAACGTGCTGTGTTATGCGAGACTCGCGCGACACCTTGGCCCGGATCAGCCTGTTTATGGACTGGAGGCACAAGGTGTCCATCCGAAGCAATCGCCATTGCAGAGTGTGTCAGAAATGGCGGCGTCGTATATCGAAGCCATGCGCGCGGTGCAACCGGTTGGTCCATATCAACTGGGTGGCTGGTCGATGGGTGGCGTCGTAGCTTACGAGATGGCGCAACAACTCCAGGCACAAGGAGACGAGGTTTCGCTGTTGGCACTGATCGATACGAATGTGCCGGCTCACGTGCGGGCAATGGGCGAGCCGGACGAGCTTTCACTAATGGTGCTCTTCGCGCAGGATATGGGACTTTCATGGCAAGAGCTCGAGGTCTCGCTGGAGGAGATGGTGAAACTCGATCCGCAGGACCAGCTCGTTTGGCTGTTCGAGCTGGCGATTGCAGCGGGCGTGGTTCCTCCGGACATCGAGCGCTCGCAAATCGAGCGTCTCTATCATGTGTTCAAGACAAATGTGCATGCGATGTTGGCCTACGAGCCACAGCCCTTCGCTGGCAGAGTGACGCTCTTCAAGGCTGAAGAGCCACTGCCGGGCTCTGGTCCGGTAAACAGTTGGGATGAGTTTGCCCTGGACGGCGTGGAGGTTCACAGCGCGCCGGGCAACCATTTCACAATGATTCGTGAGCCGCATGTGCGAGCGCTGGCAAGATCCCTCGCGCAATGCATTGCAAACGCCGAGACGGCGACTTTGTCGATAGCTTAGTGTGCAGAGCTTTTCACAAAAGTCGAAACAGAGCGCCAAAGGCGCGGTAGAAGCACCAAGGAAAGCGCCAAAGGCGCGGTAGAAGCACCAGGGAAAGCGCCAAAGGCGCGGTAGAAGCACCAGGGAAAGCGCCAAAGGCGCGGTAGAAGCACCAGGGAAAGCGCCAAAGGCGCGGAATATGATAGCCAGGGGCAAGCGTGAAGCGCGTCGCCCCTGGTTGATGACACGAAAGAAATTTCGAGGCCTGAAGGGCCGAAATAACCGGCACTTATTACGCCCTTTCAGGGCTGGGATAGGTTGGTTGTCTATTACCAGGGGCGACGCGCTTCGCGCTTGCCCCTGGCTATTATATTTCGCGCCTTTGGCGCTTCCCTTGATGCTCTACCTTGCCTTTGGCGCTTTCCTTGATACTTCTACCGCGCGTTGGCGCTCTATTTCGACTTTGAGGCAAGCCCGTGGCGGAGACATTACAGATCAGCTTTCTCTACTTCAATGTAGAAATTCCGATTGACCTCGAAGGTTTTGATTTCTTCAGGGAATTCAAGTGTCTGCTTTGCTTCGGTCGGCGTTATCCTGGTTTCCCTGCCGTTGATAACTACCCGAAGCGGCATGGCAAATCCTTTAACGACCCTTTCATAGTTGAATGAGAGCGTCTTACCATGGATTTCGTATTTCAATACCGGAATCTGTGTTGTGCGCAGATATTGATCAAAGACTTTGCTGAGATCGATGCCGGCCTTCTGCGAAATGTACGACTCGATCTGTTCTGTGGTAACGGTCTGATGCCAGAAGTCAGCATTGAGTCCATGCAGGATGGAGCGCCATTTCGCGTCGTCGTTGATGATGTGGCGAATCGTGTGGAGCACGTTTCCGCCTTTGGAGTAAATGTCCTGTGAGCCTTCTCGATTCGACCCGTAAACGCCGATAATCGTGCGGTCGTTGGCTATCTTGCTACGGGTACCGATCACGTAATCTTCCGCATCCTTTTTCCCGAAATAGTATTCGACGAAAAGATTCTCGGCGTAATTGGCGAAGCCTTCATGAATCCACATGTCGGCCGTATCCTTCGCGGAGATGTTGTTGCCAAACCACTCATGCGCCGATTCATGGACAATAATGAAGTCGAATTTGAAGCCGACTCCACAGGCACACGGGTCGCGTTGCATATAGCCATTGCGAAATAAATTGCCGTAAGTGACTGAGCTCTGGTGCTCCATTCCCGGATATGAAACGGTCACGAGCTTGTAGCCGTCTTCATAGAACGGATACTTTCCAAACCAGTATTCAAAGGCTTCCAACATGCGCGGCACTTCCTTGAACTGCCGGAGCGCAGCCTCTCTCTGATGAGGCAGGACCCAGTAGTTCAGATCCAACACGCCGCCTTTCCCCTGGTACTTATTGGAAATGTTTACGTAGTTGCCGATATTGACGTTGACGCCGTAGTTATTGATCGGGTTCACGACTTTCCAGTGAAAAGTTTTCTTCTTGTTAACAACATCATGGTCCGTCTTTTTTAAGCGGCCGTTTGAGACAGCGACTAGATGCTCGGGCACCGTCACGCTGATTTGCATGCCGCGATCGGGTTCGTCAGCGCCATGATCTTTATTGGGCCACCAGATACTGGCCCCGATTCCCTGGCAGGTGGTGACGATAAACTGCTCTCCTAGATCGTCTCGTCCCCAGGTTACCCCACCAACCCACGGCGGATTCCTACTGACGACCGGAACTCCTTCGTAGAATACCTCGATCTTATCCTCCACTCCTTTCGGAAGTTCCTTTTCAAACATTACCCAGTAGACATTTCCTTCGCGTTCGAATTTTAGCTGCGCGTTGCCATGAGTGATCTTTGTGATTGCCAGGGGCGGCTGCAGATCGATCTGCATTTTGGTTCCTGGTTTCAGAGTTTTGAAAGTTATTATGTTCGAGCCTTTCAAACGCCGCGTTTCCGGTAAGAACTCCACGTTGAGGTGGTAATGCAGCACATCCCACCATTCACGTTCAGGCGTGATTGACCCGCGCAGCATTTCCTGACGAGTGATGGGTGGCTCGGTTTGGGCCAGCAGGGAAGTGGCAGCAATTTGCATGTGCAAACATACTGCGATAGTGATTATTAGTGATTTACGCATGATTACTTGTGAATATCTGAAATGGTAAAGGTTGAGGTGGAGCGATGAGCCGCATTCTTTCTCACCCTACGCCTTCATTCGAGTTTCATCAAGTCAGCAAGTGCCATGAATATCAAGCAGCATCCGCTCAGGCTTCGGCAATGCTGCGACCACATAGATAGACTTCGGAAGCTCATCCACAGATTGCACAGATATATACTATTGTCCAAATCTTCTCTATATTAGGTTGAAAAGAGAAAGCCAAGATCATGTGTCTAAAGTTGTTCGTATCATTAGTCAGCGTTGTGACCCGGTGAAGACGACGCAGAGCTTCAAGACTCCACTCGCAAGCTGCTTAGACTGCACCACAGCAGTGCCACACCCAACACGCCACAGCCGATACAGTCTCCGATGGTCCACCAAACCGACATTCCGGCGGTGTGATCGATCGCCGCAAACTCGTTGGGTTAAGTAGAACGTGATTGTTTCGAACTGTCTCAGGTTGAAATTTGCCAACGCGTCCGGCGTAATGTGTCCTGATTTCGAAGAAATCGAACAGCTCCTGTTTCTTTTTCGGCGAACTTTTCTCGAAGCCATGGGAGTGCCTCCGGGAAGTGATTTGAAAGGGCGAGTGAATAGTAAGTCAGCCGCACGGGCAAGAAAAGAAGAAACCGCGGAAACGTTCTGGTCCAATCCGACATTACTCTTTAGAAAGTGAGACCCAGTTGGTCTTCCGTCTGGAAGCTTGCTGCTCGGTTATGCGGAAGATGTGTTCCATTTCATGCGCTGTTAGACTTTAGATGACTGGAACCAACTTCAGCCAGCAAAGGAGTACATGACATGTCAACGAACGATACTTCCCAGCCGATGGCAACCCTCGCGATGCGACTAATCTTCGAGTACGAAGGTGATCAAGTGCGGCTCGTGAGTCAGCAGCCAGTAGATTTGGCTATCACCGGGTTTGATATAGCTCGCACTCAGCGTCCCGGTTACTACGTCGACACCCGCGATACTGTGGGAAAGACACTCGCCCGCGTTCCGGCACGCGGCGCATTCTCCGACAGTGTCGAGGTTTTCCCGGAACAGCCCGGTGAACAGATTAGCCGTACCGATGTACCGGCACCTCGCGGCGCCTTTACCGTCGTCGTTCCCATACCCGAGGGCGCCGACCATGTGAGCATCGTACGCGTCGCACCGGCCGAACCAACTGCAAAATTGTCGCCGAGCGCTGGGATCAGTCCAGTACCGGGTAGTCCCGAGATTACTGAGATTGCGAAGTTTTCACTCCGTGTCAGTCACTAACAGAGGAGAATTATCATGTCCACCGCTGATGGTTCGGTGCTCGGTTCGACGCAGATTTCAGGCAGCGCTCCCCGTAACCGCGCGTTCAACGTCGTTCTTCTGGCAGATGGGTTTACCGCTGCTCAACAGAACGACTTCAACAATGCCTGCACCGCATTTATTAACGCGTTCCTCCACACGCCGCCGTTCGATGAACTGAGCCCGGCAATCAACGTTTTCCGCGTCAATGTCACTTCAACGGATTCCGGCGCGGACGACCCGGTTGCCGGCGGAGGCACTGGCGCCACCGCTCGCACCTATTTTGACTCGACCTTCGGCGGTAACAACATCCGTCGATTACTGGTCTGCAATAACACCACCGCGTTGCAGGTCGCTGCCGCACAGGTTCCCGAGTTCACAGTGGTGTTGGTTGTTGTTAATTCTACGATTTACGGGGGTAGCGGTGGAGGTATCGGTACATATTCGTTGGCGGCTGGTGCGACCGAGATCGCGATCCACGAGATGGGCCACACCGCGTTTGGACTCGCCGACGAGTACCCATACTACGCCGGCGGGAACGAGACCGGACACGATCATCACCCCGCTGGTGAACCGTCCGAACCCAATGTCACAACGAATTCCGATCGGAACACATTGAAGTGGCGGTGGGCGGTTGGTTCTACGACGGCGATTCCGACCATGAGCAACCCAAATTGCAGCCAGGTCGATAGTCGGCCCAGCTCAGTTCCGACTGGTACCGTGGGCCTCTTTGACGTTTTCGCAGTCGCCTCTGACGGACGAACGATGAGCAATTGGTGGGATCAGGCGAGTGGCTGGGCAGGGTGGTTCCACGTGCAAGGCGGAATCAGCTCACCCAGTGGCTCCGGCTCGCCGATCACTTCAGTTGCACGCTACGCCGGCCATCTCGATCTATTCACTGTCGGCACCGATAACCGGGTTTATACCGCCTGGTGGGATACGAGCAGCGGTTGGGGCGGATGGATCCCGCTTGGTGACTTGCGGTGCCGGGCCGGCTCCACCGTCAATGTCGTCTCCCGTTACAGTGATCATCTCGATGTGTTTACTACAGCGTCCGACGGTCGGATCATGTCAACGTGGTGGGACGCGCGCACCGGCTGGGCGACATCATGGTTCCAAGTGCAGGGGGGAATCGCCGCACCCGGAGCCACAGTCACTGCAATCGCCCGCTATCCGTTTCACTTGGATCTCTTCACGGTCGGCACTGACAATCGTGTCTACAGTTGCTGGTGGGATGAGCGCAGCGGCTGGCACGGATGGTTCACTATCGCCAATCTGCAATGTCGTCCGGACTCTACGGTAAACGTCATGGCCCGCTTTCCTGACCAACTCGATTTGTTTACCACCGCATCGAACGGGGCGATTATGTCTGCATTTTGGAATGCGCGCACTGGTTGGTCCAACTGGTTCCAGATATCCGGCGGGATCGCTTCACCCGGCTCGCCCGTCACCGCGATTGCGCGTTACTCGAACCACCTTGACCTGTTCACGATCGGGACGGACAACCGGATTTACAGTACCTGGTGGCACGAAGGTGGAAGCTGGGCGCCATGGTTCAACGTGTCAGGCGGCATCGGCCAATCAGGCGGGCAGGTTGGCGCGATCTCACGGTTCACCGAACACATCGACCTGTTTACCACCGGCACGGACGGGTCGATCTTCAGCACGTGGTGGGACGGTGCGGGTGGATGGGCAGAATGGTTCCGCCTCGGCGTCACCTGAGACATCGGAGGACGGCTGTGCCTTGGATGATGATGCGGCGATTTGCAGGTCCCCTTACCAACATCCAGCATACCAACGTCCTACCTCAACACAACTTAACTCCGGTCTCCGTGAACGTGCGTGATTCTTTACTGCAAACGTCTGCTGATCGACTTTCAAATAGTCTCGCGGTCGCGGAATAGTGCCTTCTTCCTCACTGCACGAGTACTCCACCCACCAATATTCCGTGCATCCGTCGCCGCCGCCGCTGCCATCGCCACCGTCACCCCCGCCCGTTCCGCCTCCCGTTGGCTGATTCACGGTTGAGGGGTTGTAGCCAACACCCTGTCTCACTACCTGATCGTCACAAGGCGTGGGACCATTCAATCCGCGCGACGTGTCGTTGTACAAACGGGTGGTAGTTCCATCGGGGTTTTGAATGGCAGCACCTCCAATCATTACAGAACCGCGCGGCTCGCAACCGTTGCACTCTCCCAGCCCCAACGTATGTCCTATCTCATGCGCGAGTGTCTGGCGAAGTGCGTCACAATTAGTGATGTGCGCATTTATGTTTGTCACGCCGCTGGTACGGTAGTCGCCCGTACCTCCAGTTCCAGTCTGACCAAATGCATCTGGGTTAGATCCTTCTAGCGTACCTGGTCGGTTAATTTGATAGTTGAAGGCACCGGTTGCGGCTGACGTAGGTGTGGTTTCAGCCGTTCCGCCGACAGTAGTGGCAATAGGGGTCGAACTGTAGGTAACTCTGAAATAGACTCCCGAACTATTACCGCTTGCTTGATTCGCGAGGTTGTAGTTCGCAAATACCGACTGCATGCAGGTAAAGTCGTCCGGGCTAAATTGATTGGAGTTTATGTTAACGTTCACGAGGGCATTCTGGGGCCACGCGAATGCCGCCCCTCGAAATCCCGGCGTGTTGTTTGATGAGGTGCATTGGTTTGTTTGAGCCCACGCGTACAGCCCCGAGGCGGCCAGGTATAAACAAATGCCGCAAGTAACAGCAAATGCTTTTTGTGAAGCGAGAAGACTTGACATCACTCAAGCCTCCTCTCCGGAACACCATTAGGAGATTGAACCAGACTCCACAATTTTGCCAGGAAGTTACTTTCGTCTTCATTTCTATACTGTTGATACGCTGCGTAAGGTTCTATTACTTCCCCTTTTGGAGATAGTCCATCCAGAGGAAAGACTTTTCCACCGCGCAATTCGTAAGCAGTGATGAGAGAGAAGTCTTCGCCCTCTTGATTGCGTTTCAGAAAAAACGCGTAGCGACGCGTGAGCTTTGGCAACGGTTTCCCGAGTAATCCTCGGATCAATATTTTTCCGGATGGAAACCGAAGTGCCCCGCCTGACCGTTCCATAGTGACACGACTACCGATGAGGATTGTTCCACTCGTGTCCTTGAGCACCTCGCTAACTGAGACTGTGAATTCAGAATAGATACTGGTCTTGTCGTTTGAGAGATAAGCGTGTGCCGATGCAATCTCGCCAATCAGCACGGCATCGCTTTGGGCGACTGGAGTAGCCGGCTCAGACACCTCATGACTCCACGGTCCACCCAAGTTTACCGGGGCGCTACTTTCTTTGAGGACGAGTTTGCTGACATCCTCGGCTTTCAGATTTGGATCGTGGATGTCATATCGCCTCGACCGGATGCGACGCAGAGTTAGCAACGCCGGGTCCGTCGGCTCAGCAGTGTTGTAGTCTGCGACCGGGATCTGTCTCTCACTTTGTTCCTGGTTACGTTGTGCCGCGCCTCGGCCAGTAGTAGATAAGACGCGAACCGTTCCTGAGCGGCGTCCCGTCTGTTGCATGGTTGCCGCACCCGTTGCCAGTAACAGCGTCAGTATTGTGCCAAGTAAGATCGTTAAGGTGACACGGTGTGACATGATAAATTCTCCTTCTCGTGGGGCCGCAAGCTCAGGTTCGATCCATGGAGACCGACGAACCGCTTTTAGCAGTTCATTGTCAGAGCCGTTAATAGATGTAAGAAGTGGGGTTTTTCAAAATGCGACTCGTGGCAGATATGTACTCCTGTTGCGAACCAGTGTCAACGTGGCTTTGCCATTCGTATTCGCATGCTGACACGTGTGAAACTTAGAGACGTACTACGGTCTTGCGTTACAATTCGGCTTCGGCGAATTACAAATTTGAGTACTTCGCTATCTCAACTTGGACTCATGATTCGCGCTCGCGAGGGCAACTCGTGAATGTTTCGGATCATTGTGGCTTTGCCATCGTATTCGCATCCTGCTGTCGGAGAGCGGCAACCATCCGACGCCAGGGATGTGCAGGCATCTGGGCTACTCACGGGGTGGATCCAATCACCCGTTCGACAATCACCAATTCATTCGGTGGTGCTATCTCAACTACTTGAGACGCGAGCTGGATGCGGGTGGTTGGGCATTCTGGGAAGCCCACCTGAACGACATTGGCGACTACAACGAACTCATCAGGGCGTTCCTCTGTTCAGCAGAGTGGTGCGCATCTACTTAACGGAGATTAGATAGTCCAGAGTCTTGAAAAGTAAGAATGGAAGCGCGATTAGAATCGGCGGATTGGTGACCTGATGCGGCCTAAGTTTGATATCAACCACTTCATCAGCCTGTCCATCACACACAACAGCCGCGCGTGATCCGAGACCCACTAACAATGAACCAGAATCGGGTATCAGATACGACTGAGGCTCGCCTGCTTTCGGGAAGGCGGCGGCGAACACGTTGTAGCAACCATCCTTTACCGGACCAATGCTATACGACTCAGAATCAGCTATCAAAGTGCCTGCCGAAGGAGGACTCTGCGGTATTAGAGTTGGAAACAGGCCGACAAAGATGAGTCTCTGAATACAATCTGGTGAGCTAATGCGACCGGTAATGGATTGGCCGCCAACGGAAGCCTGCTTGAGAATCCCCGCCGCTTCAGTGAAAGAAGATTCCAGGAAAAAGTTGTCTACTCTCTCGGCAAGTTTCCGAAAGCTCCGCGGTGAGAGTCCGACAAGCTGGGTAAATCGCGAAGTAAATGTTCCGATGCTGTTATAGCCCACCTCATAGCATACGTCCGTTACGCTAAGAGATGTTGTAAGCAGGAGTCGTTTAGCTGCCTCAATCCGAAGCGCATACAAAAACTGAACAGCCGGAATGCCCGTCACTTCATGAAATACACGTTCGAAGTGGAATGGGCTAAGACAAGCAATCCTCGCCATTTTATCCAACGAGAACGGTTCATCTAACTGCTCGCGCATCTCAAGGATGACGCGTTCGACGGCCTTGCGATGCGCCGCGATAGTGTTGCTTTCACCGATTAAAAGCTCAGATCTTGCTTGCATCCGCTGCCGTCTCCAGATACGCAATCAAAGCCTTATGCAAGAAGGGTGGAATAGGCACGGGAACCACCCTCGCGCCTTGTCTCTGCATACAGGCCACCTCCTGCTTGCCGCGCGCGATCAATTCCTCTCCTTCGTTGCCCTGCCGGCAGTAGTCGAAAAACATGGTGATACGATTCTGTTTCAAAGCACCGAGGCGCATGCGAATGATGACTTCGTCAAAGGCCGACAACTCAGCCAGGTATTCGCACGATACGTTGACGGTGGCCAGAGCGAACCCTTTGGCGAACGCAGTCAGAATCTGAGGAGCATGTTCCCGCAGAAACATCTCGCGACACTTTCCCTGCCAACGCAGGTGATTCGTGTAATAAACATTCCCGACGAGGTTCGTTTCCTCGAAGCTAACGATGTGCCGATATTCGTAAGCGGACATTTCTAATCGTTCGAGCGGGTCACCACAGACAAAACTAATTTCCGGTCGATACCCTGAACTTGTGTCGCGTAGGAAGCGATCTTGAAGGGGCCCGACGAAAAAAGCGCCCAGCCGGTTAGAGGCGACGAGTCCAGGCAAATGGATGTATCAGGCGTTGTGCCAACTTTCGTCAGACATTCAATCGCGGTCCAGATTCGTGTGGCTGCTAAAGAGAACTCTTCGTCAAGACTTTTGACCACGAGGCGTGCTAGGGCAAACTGATTCTCGCCGAGCAGGTCCAGCCACTCGGAAACAGTTCGGTCTACCACCTGCTCAATATCGCAACCGGCTGAATCCGGACTTGCTATCGCTAAAGTTAAATCCCCAGCGTGCGATGCCGAAACGAGATGACCAGAGCAAACCTCCGGTTTGCCGTCAGACCTTCTCAGAATTTCAGTTTTCTCTCCCAGCGCGATTTGAATCGCGCGATCGCTGCGCGCCTGTCGATCGTTTTTGACGTCGCGGATCAACGCCACGGAAATAGACGTTCCGGGAATCAAATCCTGCAGATGCCGTTCGATGTATGGTCCCAAAAGTGATTCAACCCATGGACCTTGAATCGGCCGGTCAGCAATCGCGCGCAGTCGCAATCCTTCCCAATGTTCAAGCACCGAGCCGTCAGTCCCAAGGACGAACAGGTTGTAGGTAAACGTGTTCCCTTCACGTGAGCATTCACGCGCATGCACAATTAGCCTTTCGCTTGACGTCTGATGAAACGTCAACCGCTCTATTCCCAAAGGCAAGATCGTCGAGTGCGGAATGCAGGCTTGAATGGCGTGCAGTGCGGCATCACGCGCGGCAGGATCGCCGAGTACGAGTTGTCCCGGTAGATACCGGATGAACCACTCGGTGTTTCCGTCTGGATTGATTTTTGCGATGCATTCCCTTGCTCTCAAAAGATGGTAAGTGTTAAGCCTGCGAAACCTTCCACTTTGAAAGAGGATGCGGCCGTAAAGATCGCGTTCGGGATCGACCGGCAGCCGGCTGAATGCAAGCAGATCAAGCGAGCTGATACTCGGTTCCCCATTACCAGCCGGTGCCTGAAAAAGACAGGTCGCTTCGAAGTGGTTCACTTGAAACCCTGTTTCTTCGCTGCGCAGCGCCACCTCGACGATGCCCGGACCACGCACAAGCACCGCCAACCGGATCTTCACCGCGCCGGTTTCCGGTGCTACCACCGGTTGCTTGAAACTTACTCTCTCAAACCTGGGCGGCGCCGTAGACCCGGTCACCGCCATTGCTGCCTGTGCCATCGCTTCCAGGCCGAGGACTGCCGGAAACAATCTCTCTCCTCGAAATACATGATCGTTGAGGTAGGGATCAGTAGGGGTCGACAAATCATCATCGACCACGAGCTCAACATTCGGAAAATAAACGCGGGGTTGCTCGAGGAATCTGAGGAACGGAAGCTCCGCCTTTTCGAGTTTGAAAGTCGGCAGGTCGCTAAAGCGGCCCATGACCACGACCGCTGTGGACGGCAAAGATTGGGCTAACAGGTTGCGCAGCATGGCGACGCCGGTGTCAATCGGAATCGGTGTGATCCCCTGTTGCAGCAACCTGTCCGTTCGGCCCAGGCGGGCGCCCATTCCCTTGCCGGACCAGACGGACCACTCTACTGCCAGACAATGACAGGCTGGGTGCGCGATTTTCCATTCTTCGCACAGTTTGGTCAGCCACTCATTCGCTAAACCGTAATCCGCCTCACCGGGTAGACCCGTGCGCGCGATAATCGAGCCAAAGGTAATTAGCAGTCTCAATTTTTCCGGATTCACGGCGGCCAATAGATGACGAGCGCCTCCGACTTTGACGGCCAGAGTGCGACGAAAAGCTTCTTCGTCGAGAGCGCTTATGAGTTGCGGTACGTTTCTGGCGGCGCCGTGAAGAATGCCGGTTATGGGCCCCACCTCTTTTTCGATTTTTTGGACCAGCTCACGTACCTGTATTTCATCGGTCACGTCAGCCGAGATGTATTTGAAATCAATGCGGGCCGCTGTCAGGCGTTTCAAATTCGACGAGAGCTCTTCATCTGTCTCGGGTTGGGTCCGACCGATTAGTACCAGCCGTGCACCACTCTCTCTCGCGAGGGCGAGCGCACACTCCGCGGTAATGCCCTTTCCCCCGCCGGTAACCACAAGCACGTCGGCAGCGGAAAGAGGCAGGCTGGCTGATCGATCGAAGAAGGGAAGCGGGCGCACGACAGGCTCGTGTCTTAAGCCATCACTATCGTAGTGAGCCTCGACATATCCTTGTGCGGCGAGGGCTTCGGCAACGACCCAACCCGCGGCTCGAAGATCAGATTCCGGAACGGTGACCACACAGGTTGTTACTCGCGGCGCCTCCAGGTGAAGTGTGCGCGCGAAGGCGGCGGTAGTCATGCCACGTTGCACGAGGACGAATCGCGGACTCTCTTTTACCGCCAATACCAAGCGGGCCGCCTCAAGTAATTGGCGGACGATCGTCTCGTCGTGTTCGGGTGAAAGACAAAGAACGATGCCATTGCCAACCGCACAATCAGTGAATTTCTGCCGCAGGGATTCGGCAAACAGATCGTTCGGAGATGCTAATACTTCCCACCGTCCCGTTGTTTGAGGAAGCGACCGCCGGGGTAACGCTCGTTCCATCAATTCAACGCGATAGGGCCTGACCCACGAATCGACGCCCTTTGGTAGTGCCTCG
>Ga0081539_10001519_pt1 | contig 38926 bp, 33 predicted proteins | sample TabmetS4T2R2_FD_71023 | JGI IMG/M metagenome (GOLD analysis project Ga0081539, IMG submission 71023) | Tabebuia heterophylla rhizosphere microbial communities from the University of Puerto Rico - S4T2R2 | ecosystem: Host-associated > Plants > Roots > Rhizosphere ... | reverse complement strand
CAGCTTGAGCGGGTGGCATGAACGGGGCGCGTAATGGCCACGCAGCATCAGTCAGGTCACTGCTATAAGCTTTGCGCTTCAGCCGCCGAGCTTACAAAATCCGGCTTCTCAGCCACCCTCTAATCTCAAGACCCCGGCCGACTTGCAGCAGGTCACGGCGCAGTACCAGGCGTTTCTCGCCCTCGCGCAGACGGCCCGTGTGCCCGTTTTCAACGCGCCCGGCAATCACGAGATGGACGACAAGAACAGTTGTCCGAGCGCGCAGATGCAGTCGCTCTACCAGCAGCAGATGGGGCTGGCCTACGGCGCGTTCACCTACGGTAACTCGCGCTTCATCGCGCTCAACACGGAGGAGATTCCGCGCATCGGCACTAAGAGCGCGCCCGTACCGGACAAGCAAGGTTCGTGCAAAGACAGCAACAACGGCTACGTCAGCCCAGCGCAACTGAGCCTGCTAGAGCAGGTCAGCGCGCCGCCCAACCTGCCGCCCGCCGCCGGGCAGACGCCGCCCTTCTACCTCGTCTCCGGCGGCGCGGGCGCACCCTTCAAGGCGAGTTGCCCTGCGGGCAGCTTTCATCACTACCTCGTCTTCACCGTGGACGGCAACAAGGTCACCACGAGCCTCGTCCAGATCAGCAACACCACGCCGCCCTGCACGCCGGTCACTTCTTGGCCGGCGTGCAGGGCGTACTATCGCCCGCTACCGCAAAAGGTCGCTGATTGCTTGTCAGTCGCTTACCAACGCGTGTTGCGGTTGCCGCCGAAGCCGTTGCTGCGGCCGCCGCGGTGGCCGCGGTCTTCGCGCGGCTGGGCCTCAGGCGCGGCCGACTCACGCGGCGCGCGAGCCGCGGAGGGCGTCTCTGGTCAGCTTGAAGATGGGCCGCCGGTTCTGCGCGATCACTTTGAGCCACGCGCGCCAGTTCATCTGCGGGAAGTAGATGCCGCGGAAGAAGAGGCGCATGACGAGGTGGATGGCGCGCACCTTGACCGGCTGCCCCCTGAGCGCGTCGAGCACCTGCTCGTTGCGCCGCGGGCTGTAGGACGCCGTCCACGCCTCTTCGAGTTCCGCGTGCGCCTGTGGGATCGTCATCTTCAATGGCGTGTGCGCCATCTGGTTGGGTGCGAACTCCAACCAGTGTTGCGGGCGCGTGAGTCGCCCCGCCGCGGCGAGCCGGGCGTAGAGCGGTGTGGATGGAAAGGGCGTGAGTTGACCGAAAACGGGCAGACCTGGCGGCCAACTTTCGATCTGTTGGAGCGTCCGCGCGGCCACGCCCGGCTTGTCGTTGTCGAGGCCGACGATGAAAGAGGTGACCGCGTAGATGTTGCGCCGGGCGAGGCGGTCGAGCACGGCCGCATATTCTTGCGGCTTGTTGAAGCTCTTGTTCACGTCCGCCAGGTTGACCGCGTCTATGGACTCCATGCCGATGAAGACCCACTTGCCGTGCGACTCGGCGATCAAGTCCACGAGTTCCTCGTCGCGCAGCAGGTTCGCGCTGATCTGCGCCATCCAAGGTAGTTGCGCTTTCGCCGCGATGATGTCTCGGAGGAGCGACTTGGTGCGCTTGATGTTGATCGCGAAGTTGTCGTCAATGAAGAAGATGATCACCTGCTCGCGCTTCCGGCGGGCGTTCCGTTTGAGGCGCAGCATCTCGTCTACGACGCTCTCGTTCGTGCGGAAGCGGATCGAGTCGCCGAAGAAGCCCGTCACCGTGCAGAACTCGCAGCCGTAAGGACAGCCGCGCCCCGACTCCATCGGGATGATGTGCACCGAGCGCCAGCCCGACCCGTAGCGGCGCATGAGCGGACGCACGAACTTCGGCATCATGTCGAACTGTTCGAGGTCGTAGGTCTCCCAGGGGATCGCCGGGTAAGGTTGCAGGCTCGGCTTGCGTTCTTTGCCCGTCGCGTCCACGGGCGCGTAGGTCTCTTTGAGCTGACCGCGCGCCGCGTCGGCGACGATCTGCGGCCAGGTCTCGTCGGCTTCGCCGAGTGCGACCGCGTCGGCGTGGCGCGGCCCGCCGTTGCGCCCCAGCGCCTCGTCGGGCACTTCCGTCACGTGCGGGCCGCCCATCACGACGGGGATGCCGGCGGCGCGCAGGGCGTCGGCCATGCGGTAGGCGCGCGCGATCATTCTGGTCATCGCGCCGATGCCGACGAGGCCAATCTGTTCGCGCCGGGCGAAGGCGACGAGTTCCGCTTCGCTCATCGCCCGCGCGTTGCCATCAATCAAGAGCACTTCGTGTTCCGGCGGCGTGAGCGCCTTCAGGAGAAACATCCAGAGGTGCGGCATGAAGTTGCGCGTCACGCCGTTGTCGGGGTTATACAGAAGGATTTTCATAATTCCCTACTTGTCTCGGGCTGCCTGGCACTAAAGTTCGGATGACCCTTTGTACGACTGTTGTCTGAACAGAACAACAAGTGGCACAAGGAGGGAGTCTGAAAACTCAATCCAGATGTCTAGGGGTAAGTTGTTCGGAAGAAAGTATATCAGAATTGTACGCTACCGAATAACTGAAGAAGGCTGGACGCAGTATCCTGTGACTGCTACTCCGTAGTGAAGAAGGAATTTAGCCGCTTGATCGGCGGCGACTACTAAGCCCTCTGAAAGCGAGACCGAGCGTGCGGCGTGCGGATAACCGCTTCATCAGGGGGCTTTCTCTGGCTGAAAGTTTGTGACCACTATCTGCCACCGGCCGCGCTCGTCGCGTTTCCACATGTGCGCGTAGTAGCCGCGCTCCTTCTGCGCGCCGCCCGCGCGCAGTTCGTAGCTCCCGTAGGTGTAGGCCAAGTCGCCCGACCTGGCCGCGCCGCCGCCGAGCGGCGCGAGCGTGAGCGAGACATCTTGTCCGGCAGTGATCCGAGCGCGCAGTGCGTCCTTGCCTGCGGGCGGCACGCCCGCCGCGAACACCTTCGCGTCATCGGCGACGCGCGCTAGGTACGCGTCGAGCGCGCCCGCGCGTTTCGCCTCCTCGGCGAAGTCGCGATCCATCTCCGTCAGTCGGCGCAACTCCGCGTCGGGGTCTGCGCCGCGCGGCACTTTCGACTTGTACTGCCGCGCCTGGGTGAACGGCCGCTCAAGCTCGTGTCCGTCGGCCGCGCCCGGCAGAGCGCCCGTGCCGAAATCAACCGCGACCTTCCAACTGCCGTCCGCCTGCCGTCGCCAGACGGAGAAGAAATAGCCGTGCTCCGAAGGCTCTAGCGGCGGGACGTTATCTACGGCCGTCCACGGGCCGATGTTATAGCCGAGGTCGCCCGCCTGCGAGATGTCGCCGTAGGTCGGCGACCAGTTCAGCGTGAAGGGCAAGGGCTGCGGCGTCGGCGGGCGCGGGCGGTAGAACTCCTTCGCGTTGACGGGGCCGGGGTGAAAGATCACGCCGTCGGCGGCGAAGAACTCCAACCAGGACTCGCGCACCCCGTGCTCCGTGCAGTACTTTGCGAACGCGCGCTCCGCCGCAACCATCTCGGCAAGCGCGCGCGGCGTCTCTCGCCGCTGAGCCGAGACCGAGCAGGTCAAGACCAACGTCGCTAATATGACTGAGATCGCTCTCCGCATCGTTTCTCCTTTCCTTGATCAGACCAGACGGCGACCGACCCGCCGCATTCAGACGCCGGGCATCGCGCGCTTGAGCGGGCGCAGCAGCAACAGCAGCACGAAGGCCATCAGGAGCGCGCACGCGCTCAGGAAGAGCCAGAAGGTCGAGTGCAGCCAGTCGTCCCACAACTCGCCGACCTGCGTCAGCTTGTTGCCCAAGGCGGTGGCGACGAACCAGCCGCCCATCATCAAGCCCCGCATCCGGCGCGGCGCGACCTTCGAGACCAGCGCCAGCCCCATCGGCGAGAGCATCAACTCGCCGAGCGTCAACACGCCGTATGCGCCGACGAGCCACGCGGGCGAGACCTTGAAGCCGTAAGGATTGTTGCCCGCAACCGACGCTTCGCCGACTTTCGCGCCGACGAACAACACGAAGAACGCGGCAGCCGTGAGCGCCATGCCGCAGGCCATTTTCGTCGGCGTCGAAGGTTCGAGACCTTTGCGGTCGAGCCACTGCCAGAACCAGACGAGCGGGAAAGTCAGCAGCAGCACCCAAGCAGGCCCGATGGCGTTCGAGATGATGCCGGAGACCTGCCAGTCGGTGTTCTCGTTGCCCCAGTAGGTCATCGTCGAGCCGTTCTGCTGGAACGCCATCCAGAAGATGATGACGATGGCGAAGACGACGAGCAGCGCGCCGACGCGCTTCCATTCGGGGACGGCCTCCATCGCGCGCTGGCGGCTCACGCCCGCGGGCGGCTTGTCGACCGCGACCGCGGCCGTGTCGGCCGCCTCTTCTGCTTCCGCCGTCTGCCGCCGATCCACGCTGCTGATGTGGCGTCTGAACTGCCACTGAATCCAGACCGAGATGGCCATACCGCCCGCGGCGACGGCGAACGCCGGGTGATAACCGAAGCGCCCCTGTACGAACTCGGCGACGACGGGCGCGAGGAACGCGCCCACGTTGATGCCCATGTAGAAAATGTTGTAGGCGCGATCCTTCAAGTGGCTGCCTTCGGGATAGAGGTTGCCGACCATCGTCGAGACGTTCGGCTTAAACAGCCCGTTGCCGACGACGAGGCACGCGAGCGCGACGTAGACCACGGGCACGGAGCGGAACGAGAGCAGCAGATGCCCGGCCATGAAGAAGAGACCGCCGATCATGACGGCACGCCGGTAGCCGAGCTTGCGGTCGGCGAGCCAGCCGCCGACGAGCGGCGAGGCGTAGACGAACATCAGATAGTTCGCGTAGAGACCCGTCGCGCGATCCACCGACCAGCCGAAGCCCTGTCCCGACGTGTCGCGCAAATACAGCGTGAACATTGCCAGCATCGAGTAGAAGCTGAAACGCTCCCACATCTCCGTGGCGAACAGGACGTAGAGACCGGGCGGGTGCTTCTCCGCCGTGTGCGCGGCGACGGCCGCGTCGCTTGCGATTGCTGTATTCATTCTTTGAAATCTCCCCCTTTGTCATCGTGGGCTGGAGGGTGCTGGCTGCGCCAACGCCGACCGGAGGCAGACGAGCGACGGCCCGTCCCGCGACTCGATGGCGTGGAGTTGTCCCGTCGCCACAAGGCGGCGCACCGTGGCGGCGTCGCGCATCGTCAGGGCGCAGACCTCTTCAAGTGGCGCGAACGCGCCGGGCGCGCCGCAGCCGCTACACCAGGCCCGGCACAAGCCACCGCGCCAGCGCACGACGAGGACGCGCTCCGTCTCTACAGTTATCTTTATCTTCCGCCTCACGCCGCCTCCGTGCGTTCTGCCCGTCAGTGCCGACGGCGACGGATGATGGCACGGCGTCGGTCGTAAAGTCCTTAATTGCCGCCTGAAATTTGGTGAAATCTTGTGAAACGGGAAATGTCGGGCTTAACCTTTCGCATCTATCTATATTAGGATCGCGCGCGACAGGGGGCGGGGCACGGCCCGCGTTAATTCTTTCCGCCCCGCTTTCCGAGTCGCCCGCCCCGCGGAGAAGTGTCATGAGTCAACAGACTGAACGCCTGTACGAGTTCGGCCCGTTCCGCCTCGACCCGCTGAAGCGCCTCCTCCTGCGCGCCGGGCAGCCGGTCGTGCTCACCTCCAAGAGCTTCGATACGCTGCTGGTGCTGGTCGAGCACAAGGGCGAGGTGCTGCGCAAGGGCGAGCTAATGCGGCGGCTGTGGCCGGACACGTCCGTGGAGGAGAACAACCTCACGCAGCAGATTTCGGCGCTGCGCCGGGCGCTGGGCGAGCGCGCCGGGGAGCACCGCTACATCGTGACCGTGCCGGGGCGCGGCTACAGCTTCGTCTCGGACGTGCGCACGGTGGCGGACGAGGGCGCAGACCTGATCGTGGAGCAGCGCACGCGCTCGCGCATCACCATTGACGTGGAGGAGGAGCAGCCGGAGGGGCGTGCGCCGCACCGCGCGGCGGAGATCGCACTCGCGCCCGCCGTCGCCCGTGCGGCCAGTCCACGCCCGCGCGCGCGTCTGTTCGCGCTGGCCGTTGTGGGGCTGGTGCTCGGTCTGCTCGCCCTGTTCGCCCAACGGCGGTTCGCGGACGACGCGCGCCGCCCCGCAGCCGACGCGTCGCCGAAGTCCGTCGCCGTCCTGCCGTTCAGGTCTTTGAACGCCGACGCGAACGACGACTTCTTAGGCGCGGGGATGAGCGACACGCTGATCGCCAAGCTGAGCAGCATCCGCCAGATCAACGTCCGCCCCACGAGCGCGGTGCTCAAGTTTGCCGCCGCGCCCGCGAACTCGCTGACGGCCGGGCGCGAGTTGGGCGCGGACGCGGTGCTGGAAGGCACGGTGCAACGTGCCGGCGAGCGCGTGCGCGTCACCGTGCAACTGCTCGACGTGCGGCAGGGTCGCCTGCTCTGGGCGCAGAGCTTTGACGAGGGTCTGGGCGACATCTTCGTCGTGCAGGACGTGATCTCCGAGCAGGTCGCGCGGGCGCTGCTGGCGCGGCTGAACGGCGCGGAGCAGCAGCGGCTGCGCAAACACGACACGGACAGCATCGCGGCGTATCAGGCTTACCTGCGAGGCCGGTATTTCTGGAACAGGCGGGACGAGGAAGGCTTAAGGAAAAGCGTCGGGTATTTCCAGCAGGCGGTTGCTGAAGACCCGACCTACGCCGTGGCTTACGCCGGGCTGGCCGACGCCTACAACCTGCTCGTCAACTACCATCTCGCGGGCGCGACCGCGGACGAGTGCGAACGCCGCGCCCGCGAGGCGGTCACCAGGGCTTTAGAGCTTGACGAGACGCTCGCCGAGGCGCACACCTCCCTAGCCTCGATGAAATTCTACGGCGCGCACGACAACGCGGCCGCCGAGCGGGAGTACCTGCGGGCCATCGAGTTGAACCCGAACTACGCGACCGCACACCACTGGTACTCCGAATACCTGAACATGACTGACCGGCCGGCGGAAGCGATGGCCGAGATCAGGCGCGCGCAGGAACTCGACCCGCTCTCCCCCGTCATCAACACGACGGTGGGCGAGCGCCTCTATTTCGCGCGCCGCTACGGGGAGGCCGCGGCGCAGTTGCGCAAGACGCTGGAAGTAAGCCCCGACTTCTACCACGCGCACTACCTCCTCGGGCTGGCCTACGAGCAGCAGGGGATGTACGGCGAGGCCATCGCCGAATTTCAAAGGGCGCGCGAACTCGGCGGGAATCACGCCGCGTTGGCGGCCGGGGCGCTCGGCCACATCTACGCCGTGACCGGCAGGCGGCGCGAGGCATTGCTGTTGCTAAACGAGTTGCTGAAACTCGGCCGCGACATGCCTTATGCCGTCGCGACCGTCTATCTGGGTCTGGGCGAGAAACGGCAGGCTGTCGAGTGGCTACAGAAGGTGCCGAGCGCGGACGCCGCCTGGCTGCTGAGGGCCGACCCGCGGTTAGACGGACTGCGCTCCGAGCCGCGTCTCCGCAGCCTATTGCAGGCGGGGTAGCCTGCGCGCGGGGCGACTACGGAATCAATCAATTTCAACATTGAGTAGTGCCCTAATTTGAAAATCTTGGCCTGACAGATGCCGGCCTCTATTTTCACACCGGGGCACGACCGCCGCGTCTTTACGGGGTTGTGACCAACGGCAATTCGATGAAACTGGCGGCGGCGGGCGCGTGGTAGACGCGCTGCACCGCCTTCCGGTAATCGTCCGGCTTGGCCCAGAAGATGTTGGGCACGAACGTCTGCGGGTTGCGGTCGTAGAGCGGAAACCAACTCGACTGCACCTGCACCATGATCCGGTGTCCCGGCAGAAAGACGTGGTTCGCCGTGGGCAACGCGAAGCGGTAGAGCAAAGGCTTGTCCGGCTCGACGGGCTTCGGCTGCTCCAGGCTCTCGCGGTAGCGCCCGCGGAAGATGTCGGCGGAGACCATCAACTGGTAGCCGCCCATCGCCGGCTGCTCCGCGACCTCGTCCGGGTAAACGTCGATCAGCTTAACCACCCAGTCCGAGTCCGTGCCGCTCGTGGAGGCGAAGAGGTTGGCGACGGGCTGACCGCTGATCTTCACCGGCGCGGTCAGCACGTCGGAGACGAACGCCAGCACGTCCTGCCGCCCCGCGGCCTCGCGCTGATCGTCCACGAGCCACTGCCGCCACGTGCTGTCAGCCGCTGACACGGGGCGGGCGGGGCGCGCGCGATAGGGCACGGGCTTCGCAGGGTCGGAGACGTACTCGTCGTAAGCAGCATCATTCGTCTTCGGCGCGGCGAATCCCGCCTTGAGACCGGCCGCGAGGTAGAGCGGCGTCGGTCGGATCGCGCAGTCGCGCGCGCACCCCGCGGGCCAAGCCGCCAGCCGCCGCCAGGTGTTCGTCCCCGTCTCGAAAGCCGTCACGGGCGCAACGTCCGCCCTGGGCGCTCCGTCCTTCAGATACTGATCGAGGAACGGGCGCAGGATCTCGCGCCGGAAGTACGCGGCGGTGTCGCTGCCGAACCTGAGTGTGCCGAGCGCGCTGCCCTCGTGTATCTCCTGCCCGTGATGCCAGGGGCCCAAGACGAGGAAGACCTTGTCGTTCTGCGTGTCCTTCGGCTCGATAGCGCGATAGACCGCGGGCGCGCCGTAGATGTCCTCCTGATCCCAGAGGCTGTGCACGAGCATGACGGGGACTTTGAGCGGCTGCGCGGCGAGTATCTTGTCCACCGCCTGTTCGCGCCAGAAGGCGTCGTAAGCCGGGTGTTCGAGGAGCTTGCGCCAGAACCCGACCTGTTCGAGTCCGCGCTTCCGGCCAAGTTCGCCCGCCGAGCCGGCCTGCATGAACATGTCGTAGTCGTCGAAGTGGCTCGACCAGAAGTGGGCGCTGTTGTCGCGCGTCGCCTCCTGCTCGTAGACGTAGGCCATGTTCTCCTGGCGAAAAGCGCCGTTGTGAAACCAGTCGTCGCCCATCCAGCCGTCCACCATCGGGTTCATCGGCACGGAGACTTTGAGCGCGGGGTGCGGATTGACGAGCGCCATCAATGGCAGGAAGCCGTCGTAAGAGATGCCGAGGATGCCGACGCGGCCGTTCGTTTCGGGGATGTTCTTCACGAGCCAGTCAATGGTGTCGTAGGTGTCGGTCGCGTGATCGACCGGCGTCGGGTTGAGCGGCCCGTGCAGCGGGCGGTTCATCACGTAATCGCCCTCGGAGCCGTACTTGCCGCGCACGTCCTGCACGACGCGGATGTAGCCGCCTTCGACGATCACGTCGGTCGCGTTGTCGTAGCCTTGCAGGATGGGGCCGAGGTGGGAGCTTTCGGCGTGGCTCGTGAGCGCCTTGGCGTCGTAGGGCGTGCGCGTCAGCAGGATCGGCGCGTTCTTCGCGCCCTTCGGCACGAGGACGACGGTGTGCAGCTTGATGCCGTCGCGCATCGGGATCATCACGTCGCGCCGGACGTAGTCAAAGCCGTAGTTCGTCGGCTCTAACTTGGCGGGCGTCTCGCCCTGCAAGGTCGCGGGCGTTTGCTGGGGAGTCTGTGCGGTTGCCGGCGCGAGGGGCAAGAGCAGGGCGATAAGCCCCGTCACGAACGCGTTAACGGCGCGAACATTCTTTATGCTCATCTGCTAATCACCGTCGTTCTTGGAGTCGCTGCTGAGATGGGAAGGCTTAACCCGCGCGTGGGGTGTCCGTCGCCTTACGATCACTGAAATTCGCGCTCGGCGATTTGGAAGAGTTCATTCTTCAGGTGCGGCCTACCCGTGGTGAGCAACCACCGCTCCAGCGCGCGATCTTTATCTAAGGCATGGACATTCGTTGTGCCTTCCGAGATGCGAACGGTGCCCTTTTGTATGTGAACCGACTGCGTGTCAGCCCCTTGCGTACATTGGACTATGAACCCGCGGTAGCCGAGGTTACCCGACAATTCCCTGGCCGAGGTTCGGGGCAGCGCGGACAACCTCCGCACGAAGCTGTCTGCCTCGGCGTTCGTCAGACTCCACGTCGGGTTCGGCATGCCGGAGAAGATGTCTAGCTCGACTTCGCAAAGCGCCGGCATCGGTTCGCTCCCTCCTGTCATGGCCCGGCGATAGCTTAAACAGATTAGGCCACGAACGCCGTCCAATTGTTCTGGTAGAAATAACCGCAAAAGTCGCTGTAGCTCCCGCGGCAGATGTTATTCGGCGCATAGCCTTTACCCTGGTACTGGTAGATGGCGTGGCCGCAGTCGTCGGTGTATTTGGCCGGAGTGCCGCCGGGCTTGTGCCCCCACCACCAGAATGGGCCGCCGGTCACCAGGCGATAAAAATGGTAATCGACGTTCGGCCAGATCACCAGCACGATGGTCAGGGCGTTCGGCTCGCAGCCGTCCTTCCAGCCGTCGGCGCGCAGCCCGTCTATGACGCCGCCGCACGTGATCGACGTGGCCGGGTGGCCGCCGCGCCGACCGGGCAAGGCGTAGCGTATGTCAGGCCGGTGGTTGCTGGCAAAACAGTAACAGTTGTTGCGTGTCACGTGGGCGGGGTCGTTGAAGAAGTCCGCGTTGGCATTGAAGTAGTTTGAGCCACACGCCCACCACGTCTCGTGTATCTCCACCCCCGGTTTGTAAGGCACATCCGCGGGGACTTCGGCCGCCTCGACGCGTTTGCGATCAATGGTGGCGGTGGGTTCGCTGGGGCCGCGCGTCGCGGGCGCGAGCGCCAGCCCGCGCGAGACAACTTCTCGCACCTCGTCAACGAGGCGAGCGCCCTGCCGGTCGGCGGTCTGCACCAACCAGTCGGCGGCCGCATCCCTCTTGGCCGGCTTGATGCCGACGCGGAACTCGTGCGGGAACGGCGCGCGCCTGCGCGCCGCGGCCTTGTCCCAGACGCCGTCATCCGTCTTGATTCGTCGGACTATCAGGCCGCGATAGCCGAGGCCGGCCCGCTTGCTCGATAGCGCCGCGCGTGAAATCTGGCTCGGCTCGGCGCTGAGTAGCTCATACAGCGCCCCCTCCTGCTCCCCCGAAAGAATCCAGGTGGGATTCGGCATGCCGGAGAAAATGTCTAGTTCGACTTCTAACATGATGAACTCCTTAGTCCAGGTTGAGATTGACGGATAGGAAAATGCGAGGTGTGTCCGGGCGGGGGCACGATATGCCTGCTGGGGTAAGTTGTCAATGGTCGAACGCTGACCGCTTAGAAGCTGTTTGCAGAGGCTCATGCGCTCGCCTACTCCGCGTTCCTTCGCGGTCTTCTTCGCGGCCTTTGCGGTAAAAGAACTCTTAACCGCAAAGGCCGCGAAGAGGGCCGCCGCAGGGCCGCAAAGAGGGAGTGGGCTGCCGCCGGGCCGGCACTGTCCAGGCAGCTTCTTAGATCATGCCGAGTTTCTTCATGCGCCCGCGGAGGGTCGAGGCGGGGAGGCTGAGGATGTCGGCCGCGCCGCCCTTGCCGGCGATGGCCCCTTTGGTGTGGCGGAGCACCTCCGCGATGTAGGCCCGTTCCATCTCGTCCATCGAAACGAGGCGGGGCGCACCTTGCGCGGTCGTCTGACCGACGGCCGGCGGCGCGGACGTTTGCAGCTCGGCGAGCGATATTCGTAGCTCGCGCCCGCGCGTGAGGATGACGGCGCGCTCGATGAAGTTCTCCGAAATCTTCGAGGACGACCCGGTGGAGTAAGACCACTCGGCGCGAGGTGAAGGCGAGACCGCTCGGCGTGTCTTCCAGTGAGATGGGCATGCCCTCGCGGAACACGTCGGGCTGTGTGGAATGGAGTTGGTGCACTCGGAGCTGATTAATTTCCGGATCGTAGATGGAGAGGGTCGCGGCCGTGGTCTGTCGAAAAACCTGTCTGAGGCAATCGAAGATAACCTTCAGCAAGCCGTCAAGCTCAAGCTCGGAGACCACCGCGTTGTTGATGGCGAGCAACAGCCGCGCCCGCTCCGGATCGCCCGTGAGCAAGTGCTGCTCGACACTGACTGCGGGGCTGTTACCCAGGGGGCGCAGTTCATAGTTCATAAGCCACGGTCGCCTCGCTCCGCGCCGGATTACAGTGAGGAAACCCTCTGGACGAGTACAGGTGACGATGAAGGAATCCTAGCCTACACCGTCCGAGCACGGTTAAGTCAAGGAAAATAAGCGGCGCAGAATTTACTCGCCGGGCCGGCCCAGACCGCCAATGCCTGCGCAAGACTCGGTTACAACATAAAGTGTTGAGCCTGGCGACAGCACTAGCTTATCGGCAGACCGCCGAAGCAAGTCCCACGCGCGGGCATAAAGTTGTTGTGCCCGTCTGAGGCCGTATGCTAGTCTGGAAACGTGGTCGCCGAACCGGCGGCCCCAAGCCCCAGACGGGGACGCGCATAGGCGTCCCGCCCCGCCTCATCAAATCTTTCCCACGTGCGGTCGTAAGTCAATCGGGGCCATCCGGGTCGGCCGCAGCCGCGCCGGACGGACGCCCCGCGAGCCAGCCGGAGCAAGCAGGATGAAAAGCGTTTCCCTCCTCTTCGTCGCGTGTCTGCTTTCGCTGTGCGCCGCCGCCGCGCACGCGCAGACGACGGCGCGCTACACCTACAGCAACTTCGATTTCCAGAACGGCGTGCAGGTCGAGACGCCCGTGGCAGTGCCGACGCCGCGCAGGGTGCGGCTGACGGCCATGCACCTCGCCGAGTTGAAACGGCTCGGCGCGCAGGTCATCCCCGCGCCCGTCGCGCCGGGACTCGGCATGACGGCGAGCCAGTCGCTCGACGGCTTCACGACCGGCAACCAGCAGACCGACGCGCTCATCGTCGCGGCGGGCGCGCGCAACGGCGTTGACCCCGTGCTGCTCTACGCAATCATGCACCGCGAGTCGTCGTTCAAGCCGGGCGCGGTCTCGCCCAAGGGCGCGCGGGGCTTGATGCAGTTGATGCCCGCGACGGCCGTGCGCTTCGGCGTGCGCAACATCTTCGACCCGGCGCAGAACATCGAGGGCGGCGCGCGCTACGTGCGCTTCCTGCTCGACCGCTTCGGCGGCGACGTGCGGCTCGCGCTCGCCGGTTACAACGCGGGCGAGGGCGCGGTGGACAAATATAACGGCGTCCCGCCGTACCGCGAGACGCAGGACTACGTGCGCCTCATTGGGCAGCGCTACGCCCTGATGCGCAACCCGCAGACGGCGCGCACGGCGGCGCTGGTGACGACCACGCAGGCCGCGACGCTCGAAGCCGCGCAGCCGCCCGCGCCGACCTACGAGCGCAACGTCTACGCCGTGCGTCTGCCCGACGGCAAGTTGATGCTCGTCAGCCAGTGAGCGCGGCGTAAAGAACACGGGCGTCGGCGCAAGGGCCACGCCGGTGGCCGAAAAACAGCAGGGGCGTTCGTCGTGCACGACGAACGCCCCTGTTTTCAGTTGCACGCTCTTTCGGTATGATGCGCGCGTGCGCCGGTACTGCGCGGCGTGCGAGAGGCGTTACGCGTCCGGAGTTAATCAGCCCGTGTCGTCTGCGTCAGAGATCAGCAACGCGTCGTCAGCGCCGCCCACCCGCGCGCGCCGCGCGCTCGTCTGCGCCGGCCCCGTCGCCGCCGCCAGGCTCGTCGCCGAGCTTACGCGCGCGGGCTACGAGGCGCAGGCCGTCGCGCCCGACAGGGCGGCGCGCGCCGCGGGCGAGTTCGCGCCCGATGTCGTGCTCGTCGAGTTGGCTGACGGCGCGACGGCGGAAGCCGCCGGGCTGGCCCTCGTCGCGCAGTTGCGCGCCGACCCGGCGACGCACACGCTCCCGCTCGTCCTGCTCTTCCACGCGGATGACGAGGCGCAACGCCGCGCCGCGCTACAACTCGGCGCGGACGACTACTGCGCGCTCGCCACGCCGCCCGCCGAGTTGCGCGCTCGCCTCGACGTACTGCTGTGGCGCGGCGCGACGGGCCGCCGCAACGTCGCGCACGACGCCGTCAGCGCGGAGATTGACGACTTCATGCGGCTCGTTGACGCGGCGCGCGCCGACATTGACGACGGGCTGTATGGCGCGCTCGCGCTCGTCGCCGCGCACGGCGGCACGCATCAGCCGGCGGAGGCGGAACAGACGCTCGCAGCCGCGCACGACTTCTTCAAGCTCAACCTGCGCCGCCTGGACTCAGTCGCCTTTTACGGCCCGACGCTGCTCGTCGTCTATCTGCCACGCAAGGGGCCGGGCACGGCTAGCAACACGCTGGCGCAACTGCACAACGAGTTCGCCGCCGCGCACGCCAGCCGGCGGCTGGTCGTCGGGCTGGCCACTTTCCCGGCGGACGGGCGCGAGGTCGAGACTTTGATCGAACGCGCCGAAGCGGCCCTCGCGTCCGCGCCCGGCGCGCAACCGATGCAGCCCACACCCATCGTCGCCCCGCCCTTGCTTGAGCTTGACGCGGCGCGGGGTACGCCAACCTGGATCAGCCTCGACACGCCGGACGACGAGGCGGAGCAAGGCGGCGCGCGGGGCGGGCAGGCGGCGGGGCAAGCCGCGCGCGCGGCGGACGAGGGGCGGGAGCGCAGGCGCGCGCGGGCGGTGCGCGAGTCGAAGTCGGCGGACGTGTTCGAGGCGTCGGTTATGCCGCAGGCGGGCGCGCAGTACGGCGCGGAGCAGGTGCTGGCGCACGAGGCTTTGGCGGCGGCGGCACGCGAGCGCGAGTTGCGCGCGCGGGGCGTGGCGATGCCGCGCCGCCTCCTGCTCGCCGTCTCCGACGCGGCGCGCATGGCGCAGATCAACCTGCTCCTGCGCTCCGCCGGCTACGAGGTGCGCGCGGCGTTCGACGCGCACCAGGCGCTCAATCTTTTACGCATCGCCCGGCCCGACCTGCTCGTATTAGACTTCGACCTACAGGGTTTGGACGGGCTGGAGACTTTGCGCCGTCTCAGTCAGCAGCAGGAGGGGTGGCTCGCGCTCCCCGTCGTGCTCCTGCTGCCCGCTACGCCGCGGCGCGAAGAGGTACGCGCGGAGGCGCAGGCCATCGGCGCGCGTGGCTTCGTCCAACTGCCCTACGACCCGACGGCGCTGCTCGACGCCGTGCGCACGACGGCGACGCGCGAATGAAGGAGTGAGTCTATGTACTGTGGCAACTGCGGCGCGGATATCCCCGCACACCTGCGCTTCTGCACCGCCTGCGGCGCGCCGACCGACAACGAAGAGACGCGCGTCGCGACGGAAGAGACCCGCGTCGCCGAGCCGCGCGCGGCGCTCGAACGCGCCGACCACGCGGCGGTGCGCGACGCCGTGCAGCGGGCCGCGGCGGAGACCCCGGTGCGCGCCGGCCAACGCGCGTTTGCACTCGACACGGAAGAGCACGTCATCTTCACCGTCCGCCCGACGTTCCTCTTCATCGGCGTCGGCTACGTGCTCGCCGCGCTCGGCGCGATCCTGATCACCGTCCTGCTCGCGCTCTACGTCCGGCAGTTGCCGGCGCTCTACGCGCTGCCCTTCGCGCTCCTGCTGCTGCTCATCCCTGCCTGGAAGCACCTCAAGCGCAACGCGCTCAAGTACACGCTGACCGACGCGAAGATCGAGATTGACGAAGGACTCTTCTCGCGCCGCACGCGCAACATCCCACTGCGCAACCTGCAAGACGTGACCGTCGCCTCCTCACTCACCCAGCGCCTGCTCGGCTTCGGCGACCTCGTCATAGACAACGCCAGCGAACTCGGCGGCACGACCACCATGCACAACATCCCCAAGCCACGCCGCCACGCCGACATGATTCTGCGCGAGCTGCGCCGCTGGCATTGAACAGACCCGGCCGTTAAAATTATCTGGAACGAGTCATCCGCGGCGGACATCAAAAGGGTTTGTTGCCGGCCTCGTCGTGTGCCGTTCGCCAGCAGAGGGTGTCTATGCGCGTCTCAATTTCTAAACTGTTTTTCGTCGGCCTGCTGTTATTGTCGGCGGGCGCGTCGGCGCGTGCCGGCGGCGCGTTTGAAGAGGCGGCCCGCGCACTGCCCGATAAGATCGGCGACGCCAACGCACAACTCAAGGCCGTGCCGCCGGGCCGCAGCATCTTCGAGCAGATCAAGGCGGAAAACTTTGGCGTTACGTCCGCCGCCGCCCGCCCGTACATCGCGGCAACCGGCGATAAGCTCGGCGTGCAGCTTATCCAGACGCGCTCGGACGCGCACGCATACGCGCTGTTGACCGAGGTGCAGCGCACGGCGCTTCAGGGCGCGGCGACGCCTGCGGACGTGGGCACGGCCGCTTTCATTTCGCCGGGTCGCCTCGCCTTTTACAAAGGCCCGGTCTGCGTCATCGTGGATTCGTCCGCCGCCACGAGCGACGAAGCACGGCTGAGTTTTAGCCGCGCCCTGGCCGCGACGCTCGACGTGGGCGCGGGCGAGATTCCGCCGCTCGTCGGGCATCTGCCGGCGGCGGACGCCGTGCGCGCGCGCGCCGCCTACGTCGTCAGCCTGTCGGGGCTGCAAGCGGCAGTGCCCGACCAGCCGGTGCTCGACGCGGTCTCCTTCGACGGCGGGACGGAGGCGGTCACGGCGAAGTACGAGCAAGGTCAACTCGTGGTCGTCGAGTTTCAGACGCCGCAGCTTGCCAGCGACAACGACACGCGCATCGGGCAACGCATCGCGGAGTTGCGTAGTGCCGGTCAGCCCGTGCCGGCCGCCTACAGGCGCGAGGGCAACTACGCGGTCTTCGTGTTCGACGCGCCGAGCGAGCAGGCAGCGCGGGAGTTGGCCGGGCAGGTGAAGTACGAGAAGGTGGTGCAGTGGCTCGGCGAAGACCCGCACCGCTTCGAGCGCGCCAACCGCTTCTGGCTGAATATGTCGGGCAGCCTCATCCTCAACACGATCAAGGCGACCGGGCTGGCGATCCTTTTATGCCTGAGCGTCGGCGGCTTGTTCGGCGGCGTGGTCTTTATGCGGCGGCGCGCGCAGGCGGCGCTCAGCGAGAGATACTCGGACGCCGGGGGCATGATGCGGCTGAACCTGGACGAACTCGCCGCGCCGAGCGCGCAGGCGGGTCTGCTGCCGCCGCGCGAAGAGTGAGCGGGTCGGGCACGTGCATAAAAAAGCGCGCTGAAGTGATTCGCACTTCAGCGCGCTTTTTTTGTCCCCCCTGCTCGAACCTTGAGAAATGCTGTCGGGTCGCAAAAACACTTGCGGGTTGCTGATCTACCTGCGAGGTTCCCCCAAAGCCTCAACAGATAATAACCAGCAACCCGGCAACTGTTTGCCCTTCGACGTGCCTGCCTTGCCGGCGACCCTGTTCCCCCAAAGAGCCGCCTTCAGGCTACCGAGAGAAGACCTCCCCCAAAGTCTTCACTCAATGCCGTCTCCGAGCCTGACCCGATAACGCTATCTACCTTTTATCAATTTTAACTGTTCGCGTTTTGAGCAACGACCATGCCACGCCGTTTGCTTAGTATAATCTGAACGGCCGGCGGGGCGCTCAATGACAACAAAAACGCGGGCGAAAATTCTTCAGCCCGCACTTCTTACAGGACTCCTCAGCCTTTTCCACTCACCAGCAGTCGCACGCTTTTAATACTCAGCAGCCGTACATCTGCACTATTAGCATTCGCAGCTTGCGCGCGTGCTGAGCCGACGCTGCTCTCCATGACGCGCCCGATTTTCGTCCGCTGCGCCTCAAAATTTTTCCAATTTGAACGAAGCGCGCACCTCGCCCACCAGATCGCCGCGGTGATTGCGCACGTCGAAGCGGGCATAAGGCGCGAGCGCGGCGAGCGCCGTCTCGTCCAGCACGCCTAGCTGCCGGAGCGATTCGATGACGACCGTCGGGCGGGCGCGCAGGTTCTCGCCGTCTTCGATCTTGAGCGCGAGACCCAAGCCCCGCGGCCACGCCGCCGACGGGCGCACCCCCGCCGTGTAGACGCCTTCCGCGCCGATCTTCGAGACCACCGCGCCGCGCGTCGCCCGCATCATCTCCGTGTCCAGACGCTCGCCCGCGCCGCCGACCAGTTCCGGGTAAGTTGTCACCGCGCGCACGATCCGCGCGCACGCCGCGCGCACGTCCGCGTCGAACTCTGCCGGCGGCGCGACCAGCCGCGCGTACATCAACGCCATCGCCGCGACCGGCAGGCCGAAGACCGGCACGCCGCAGCCGTCCACGCCGACCGCGAGTTGCGCCGCCGGCACGTCCGCGAACAGCGCGACCATGCGCGTGATGTACTGTTGGACAGGGTTATCGAGTTGATCGTAGGTCTCGGTCGGCGCGCCCAGGTGGAGGGCGGCGGCGAGCAGACCAGCGTGTTTGCCGGAGCAGTTGTTTTGCAGGACGCGGAACGGCTCGCCGCGCTCGCGCATGCCGATGGCGACCTCGCGGTTGAACGGCTCGTGCACGCCGCACTTGAGCGCCGTCGCGTCGAGGCCGATCTTCCGCAGCATCCCGGCGACCGTCTCTTCGTGCAGCGGCTCGCCGCTGTGCGACCCGCACGCGATGGCGACCTCGCGGTCGTCGAACCCGAACCGCTCCGCCGCGCCCGATGCGACCAGCGGCAGCGCCTGAAACGGCTTCGCCGACGAGCGCAGGTACGTGACCATCTCCGGCGCACCAAGCCGCGCCACCGCGCGCCCGTCCGGCTCGACCGCGACGACGTGCCCGCGATGCCGCGACTCCACGACGCCGCCGCGCAGCACCTCGACAAGCGGCGCGGGCCGCAGGGCTTGAGTCTGTTCCGCCTGGCTCATCGGTCGCGCGCCGCTTTAACGCTCGCCCCGCTCCTGTTCCACCGTTGATTCGAGATTGACGACGAGGTTGCGGACGACGGGCTGATCTATCGGCTCAAGCAGGCGCAGGGCCTCGTCGAGCACGCGCCGCTGGTGTTCGGGCCACAACGGCTCGCCGGCCACGCTGCCGAACTTGCCCGCGTAGTAGCCGCCGCGCGGCGGGCGCACGCGCTCCGCGATCTCACGATCCACCATAATCGTCATCGTCGGCACGCCCGCCGCTTCCAGCGCGCGCGCCGCCAGCGCCATCGTCTGGTGGCAGAGGCGCGAGGCGGGAATCAGTAGCGCCGCCTGCACCTCGTAACGCCTGACGCGCTCGACCAACTCCGGCAGCGCCTGGCGCGCGAACCGCGACGCGTGCGGGATGAAGCCGCAGAGACTCCAGAAGACGGGGTTGAGCCGCCCGATGATGCCGTTGCCCTCGAACTCGAACAGGCGCGCAAGCGGGATTTGCGCGTTCATGTCGCGCTCGACGGCCGCCGGGTCGTAGCCGCGCGCCGCCCAGCGCAAGTCCGCCGCCTCGATCTCGACGGGGATTTCGCGGAAGCTGGTGTCGCCGTCGGCGAGCGCCATGTCGAAGGCTTCCGTGCCGTCTATGTATGCGCCGGCCGAGGTGACGAGGCCCAGGTTGAGCATCGGCAGCGCGCGGCGCAGCGGCTGAAACGGCGCGCGCCTGTTCTCCACCCACGGGTAGTGCTCGCCCACGTCGCCGTCCGGCGGCTCGTTGATTCGCTGCCAGCGTTTGTAAGTCTCGCGCCAGTCGTCGGCTCGCTCAATCGTCTCCACGCTCATCTTCCTTCCTCTTACCTTTGCGTCCTTCGCGGCCCGCCTGCGCGCCCTTTGCGGTTAAGTGCTTGCCGAGCGCGCGGGGCGCAAAGAGTCTGTCGCCTAACCGCGCCGCCGCGCGATCATGAGCAGCGCCAGCGCGCCCGCGAGCATGCCGACCGTCAGCACGGCGACCGAGTAGCCGTGCAGGCTGTTGAAAGCGACGCGCAAAGGATCGCTCGCGGCCACCTCGTCAATCGGCCGCCCCATCGCGCGGCGCAGCGCGAGCAGGCGCGCGTTGATGACCCAGTGGCCGACGAACGTCGTCAGCGCGACGACCGCCAGCGCAACCATCTCGACCAACCACGCGCGCCGCCGCGCCGCCCGCCGCCCGGCGAACGCGCTCGCCAGCAGCAACAGGCTGACGACGAAACCCGCGACGTTGACGACGCCGAGCGTGCGCGTGACGAGATTGCCCGCCAACTCGCGCGCCGGCAGCACCGCGAACGCGCTCGGCGCGACCGCGAAGCTGAAGAAGAGCGCCGCGCCCAGCCACACGGCGGCGAGCAACAGCCGCACGTCTTGCAGGACGGTAAACCCGACGCCGGCCCGCGCGCCCGCGCTCTCGCCCGACGCGGACAAACTGCCGCCCCGCGCGTCTCGCACTTCGACGCTCATCAGTCGTACTCCATTACTTCCGGCACGAGCCGGATCGTCGGCGGCTCAAGCTCCGGCGGCGTCAGTTCGCGCGGGTCGGGCACGGTCGTCAGCCACGCGAGCGCGCGGTCAAGCTGCGCCTGGTAGTCGGCCAGATCGAGCGACATGAATTCCTCTGTGCCGAGCCGCGCGAACTTCTCCTTCGCCATCTGGTACATGCGCCGCGCCGCACCGGGGCGGCCTATCTCCAGGTGATGAAACGCGACCGCCGACTGGATGAGCGCCTGCAAGAACAGCTTCTCGCGCGGCCCCGCGTCGTCGCGCCAGCGATCCTCCCAGGCGTCGTGCGCCGCGTGGAACTCGCGCGCGTTGTACAGATCGATCCCGGCGATGTACTCCAACGGGTACGCCGCCACGTGCGCCTCCGTGTACGCCGGTCGCTCGCTGTCCGCCATCGGCGCGCATTATACAGAAGTGAGCAGTGAGCAGTAAGCAGTGCGCAGTCAGAAACGATCTGCTTTTTACTGCTCACTGCTCACTCGTGTTAAGTCGCGTGGCGATCACTTTCGCGGCGGTCGCGCCTGCGCCGACTGCGCCCGCGACGGTCGGGGCGCGCGGGTTCGCCACGTCGCCGACGGCGAAGACGTTCTCGACGCTCGTCTCCTGCTCGCTCGTGACCGTGACGTAGCCGCGCTCGTCCGTGCGCAGTTGGGCGCGGAACAGTTCTGTGTTTGGCTCGACGCCGACGCGAATCAGCACGCCGCGCACGGCCACCTGAAAGGGCTTGAGCGCGCCGCGCCGCATGATCTCGACCGCCTCGACGCGTGCGCCGCCGATAATGCGCTTGACCTCAGACTCGGTAAAGACCGTGATGCAGTGCTCACCGCGCAGGCGCTCGACGAACTCGGGCCGCGCGCGTAAGTGTGCGCCGCGGTGCACGAGCGTGACCGTCGGGCAGACCTCGGCGAGCAGCAGCGCGTTCTCGGCCGCGGCGTCGCCACCGCCGACGACGCACACGTCCTCGCCCGCATACTCGTCGCGGTCGCGCACGCCCGACTCCATCAAGCCCCGCCCCGCGAACTCCGCCTCGCCCGGCACGCCCAGCCGCCGCCGCCGGACGCCCGTCGCCAGGATCAAAGAGATCGCCTGCAACTCCTCGCCGCTGCGCAGGCGGACGCGCTTCGCCGCCAGGTCAACGCGCTCGATCTCGGCGTTCGTCCACAGATCAAAGCCCGCGTCCGCGACCTGCGCCGCGAACAGATCGCGCAACTGGCGGCCGTTCTCGGCGCGCACGCCGAGATAGTTGTTAATCGGGTTATAGACCCGCAGCAGTTGCCCGCCGACCTCGCCCTCGGCTTCGAGCACCAGCGCGTCCAGCCCCAACTCGTCGCACCACAGCGCGGCGGACAGCCCCGCCGCCCCCGCGCCGATGATGATTACGTCGTGCATGGGAAAGTGAGCGATGAGCGGTGAGCAGTGAAAGGCAGTTTTGATTTTAACTGCTCACCGCTCACCGCTCACTTGTTTCATACTTCTACGCGCGCGTAGCCGCCGCGGTAGTAGAGCAGTGGGTGGGCGTCGTCGCGCACGGCCGTGTGCTCGACTTCGCCGACGAAGATCGTGTGGTCGCCGCCTTCGTAGGCGTGTCTGATGCGGCACTCGATGGTGGCGAGCGCGTCGGCGAGCACGGGCGCACCGTCCAGCCCCGCGCCGTAGCCAAGACCCTGAAACTTGTCCGGCTCGCGCGAGGCGAACAGGCGCGAGAGGTGTTCCTGGTGCGCGCCGAGGATGTTGACGACGAAGACGCCGCCCGCCTGAAAGGCGTCGTGGACGTAAGCCTTGCGGTCAATGCAGACGAGCACGAGCGGCGGCTCAAGCGAGAGCGAACTGAAGGCGCTGACCGTAATGCCGAGCGGGCGCTCGTCAGCGCCGCGCAGGGTCACGACCGTCACGCCGCTGGCGAAGCGGCTGAGCGCCGTGCGGAACTGGTTTTTATCAACCGGCACGAGCGGAGTCTCCTGAAGATGTCTGCTGAAGCTTTTGAGGCCGCCGAGCATAGCACAGAAGGAAGTGCAAAGTTTAAGGCGCGCGGCCAGGCGGCGGGCGGTAGTGGTTCAATCTGGATTGAGTGAGTGGGACGGTACAGTGCATCACAGAGGCGCAGAGGACGCGGAGGGGGCACAGAGGATCGAATAACACGCAAGCCTCCGTGCTGCCTCTGCGCCCTGTGTGCCTCTGTGGTGAACGCCTCTTAATTTCCTTCTCAAGCTCTAAGCAAAACATCATCCGGCGACGCTTGCAGCGCGCGGCGCAACTCGGCCGCCACTTCGTCCGGCGCGAGGCTGGACGCGGACAACAGCCCGTCGGCGTCGAGGGACTTGGCGGCGGAAGTCAGCTCGCTCGCGTCCGCGCGCCAGCGCGTGCCGGGCGCGCGCTCAAGTTCGGCGAGGCGTGCGAGCGCGGGTTCGAGGTCGCGGCGGGCGACGGGCGGGCGCACGACCGTCTCGGCCCAGGAGTAGTAAGGGTAGTCGAGGCGATAGGCGTAACCGCCGGCCATGGGGACGGCGACGAGGAAGAGTTCGCCGCGCGCGTGGCGGGCGATGGCCGTGTAGGGCGCGGCGTGGCGCGTCGGGCTGAAGCCGCGCGCGCCGTAGAGGTCGGGTGCGAGCGTGACGACGGAGAGTCGCGCCGCCTCGTCCTCCACCACGCGCGACGAGCCGCGCGCGAAACTCTCCAAGGCTCGCTCGATTTCGGCCCATGCCGCGCGCCACAGCGGTTCGTACTCGTCCGTGCGGGTGAGGACGCGCACGACTTCGGGCAGCACAAGTTCGTAGGCGCGCGCCTCGTCAACGCTCGCGCCGCCGTTCAGTTGGCGCGCGAGCGGCGCGGCGAGACCGGCGTCGGGGACGGGCGCGTCCGCGCCCTGGATGACGAGGCTGGCGCGGATGCCCTGCGGCGTCGTGTACTCGGAGAAGTCGCCGGCCTCGGCGGCGGCGATGAGTTCGGCGCGCAGGTCGAGCGCGCGCGGGCCGTTGAGCACGGCCCAGACGGAGAGCACGCCGTCCGTGTCGAAGTGGTTGTTGGTGACGAGTTCGATCCCTCGGGTCAACTCGGCGCGGTCGGGCGCAGCGGCGAGGTTCAGGGCAATCTCGGTCGAGGTGTCGGCCTTGAGCCGGGCCGGCGTGCGGTTGCCCTGCCAGTGCGTCAGGTGTACAGCGTTCGGCACGAGGCCGTCCACCGAGAGCTTCGGCACGGACTCTAATTCCGCGTGGTAGTACTCAAAGCGCATCGCTCCCTCCTGTCGGCCGCTGCGGGCGTGAAAAGTATTTGCCGCGGCCGGCAGTGTAAGGCAGGCGCGCGTGCGGAGGGAAACTGCGGCGGGCGCTTCAGGTGTCTGAGACGGCGACGGGGATTTCGTGCTCCGCAGCCGGACGTTCGCCGTGCGCCTCGTCGGCGATGCCTTCGAGCCGCACGCACGAGTTCAGGCGGGTGACGACGAGGCCCTGGCGGACGCGGAAGCGGCAGGCGAGCGCGGTTCGGTCGGCCGCCCCCGGCTCGTCCGCCTCGCGATACCAGAACTGGCAGTTGGTGCAGTCGCCGTTCCAGCAGAAGTCGCCGTAGGAGATGCTGCGCATCGAGAGGAACTGGAAGCAGCGCAGCAAGCGGTTGTTCTCCGGCACTTCGACCGGCCGGCCCAGCACCTCGATCTGGATCAGCTTGTCGTAAGGCTCAAACAGGTCGTCGTTGCTCACGAGGGTTTGGCTCGACTCCGGGGGTGGGCGTTCGCAAAGCGTCGGCCGGGGAGTATAACTGAAAAGCGGTGACGAGTGACAAGTGACGAGTGACAAGCAGGAACAAGTTCTATCTCGTCACTCGTCACTTGTCACTCGTCACTGCTCTAAGCACTTGTCACCCGGCGCGGCTTTACTTAAACTGATTGGCGTAAGGGAGGAGACAGAGGACGTGGGTTTAGTGATCTATGTCAAGCCGGGTTGTCCTTACTGCCAGCAGGCGCGGGACTACTACAACGCGCAGGGCACGCCCTTCGTCGAGTACGACGCGCAGAACGACCGCGCGCGGCGCAAGGAGATGTTCGCCTATTCGAACGGCGACCCGACCGTGCCGTGCATCGTCAAGGACGGCGTCTATCAAGGCTCAGGCTGGGGCGAGCCGCCGCGCGGTTGAACGGTGCACGACTGACGCGGGCCGTGCGCCCGCCTAAGCCCACATATCCAGCACGAGCCTGCCTGCGCGACGACGAATCGCCGCGGGCGGGCAGTAACCACGAAACCACACGAAGCGGCACTAAACAGCTCGAAAGTTGTTCGTGTCATTCTTCGTGCTGTTTCATGTGCTTTCGTGGTTACACCCCTCTCGCCGGTCAGGCAGCGTGCGTGCTGCCCTGGCCGCGCCCGTCAAACCAATCGCCCGTCATCGCAGGAGAGATATATGAAACCGAAGTTCCCCGTCAGCTTGCGACTGTTGTTGCTCATCACTATGGCCACCATCTTGTACATCAACACACCGGCGCAGAACCTGGTGACCGGGCTGAAGCCGCCCGTCGCCGCGCCCAGCCCCAAGACCGACACCACGAACGGCGACACGCGCGTGGACAACTACTTCTGGCTGCGCGAGAAGAAGAACCCGGCCGTCATCTCCTACCTCGAAGCCGAGAACGCCTACACCGAGGCCGTGATGAAGCCGACCGAAGCGTTGCAGCAGAAGCTCTACACGGAGATGCTCGCGCGCATCAAGCAGACCGACCAGAACGTGCCCTACAAGCTCGGCGACTACTACTACTACACGCGCACCGTCGAAGGCCAGCAGTACCCGATCTTCGCGCGCAAGCGCGGCAGCCTCGACGCCAAGGAAGAGATCACGCTCGACGTGAACGAGATGGCGAAGGGTCTGAAGTTCATGTCCGTCGGTGCTTACGCCGTCAGCGACGACGGTAATTTGCTGGCCTACTCGACCGACACCACGGGCTACCGCCAGTACACGCTCCACGTCAAAGACCTGCGCACAGGCGCGCTGCTGCCTGAAAAGATCGAGCGCGTGGACAACGTCGCGTGGGCGCGCGACAACAAGACCCTCTTCTACGTGACTGAGGACGCGGTGACGAAGCGCTCCGACAAGTTCTTCCGCCACACCCTCGGCACGGAGACGAGCGACCTGCTCTACGAAGAGAAGGACGAACTCTACGACATCTACGCCTACCGCACACGCGACCGGGCGTACATCTTCCTCGTGAGCGAGAGCAAGACCACGGCCGAGACGCGCTACATCCCCGCCGACAAGCCGCAGGATGCGCCGCGCGTCTTCCTGCCGCGCGAGACCGATCACAAGTACTTCGTCGATCACCGCGGCGACCTCTTCTACATCCGCACCAACAAGGGCGCGAAGAACTACCGCCTCGTGACCGCGCCCGTCGGCGACCCCGACCCGAAGAACTGGAAAGAGATTGTCGCCGGGCGCAAGGACGTGAAGCTCGACGGCATCTCGCTCTTCGCCGACCACATGGTGCTCTCCGAGCGCGCGAAGGGCTTGCAGACCCTGCGTGTCTTCGATTTGCGCGCGAACAAGGCGCACGAGATCGAGTTCCCCGAGCCGGTCTATTCCGCCGGCCTCAACACCAACCCCGAATTCAACACGAGCGTGCTGCGCTTCAGCTACCAATCGCTGACGACGCCCTCGTCCGTCTTCGACTACGACATGAACACGCGCAAGCGCACGCTGCTCAAGCAGACGCCCGTGCTCGGCGGCTACGACGCCGCGAACTACACCAGCGAGCGCATCTACGCGACCGCCTCTGACGGGACGAAGATTCCGATCTCGCTCGTCTATCGCAAGGGCATGAAGCGCGACGGCCGGAATCCGACGCTGCTCTACGGCTACGGCTCTTACGGCATCTCGACCGATCCGAACTTCAACTCGAACCGCGTGAGCCTGCTCGACCGCGGCGTCATCTACGCCATCGCGCACATCCGCGGCGGCGGCGAGTTGGGCGAGGACTGGCGCGAAGCGGGGCGCATGATGTTCAAGAAGAACACCTTCACCGACTTCATCGCCTGCGCCGAGCACCTGATCAAAGAGAAGTACACGGCGAGCGACCGGCTGGCCATCCAGGGCGGGAGCGCGGGCGGCCTCCTGATGGGCGCGGTCGTGAACATGCGCCCCGACCTGTTCAAGGCCGTGCTCGCGCAAGTGCCCTTCGTTGATGTCATCAACACGATGCTCGACGCCTCCTTGCCGCTCACGACCGGCGAGTACCTTGAGTGGGGCAACCCGAACGAGAAGGCGGCCTACGACTACATCAAGTCCTACTCGCCTTACGACAACATCGCGGCGAAGGCTTATCCTGCGATGCTCGTCAAGGTCTCGCTGAACGATAGCCAGGTGCCCTACTGGGAGGGCACGAAGTTCGTCGCCAAGCTGCGCAGCATGAAGACGGACAACAACCCGCTGCTGCTGAAGGTCAACATGGGCGCGGGGCACGGCGGCTCTTCGGGCCGCTACGACGCGCTGCACGACATCGCGTTTGACTACGCCTTCCTCCTCACCCAGCTCGGCGCTGCGAATTGAGCGAGGTGAGGGCGGATTGCGGTGTGCTGTTCCGTGTCAAAACCTTAACCGCAAAGGGCGCGGAGAGAGTCGCCGGAGGGCCGCAGAGAGTTTTCTTTGCGGCCCTCCGGCGGCCTGCCTCCGCGCCCTTTGCGGTTAAATCTTTCTATCGCCCGCCCTCGGAGAAAACGCCATGAAGCTGCTTGCCCGCTGCCCCATCCCGGCGTTGCTGCTCGCCATAGCCACACACGCCTTCGCGCAGACCGCGACCGTCCGAACGTTTCGCGGCAAGATCGGCACCCAGCCCGTCGTCCTGAAGCTGCAACGCGACGGCGACAAACTCACCGGCAGTTACGTCTACGAGCGCGTCGGGCAGGACATCACGCTCGCGGGACAGATCGACGCGCAGGGCAACGTGACGCTCGCCGAGTTCGACCCCGCGCGCCGCCAGACCGGCAAGTTCGCCGGCAAGTTGTCGGCCGACGACTACTCCGCCGAGACCACCCTCGCGGGCACTTGGACGCGCCCCGACGGCACGCGTCAGCAGGACTTTCTCCTCTACGAGCAACACATCGCCTTCACCGATCCGGCGCTGCGCTTCACGCCGAAGACGATCTCGGAGCGGCGGCTGCACATTGGCGCGACCTATCCGCAACTCGCCGGCACGAACGCGCCCGGCGCGCTCGCCTTCAACCGCGCTGTCGCCGGCCTGGTAACGAAGCTCGTCGCGGAGTTTCGCCGGGACAATCCGCCGGCCGATCAGGCCATCTTCGACGCGGACTACGTCGTGCTGCTGGCGACCGACGATCTCGTCAGCGTCGAGCTAAACCAGTTCTTCGACTTCGGCGGCGCGCATCCCAGCGAGGGCTACGACACGCTCAACTACAATCTGCGCACGGGTCGCCCGGTCACGCTCGCGTCCCTGTTCAAGCCCGGCGCGAAGTATGAGGACGCGCTCCGCCGCGCCTCGACCGCCAACTGGGCGGCGCAGCAGCGCGCGCTGGCCCGCGAGAACGGCACGCCGCCCGACGACGAGCCGATTGTCACGGGCGACAGCGCCGAGCAGTGGCACGCCTGGGGCATGACGCCGCGCGGGCTGGTGCTCTACTACGATCTGCCGCACGTCATCGCGGTCTTCGACAAAGTCTTCGTCCCGTGGTCTGAACTGCGCGACATACTCGACCCGCGCGGGCCGGCGGCGCGCATCGCCCAGACGGGCCGCAAATGACCGCGAGCCGGCGCGTCGCCCGCGACGTTTCCGGCCGGCGGGTGTATGATGGCGGCGGCCCGAAGCCCTCACGGATAATGTGCAGAAAGGAACACTCACATGAGCACGGATCGGACGACGGAAATACTCAACTACCTCACCACCATCAGCCGCGACGTGGGCGAGTTGCGCGCGGAGGTGAAGCAACTCAGCGCACAGGTTGCGCAGATTGACGCACGCCTTGAGCGGGTGGAGCGCGAGCAGAAGCGACAGGGGCGGCGTCTGGAACGCATCGAGGGTCTGGTACAGACGCTGCGCGCCGACGTGGACGACTTGCAGGATCGCGTCGCCGAGTTGGAGAGCAAGCAAGCTTAACGGGGCGCGGGTTGCGCGCATCGCGCGGCCGGGGGTTAAATAGCGGCAGGACAATGCTGGGTTCAACGCTCCTCAATTACCGCATCATCGAAAAGCTCGGCACAGGCGGGCAAGGCACAGTCTATAAGGCGCAGGACACGCGGCTCGGCCGCACGGTCGTCGTCAAGGTGCTCTCGCCGGAACTGACGGCGCGCGAGGTCAACCTGATCCGCTTCGAGCGCGAGGCGCAGCTCGCCTCGTCGCTCGACCACCCGAACATCTGCGTCATCTACGGGCTGCACGAGGCGGGCGGCGTCCACTTCATCACGATGCAACACATCGAGGGGAAGAACGTCCGCCAGTTGGTCAACGGCCGCCCGCTTGAGTTGCGCAGCGCCCTGTCCATTGGCTTGCAAGTCGCGGACGCGCTCGCCGCCGCCCACGCGCGCGGCGTCATCCACCGCGACATCAAGGCCGGTAACGTGATGGTGACGCACAACGGGACGGCCAAGATTCTCGACTTCGGCCTCGCCAAGCTCACGGACGAGAGCGGCGCGGACAAGTCCAACATGCACCTGACCGAGTTGGGCATCCCCTACGGCACGGCCACCTACGCCGCGCCCGAACAGGCTACGGGCGGCAAGGTTGACCACCGGGCCGACATCTTCTCGACCGGCGTCCTGCTCTACGAGATGCTGACCGGCATCTGGCCCTTCCAGGGCAAGACGAGCGTCGAGGTGCGCTATGCCGTGCTGCACGACACGCCGCGCCCCGTCGCCGAATTCCGCCAGGACGTGCCGGAGCGCCTGCAACAGATACTCGACCGCGCGCTCGCCAAGCGCCCCGAAGATCGTTACCAGCGGATGTCGGAGATGCGCGACGACCTGCGCGCCGTGCTGCGCGAGGTGACGGCGTCGGCCGGGCAGTCAATCGAAGACACGCTCGCGCCCGTCAGGCCGCGCCACCAGCAGACGACCGGCTTCGGCCGCACCTTCAAACGCTGGCTGCGCAACATCGCCGGCACGCCGGAGACGAGTTCGTTCCCGCCCGCCAGCACGACGCCCTCGCGCGGCGGCGTCGGGCACGACACGCCGCAGACGAGCGTGCCCGACGGGCAGAAGTCCATCGCCATCCTGCCCTTCCGCAACCTGAGCGGCGACCCGGAGGTGAGCTTCTACGAGTTCTCGCTCGCCGACGCAGTCATCACGGAGCTGGCGCGGCTGCGCTCGCTCGTCGTGCGCCCCAGTTCGATGATCGTGAAGTACCAGGGGCAGCAGGTTGACCCGCGCGAAGCGGGGCGCGAGATGAGCGTCGGCGCGGTGCTCGCCGCCTCGTTCCTGCGCGCGGGCGACAAGCTCCGCGTCAACGCGCAACTGCTCGACGTGGACACCGGCGCGCTCCTGTGGAGCGACCGCATCAACGCTTCCGCCACCGACATCATCGGCGTGCAGGACATGATCGCCCAGCACATCGTCGAGGGCCTCAGCCTTGAGTTGAGCGCCGACGAGCAGCAGCTACTCGCGCAGCCCGCGAGCGCCAACGCCGAGGCTTACGAAGAATATTTGCGCGGACGCGATGCGATGGGGCGCTTCGTCTATCACACGCTCGACAGCGAAGACATGGACGCGGCCATCGCCCACTTCAAGCGCGCCATCGAACTCGACTCCGACTTCGCGCTCGCGCACTGCGCGCTCGGCGGCGCTTACGCCAACCGCGTCATCAAGACGATGGGCGACGCCGTTGACTACGACCGCGCCGAGGAGGAGTTCAACAAAGGGCTCGCGCTCGATCCCAAGAACACCGAAGCGCGCATGCACATGATCTTCATCTACCTCTGGCGCGGCGAGCGGCGCAAGGCGCGCGAGGAGGTGGAGCGTTTGCGCCACGAAGCGCCGAACGACGTGGGCGTCTACTTCATCGCCTCGTACTTCTACCGGCTCGACGGGCAGTACGACAAGGCGTTGCGCAGTCTGGAACGGATGCTGCGCCTCAACCCGAACGAGCGCGTCGTCGTCAGCTACAACCGCGCGCGCATCTTCATGTACCAGGGGCGCTATCAGGACGCGCTGCACGAACTCGAACGCGGCGCTGCGGTCGAACCCGACCACCCGCTCGTCCGCACCTTCCGCGCCGTCTGGCACTACCGGCAGAACGAGCCGGAGAAGGCGGTCGAGATTTTGGAGGACGTGCTTGGCAAGCACCCCAAGATGGACGGCATCCGCCCGCACCTCGCCATCGCGCTCTCCATGCTCGGCCGCCACGAGGAGGCGCGCGCGCAGTTGACCGACCGCGTCAAGCGTGTCGCCGACGCCGACCACGACACGCCCTACTGGCTCGCCTCCGCCTACGCGCTCGAAGGCCTGGCGGACGAGGCGTTCGAGTGGCTGGAACACGCCATTGACGCGGGCAACGAGAACCGCCCGTGGTTCGAGGCCAACCCCGCGTGGGCGACCCTGCGCGAAGACCCGCGCTTCCAGGCGCTCATGGCCCGCATAGACGAGACGCGCGAGCGCGGGCGCGCGAGCGGCAGCGGCGGCGGCGAATGAAGACCTACGTCATCGGCGATCTGCACGGCCGGCGCGCGCAACTCCGCGCGCTGCTCGCAATGATCCCGCGCGACGATGCGCAGGACACGCTTGTCTTCCTCGGCGACCTAGTTGATCGCGGCGACGAGATTCCCGGCACGGTCGCGGACGTGCTTGAGTTGCGGCGGGCGCGGCCCGACCGCGTCGTCTGCCTGCGCGGCAACCACGAGCAGATGCTCCTGGACTTCGTGGACAGGGGCGAGCGGCTCTGGCTGCACTCGGCGGTCGGCAGCGAGTACACCGTCGAGCAGTACACCGGCGAGACCTTGCGCATACGCACCGAGCAGGACTTCGCCGACCTGCGCGCGCACGTCGCGGCGGCCGTCCCCGCCGAGCACTTTGAGTTCTTCCGCGCGCTGCCGCTCTGGTACGAGGACGACTACGCCATCTACGTCCACGCCGGCCTGCGCGATGGCCAACACCCGCGCGACACGCCGGCCCAGACCTTGCTGTGGACGCGCGACCCCGGCTTCTTCAAACACTATGCCGGCAAGCCCTGCGTCTTCGGCCACACGCCCGTGCCGCTCCTGCCTTTGCGCGGGCGCATCGGCCGGCACGGCATCTACGTCGCGCACAGCGCCATCGGTCTCGACACAGGCTTCTCCGACGCCTCGCCCCTCAGTTGCCTGCAACTGCCCGACCTGCAACTCTACCAGGCCTTCCCCGACGGGCACACCGCCACCTTCCACCTGACCTCCTTCGTGCCCGAACCCCTCCGCGCCATGCAGCGCAAAGCTGTACCCGCGCCGCAGCCCGTCGCGGAAGTTTGATCGCGGCTTCGCACGCGCGCCGGACGAAGCAAGTAACCACGAAAGCACACGAAACAACACGAAGCAGGATGAGAGACCACGTGCTGCCTGTTCGTGCTGTTTCGTGTGCTTTCGTGGTTACTGCTTTTCTCGCCTCTCGCCTCGCGTCAGCAATTTGATATAACAGCAGGCGCAATTCTCAACCGACAACACGGAGGACGTGCGATGCTGCAAGCAGGCGACACCGCGCCCGATTTCACGGCGCGCGACGGACAGGGCAACGAGGTGCGGCTCGCGGACTTACGCGGGCAGAACGTGGTGCTCTACTTCTACCCGAAGGACGACACGCCGGGCTGCACAAAGGAGGCGTGCTCGTTCCGCGACGCGAACTCGATCTACCAGCAGGAGGGGATCAAGGTGCTCGGCGTCTCGCTCGACGACGAGGCTTCGCACCAGGCGTTCGCGGCGAAATTTAACCTACCGTTCACGCTGCTGGCCGACACCGACCACAAGGTCGCGGACGCCTACGGCGTCTACGGCGAGCAGCGCTGGGGCGACAAGACCTACATGGGCGTGGCGCGCAAGACGTTCCTGATCGACAAGGAAGGCAAGATTAAAAAAGTCTTCGACAAGGTCAACGTCGAGCAGCACGCGGACGAAGTGTTAGACGCCTTCCGCAGTTAAACCGCAAAGGACGCGGAGAGAGCCGCGGAGGGCCGCAGAGTCTTCTTTGCGGCCCTCCGCGGCCTACCTTCGCGCCCTTTGCGGTTAAATTCCCCGCCGAACCTCAAGCCCGCCTTTCCAGAATGAACCGCGCGAGCGCCCGCAGCAGCCCCACGGGCCGCGCGAGTTGGTCGAGCGCCTCCTGCGCCTGCTCGTACACCGTCTGCGCCCGCCCGCGCGCCGCTTCGACGCCGTAGAGCGCCGGGTACGTGGCCTTGTGCGCCCGCGCGTCCTTGCCCGGCGTCTTGCCGAGGTCGGCGACCGTCGCCGTCACGTCGAGCAGATCGTCCGTGATCTGGAAGAGCAGACCGAGGTGCGCGGCGTAAGCCGTGAGCGCCGCAAGTTCCGCCTCACCCGCGCCCGCGATGAGCGCGCCCGCCCGCGCGGCGGCCGTAATCAGCGCGCCGGTCTTGTGCCGGTGGATCACTTCCAGTTCCGCGCCCGTCACGGCGCGCGCCTCGGCCGCCAGATCGGAAGCCTGCCCCGCCACCATGCCGGCGGGCGTGCCGGCCGCGCGCGCCAACTCGCCGACGAGTCGCACGCGCACCGCCGCGCTCAGGCTTTCGTCTTCGGCGATGATCTGAAAGGCGAGCGTTTGCAGCGCGTCGCCCGCGAGGATGGCGGTGGCTTCGCCGAACCGCACGTGACAGGTCGGGCGTCCGCGCCGCAGTTCGTCGTCGTCCATCGCGGGCAGGTCGTCGTGGACGAGCGAGTAGGTGTGCACAAGCTCGAAGGCGCAGGCGGTCGTGATTAGGTGTTCGGCGGACGCGCCACACGTCTCGCCGACGGCGATGAGGAGCGCGGGGCGCAGCCGCTTGCCGCCCGCGAACAAACTCCAACGCATCGCGGCGTGTACGGCCGCCGGCTCGGTCGCCGCGGCCGGCACAAGCGCGTCGAGCCGCGCGTCCACGAGCGCGCGGCAGCGCGACAGGAAGGCGCGCGCTTCCGCGACGGCGGTCGGCTCAGAAGACGGTCTCATCGTCGTCGCGCTCGTCGGCCGCCGTCAGCCGCGTGAGTTCTTCCTCGTCGAACGCGCCGACGACGGGCCGCCCCTCGCCGTCGCGCAGGAGCACCTCTATGCGCCGCTCCGCCGCCTGCAAACGCTCCTGGCACTCGCGCGACAGGCGCACGCCCTGCTCGAACAGTTCCAGACTCTTTTCGAGCGGCAGGTCGCCGCGCTCCAACTCGCGCACGATCTGTTCGAGCGCCGCGAGCGACGTTTCAAAACTCTGCGCCTGTGCCTCTGCCTTCTTCGTTCTCATCGTCATGCCAGTGGTCAACTCATCTGCCGTTCGGATAGACGCGCGCCAGTGTCTCGGCGACGCGCGCCGCCAACTCGTCGCTCTTAACGCCGACGACGCGCCAGCGCGTGTCGCTCGATCTGTTACTCGCCTCGTCCGTGGCGCGCAGTCCCAGCTCGACGGGCCGGCCGTTGACGTTCAGGCTGGCGGTCGCCGCCACGTCCGGGTCTGCGCCGTCAATCCCCGGCTTGAGTTCGACGACGCGCGGGACGGCGAGCGCGAGCGTCAGGAAATAGTCGTCGGCCGTACCGCTGCGCACGAGCACGTCTTTGACGTGCTGCATCAGCGCCGCGCGAATCTGATCGCGCGCGCCGGGCAGGAGCACCTGCGCGTTTGCCTCGATCTGCCGGCGCACGGGCGCGCTGATTTGCGTCGCGCCGGCAGTGCGCACCTGCGCGGACACCTGCGGCGCGAGACTGCGGCTCACGGAGTCCACGTCCACGAGCGCGTCGAACGCCGCCTGATCGTCGCGCCGCGCGGCGTCCAGCAAGAGCGCGAGCGAGTAGGCTGGCTTCGCCTTGTAGCCCTGCCACCAGAAGTAGCCGGCGACGGGGAGCGCGACGAGCACCGCGGCGATGACGCCGAGCGGCACGAGCAGACGCGGGTTGCGCGAACGCGGCCGGCGTTTGCGCGGCCCACGCTGCGGCGTGCCCTGTCGCGCCCGCGGCGGTTGCAACTCTTCGACGTTGACGACGATGCGGCTGCGCCTCTGCTTCTTGCCCCGCTCGCCCGGCACAGTGCCCGACATCAGCCCTCGCCCTCCACCTCTTCGACGCGACAGACGAGCCGTCCCGCCGCCAGCCGCACGCGCACGCGCGCCCCGCGCCGCACGCCGAACGTCGAGCGCAAGGGCCGCCCCGCCTCGTCCGACGCGAGCGCGTAGCCGCGCCTGAGCACGTCGAGCGGCGAGAGCGCGTCGAGCTGCGCGACCGCGACTTCGAGCCGCGCCCGCGCGTCGTCCACGCGCGCCGCCATCTGCGCCTGCAAGGCCGCGCGCGCCGCGATCAACTCGCCGCGCGCCGCCGCCGCGCGCCCACTCGCGCGGGCCGGCGCGAGTCGCCGCACGACACTCTCCAAACGCCGCCGCGCACGCTCGCCCGTCCGCGCGAACGACTGTTCCAGCCGCCGCGCCGCCTCGTTCGTCTGCTCGCCGAGCGCGCGCAGGTTCGCCCGCACCTCGTCGAAGCCGTAAGACATCGCCGCGTCCTGCACGCGCGTCTTGTCCGCAAGCAGGCGATACCTGACGGCCTGCACGAGATCGCGCGTGAGCGCGTAGACCGCGCCCGCCATCTCGTCCTCGCGCGCGGCGACGATCTCGGCCGCCGCCGAAGGCGTCGCGGCGCGCACGTCCGCCGCGAAGTCCGCGATGGTCACGTCCGTCTCGTGCCCGACCGCCGAGATGACCGGAACGGCGGACGCGCGGATCGCGCGCGCCACCTCCTCCTCGTTGAACGCCCACAGGTCTTCCGCCGACCCGCCGCCACGCCCAACGATGATCGCGTCAACCATCTCATGCCATCTGCCCTGCGCCACGGCCGCGCGGTGGTGCGCGTTCAGGAGCGCAATCGCCCGCGCGATCTCGCGCCCCGCGCCCGTGCCTTGCACGCGCGTCGGCGCGACGAGCACGTTGACCGTGCGCGTGCGCCGCGTCAGCACGTGCAGTATGTCGCGCAAGGCCGCGCCCGTGGGCGACGTGACTATCCCGACGCGACGCGGCAAAAGCGGCAGCGGGCGCTTCGCCGCCGCGTCGAACAGCCCTTCGGCCGCCAGCCGCTCGCGCAACTGTTCAAACGCCACGCGCAGCGCGCCCGCGCCGACGGGGTCAAGCCCCTCGACGATCAACTCGTAATCGCCGCGCGGCTCATAGACCGTCAGCCGCCCGCGCACGCGCACCTGCAACCCGTCCGCCGGGCGAAAGCGGATCGCGCGGTTGATGCCGCGAAAGCAGGTCGCCCGAAGCTGCGCGCTCTCGTCCTTGACGGTGAAATACCAGTGCCCCGACGTGTGCGCCTTGAAGTTGGAAATCTCGCCCTCGACCCACACGGACGCGAACCTATTCTCCAGCGCGCCGCGCACCTGCGAGGTCAACTCCGAGACCGACAGGGGCCGGCGCTCCGCCTCGTCGAACAAGGAGAGGAGTAGTGAGCGCGTCATCGGTGAGAAGGATGCAAGATGTGCGATAAAAAGTAAACTCCGACCGCGCGATCAAAACCACAAAGACACGAAGACACGAAGCACACACTGACAGCTTCGTGTCTTCGTGTCTTTGTGGTTAATGTTTCAACCGTCAAGGAGACGCTGTCACCGCCGGACTCAGGCGGATCGCGGCGTCCTGGCGGCCGGCGAGGCGGACGCGGACGCGGCGCGTGGCCGTTGTGCCTGTGGCGGCCGAGTCGTAGGTGATGGTGTAGGCGGTGCGGAGTTGGGCGACCACGTCGTCGTAGGCGCGTTGCAGTTCGTCCAAACGCGTGATCGGGTAATAGACGCCGCCGGAGATTTGGGCGAGCTTGCGCCCCTCTTCGTCGGCGCGCGAGGTGAGGGTGAGATAGCGCGCGCGCGTTGGGTCGAGCGTGGCGGCCGGGTCGGGCGTGCTGCCATTCGCGGGGATCAGGCCCGAAGGCACGTAGAGCGGGTAGATGAGCGCGCCGGACTCGGTGATTGATTCGAGGAGCGCGCCGAAGGGGACGAAGGAACGGTTGTCGTCGCCGTCGGAGAGGATGACGATGGCGGTGCGCTCGCCGCGCAGGGGCTTCAGCGTGTTGACGAGCGTGTAGGCGAGCGCGTCGTAGAGCGAGGTCGCGCCGCCCGCGTCGATCTGCTTGATGCGGTCGGCGAGAAGCTGACGGTCGGTCGTGAAGTCGGAGACGAGTTGGATGTCGTCGCGGAAACTGATGATGGCGATGCGATCCTGCGGGCTGGCGGTCTTGAGAAAATCGAGCGCGGCCTTGCGGATGAAGTCCAGCCGCTCCTCGACGCTGCCCGACACGTCCAAGAGGAGCACGAGGTTGAACGGCGTGTGCGTCTGCTCGACGGCGGTGACGGGGCGCTGCTGGCCGTTTTCGATGACGACAAAGTCGTCCGCCTTCAAGCCGTGGATGGCCCGCCCGTTCGTGTCGGTCACGCTGGCGTTCAGGCGGACGGCGTGCGCGGCGTCCGGCGCGCTGGTCGCGGGCGTGGGCGGCGCGTTGAAGTTGGCGAGCGTCGGCGCGTGGATGCGCGGCGGGAGAGTTTCGGCGTACTCGCCGACGTAGCGCGGCGCGACCTTGCGGATCGCGTCGATCAGTTCGACGTTGCCGCTGCGGATAATGCCGCGCGCGGCCTCGGTCAGCGGGCGCTCGCGCAGGTCGCTCGGCACCATCGCCGGATCGACGCCGAAGAGGAGGACGCCGCGCGCGGTCTGCAAGTCGAGCCGCACGTGCTGCGACTTCGGCGCGTGCTTGTCGCCGAGGCGGCCGCGCAACTCGAAGCGCCCGCCCGCGCGCTCTTTGATTTTGCCCAGCTCGACCTCGCTGAAGAAGCGCGGCCGGCTCGCCGTCCAGCGGAAGCTGTAGGCCAAGGCGTCGGTCGGCACGTCGGCGCGGATCGTGCCCGTGTTGGTGACGACCGTCGCCTCACTCACGGGCCCCGACACGTCCACCGCGCCGCCCGTCGTCTCGACGCGCACGCGCACGCGCGCCGGTACGCGCAAGGTGAGATCAATGCGGTCGCGCTCGGCGCGTTGGCGCGCTTCGATCTCGACGTGCCCGCCGCCGCCCCGCGCCTGCACGTCCGACTCGCCGACGGCCGCGCCCGGCGACGTGGCAGCGAGCGACACGCTCTTGCGCTCCTCGCCCTCGGCGACGACGGTCACGCGCCCGTTGCCGTTGCGCACGACGATCTCAGCGCCCGCGCCGGCCACGTTCAACTCGCGCGCGAGCGGCTGCGCGGCGGCCGACGGCTGTGCGCCGAGTGCGGCCGCGCAGAGCAGCAGAGCGCCGAAAAGTTTTGCTTGAAGTCTGCGCCGGGACAGGCCGCGCGAGGGACAACTGCGGTACGACATCGCGGGACATCTTCCCAACTTGCGCCGCGCCGGTCAAGCGGCGGGAGGGGCAAGGACGATGGCCGAAAGGGCAGTAACCACGAAAGCACACGAATCAAGGTCAGAGGGTTCGTGCGTTCGGCGGCTTCCTGCTGCTTGTTCGTGTCGTTTCGTGTGATTTCGTGGTTACTGCTTTGTCGTTGACATTGAGACCGGCCCTGCGCCGTGGCGCGGCGATGCGTTATGATGTGCACGCCGGTTGCCGTTAATTCAGCTTGTGAGGTTAAGCCTATGTCGTCACTGTGGACTGAGCGCGCGTTCTCGTTCACGATCCCCGTCGAGTTGTTCCCGAACGTCTTGGAGCGCGTGCGGGGCACGCCCGCGCGGCTCGAAGAGTTGCTCGGCCCGCTGCCGCGTGAGGTGTTGACCAGGCGCGACGGCGACCGCTGGTCTATGCAGGAGCACGCGGGGCACCTGCTCGATTTGGAGGCGCTAGAGTTGCAACGCATGGACGACTACGAGGCGGGGCGCGAGGTGCTGACGCCCGCCGACATGTCGAACCGCAAGACGCACGAGGCGCGCTACAACGAGCGCGCGCTCGCAGACATCCTGCACGCCTTCCGCGCCGAGCGCGGCGAGCTTGTGCGCCGGCTCGAAGCACTGGGCGAAGCGGCGGCCGGGCAGTCGGCCCTGCACCCGCGCCTGCAACAGCCGATGCGCGTCATTGACCTTGCGTTCTTCACTGCCGAGCACGACGATCACCACCTCGCGCGCATCAGCGAATTGATACGCCTGTTCGTCAAATAGACTGCGCGCGCCGATTCAACCGGCGTGCACGGCGTGGCATCTGATACCCTGTGCCGCCCCCGTACTGCCCCTACGCTCGTACCAGCTAACAATCAACACAGCATGAACGGCAGCAAACGAGAGTTCCAATTCGTCGCCCTCGCGCTCGCCGCGCTCTGCGCGCTGACGGCGGTCGCGGCGTGGCCGGGCTACAGCCAGGGGCGGCGCGGCGGCGCGAAGTCGGCGGGCAACGCGGCCACGACCAGAAAGACGAGCCGGCCCGTGGACACGGCGGCGAACGACGCGACGTGGGCGACTGCGGCGCAGCAGAACGCGCAACTGCGCAACGACTTGTCGTGGGTCTTCGGCGGCAAGGAGCAGCGCGGCTGGGTCATCTACACGCCGCTCATCGCGCACACGCTCGACACGGAGGCGGACGCGGACTCGCCGGACTTCGCGCGCGCGCTCGCGCACTGGCAGCGCGGCGCGGGTCTCACCGCCAGCGGCGTGCTCTTCGGCGACACGCTCTACAAGCTGGTCGCCAAGTGGCAGTCGCACCGCCTCAAAGACCACGCGTACCCCAGCCCCGATCAACTGCTCACCGCGCCCGCCGCGGAC
>Ga0081539_10001518_pt1 | contig 38975 bp, 35 predicted proteins | sample TabmetS4T2R2_FD_71023 | JGI IMG/M metagenome (GOLD analysis project Ga0081539, IMG submission 71023) | Tabebuia heterophylla rhizosphere microbial communities from the University of Puerto Rico - S4T2R2 | ecosystem: Host-associated > Plants > Roots > Rhizosphere ... | reverse complement strand
CCCGGCAACCCGACCCGAACTTCCTTCCAGGAAGATCGCTGCCCGGCAACCCCACCCAGACCTCCTCCCAGGAAGATCGGTCCCCGGCCGGCCCGGACCCGAACTTCCTCCCAGGAAGATCGGTGCCCGGCAACCCCACCCAGACCTCCTCCCAGGAGAATCGGTGCCCGGCCGGCCCGGATCCGAACTTCCTCCCAGGAAGATCGGTGCCCGGCCGGCCCCACTCAGACCTCCTCCCAGGAAGATCGGTCCCCGGCCGGCCCGGACCCGAACTTCCTCCCAGGAAGATCGGTGCTCGGAAACACCACCCAGAGCTCCTCGCAGGAAGATCGGGTCCCGGCCAGCCCGACCCCAACTTCCTCCCAGGAAAATCGGCGCCCGGCAAACCCCACTCAGACCTCCTCCCAGGAGGATCGGTGCCCGGAAACGCCACCTAGTACGGCCGCCCGGGTTCGTTATGTAGATGCATGTTGATGGATGCGAAGCGCTCGGGTCAGATGACGCAGAACTCGTTGCCTTCGACGTCGTGCATGATGATCCAGAATTTGCCGGGTTCGTCGATGCGTCGGGCGATGCTGCCGCCGGCGGCCACGAGTCGGGCGGCCTCGGCTTCGATGCGTGTCCGGCGTTCGTCGGCGGGTAGGCCTCTGGCGACTTTGATGTCCAGGTGGAGGCGGTTCTTGCCGGCGGCCTTGGGCTCGGGTACCTGGTTGAAGAAGATCGTTGGTCGGGTGCCGGCCTTGTCGACGAGGGTGCGGGCCAGGTTGCGCTGGTCTTCGGGGATGTTGTTGGCGTCGGCCCACTCGTCCCAGGTCTGGTAGCCGTCCGGCGGCCGGTGTGGGAAGTCGTAGCCGGGGAGGGCGGCCATCCAGAACCGGGCGACCCGGTCGGGGTCGGCGCAGTCGAACACCACGTCCAGGTCGGGATAGTCAGCCACAGCTTGGGTCCGGTCCCTTCACCCTCGGCCTGGCCCGGTGCCGCTGTTCGCGTTGCAAGACCGCGAACGATCGCTTGGGCGGTCGGTGTGTCAGCGAGTAAACGGAGCGACCGCCGGTTGATCATGCATGGTTTGTGAGGACAAATGAAGATCGTGCGGCGGTCGCTGGGCACAGCGTAGCCGTCGAGGAGTGGCTGGCGGACTGCGACACTGGGTTCGCGGCGGTCGCGGGCCGATTCGCCCGGGTGGAGCGGCGGCGGGCCCGGGCGTTCCGGCTCGGGCTGTTAGCCGATGTGGATTCCCGGTCGTGTTGGCAGCTGGCGGAGCAGGCCGGGGACGCCTCGCCGCACGCGATGCAGCGGCCGCTGGGTGAGGCGGTCTGGGACGCTGACCGGTCCGCGACGACGTGCGCGGCTATGTGATCGACGCGCTGGGCGAGCCGGCCGGGGTGCTGATCCTCGACGACACCGGTGATCTGAAGAAGGGTGATCTCACGGTCGGCAGCCCCGGGCGTGGACCGACGACCGGGCCCGATGCGCCGCCGCCGGCGTGCCGGAGCAGGTGCGGTTCGCCACGAAGATCACCCTGGGGCGGCGGATGCTCACCCGCGCGCTGGACGCCGGGGTGCCGGCGGCCTGGGCCACCGCGGACGAGTTCTACGGCGGCGACCAGCACCCGCGTCGTGATCTGCGAGCGCGGGGGATCGGCTACCTCCTCGCCGTGGCGAAGAGCCACCGGGTCACCGCTCGCGCGGCCGACGGCCCGGTGCGCGCCGACAGGCTCACCGCCGGCCTGCCCGCCCGGGCGTGGAACCGGATCTCCGCCGGGGCCGGGTCCAACGGGAAGCGGCACTACGACTGGGCCTGGATCGCCATCACCCCACCCGACGGCGAGGAGGCCGGCTGCCACAGCGGGCCTCCTCCCAGGAAGATCGGTGCCCGGCCGGCCCGGACCCGAACTTCCTCCCAGGAAGATCGGTGCCCGGAAACGCCACCCAGACCTCCTCGCAGGAAGATCGGGTCCTGGCGAGGGCTACGCAGGTCTGGCGATCGGGCGTTCCGCTAGCAGCCCGGACCGGCGGCGGTGTCCCTGACTATCCGGTATGCCGAGATGTCGCCGTCCACGTACGGCTCGAGGTCATTGGTCGTCGCCGGCGGGCGGCCGTTCGCCGCGATGTGCGCGAGGATGGCCTGGTTCACCGCCCGGCACGCGGCCCGGTCGGCGACCGACTGGGCCGACCGGGCGAGAGCGTCCGGGTTGAACGCGACGTAAGAGGCACCGGCGACACTGACAGTTATCGCCGCGGCCAGCGCGACCTCGGTCATGTTCACGATGTGACACTAGGTGACGTTACTTTAGGTAGTCAGTGGTCCGTTCGGCTAACTAACCGTGATCGTGCGGGGCGATGGCACGTGTTCAGCCGGCGGCCGGGCCGTCGCCGTTGGTGGCGCGTCCCTCCCGGTCGGGATCGCGGCGCTCACCCCGGGCCGCCCGGGCCGCCGCGTCGGCCGCGGTGCCCGCCCACGCCCGTGCCCTGCCCGCCTGCGTGCCCGCCCAGTCGCCCAGGTCGGCGGCGCCACCGGTGACCCGGCGGACCAGGCTGACCAGCGGGTCCGAAGAGCTCTGGAAGGACTCGCGATAATGCGACGCGGCCGCCTTGACGTCCCCGGTCACCGAGGCGTCGCCGTCGCCGTCGCGTCCCGGGTAATCGCCGCTGAGCACGCGCGCGTACTCGCCGGAATCCACCCATCTGCGCAGCTCGGCGGCACGAGCGACCGGCACCGGGTGGCTGCTCCACGCCGTCATGCCGATCTTCAGGAAGCTGTCCCGCAGGTCGCCACCGCCCTCGTACTCGGCGGCCTGCTCGAGGAACGCCGCGGTGTCGATCTGGCTCAGGTCCCCGCCGCCGGCCTGCTTCATCAGCAGCCGGGTGGACGCGGCCGGATCCTGCCCGGCCAGCAGGCCGGCGCGGTCGGCGGACAACTCCGCCTTGCGCCACCACTCGTACATGGCCGCGATGATGGCCCGCAGCGCGATCGTGCCGATCGGCAGCCAGCTGACATTGGCGGCCCATCTGGTCAGGATCATCATGATCGTCTTGTACACCGCGTGCCCGCTGCGCACGTGCCCGATCTCGTGGCCGAGCAGCGCCCGCAGTTCGTCGTCGTCCAACTTCTCCGCGGCGGCCGTGGTGATCACGATGAACGGCCGATCCATGCCGATCGCACGGCCGTGGATCATCGGCGATTGGGATACGTAGAGCTCCGGCGGCTCGGCCACGTCCAGCGTCGTGGCCGCCTCGGTGAAGATCCGCTGCACCCTCGGGTACTGCCGGTGGTCCGTCCGGATCGCGCCCGCGAGGTACGACAGGCGGAATCCTCGCTCGTTCCACATGCCGAAGAATCCGCGCACCACGTCGTCGAAGCCGCGCAGCTCACGCAGGGCGGTCAGCGCCCCTCGGTCGGCCGGGTGTTCCCAGGCTCGCGAGCTGATTCCGGTCAGGGTGATCCGGTGCCGGGCCGGGTGGTTGTCGTCGTCGATGCTCATGCTCCTCACTCTCCTGTCGGTGTCAGTGCCCGGCCGGGCGGCGCGCGACCAGGCCCGGTAACAGCGCGATGCCGGCCACGAACGAGCCGGTCACCGTGGTCAGGTAGCCGACGCCCAACCCGGATCCGGAGTCGTACGTGAACGCCGCCACGATCAGCGCAAGCAGCACGGCGCACAGCGTGGAGCCTGCTACCAGCACCCAGGCCGCAGCCTTCTGCGCCGCGTTCCAGCGCGCCGAGGCGGAGACCATCACCATGGCGGCGAGTGGGCTGACCACCGGCAGCACGAACACGCCGGCCATCAGCAGCGCGATCGCGGTGGACTCGGCCGGTCCCGACCGGTCGGCCGGAACCGGAGGGCGCGCCCGGGGCGCCGGCGGGAGCGGCAACCTCAAGTGCGTCGGCATTCGGCCACGGCGGACCGACGCGACGAGTGCCTCCGGCGGGCCGAGGCGCCCGATGATCTGCTCAGGGTCCGCGATCGGGTACGCGTTCGCGGTACGGCGCATCGCGATGTAATCGGCGACCGTGCTCATCAATTCGTCGCGCAGGTTCGGCGACAGGTCCTCGCTCTCCGCCCAGAGCGCGGCCAGATAGTCCAGGACGATGACATCCGCGTGGGCGAGCGGCGCCGTATCCGCATGTGGTGCGGTCATGTGAGACTCCCGGCTCGGTGTGTCGCAGTGGGAGCTCAGCATTTCCGTCCGCGGGTGCCGGGCACATCTGCCCGCAGGCCGGAATCACGCCGGTTGGATCCGACTTTCGGCCGGGTGTCGGGCGTACCGCTGGACCGGCGCGGCGGTGACCGCCGGCTCAGCCCACCGAGGCGGGTTCGAGGTGCAGCGGTTTACGGTCCAGCGTCGCGGTTCGCGGGCGCGGGACGATCCGCAGGTTCACCCGGGCGGCCGCGGCCCGGCGGATCTGCTCGGCACGCCGAAGCCAGCGCACGTCACGGGCGAAGGACCAGGTGAGCGAGACCAGCGCGGCCGCGACTGCGAACAGCGCAGTGGGCGGCGGCAGCAAGTGAGCGGTGGCGGCGACAAGCACGACGCCCTGTACGGCGGCGACCACCTTCCGGGAGAACCGGGGCGGCAGCGGGGCGCCCAGCCAGGGCAGCGCCCATGAGGCGGCGACGAAGACGTACCGGAACGCACCGATCGCGACCGTCCACCAGCCGAACGTGCCGGCGATGAAGACGCTCAGCACCAGGATGAGGAAGGCGTCGACCTCCATGTCGAAGCGGGCACCCAGCGCGCTGGTCGAGCCGGTGCGCCGGGCCACCTGGCCGTCCACGGCGTCCAGGGCGAGCGCCACGCCTACCAGGATGACCACCGTGGCGAGGTGCACCGGCCGGCCGATGGAGGACACCACCATCGCGGTCACACCGCCGACCATCAGCGCACGGGCGAAGGTGACCACGTTCGCCGGGCCGAGCCGGCTCATCCCGGCCCGGCGCAGGCCGACGGCGAGAGAACCGCAGAGCAGGATTCCGTACGCGGTGCCGGCCAGCCACCCTGCCGTCGTCAGCCCGGCCGTCCCGCCGATGACCATCAGTAGGATCATCTGGACTGCGAGTCCCGTGGCGAGGCCACGGCCTGGTGCCGTGGCCGTTCCGGTACTCAATGTCACCGTGCCTCCAGGTGGCAAGATCGGTCCCGCGTATGGTTGCCGCTGTTCCCCTTAACACGCTCGGCTCGCGCGTTCGGTTCAGCCCGTCGCCCGTTGGTTGCCCGCGCTCTCCGTCCGCCGCTCTTGGAGTTGATCCGCTTGACGTCTGACGCCCGGGCGTTCTGGCTGGCTTCGCCAGGCAGGGGTGAGATTCGCCCCGAACACGTGCCCGTCCCGGATCTTGACGAAGTTCTCGTCCGGACACTCTACTCGGGTGTCAGCCGCGGCACGGAGACGCTGGTGTTCCGTGGCGGCGTCCCGGCCAGCCAGCGAGATGCGATGCGCGCGCCGTTTCAGGCGGGTGACTTTCCGGCACCGGTGAAGTACGGATACCTCAACGTCGGTGTGGTCGAGGAAGGTCCGGCCGCGCTGGCCGGGCGCACGGTGTTCTGCCTCTACCCGCACCAGACCCGCTACGTGGTGCCGGCCACGGCGGTCACCGTCGTGCCGGACGGCGTACCCGCGACCCGGGCGGTTCTGGCCGGCACGGTGGAGACCGCGGTGAACGCCCTGTGGGATGCCGCGCCGTTGATCGGCGACCGGATCGCTGTGGTCGGCGGCGGGATGGTCGGCTGCTCGGTGGCTGCTGTGCTCGCCCGCTTCCCGGGTGCGCGGGTGCAACTTGTCGATGCCGACCCGGCCCGCGCCGCGGTGGCCTCGGCACTGGGCGTCGACTTCACGCTGCCCGAGGACGCCACCGGGGAGTGCGACGTGGTCATCCATGCCAGCGCCACCGCGGCCGGCCTGACCCGATCGCTCGAGCTGCTCGCACCGGAGGCCACCGTCACCGAGCTGAGCTGGTACGGCGACCGGCAGGTCAGCCTCCCGCTCGGCGAGTTCTTCCACGCCCGCCGGCTCACCGTGCGCAGCAGCCAGGTCGGCGGCATCGCGCCCGGACGGCGGCGCACGTACACGGACCGCCTCGCCCTGGCCCTCGAGCTGCTCGAGGACCCGGCGTTCGACGCGCTGATCAGCGGGCGATGCGACTTCGAGGAGCTGCCCTCGGTCATGCCCCGGCTGGCCGATGGAAGCCTGCCCGCCCTGTGCCACCTGGTGGACTACCGAGGCGAATTCGACAAAGGAGCGTGAATTCTTGTTCAGCGTCACCGTCCGCGACCACATCATGATCGCGCACAGCTTCACCGGCGAGGTGTTCGGTCCCGCGCAGAAACTGCACGGCGCCACCTTCGTGGTGGATGCCACGTTCAGACGGCCCGAGCTGGACCGGGACAACATCGTGGTCGACATCGGACTGGCCGGCACCCAACTCCGCGAGGTGTGCGGGGCGCTGAGCTACCGGAACCTCGACGAGGAGCCGGAGTTCGCCGGGACCAACACCTCGACCGAATTCCTGGCCAGGGTGATCGCGGACCGGCTGGCCGAGCGGATCGCGGCCGGGGCGCTCGGCGCAGCGGCGCGCGGCCTGACCGGGCTGGCCGTGACGCTGCACGAGTCGCACGTCGCGTGGGCGGGATACGAGCGCGACCTGTGACCGCCGTACCGTGGGCCGGCGGTCCCGGCTCGCGTACCTCCGAGCTTTTCGTCGTCATGCCCGGCAACGTCGACGATCCGGCGAGCCCGAGCGGTGGCAATCGTTACGACCGCGCGGTATGCGACGGCCTAGCCCGGTCGCGGACGATCCACGAGATCGCCGTCAACGGCGCCTGGCCTCGGCCCGCGCCCGCCGTTCGCCGGGTCCTCGCCTCCGGCCTGAGCGACATTCCCGACAGGTCCACCGTGCTGATCGACGGGCTGGTGGCGTGCGGGGTTCCGGAGGTGCTGGAACCGGCGATGCGGCGGCTTCGAGCCGTGGTGCTCGTGCACCTGCCGCTCGGCGACGAGACCGGCCTGTCCCGCGCCGACGCGGCCGAGCTGACCGCGCTCGAGCGGCGAGTGCTGCACGCCGCGGCGGCCGTGGTGGTGCCGAGCGAGGGCGCGGCCCGCCGGGTGATCGATGTGCACGCGTTGCCCGCGTCCCGGGTACACGTGGTACCGCCGGGGGTCGATCCGGCACCGCTGGCCATCGGCTCCGAGAACGGTGGGGAGCTGCTCTGCGTCGCCGCGGTGACCCCGCGAAAAGGGCAGGACGTACTGGTCGAGGCGTTGGGCTGCCTCGACGACCTGGATTGGCGCTGCACCTGCGTCGGGCCCATATACCGAGACGTGCCGGCCGCGCCCGATCGGGTCCGGTTCGTCGGTCCGATGACGGGAGCCGACCTGAACGGCGCATACGCCGCGGCGGACCTGCTGGTCCTGCCGTCGCGGGCGGAGACCTACGGGATGGTGGTGACCGAGGCGTTGGCGCGTGGTCTCCCGGTGCTGGCCACCCGGGTGAACGGGGTGCCCGAGGCACTGGGCGTCGCGCCGGACGGCGCCCCGCCGGGCATGCTGGTCACGCCCGGCGACGCGGACGAGTTGGCCGCCGCGCTGCGCGCCTGGCTGACCGACCCGGACCTGCGAGACAGGTGGCGGGCGGCGGCACGAGCCCGGCGGACGACGCTGCCCGGCTGGGATGAGACGATCCGACGACTGAGCGAGGTGCTGGACCGATGACCGGTGAGTTCAGCTCCGCCTGGCTGGCGCTTCGTGAGCCCGCCGACGCCGCGGCCCGCTCGGCCGATCTGGTCGACACGCTGCGCGAGCTGCTGAGACGGACGCAACGTCAGCGGTACGGTCGAGGGCCGGACCGGCCGGCGCTGGTCATCCGGGATCTCGGCTGCGGCACCGGCTCGCTGGGCCGCTGGCTCGCACCGCAGCTGCCGTATCCACAACATTGGATTCTTCAGGACCGCGACCCGGCCCTGCTGGCCCACGCCGGCACGAGCCTGCCCGGCGACGTCTCGGTCGAGACGCGGCAGGGCGACGTCACCGCGCTCAGCGGCGAGGACCTGGCCGGCACCTCGCTGGTCACCTGCTCGGCGCTGCTCGATCTGCTCACCGCCGATGAGGTCGAGGCGCTCGCCGCCGCCTGCGCGGTGCACGGCACGCCTGCGCTGTTCACGCTTTCCGTGACCGGCGAGGTGGCGTTCGATACACCCGATCCGCTGGACCGGGAGATCGCCACGGCGTTCAACCAGCATCAGGGACGCACGACCGGCGGGCGCCAGTTGCTCGGTCCGCACGCCGGCGAGGCGGCGGCCGCGGCGTTCGGCAGACAGGGCGCGACGGTGACCGTCCGGCCCAGCCCCTGGCGTCTGGAAGCGGACAGTGGGCTCGGCACTCAGTGGTTGCTAGGCTGGCTCGCTGCGGCTCAGGCGCAACGCCCTGACCTGCGGGTTGACGACTATCTCGCGCGCCGGGCAGCGCATCGGTGGGGTGTCGCGGTAGGCCATGTTGATCTTCTGGCACACTTCCGGTTGAACTTTTCGGGGGCGCCACGACGTACAGGTCCGTGAGGCAACCGAGGAGACGAGAACGTGACGCGATCGGTCTGGGCATGGGCACGGGTGCTCGGCGGTGCCGCCATCATCGCGCTGCTGATCTGGCGGCTGGGTACCGGCGCCTTCCTGGACGGCCTGCGCGTCGTCGACGGCGGCACCATCCTCGTGGCGTTCGGGATCGGCGTCGCCACCACGGTGTTCAGCGCCTGGCGCTGGTGCCTGGTGGCGCGCGGCCTGGGCATGCGGCTGCCGCTGGCCGCGGCGATCGCGGACTACTACAAGGCGCTGTTCCTGAACGCGGCGCTGCCCGGCGGAGTGCTCGGCGACGTGGACCGGGCGGTCAAGCACGGCCGGGGCGAGGGTGACGTGGGCCGCGGCGTCCGCGCCGTGGTGCTGGAACGGACCGCCGGGCAGGTCGTCCTGCTGGCCGTGGGCGTGACCGTGCTGCTCACCGTACCGTCGCCGGTGTTGTCGAACTTGCGCGAACACGCACCGCTGGTCGCGCTGACCGGCGCCACCGTCGCCGGGGCCGCGGTGATCGTGCTGCTTGCTTGCCGGCGCGCCCGCCGCGGCGCCTCGCGGACCGCCCGGGCCGCGCGCGCCGGTCTCACCGAGATCCGCACCGGGTTGCTGGCCCGGCGGAACTGGCCGGGCATCGTGCTGGCCTCGACCGTGGTGCTGGCCGGGCACCTGGCGATGTTCGTGGTCGCGGCGCGCGCCGCCGGGTCGTCGGCCTCGCTGCTGCGCCTGGCGCCGTTGATGCTGCTCGCGCTGCTGGCCATGACGCTGCCGGTGAACATCGGCGGCTGGGGCCCGCGTGAAGGCGTCACCGCGTGGGCGTTCGGCGCGGCCGGCCTGAGTGCCACCCAGGGTCTGACCATCGCGGTCGTGTACGGGTTGTTCGCTTTCGTCGCGGCGCTACCCGGCGCGGCGGTATTGATCACCCGCGGCGTGGCTCGGATGTGGAGCCGTATGCCGGTCGAGACGCCGGCTGCGGCCGATGCGCTCGCCGCAGGCGACATTCGTGAGCCCGCGCACGTCCCGGCGCAGCCGATCCGGGCGCTCGCACACTCCGGTGCCTGAGTCAGCCGGCGGCGTCGAAGCGGTCGGAGAGGGCATACCGCAACAGCACCACGTCGCCGATCTGCCGCACCTCGGCGAGGGTCGCGCGGCGCGCCGGGCTCCACGGGAAGTCGCCGTCGTGGACGAACCGCGGCGCCCGCGAGTCGCCGACGAAGAATGGCGCGACCACCAGCTGCAGCTCATCGGCCAGCCCGGCGGTGAGGAACTGGGTGTGCATGGTGCCGCCGCCCTCCACCATGAGCCGGCGGATGCCACGCGCGAACAGGTCGGCGGCGATCCGGTGCACATCGACCGGGTCGCCGCCGTCGATCACCGTGGCCACCTCACCGAGCCGGTCGCGCGCGGAATCCAGCGATGGACTGGCGCAGTACACCAGCTTGTCGACGTCGCCAAGCGCGAAGAACCGGGCGCTCGGATCGAGATCGCAGCTGCCGGTCACGGTCACCTTCACCGGTGTCGCCCGCTCGCCGCGGGCCACCCGCGCCTGCCGTCGCTGCGCCGAGCGGACCAGCAGCCGAGGGTCGTCCTGGCGTACGGTGGCCGCACCGACCAGGATCGCGTCGCAGCCGGCGCGGACCGCGTCGACCCGGTCGAAGTCCGCGTCGTTGGACAGCAGCAGCCGCTCAGCGGCGGCGTCGTCGACATAACCGTCGATGGACATGCCACAGCTGAGAAGCACGTACGGTCGCTCAACCACCGATGACGCCTCCCGTCGAGCGACGATCGTCACCCTGGTCGAAAACGATCCATCCAAGATAATCGGGAGTTGTGTGACCGGCACATTCGGTGGCCGTTGCGGGGATGGTGACGGTGATCTTCGGGCAAACAGCACGGCGGGAACCGGACGTCAGGTACGAGGAGGGCCGATGACCGAGGCACCAGAGGCTGTCGTACGGACCGAGGTGAACGTCCCGGTGCGGTTCGCCGACGGATACCGCACCACCGCACGGATCTTCACGTTCGATGGCCTTATGGACGGCAAGGAGCACATCGCGTTGGGCCTCGGCGACTGGCAGCGCGCCCTGGCCCGGGCGGCGGTCGGTGGGCGGGCGCCCCTGGTGCGTCCGCACAGCGAGTGCCTGACCGGGGACGTGTTCGGCAGCGAGCGTTGCGACTGCGGGCCGCAGTTGCGCGAAGCGGTGGAGCGCATCGCCGACACCGGAGGTCTGCTGCTCTACCTGCGGCAGGAAGGCCGGGGCATCGGGCTGTACCCGAAGTTGGACGCGTACGCGCTGCAGGACATCGGACTGGACACGTACGAGGCGAATGTCGCTCTCGGACACCGCGAGGACGAGCGCGACTACACGGCGGCCGCGCAGATGCTGTTGGCCCTCGGCGCGAACCGGATCCGGTTGCTGAGCAACAACCCGGACAAGGCCGAACAACTCAGCGGCCACGGTGTGACGATCACCGAGCGGATACCTACCGGGGTACACCTTTCCGCGGATAACGTCCGCTACCTGGCCACAAAGGCCACGCATACCGCACATACCATTGATCTTCCGTTGGCTGAGTGAGTGCCCGGAAGCCCGATGCGGCACGATGGGCGGGTGACGGGCGATCCAGAGATGGCTTCGGCGATCGACCAAGTTCCGATCATCCTGGCCGTCTGCGAGGGCGAAGATCTGCGGCTGGTCGCCTGCAGCGGGGTGACCCGTGCGCTGCTGACCGGGCGTGACGTGCTGGGCAGGCCGATGCGCGAGGTGATCAGCGACCTCAGCGGGCAACAGTTCACCGACGCCTACTACGAGGTTTACCGGACCGGCGAACCGATCACCGGCCGGGAGTGGCGGGCGCACCTCGACATGCCCGACGGTTCGGTGCACGAGATGTGGGCGAACTTCACCATCTCGCCGTGGCGCAACCCGGACGGCAGCGTTCGCGGCGTGATCGGCGTCGGGTTCGACGTGACCGCGGCGGTCCGCGCCCGAATCGCGGCCGAGAAACAGGCAGACCGGCTGCGCCAGCGGTACGAGCAGACCCGCGACGTGGTGACCGCGCTGCAGCGGGAGCTCCTGCCGGCCGGGCTGCCGGTGCTCCCGGGCCTGCAGCTCGCAGCGAGTTATCTGCTCGCGGATGCGGACACCGCGGCCGGCGGCGACTGGTTCGACGCGGTCACCCAACCCGACGGCCGCGTGGCGTTGATCGTGGGCGATGTGGTCGGCCATGGCGTCACCGCGTCCGGCGTGATGGGTCAACTCCGCGCGGTGCTTCAGGATCGGTTGGACACCGGCGCGGACATCGGCGAGGCCCTCGCCGCGGCCGACCGGCTCGCCCGGCGTCTGCCCGCCGCGCACGCGACCACGATCTGCCTGGCACTGCTGGATCCGGCGGACGGGACGTTCGCCTACTGCACCGCCGGTCACCCGCCGCCACTGGTGATCGGCGCTCACGACCGCACCCGGTTCCTGCCCGGCACCGGTGGTACGCCCCTCGGCACCGGCGGCTCGTTCCCGGTACGCGACGATCGGCTCGACCTCGGCGACCTGCTGTTGCTCTACAGTGACGGCATCCTGGAAAGGCCGGGGCGCACCTTGCCGGGCAGTACGGTGGAACTCGCGCACGTGGCCGCGGACAGCGCCGCGGGCCGTGCGCTTCGCGACCCGGAGGCCACCCCGGCCGAGCGGGTCTGCACGCAGACCGTCGAGTTGCTGGTCCGCACCACCGGCTACAGCGACGACATCACCCTGCTCGCGGCACAGCGGGTCAGCCCGCCGCCCGAGCTGGACCTCGTACTCCCCGCCGAACCGCAGTTCCTGCGCCCGTCCCGCGCCGAGATCGGGGCCTGGTTGACCGGACTGGGCGCCACCGAGCACGACATGTTCCTGCTCCAGCACGCCCTCGGCGAACTGATGACCAACGCGATCGAGCATGCCTTCGAGACCGGCCCGCGCCCGGACCAGCCGATCGTCACGCTGCACGCGGTGCTCGGCCGGGAAGGCTGCGTCGAGGCCCGGATCACCGACCAGGGACGCTGGCGGGAGCCGGCCCGGCGGTCGTCCCGCGGCCGCGGGCTGGCGCTGACCGCACAACTCGTGGAGAGCATGCGGGTAGAACCGACCGCCGCCGGCACGGTTGCCACGCTCCGGCACCGGCTGACCCGGCCGGCCCGGATGCTCGGCACCGAGCTGTCGCAATCCGAACGAGCAACGCCCCAGGAACTGCGGATCGTGGACGCGGAGGGCGACGGCGATACGGGCCGGGTGCTGGTCGAGGGTCCGGTGGACGCGGAGACCGCGCCCCGGCTGCGGCAGAACCTGCTCCAGCGCAGCCGGGGCGGCACGCTGCCGCTGACCGTGGACCTCAGCCGGGTGACCCATTTGGCGAGCGCCGGCGTGTCGGCACTGCACCACGTCGCGCAGAAGCACCTCCAGCAGGGCGGCAGACTCACCCTGCACGCCGAGCCGGGCAGCCCGGCGCAGCACGTGCTGGCCCTGGCCGCGATACCGGGCGTGACCCCTTCCTGAGTGTCCGTGTGCTCGATCTGCCGGGCGCCCACGGCACTCGCATCTGTCCACAGGACCGGGGCCACCGTGCGGCAGCCTCATTAGTATCGCGGGGTGACCTCCGGCCGCTTCGCCACCGCCAAGGACGTTCTCCACCAGGTCTTCGGCTATCCGGACTTCCGCGGCCGGCAGGCGGAGATCATCGATCATCTGGTCGAGGGCGGCGACGCGCTGGTCCTGATGCCGACAGGTGGCGGCAAGTCACTGTGCTACCAGATTCCCGCGCTGGTCCGTGACGGCGTGGGCGTAGTGATCTCCCCGTTGATCGCGCTCATGCAGGACCAGGTCGACGCCTTGCGCACGCTCGGTGTGCGCGCCGGATTCCTCAATTCCACACAGGACTTCTCGTCCCGGCAGCTGGTCGAGCAGGAGTTCGTGGGCGGTGAGCTGGACCTGCTGTACGTCGCGCCCGAGGGCCTGAGCGCGCCCGCGACGCAACGGCTCCTCGACCGGGGCCGGATCGCGTTGTTCGCGATCGACGAGGCGCATTGCGTGTCCCAGTGGGGCCACGACTTCCGGCCCGACTACCTGGGCCTGTCGATCCTTCATGAGCGCTGGCCGGACGTACCGCGGATCGCCCTGACCGCGACGGCGACCACCGCCACCCGCGACGAGATCGCGACCCGGCTGTTGCTCACCGAGGCCCGGCGATTCACCGCCAGCTTCGACCGGCCCAACATCCAGTACCGGATCGTGCCGAAGAACGAACCACGGCGGCAGTTGCTCGGGCTGCTGCGCAGCGAGCACGCCGGCGACGCGGGGATCGTCTACTGCCTGTCCCGGGCGTCGGTGGAAAGGACGGCGCAGTTCCTCTGCGACAACGGGATAACTGCGCTGCCGTACCACGCAGGGCTGGACGCCGGCACCCGCCACGCGAACCAGTCCCGGTTCCTGCGAGAGGATGGGCTGGTCATGGTGGCGACCATCGCGTTCGGCATGGGCATAGACAAGCCGGACGTACGGTTCGTCGCGCATCTCGACCTGCCGAAGTCGGTCGAGGGTTACTACCAGGAGACCGGACGCGCCGGGCGGGACGGGCTGCCGTCCACCGCCTGGCTGGCGTACGGGCTGCAGGACGTGGTGCAGCAACGCAAGATGATCGAGACGTCGGACAGTGACCTGGCGTACCGGCGCAACGCGGCCGCCCACCTGGACGCGATGCTGGCGCTCTGCGAGACGGTGTCCTGCCGGCGGTCGCAGCTGCTCGCTTACTTCGGCCAGACCGCTCCGGCCGGTGGGTGCGGCAACTGCGACACCTGCCTGGTGCCGCCGGAGTCCTGGGACGGCACGATCGCCGCCCAGAAACTGCTCTCCACGGTGCTGCGGCTGCAGCGCGAGCGGGGCCAGAGATTCGGCGCCGGCCAGTCGATCGACATCCTGCTCGGCCGGGAGACCGAGAAGGTTCGGCAGTTCCGCCACCACGATCTGAGCGTCTTCGGCATCGGAACCGAGCTACGCGATGCGGAGTGGCGCGGCGTGGTCCGGCAGCTCCTGGCAGCCGGGTTGCTGGCGGTGGAGGGCGACTACGGGACGCTCGTCCTCACCGACCGCAGCGGCGACGTTCTCCGCGGTTCACTGAAGGTGATGATGCGCCGCGAGCCGGAACGGGTTCGGCCGGCCCGGGCGGCGAGATCGGCGACACCCGCGGTCGAAATGCCGCGGGAGGCGGCGGACACGTTCGAACGACTGCGCGCCTGGCGAGCCGCGACGGCCAAGGAGCAGAAGCTTCCCGCGTACGTGATCTTCCACGACGCCACGCTGCGGTCGATCGCCGCGTTACGACCTTCGACGCTGGAGCAACTCGGCACGGTCAGCGGCGTGGGCCGCAGCAAGCTGGAGCAGTTCGGGCAGCAGGTGCTCGACGTCCTGGCCGCGGACGTGACCTGACCCGATAGGTCAGGTGCCGTCCAAATGCCTGCCGCACCTCCCGCCCGCCGCCGGAAACCCGGGCCGGATCGGTCCACCGGCCTCGCCGACCAGCGCTCTCGACCAGCAAGCGCTGTTCTCGAGCAGCCGATCCGCCGGCCCGGGTTGAACGGTTCCACCACCCACGCCACACGTGTGGGTGCGGCCACCCTCACTCCTGAGGCTGTCCGATGTCGACCATCCAGGGCACGCCGTACTTGTCGGTCAGCTGGCCGAACTCGTCGCCCCACATCTGCTTCTCCAGCGGGACCGTGACGGTGGCACCGTCGGCCAGCTTGGTCCAGTACTCGCGTAGCTGATCGCTGCTGTCACCGCTGAGGCTCACGGTCATCGTGGTGCCGGGCGTGTACGGCATGTTGGGCATCAGGTCGGACCCCATCAAGGTGTACCCGGCGTCGGTGACGAGCTGGGCGTGCATGATCTTGTCTGCCACCGCGGAATCGGAGTTCCCGAACTCGCCGAACGTGTTGATCGTGAGCTCACCGCCGAAGATCGACCGGTAGAACTCCATTGCCTCGCGCGCGTCGCCGTTGAAGCTGAGGTAAGGATTCAGTCGTGAAGTCATGACCAGAACGCTAGTACCGCCGTACGACAAAATGCAGGTCTATCGAGCGGCTGGACCGCGCGACTTCTCCGGCAAACCGGGCCTTGACCCCGATCTTGGAGTCGTGCCGGCACCCCGGTCGCCGATCCTGAAGTTGTGGTCCCCCCGGACGCCGACCTTGGAGTCGTGGCGGCCCGTCGGGCGCCGACCTTGGGAGTCGTGGCGGTCCGTCGGACGCCGACCTTGGCTTGTGCCGGCGCCCGGACGCCGACCTTGGAGTCGTGGTCCCCCCCTGGACGCCGATCTTGGAGTTGTGGTGGGTGACGCAAGGTGCATTACGCCATAGACCGCCCACCATAACTCCAAGATCGGCGAGAAAGCGGGCGAGAGGCGGCGGAGGCAGCGAGAAGGCGGCCCGGCGGACGCCGATCTTGGAGTCGTGGCGGCACCCCGAACGCCGACCTTGGAGTTGTGGTCCCCCCGAACGCCGACCTTGGAGTTGCGGTGCCCCCGAACGCCGACCTTGGAGTCGTGGCGGCCCGTCGGACGCCGGTCTTGAAGTCGTGCCGGCACCCCGAACGCCGATCTTGGAGTTGTGGTGGGTGACGGAAGGTACGTTCAGCATAAATCCCCCACCACAACTCCAAGATCGGCGAGAAAGCGGGGAGGCGGGCGAGAGGCGGCGGGCGAGAGGCGGCGGGCGAGAGGCGGCGGAGGCAGCGAGACTGCGGTCGCAGCGAGAAAGCGGCTGAGGCGGCGAGAAAGCAGCGGAAGGCCCCCTGCACGCTAGGTTGGATCGGTGACCGCCATTGTGGAGAGTGCCGAGACGTCGGAGCTGCTCGCCCAGCTGACGACCATGGTGGGCCGCGAGGACCCGTACCCCAGGTACGACCGGCTGCGGGAGATCTCCCCGGTGGTCCGGGCGGACGACGGCGCGCTGGTCGTCACCCGGTACGCCGACTGTGCCGCGGTGGTACGCGACGGCCGCCTGGGCCACATGCCGGCCGATGTGCTCGCGTTCATTGGCCTGCCGGACTGGGCCGAGCACCCGGCGCTACGCGACCTGTTCACCAGCATCCTGACCATCAACCCACCTGATCACACCCGGCTGCGGCGGCTGGTCAGCTCCACGTTCACCGCTCGCCGCGTGCAGTCACTGCGGCCGGCGATCGAGACCATGGTCGCCGACCTGCTCGACGGCCTGGCCGGCCAGACCGATTTCATCGAGCGGTTCGCGTTCCCGTTGCCGGTCAACGTGATCGGCGAGTTGCTCGGCGTGCCGGCTGCGGACCGGCCGCAATTCCAGACCCTGATCCGGAACTGGTCCCAGGTGCTCGACACCATCACGCCGGCGGTGCTGGCGACCGCGGACCCGGCGGCGACCACCATCCGCGAGTACCTCGCGGCGCTGGCCGATCAGCGGCGCGCGGAACCCCGCGACGACCTGATCAGCGCGCTCGTCGCGGTCGAGGAGGAAGGTGATCGGCTCTCTCAGGACGAGCTGCTCACCATGGCGGGGCTGCTGTTCGCGGCCGGCTTCGAGACGACGACGAACCTGCTCGCCAACGGTCTGGTGGCCTTGACCCGCGAGCCGGGCCGGGCCATCGGCGATCCGGCGCTCGCGGTCGAGGAGCTGCTGCGGTACGACAGCCCGGTGCAGTTGGTGTCCCGGGTCGCGTACGAGGACGTGGAACTGGGCGGCGTCACCGTGGAAGCCGGCGAGCGGGTGGTCGCATACCTCGGCGCGGGCAACCGCGATCCGGAACGGTTCGCCGAACCGCACCGGCTGGATCTGGCCCGGCCGAACAATGCGCCGTTGTCGTTCGGCGGAGGCATTCACTACTGCCTGGGTGCGCCGCTGGCCCGGATGGAGGCGCAGATCGCCTTTCCTGCCCTGCTCGACCGCTTCCCGGATATCGAGCTTGGGACGCCGGAGCGGCGGGACAGCCTCACCCTGCGCGGGTTCACCAGGCTGCCGGTGACGGCCCGGTGAGAAAGGCGCACAGCCCAGGAAGATCCGTGCCGCGCCGACCCCGGCACAGCAAGACGCCGCTGCGAATTCCACGGGGGAAGAACTCGCAACGGCGCTGACGGAAGGTTAGACCACCAGGAACGAGACTGTCTATCCCACCCGGCTCAGGACGGTGCCGACGAGTTTTCTCCAGTCCGAATCGAACTGCGGCCCGGTGCTGGCGTGGCCGATCCGGTAGACCGCGTACGAGTCCACGAGAAGCACGTTCTGCTTCTGCACCACGGTGACCGCGGTGTCCGCGATGCCGGGGTGCCTCGGCTCGGACGCCTTGTGCCGGGTGACGACGAACCCGGTCCAGCCGCCCTCGTTCATGTCGGTGATCTTCGTCGTCTCGGTGTACGCCGGCTCGTTGCGATCGGCGGTGCTCTGCGCCGCCTGGTTCACGCTCGGCGGGCAGCCGTCCGCCACCGCCCGCAGCGCGGCCAGCCCGGCCCGCGCGGCGGACGCGTCGGGATAGACCAGCGCGGTCTGGTTCAGCGTCTGCGCGCCGTTGGCTCCCTCGTCGACCAGCGGCGACGCGACGACCCCGGCACCCGGCGGAACCGGCGGCGCAGTGGCGGGTCCGGCGCAGAAGGCGACCAGCCGGTTCCGGTCGCTGGACCCGGCCGGGGACTGCCAGGTGGGCCCGATCTCGGCCGCCTGCAGCAGCGCGCCCCGCATGGTGGTGATCGTGATGAGCTCGCCGTCCTGCGGGTCGGGCGCGTCGTCGGAGGAACTGCAGGCGGCGGCCAGCGTGACGGCGCAGGCAGCCGCGGCGACGGCCCGGACGGCTCTACCGGTCTCGAGCATCCGGCAATCTAAGCACGGGCCTTGCGGGTGGCCCGGATCACGGCGGCGAGCTCGCGGATCCCGTCGCGGATCCGGGAGTCCGACATCTGGCAGTAGCCGAGCACCAGCGTGGGCGGGTGGCGGGCCGTGGTCCGGTGGCCCGCCAACCTGACGTCGGCGGGCGTGAAGTCGCCCAAGCCGGTGGAGCCACCCAAGCCGGTGGAGCCACCCAAGCCGGTGGAGCCACCCAAGCCGGTGGAGCCACCCAAGCCGGTGGAGTCGCCCAAGGCGGTGTAGTCGGCCAGCGTGCTGAGGCCGATCCCGCGCGCGGCCGCGGCCTTGCGTACCGCCGCCTCGTCGTCGCTCGCCGGCAGCGCCACGGTGACGTGCAGGCCGGCCGAGATGCCGCGGACGTCGGCCTCGGGCAGCTCGGTGGCCAGTGCGCCAATGATCACGTCGCGGCGGGCGCGGTAGCGGATCCGCATCCGCCGCAGATGCCGGTCGAGGTCGCCGCGCGCCAGGAAGAGCGCGAACGCATGCTGCTCGATGCGAGCGGTGCCCTGGTCGAACAGCTGTCGCTCGAGCCGCACCGGATCGACCAGGGCGGGTGGGATCACCATCCAGCCCAGTCGCAGTGCTGGGGCGAGGACCTTGCTGACCGTGCCCGCGTACACCACATGGTGGTGATCGAGGCCCTGGAGCGCGCCCACCGCCGGCCGGTCGTAGCGGTATTCGGCGTCGTAGTCGTCTTCGATCGCGATCGCGTCGCGGTCGCGGAGCCAGGCGACCAGCGCGGCGCGGCGTTCCGGGGCCAGCACGACTCCGGTCGGATGCTGGTGAGCGGGGGTGAGCACGACCGCGTCGGCGCCGGCCCGGTCGAGGGCGGTCACGTCCAGACCAAGATCATCCACCGGTACGCGGACCGGCCGCAGTCCCGCCCGTTCGGCGATGTGGTCCTCCTCCCAGCTGCTCGGATCCTCCAGGGCGATGCGGCGTGCGCCGCGGGTGGCGAGCGTTCGGCAGATCAGTCCGAGGCCTTGCAGGTAGCCGTTGGTGACCACCACCCGGCCCGGGTCGGCGACCACCCCGCGGACCCGGCCGAGGTAGTCGGCGAGACCTTCGCGCAGCGCGTCCACGCCGAACGCGTCGCCGTACCCGAGATCGGCAACGGTGATCTCCATGACCGCCTCACGCAAGCAGCGGGCCCAGGCCTCGCGGGGGAACGACGACACATCCGGCCGAGCCGGCAGGAAGTCGTACCGCAGCGCCCTGGCCGACGCCGGCGCGCGACGGCCCTGATCGGCGGGCCGGAACGGGCCGCTCGCCACCCGCGGCTGGGCGCCCTGCCGCATGGCCAGGTAGCCCTCCGCGGTGAGTTGGGCGTACGCGTCGACCGCCACCTTGCGCGAGACGCCCAGCTGGCCGGCCAGGTCACGGGTGGACGGGATCGGGCTGCCGGCGCGCAGGCTGCCGTCGCGGATCGCGACGCGGAACTGTTCCTCGATCTGCGCGCGCAACGTTCCCGGGCGCTGCTTGGAGACGGTGAGCAGGAGTTCCACTGGTCCCCTCTTTCGCCCTTCCACTGGACCTGTCTTTCATACCAGTTACGGGCGACGGTGAACACATGCTCTTCCTCGCTTCGATCACCGCCCGCCTCCCGCTCGCCACCTTCTCGATCGGCCTGCTCGTCCACGTCGAGCACCTGACCGGCTCGTACACCGCGGCCGGTCTGGTCGCCGGCGCCCTCGCCGTGGCGCAGGGCGCAGGTGGCCCACTGCTCGGCCGTCTGGTCGACCGGCACGGTCAGACCACCGTCCTGCTCGCCTCTGCGCTGGTCGCCGCAACGGCGCTGACCACCACCGCGGTGCTTCCGGCCGGCACCCCGCTCCTCGTACCGATGGTGCTGGCCGCGCTGGTCGGCCTGGCCACGCCGCCGGTCGGCTCCTGCATGCGGACCCTCATTCCGGTGCTCGTGCCGGGTGCGGACCGGCAGCGCAAGGCGTACGCCGTGGACGCCGCCGCCACCGAACTCACCTGGGTCTGCGGTCCGCCGGTCGCGCTGGCCGTGGGGACGTTCCTCGGCTCCGGCACGGCCCTCGCCGCGGCCGGCGCGGTGCTGGTCGTCGCCACCACGTCGTTCGCGCTCTCCCCCGCATCCCGTTCGTGGCGACCGGAACCGGCCGGCCACACCCGCCGGTCGAGCGCGCTGGCGTCGCCGGCGATGCGCACGCTGGTGCTGGTCCTGGTCGGCTTGGGCGTGCTCTTCGGCGCCACCGAAGTCGGTGTCACCGCGGCGTCCGGCCCGGCCGCCGGACTGCTGCTCGGACTGTGGGGCGTCGGCTCGCTGGTCGGCGGCGTGGCGGCGGCACGGCTGGGCGGCGGCGTCTCCGGAGGGCGCGCCCTCGCCCTGCTGCTGGCGGCACTCGGCGTCGGCCACCTGCTCCTGGTCGCCGCGTCGGTCAGTCTCGCCGCGATGGCCGTGGCGATCGCCGTGGCGGGCTCGATGATCGCCCCGATTCTGGCAAGTTCCTACGCCATGGTCGACCACGCCGCACCCGCCGGCACGGTCACCGAGGCGTTCGCCTGGCTGGCCACCGCCACCGCCATCGGCACCTCGATCGGCGCGGCGGCGGGTGGCGCGCTGGTCGACGCCCTCGGCCCCTCCGCCGCGTTCCTCCTGGCCGGCACCGCCGCGCTGGTTGCCGCCGTGGTTTCCGCCGTCCGTATTCCATCGGCCTGTCCGGCCGTCGCGACCGCCTGATCCGCCGGAGGTGTGCGACGCGGCAGATCGAAGCCTCAGGAGTTTTCCGTACGCCCTGAACGACGTTAGGTTGGTAGGTGCCTGGTGACGGGAGGACCGCATGATCGACGTTCTCGCCGGCCGGCTGCGTGCCATCCTCGGCGACGACCGAGTGATCTCCGACCGGCAGCGGCTGCGCACCTACGAATGCGATGGTCTGGCGCACTACAAGGTGATCCCCGCACTCGTGGTATTCCCGCACACCGCCGACGAGTGCGCCGCCGTGGTGCGGGCCTGCCTCGCGGCGAGTGTGCCGTACGTGGCACGAGGCTCCGGAACCGGACTGTCCGGCGGGGCCCTGCCGCACGCCGACGGTGTTCTGATCGTGACGTCGCAGATGCGGTCGATCCTCGAGGTGGCACCGGCCGACGAGCGGGCGGTGGTCGAGCCGGGCGTGATCAACCTGCATGTCAGCAAGGCGGCGAACCCGCACGGCTACTACTACGCGCCGGACCCGTCCAGTCAGCAGATCTGCTCGATCGGGGGGAACGTCGCGGAGAACTCCGGCGGCGCCCACTGCCTGAAGTACGGCTTCACCACCAATCACGTGGTCGGCGCCCAGGTGGTCACCCCGGACGGTGACCTGGTCCGGCTCGGTGGACGTGCGCCGGACGCGCCGGGATACGACCTGCTCGGCACCTTCGTCGGCTCGGAGGGCACGCTCGGGATCACCACCGAGGTGACCTTGCGTCTGACCCGCCTACCGTCGAAGGTCCGTACGCTTCTGGCGGCCTTCGCGACCACCGACCAGGCGGGCGAGGCGACGAGTGCGATCATCGCGGCCGGCGTGGTTCCGGCCGCGGTGGAGATGATGGACGCTCTCGCCATCGAGGCCGCCGAGGCCGCCGTGGCGTGCGGATATCCCACCGGCGCCGGAGCCGTGCTGATCGTCGAGCTCGACGGCCCGGGCGCCGAGGTCGACGCGCAGTTCACCGAGGTCGAGCACCACTGCCGGGTATCCGGCGCGTTCGAGATCCGGATCGCCGTCGACGACGCCGAGCGTGCGCTGTTCTGGAAGGGCCGTAAGTCCGCGTTCGCCGCCGTCGGCCGGATCAGCCCCGATTACATCGTCCAGGACGGGGTGATCCCGCGGACCGCGCTGCCGGAGGTGCTGCGCCGGATCGACGCGGTGGCAAAGAGCCGAGGCGTCCGGGTGGCGAATGTGTTTCATGCCGGCGACGGCAACCTGCATCCGCTCGTGCTCTTCGACGACGCCGTCGAGGGCGAGGCCGAGCGTGCCGAGGAGGTATCCGGCGCGATCATCGACCTGTGCATCGAGTACGGCGGCTCGATCACCGGTGAGCACGGGGTGGGCATGGACAAGGCCAAGTACATGCCGCGCATGTTCACCGACGATGACCTCGACACCATGCAGCTCCTGCGGTGCGCGTTCGATCCGGCCGGGCTGGCCAATCCCGGCAAGATCTACCCGACGCCCCGGCTCTGCGGCGAGGTGCCCGGCCGGCACAAGGGCGCGCATCCGTTGCAGGAGGCCGGCCTCGCGGATGTCTTCTGATGACCCGGAGCTCTTCATGACTCAACCGGCCGGCGACGGCGACGTGGTCACCGATGTGCCCGCCCGCCTGGTGGCGTACCCCGAATCCACCGCCGAGGCCGCCTCGCTGATCGCGGACCATCAAGATCTTGCAGTGGTGGTCCGCGGCGCGGGCACCAAGATCGACTGGGGCATGCCGCCGGAACGACTCGATCTGATCATCGACACGTCCCGGCTGACCGGCGTGGTGGAGCACGCCGCGGGCGACCTGATCACGATCGTCCGGGCCGGCACCCCGATGGCCGACCTCGATCTACCCGGCCAGCAGTTGGCACTGGACTCGCCCTTCCCGGCCGCCACGATCGGCGGGACGGTCGCGGCCAACGTCAGCGGCCCGCGGCGCACGCTCTACGGCACAGCTCGTGACCTGCTCATCGGCATGACGGTGGTCCGGCCGGACGGTACGGTCGCCCATTCCGGTGGCAAGGTCGTCAAGAACGTCGCGGGGTACGACCTGAGCAAGCTGTTCACCGGTTCGTACGGAACGCTCGGGCTGATCACCGAGTGCGCCTTCCGGCTGCACCCCTTGCCGGCGGCGTCGGCCGCGGTCCACGCGACGGTGCCGTCTCCCGCCGTGGCGGGCCGGCTGGTCGGTGCGGTCCTGGCGGCGCAACTGGTGCCGTCGGCCATCGAGGTGAACGCGCCGCCGGGGGCGCCGGTCGAGGTGGCGGTGATGGTCGAGGGCTCACCGCCGGGCGTCCGCCATCGGGCGACGATACTGGCGGAACTGCTCGGCGCCGACGCCGCAGAGGGTGTGCCGGACTGGTGGAATCAGCTGCCGTGGCAACCGGGCGCCGTCGGGCTCAAGCTGACCGCGGCGCTTTCCCGTGTGCCGGACCTGCTGGTCGCCGCCGGCGAAATCGGGGGAATCACGGTACGAGGATCGGCGGGTTCCGGTGTGTTGTACGCGGGCCTGCCCGGGGGCGATTCCTCCGGGTGCTCAGAGCAAAGCGCCGAACGGATAGCCGGCGTCGTGGAGCAGCTCCGAGCCGCCGCAACCCGTGCCGGCGGGCACGCGGTCGTGCTGACCGCGCCGGCCCCCGTCCGGCACCTCGTCGACATGTGGGGGCCGGTCGGTGGGCTGGCGCTCATGCGCCGGGTCAAGGACCAGTTCGACCCCGGGCACCGGTTCGCGCCGGGCCGGTTCGTAGGAGGCATCTGATGGACGCGGTCGACGCCACCTGGGGAAGCCAGGACACCCCTCGGGACGTGCTCGGGCCGGTCCGGGGCGAGCCCGCCTTCGACGATCACCATCCGCCGCGAGCCGACCTGGTCGCGGACTGCGTGCACTGCGGATTCTGCCTGACCACCTGCCCGACGTACGTGCTGTGGGGCGAGGAGATGGACTCGCCGCGCGGGCGGATCTACCTGATGAACGAGGGCCTCGGCGGGGAGCCGCTGACCAGTGCGATGGTCGAGCACTTCGACAACTGCCTGGGGTGCATGTCATGCGTCACGGCGTGCCCGTCGGGTGTTCAGTACGACCGGCTGATCGAGGACACCCGGGCGCAGGTTGAACGGCGGCACACCCGTACCGCGAAGGAGAAGGCGCTCCGCACGGCGATCTTCGCGCTGTTCCCGTACCCGCGCCGGCTCCGGCTGCTGCGCGGGCCGCTTCGCGCCTATCAGGTGTCCCGCCTGCAACGGCTGGTCGCGCGCAGTGGGCTGCTCGAACGGCTCGCGCCCACGCTGGCGACGCTCGAGTCGCTGGCGCCGCCGCTGCGCGGTGTGCCGAAGCCGCCGCCGCTGGTACGAGCGCGGGGCGAACGGCGTGCCGTGGTCGGCATGCTGACCGGCTGCGTTCAGAGCGCGTTCTTCCCGGAGGTGAACTCGGCGACCGTGCGGATCCTGGCGGCCGAGGGCTGCGACGTGGTGATGCCGGCCGGGCAGGGCTGTTGCGGCGCGCTGAGCGTACACAATGGACGGGCGGCGGAAGCGCAGCGGTTCGCCCGCCGGCTGATCGACACGTTCGAGCGGACCGGCATCGACTACTTCGTGGTCAACGCGGCCGGGTGCGGGTCGTCGCTCAAGGAGTACGGCGTCCTGCTGGGCGACGACCCGGCGTACCGCGACCGGGCCGCCGCATTCGCCGCCCGGGTACGGGATCTGTCCGAGCTGCTCGTGGAGCTCGGACCGGTCGCGCAGCGGCATCCGCTGCCGATGACCGTGGCGTACCACGACGCCTGCCACCTCGGGCACGCCCAGGGTGTCCGCGCCCAGCCGCGCGCCCTGCTGGCCGGCATACCGGGACTGGAGCTGCGGGAGATCGCCGACCCGGAGATCTGCTGCGGTTCGGCGGGCGTCTGGAATGTGCTGCACCCGGAGCCGGCCGCCGACCTCGGCAACCGCAAGGCCGTGAACGTGCTGGCCACGGGTGCGGAATTGCTGGTCACCGCCAATCCGGGCTGCCTGATGCAGGTCGCCGCCGCGGTCCGGCGCCGGGGCGGGCGGATCGCGCTGGCCCACACCGCCCAGGTGTTGGACGCATCGATCCGCAACCTCGGACCGGGCAGGCTGACCGGCTCGGCGCCCACCGGCGGCGAAGAGTCCGGTTGGAAGATCAGCCGGCTGGCCCGGCGGGCATAATCGATCTCGTGGCGAACTGGGAGTATGCGCGGCTGGAGTATCGCGCCGCCGGGACGTTCGGGGCGGACAAGTTCATGGACTGGACCGCGACCTTCTACCACCCCGGCGGAGTGCTGCGCTGGGGCACCGACGAGCGGTTCGACGACCTGCGCCACCTGAACCGGGCGGGTGCCGCGGGCTGGCAGGCCTATGACCGCGCGGCCATTCACGTGATCAACGAGCCGCACCGGCTCGCCTCGGTGACCTACTCGATGCGGCGGCGGATACCGACGCCCGAACGACAGGTGCCCGCCGCGAGATGAGCCGGCGCCGCACGCGGTCGTAGACTGCCCGGCATGGCGTTCGAGCAGCACGGGCACACGCACCGCCTGGATTGGGTCGACCCGACGATCCGCGAGTGGGACTGCACCGTGGTGTGGTCGGATCCGGCCGACCCCGAGGCCGGCGTGGTGCTGGACCGGTCGGCGTTCTACCCGGGCGGCGGCGGCCAGCCGCCGGACCATGGCGTGCTGATCTGGCAGGGAGTGCAGACCCGCGTGGTGGACACCCGCAAGGGCGACGACCTGTACCTGATCCCAGCGCCCGGCGATCCGGTGCCACCGGCCGGCACGAGCGTGCGCGGCGCGATCGACGACGAGCGCCGGTCCAGCCTGATGCGCACCCACTCGGGTCTGCACATCCTGTGCGGGACGGTGTTCCGCGACTTCGGCGCGTTGGTGACCGGCGGGAACATGCAGCCCGGCGAGGCACGGATGGATTTCAACCTGCCGGAGGTGCCGCCCGGCTTCAAGCAGGCGCTCGAGGACGCGGTGAACGCCGAGATCGCCGCCGACCGCAAGATCGTGGCCCGGGTGTTGCCGCGCGACGAGGCCTTGGCCATACCCGATCTGGTTCGCACGCAGGACGCCCTGCCGCCGCTGGAGATGCCGGAGATCCGGGTGATCGACATCGTCGGCCTGGACGTGCAGGCGGACGGCGGCACACACGTGGCCTCCACCGGCCAGGTGGGCCACGTGGTGGTCCAGAAGGTGGAGAGCAAGGGCCGTCAGAACCGCCGGGTACGGATCCGGCTGACGCCCTGACCCGCCGGGCGCCGGCCCGACCTACCGGGGCGGCGGCTCAGCCCTTGTCGGCGCCGGCGGTGAGGCCTTCGGTGAGCAACCGTTCGGCGGCGAAGAACAGCGCCACGATCGGCAGCGTGAGCACCACCGACCCGGCCATCAGGACGGTCTTGCTGACTTCGATGCCGCCCGACAGCTGGGCCAGCCCGAGTGACACCGTCCAGTCGTTGCGATCCTCGACCAGGAACAACAGCGCGAACAAGAACTCGTTCCAGGCGATCATGAAGATGTACAGCGCGTTGGCCATCACCGCGGGGGCAGCCAGCGGCAGGACCACCTTGCGGATCGTCTGCAGGCGGCTGTACCCGTCGACCGCGGCCGCCTCCTCGAGACTCACCGGGATGGTGGACAGGTAGTTGCGGAGCATGTAGATGGAGACCGGCACGGTCTGTGCGATGTAGACGATGGTCAGGCCGGCCAGTGACCCGCGCAGGCCGAGCCGGGTGAACAGCACGAACAGCGGGATGGCGAGCAGGATCGACGGGAACAGGTAGACGGCCAGGAACAGGAAGTGCACCTGCCGGCGGCCGACGAAACGCAGCCGGGTGACCGCGTACGCGCCGGGGATCGACACGAGCAGCGTCAGGATGGTCGCCGCCACCGAGACGATCGCCGAGTTCGTGAGGAACCGGAGGAAGCCCTGGCCGCCCTCGTCGGCAGAGGTCAGCACCTGTTTGTACGTCTGCACGGTCCACTCGGCCGGGCCGGCCCAGATGCGTCCCGGGTTCTGCAGCACCTCGTCGATCGGGCGCAACGACAGCAGCAACATGTAGTAGAAGGGGAACAGCGTCACCACGATCAGGGCGGCGATGACCACCCAGCGCAGCACGCGGAAGAGCTTGGTCTCGAAGGTGGCCCGATCCATCACTCCCCCTCGTCCTCGACTCGGGGGGCGAGGAACCGCAGGTAGATGATCAGCAGCACGATCAACCCGGCCGCCAGCACCAGGGCCTGCGCCGCCGCCGCGCCGATGTCGAAGCGGGCGGTGAGGTACTCGTACACCCGGATGCTGACCACCTCGGTGCCCGCTCCCCCGCCGGTGAGCAGGTAGATGTCGTCGAACTTGTTGAACGTCATGATGAATCGCAGCACGCTGAGCAGCGCGATCACCGCACCGAGCTGCGGCAGCAGGATGTGCCGGAAGGTCTGCGTCGGTGCCGCCCCGTCGACGAGCGCGGCCTCTTCCAGCTCACGTGGCACGGCCTGCAGCCGGGCGAGCAGGAAGAGAAACGCGAACGGGAAGTACCGCCAGGCCTCGAACGCGATCACGGTGAGCAGCGCCATCGGCACGTCGACCTGCCATCCGAACAGCGACATCGAATACTCACGCTGGCTCAGGAAGGCGATCGCGCGGTCCCAGCCGAAGAATCGGGTACCCCAGTTGTTGACCATGCCGAACTGCGGGCTCAGCAGGATCTCCCAGACGAACGTCACCGCCACGACCGGCGCGACATAAGGCAGGAGCACGGCCGCGCGTACGAAGGTTCGCCCGCGGAACGGCGCCCGCAGTGCCAGTGCCGCGATCAGTCCGAACAGGATCGACAGCACGGTCGCACCGATGGTGTAGACCAATGTCGTCCACAGCGACGACCAGAACCCCGGGGAGGTGAGCACCAACTCGAGGTTCGCCAGGGTGTACTGACCGAAGACGCCGGCCCGGCGCACGTTGATCAGCCGGATCCGCTGGAACGCCAGCATGATGGTCCAGATGATCGGCAGCACCACGACGACCAGCACCACGATCAGCGTGGGCGACAGGTACGCCAGGCCCGCCCGGTTCTCCTGTTGCCGGCGGGTAAGGGGTCGTTTCCGCCGGGAGGGCGGCCTCTCCGGAGCGGACCGCGACTGTCGGGTGGCGACCACTACTCGAGCGACTTCTGGATCGTCCGCACGTCCTCGGCCGCGCGCTTGGCGGCTCCGGCCGCATCCAGCTCACCACTGGTCAGGGCATTGACGGCCTTCGGTACGGGCAACTCACCCAGCGTGGCGCCGACCAGAGCACCCTGCTTCTGCGGGAAGCCCCAGCGCTGGAAGGTGTCCGGGCTCTTCTGCAGCGCCTCGATGACTTCGGGCGGGTAGACGTCGCCGAGTGGTTTCTTGGTGTCCACTCCGGCCGGCAGATCGTTCCACGCGGTGGTGAACTTGGCCGCGTCGTCCTTTGTGCCCTTGCGTACCGGGAACTTGCCTTCCGGAGCGACGCCGAGCCAGTCGGGGTAGCCCTCGTTCATCATGTACGCGACGAACTTGCGGGCCGCTTCGGTGTTCGCGCCACCCTTGGTGATCGCCCAGCTGGTGACGTCGCCGAACTGCGCGGGCTGCCCGCTCGGGCCGGCGATCGCGGTGACGATGCCGCTGTTCTCGGCCAGGAACTGCTTGTTCGACTTGCACTGCGGGCAGGTCGGCGCGGCGTCGTTGCGGAGACCGGCCATCTCGTCCAGCAGGAACGACGACCAGACCACCATCGCGGCCTTGCCGGAGAAGTATGTGGCCCGGGTGGTGTCGACGTCCTGCGCGCCCGGTACCGAGAAGTCGCGTACCAGGTCGCCGTACAGCTGGAAGGTCGCCTGACACTGCGGCGAGTCCAGCTGGACGTTCTTCGCCTCGTCGACGAGCTGGCAGTTGTTGCCCAGCGCGAAGTTCTCGAAGGTCTGCGCGGTGAACGCGTCGTTGGGCACGGTCGCGATGGTGATGCCGGCGACGTTGCGGCTGTTCAGCTTCTCGGCCGCCGCCCGGATCTTGTCGAAGGTGTCCGGAGCGGGCAGCCCGGCGTCCTCGAACAGGTCCTTGCGGTAGAAGAGCAGCTGGGCCCAGCCGTCCGAAGGCACGGCGAGCTGTTTGCCGTCCTGTCCGGTGAGTTCCAGGGCTCGCGGCGAGAACGTGCCGGTACCCAGCTCGTCCACCACGGCCTTGGCGGCGTCGGTGTCGACCAGGTCGTTGGTGGCCATCTGCGCCACCGCGGTCAGCCCGAGCGCACCCACCACATCGGGCACGGTCCCGGCCGCGGCGGCCGAGGTGATCAGGCTGGTGAACTGGTTCTCGTCGGTACCGACGATCTTGACCTTGGTGCCGGTGGCGGCGGTGAACTTGTCGGCGGTGGCCTGCGCCGCCTGCACCCGGTCGGTCTGGTTCTCGAGGCTCCACACGGTGAGAGTGATGTCGCCGTCGGCCTGTTCTTCGTCACCCCCGCAGGCCGCGAGCGCCGGAGTCAGCAGCAGGAGCCCGGCCGCGAGCGCGCGCAGACGTACCGAGGAATCGATCTTCACGAGAAGTCCTCTCCGTGGCGCATCGATGAAGGCGATCATCTATGTGTTACTCGCATCACATCAAGGAGGAAGATCCACAGCAAGTCATGATTGCGTAACGGACGGCTGCGCAGGGTGGTTGCCTCACTCCGGCCACAGGCCCCGCGCGGCGTAGACGTCGCGCAGCACCTCGAGGCGGTCGGTCATGATGCCGTCCACGCCCAGGTCGAGCATGCGACCGATGGCCGCCGGGTCGTCCAGCGTCCAGACGTGCACCTGCAGGCCGAGCCGGTGCGCATACGTCACGAATCCGCGATCGACCACGGGCACCGGTCCGGAACGCACCGGCACCTGCGCCGCGACGATCGAGGAGGACAGCCGGATCGGCAGGCGGACCAGCGAGGCCATCCGCATCCGGGCGACACCGCGCCGGCCGAGCGAGGTGACCACCCCGGGCCCGGCCAGCGCGCGCATCCGGCTCAGCCGCCGGTCGTCGAACGAGGCGAGCAGCACGCGGTCGGTGGCGCCCGCCCGGCGCAGCATCTGGACGGTCGGTGCGGCGGCCGGGTCGGACTTGACGTCGATGTTGAAGCGGATGTCCGGCCAGGCGGCGAGGACGTCGTCGAGGCGCGGTATGGCCCCGGCCCCACCCACGCGCAAGGTGGCCAGGTCGGCCCACCGCATCCGCGCGACGGTGCCCGGCGAGCCGGTCAGCCGTCGCAGGTCCGGGTCGTGGAAGACCACCGGTACGCCGTCGGCGGTGGCGTGCACGTCGGTTTCCACGTACCGGTAACCCATCGCGACCGCCCGGCCGAACGCCTCGGCGGTGTTCTCGTCACCCTCGGCGGCACCGCCCCGATGGGCGAACGCCAGTGGGAGCGGCGCGTCCAGGAAGGCCACGATCGCGTCGGACCGCACCGTCACCAGGTGACAGCGATGTACTTGCTCTCCAGGTATTCGAGCAGGCCCTCATGCCCACCCTCGCGGCCGACCCCGCTCTGCTTCACCCCGCCGAACGGCGCCGCCGGATCGCTGACCAGGCCGCGGTTCAACCCGACCATGCCGGCCTCGATGGCTTCGCTCACCCGCAGGCCACGGGCCAGGTCCCCGGTGTAGACGTACGCGACCAGCCCGAACTCGGTGTCGTTGGCCATCCGGACCGCTTCCTCCTCGGAGCTGAACGTCACGATCGGCGCGACCGGGCCGAAGATCTCCTCGCGGAGGATCTCCGAGTCGGGCGCCACGCCGGTCAGCACGGTCGGCGGGTAGTAGAAGCCCTTGCCGGGCGGGCGCTCCCCGCCGGTCTCCGCCTTCGCGCCGGCCTCGATGGCACCCTTGACCAGGCCGTCCACCTTCGCCGCGGTGTCCTCGTTGACCAGCGGCCCGACCTGGGTGTCCGCCTCGATGCCGGGCCCCACCCGCAGAGCGGCCATCCGCTGCGCGAGCCGTGAGGAGAAGTCGCCGGCGATCGAGGCCTCGACGTAGAAGCGGTTCGCCGCCGTGCACGCCTCGCCCGCGTTGCGCATCTTGGCCACCATCGCGCCGTCGACGGCCGCGTCCAGGTCGGCGTCCGCGAAGACCACGAAGGGGGCGTTGCCGCCCAGCTCCATCGACGTGTTCAGCACGTTGTCGGCGGCCTGGGCGAGCAGGACCCGGCCGACCTCGGTCGATCCGGTGAAGGACACCTTGCGTACGCGGGGATCGCGCAGCATCGCCGACACCACCTTGCCGGAGCTGCGCGACGGCAGCACGTTGACGACACCGTCCGGCACGCCCGCCTCGGCCAGGATCGCGGCCATCGCGAGGGCGGTGAGCGGGGTGTCGCTGGCCGGCTTCAGCACCACCGTGCAGCCGGCCGCGAGCGCCGGGCCGATCTTGCGGGTGGCCATCGCCGCCGGGAAGTTCCACGGCGTGATCAGGACGCACACCCCGACCGGCTGGCGGACCACCAGGATCCGGTTGGCGCCGGCCGGTGCGGTGGTCACCGCGCCGTCCGCGCGGACCGCCTCCTCGGCGTACCAGCGGAAGAACTCGGCGGCGTAGGTCACCTCGCCCTTCGCGTCGACGAGCGCCTTGCCGTTCTCCATGCTGATCAGCTTGGCCAGCTCGTCGGCCCGCGAGGTCATCAACTCGAAGGCCCGGCGCAGGATCTCCGACCGCTCGCGCGGAGCCGTCGCGGCCCAGGAAGCGGCCGCACCGGACGCCGCGTCCACGGCCGCGATGGCATCGTCGACGCTACCGTCCGAGACCGAGGCGAGAACGTCGCCGGTGGCCGGGTCCAGAACGTCGAATCGGGAGGCAGCGGGAACCCACTTGCCGCCGATGAACAGATCGGTTTCCACAACGAACTCCTCTATCACGGGTTGGCCACCACCACGTCCAGGATGCCACCGCCCGGTCGCCGCTGCGATCGCCCGCGGCTCGTCGTCACCCGCCACGCGGCCGGCGGCCTAAGCTGCCCGGTGTGGCTAAGTACTTCGACGTCCACCCGGACAACCCGCAGCCCCGCGCGATCAGCCAGGTGGTCGGCCTGATCCAGGACGACGGCCTGGTCGCGTACCCGACCGATTCGTGCTTCGCGCTGGGCTGCCGGATGGGCAACAAGGACGGCCTCGGCCGGATCCGGGAGATCCGGCAGCTGGATGAGCGGCATCACTTCACCCTGATGTGCCACGACTTCGCGCAGCTCGGTCAGTTCGCCACCGTCAACAACGCGTCGTTCCGCGCCCTCAAGGGGGCCACGCCCGGGCCGTACACATTCATCCTGCCGGCCACGCGGGAGGTGCCGCGACGGCTGCTGCACCCCCGGAAGCGGACCGTCGGCGTACGCATCCCTGATCACACGGTGGCTCAGGTGATACTCACCGAACTGGGCGAGCCGCTGGTCTCCAGCACGCTGCTGCTGCCCGGCGAAGAGGAGCCGATGACCGACGGCTGGGAGATCAAGGAGGCGCTCGACGCCATGGTGGACGCGGTGGTCGACTCGGGCGAGTGCGGCACCGAGCCCACCACTGTCGTCGACTTCTCGTCCGGTGTGGCGGAGATCCTGCGCGCGGGCGCCGGCGACCCGGCCCGGTTCGGGTAGCCGGGCGCTCTTGCGGTGGACGCAGCGGCCTGGCTGATCGGGGCGTAAGTTCGCGGGCATGGGGACGATCGACACCAGTGACGGTGTGCGGCTGCACTACACCGATGACGGCGACGGGCGGCCGGTGGTGCTGATAGCCGGGTTCAGCGCGCCCGCGGAGAGCTGGGAGTTTCAGCGGCGCGCGCTGCTCGACGAGGGGCACCGGGTGCTCACGCTGGATCGGCGGTCGCACGGCCGTTCGCAGAGCCCGGCGTACGGGCAGCGGATGGCACGGCACGGCAAGGACGTCCGGGACTTCCTGACCGCGCTCCGCCTGGACGACGTGGTGCTGGTCGGCGGGTCGATGGGCGGCAGCACGATCTGGGCGTACTACGACCTGTTCGGCGACGAGCGGTTGCGCGGGATCGTCACGATCGACCAGACCCCGAAGATGATCAACGATGAGAGCTGGCCGAACGGGTTCTACGGATTGACCGGTGCCAATGCCGGCACGTTCTTCGACAAGGGCATCCCGGACACCGGCAAGGGCCGCGCCGGCGACCGTCTCGAGGGGTTCGCCAAGCTGATCGAGCTGCTGGGTGCGCCGCCGGCATTCGCCGATCCGGCCACCCCACCGATGCGGGCGCTGCTGCAGAACCACGCCGAGCAGGACTGGCGGGACGTGGTCGCGCGGGTGGCGGTGCCCGCGCTGTTCCTGGCCGGGCGTGACAGCCAGTTCTGGCCGTGCGCGCACGCGACCGTCTCGGCGGCCACCAACGACCGAGCCACCGCCGTGGTCATCGAGGACTGCGGGCACGGCGTCAACATCGACCAGCCCGAGCAGACGAACGCGGCGATCCTGGAGTTCCTGTCATGAACGACCGCGAGGGCCAGGAGGGCATGACGAAGGACGGCACAGCATGACCGACATGCTGGCCGGCCTCGACGTCGTCACCGACGAGGACGTGCTGGCGAGCCTGGCACACGACGACGCGGAGTGGGCACCGGCCGGACGGCCGGTCGCCGCGGTCCGCCCGCGGACCACCGATGAGGTCCAGCGGATCGTGGCCGCCTGCGCCGGCCACAACCTCCCGGTGGTGGCCAGGGGCGCCGGCACCGGACTGTCCGGCGGCGCCAACGCGGTCGACGGCTGCGTCGTGGTCGACCTGTCCAAGATGAACAAGATCCTGTCCATCGACGTCGACGACATGATCTGCGTGGTCCAGCCCGGCGTGATCAACAACGATCTCAAGGTCGCGGTCGCCGCACAGGGCCTCTGGTACCCACCCGACCCGGCGAGCGCGCCCTGGTCCACGATCGGCGGGAACGTGGCCACCAACGCGGGCGGGCTGTGTTGCCTGAAGTACGGCGTGACGCGCGACTACGTGCTCGGGCTGGAGGCGGTGGTGGGCGGTCCGGCCGGCGCCTACGGTACGGCCGTACGGCTCGGGCGCCGGACCACCAAGGGAGTGAGCGGATACGACCTGGTCGGCCTCTTCGTGGGCTCGGAGGGCACGCTGGGCGTGGTCACCGAGGTGACGCTCCGCCTGCGGCCGGCCCGCAAGGAGCCACCCCGGACGGTGGTCGGCGCGTTCGGCAATGTCGTGGCGGCCGGCGAGGCGGTGGCCGAGAGCACTCGTCGCGGCCTGCTGCCGGCGGCACTGGAACTGCTGGACAGGCGCTGCCTGCAGGCCGTCGAGGAGTGGAAGCAGCTGGGACTGTCCGCCGAGGCGGAGGCGTTGCTGCTGGCCCAGATCGATACCCCCGGCGCGGCCGGTGACGACGAGGCGGCGGCGATGGCGGAGGCGTTCGCCGCGTCCGGCGCGCTGTGGGCGGAACGCTCGACCGACGAGTTCGAGGCTGAGGCGCTGTTCGCGGCGCGGCGCCTGGCGTACCCCGCGCTCGAGCGGCTCGGCCCGGTGCTGACCGAGGATGTCTGCGTCCCGCGCTCAGTGGTGCCGCGCATGCTCGCCGCCATCGAGCAGATCGGGGCCCGGCACGGCGTCACTATCGCCACCATCGCGCACGCGGGCGACGGTAACCTGCATCCGCTGATCCTCAGCCCGCCGGATGACGACGACGCGCGCAAGGCGGCGCAGGCCGCGTTCGAGGAGATGCTGGCGGCGGCCATCGGGCTCGGCGGTACGGTCACCGGCGAGCACGGCGTCGGCCTGCTCAAACGCGGCGGCATGCGGCAGGAGCTCTCCGCCGGCGTGCTCGCCATGCAGCAGGCGGTTAAGCAGACCCTGGACCCACTCAATCTGTTCAACCCGGGCAAGGTGGTCGGAGACCCGTGACCCGGCTGGTGCCGTCCCGTTCGACCGGACCGGGTGCACACGCTGATCGGCTGCCAGAACCGGCGTAGGTGGCCGGTGTGAAACGGCCGATCGACTGCCGTTTGCCCTAGGCGCCCTCAACCCGTCGGCGAGGGGTGCGGCGGCGACAATGTGGCGTCGGTGAACCGGCGCCACACTGCCGCGGTGAGCGTTACCATGCCGGCGGCGGCCAGCCAGAACGGGGCCGTCAACGTGGTGGCGTCGGCCACGAAGCCGCCGGCGAGCGTGCCCAGGGCGGCACCGCCCATGGCAAGCAGCCCGAACACGCTGCCGACCCGGCCGCGCAGCCGATCGGGCACCAACCGCTGCTGGAGCGACGCCGTGATGACGCCCCAGACCATGGAATGGGCGCCGAACACGACGAGCGTCGCGGTGGCGACCACCGGCGAACGGGTCACGGCGAGGATCAGCTCCGTCGCGGTCTCGATGATCAGGCCGGCGCGCAGGAGCGCGCCCGGCCCGAAGCGGGCGCGCAGCCGCGGGGCGAGCCACGTGCCGGCGAGGCCACCCAGCGCCCACACCGACAGCAGCGTGCCGAAGCCGATCTCGTCGAGACCGAGCCGACGCTGTGCGTACAGGACCAAGGTGGCGAAGGCGGCGCATAACAGCACGTTCATCACGCACAGGCAGATCGCCAGCAGCCGGATGGGCGGCCGCTCCCAGAGGGCGCGCAGACCCTCGGCGATGTCGGCGCGGAGGCTGTCGCGACCGGTTGCGGCAGGGTCCGGCGGCCGCGGCCGCCAGCGCACGGCCGCGAGGAGCGCAGCTGCGACAAGGAAGGTCAGCGCGTCGAATCCGAACGGCACGGCCGCGCCGGCAACGAACAGGTAGGCGCCCAGGGGCTTGGCGGCGAGCTGGTTGCCGACCACGAACGTGGCCATCAGCCGGGCGTTGGCGCGCTCCAGCTGCGCATCGGGCACCAGCGTGGGCACGATCGCGGCGTATGCCGTGTCGGCGAGAGTTTCGCCGGTGCCCAGCAGGAAGAACACGGCGTAGATCAGCGGGATCGTGACGCTGTCGGTGGCCACGGCGGCGGCCAGGGCGACAAGCGCCGCGGACCGGCCGAGGTTGACCACGACCACGAGGCGGCGGCGGTCGAGCCGATCCACGTACGCGCCGCTGACGAGCGCGATCAGCAGCCAGGGCAGCTGGTGCACGAACGCCGCCCCCGCGACGAGACCGGGATCGCCGGTGAGCTGCGCGACAAGCAGCGGGCCGGCGATCATGGTGACGCCGTCGCCGATGTTCGAGACGGCGCTGCCGATCCAGACCTTGGCGAAGTCGGAACCGAGCGAGGTGCGTGCGGCCAAAAGGGTCTCCGGCGTTCTCAGAGTGAGACTTCGTTCATGTCCGCGGCCGACGTCGCACTGCTTCAATGGCTGCCAGCCATGCTTCGGCGAAGCCAGCTGCGTCCAGGTCGACGACCACGGTGGTGGGTCGACCGCCGGGGTCGGGCTGGAAGCGCAGCACGCCGGCGTCGAGCACAGGTTGCAGGCGCACGTCTTCCACGACCGCCCCCGGCCATCCCAATGCCACCGCACAGGCAACCGGGTCGTATTGGAAGTTCATCAAGTCGTCGGGCAGACCGGTGTGGGCTCGGCCCAGCTCCGCCATCCGGTTGTCGTAACCGTGAGCCTCACTTTGGCGGGCAAGCAGTTCGCCGAGCGGGCCCGCGGCGCGAAGGCGTGGCAGGTCGGCGGCGCGCAGGTGCGCCTTGAGCGTCACCGGCAGCGTAACCATCGTCAGGCGGGCGGTGGCCGCCACGATCTCCGCGGCCCGGGTGTCCCACTGCACGTTGAAGTCCATCTCCGGCCCCCACTGAGGAAGACCGGCGGCAGGCAGACCGGTCCATCCCCCCATGGCCACCACCGGCACCCGGCCGAGGCTGCCCGGTCGGGCAACCTCAAGCAGGGCGAGGTTCGTCCACGGGCCGATCCCCACGACCGTCGCGCCTTGCTCGATGTTGCGATCAAGCAGGTCGAGCGCGGCGCCGGGCGGCGAGGCGCGGCAGGCTACGCCGCTCGGCCAATGCCGCTCGTCGTCCATCACCGGCTCGGCGGAACGCAGCGTGGTCAACGACAGCTCCGCACCGGCCGCCACCGGGATGTCGTCGCGGCCGACCAGCTCAAGCAGGTGGCTGACATAGCCGGCCCTACGGCCTGCCGGGTCGACGGCGGTGGTGATGCCGACGAGCTCGGCGCCAGGCCAACCCAGCAGCATCGCCAGGGCACACGCGTCGTCGGTGTCGCCGCCGAAGTCGGTGTCGAGATGGATACGCATCGGCTCGCGGCTACCGCAGCCATGCGGTGGTGTCCGGTGGGAGCCGGTCACCATCCAGGGGCCCACTGGCGAGCAGAAGCGCACCGTGCGGCAAGGGCACGGTCGTCGTCCCGAAGTTGGTGACGCACTGCCAGCCTCCGGGGCGGGTGAAGTGCAGCACGGTCGGGCTGCCATTCTCGATCCAGTCGAGCGTCTCAGCGGCCTGCATCCGGCGGCGCGCGGCGAGGGCGCTTCGGTACAGCAGCAGGGTCGACCCCGGGTCATGCTCCTGCGACTCGACGGAGACGGCCCCGAACCAGGCCGGCTGGGGCAGGTGCGCCGGGCCGGCGCCGAAGCCGTAGGACGGGCCGCTGGTCGTCCACGGTAGCGGTACCCGGCAGCCGTCGCGGCCCTTGTGGAGACCACCTGAGCGGCGGAACACCGGGTCCTGCAGGACGTCGGTAGGTAGCTCGCCCACCTCGTGCAGGCCGAGTTCCTCGCCCTGGTAGAGGTACGCCGAGCCGGGCAGGGCCAGCAGCAGGAGCGTGGCCGCTCGCGCCCTGCGCAGGCCGAGGTCGCGGTCGAGCTCCGGGGTGGTGCCGTTGCTGTTCAGCCAGGCTTCGGCGCTCTGGTGCTTGTCGTCCGGGGGCAGGCCGTACCGGGTCGGATGGCGGATGACGTCGTGGTTGGAGAGCACCCAGGTGGAAGAGGCTCCCGTCTGCCGGGCCTCGTCGAGGTGCTCGGTGATGACCTGGCGGAACTCGCCGGCGTCGAAGTCGGCCCGGAGAAGGTCGAAGTTGAACGCCTGCCCCAGTCCTTCCGGGCTCGCGTACCGACGGCGGCGTGACGGATGCACCCAGGCCTCGGCGACCGCGGTCCGTGGCGGGTCGTATTCGTTGAACACCTGCCGCCATTCGGCATAGATGTCGTGGACCTCGTCGCGGTCCCACAGCGGGTGGGTGCCGTCCGGCAGCGCTTCATGGCCGACATGGGCCAGCGTCGCCAGCGGTTCGACGAGGTCCTTGGCCAGCCCGTGCGCGACGTCGACCCGGAAACCGTCGACCCCGCGGTCGGACCAGAACCTCAGGGTGGTCCGGAAGTCCTCGCGCACCTCGGCGTTGTCCCAGTTCAGGTCGGGCTGCTCGGGCGCGAACAGGTGCAGGTACCACTGCCCGTCCGGAACGCGGGTCCATGCGGGTCCACCGAACAGCGACGGCCAGTCCGCGGGCGGCGCCGATCCGTCCGGTCCGGTGCCGTCGCGGAAGACGTAGCGGTCCCGGGCCGGCGAGCCTTTGGGCGCCGCGAGCGCCTCGCGGAACCATGCGTGCCGGTCGGAGGTGTGGTTCGGCACGATGTCGATGATGACCTTGATACCAGCGGAGTGCAGGGCCGCGGCCAGGTCGTCGAAGTCACTGAGCGTACCGAGGCGGGGGTCGACGTCGCGGTAGTCGTCCACGTCGTACCCGCCGTCGGCCAGGGCGGACGGGTAGAACGGGCTCAGCCAGACCGCGTCCACACCGAGCTCAGCCAGGTACGGGACCCGCGTGGTGATGCCGTTCAGGTCGCCGATGGCATCGCCGTCGGAGTCGGCGAAGCTGCGTGGGTAGATCTGGTAGACGACC
>Ga0081539_10000868_pt1 | contig 38977 bp, 34 predicted proteins | sample TabmetS4T2R2_FD_71023 | JGI IMG/M metagenome (GOLD analysis project Ga0081539, IMG submission 71023) | Tabebuia heterophylla rhizosphere microbial communities from the University of Puerto Rico - S4T2R2 | ecosystem: Host-associated > Plants > Roots > Rhizosphere ... | reverse complement strand
TCGCACGTGCCTCTTGTCTCGGCCGCTAATGACGGTAATTTTGCTTTACATATTTCTGTGACAGTAAGTTGGTGAAAGATAATAAAATACAGGACCAACGCCTCTCTAGCGTCAGTATCAGGCGTCACCATATCACGACAGAGACGTTCGACAACGTCGTCAGCGTACCGCCTAATGGAATCTGAGATCTCAATCATCTCGCCGCGTTCGTTCCTCGCTGTGAACGTGTTGCGCACTGAAATCTCATGAGCCAGCGGATTTTCCAGCACGAGGCCGTGGAGCTGCGCCCAGTTGAAGAACGTCCGAAGTTTCATCGTTATGTCCGTAACTGACCTACGAGCCAACCTTCTGGTCTTTACGCACGCGTTCATCGCCTGGCATTTGCTATCGCTACACTTCTCGCTGGTCTTATCGACGTCTAGATGCGCTCGCTTCCCACAGACTTTACATTCGTATTGCCAGAATAGAGTTTCCTTATAACTTTCTATATTGCTCTGGTTCACCTCGGCGAGTGAGAGAATGTTGCGCTTGACACACCACTGCAGAAATACGCCAACTACCCTAACCGTGCCGAGTATCGCTCGAGGTGTATTAGTTAGAGGCCGCGATTCTGGCAGCTCCACGTCGAGCTTCGGATTCAGCATTCCCTGCGATGCCCACCTCTCGAAGGCGGCTACATGTTCACCAAATATCACCGGCGTAGACTTCAGATATTTTGCCAATAAACGTTCCCGCCTGTACTTACTCCAGAGTTCCTCCTGCAGGAAGAGGTTACCTAACTCGAACAAGCACGAACGGATTGCCTTAGTCCTAACTCTCGCTCGCTTGGTGAGCTTAGGCAACGCATCATCAATCGCGCGCCAAGTCAATGTTTCAGGAAGTTCGCACGTTTTGAGATATTCACCAAACGCCCGATACCGCCAGAAGTCTCTTGCCCGAATGGCTGTTTCCGCTGCATTACAGCTATCACGTTTCAACTTCGCCGCCAGAGCCGCAAAATACCGATCGTTCTGCGGAAATGGCGAGCAATAGGTTCTGACATACTTCTCCAGTGCCTTTGGTGCCCGACGCTCCTCATAATGACGCTTGCAGAGCTGCGAGCTTCTGTAATTGGTTAATCTTGAGCATCCACTGAATTTGCATTTCATCCACACGCCTCTTCGTTTCTCGTAGCATGGGCCACAGATCTTTTCGGTCTTTTTGTAGGATGGCTTCGTCAGCCCACAGACGTTACATACGATGTCGTGATGCATCGACTTCAACCACAGTTTATGCCGCGCTTTCCGGTGACACTTACGACAATGGTTCAGATCCTTGATAAAGGGATAATCAGCCACGCCGCACGTTTCGCACACACTCTTGCGGTTGGAGTACTTTCCAGCACATCGACGACAAAAGGGCGCATCTAATTGCAGCTTGGATAACAGCCTCGAGCAAGCGGGGCATCGCACTTTCGGAAGGTTGCTTAAGCAGCCTTCGCACACGTCAGACCAGTGGCTGGTCCTTCGCGGCAACTTACACTCTTCACACATTATTGAACGGCTTACTAACTTGCTCACAGCTGTTGTTTCCTTTACTTCTTTGAACGTATTCATCCCGTCATGACTCCGATGAATAGTCGTGCGCATTTGGATAGAACGCCGCAAAATCCTGATTGCCCATCCTTTTTCGTCGCTTCTCCGCTGCGCTTGGTAAAACGTCTAGAACATCACCGAGACGAAGGTAGAAAGCGTCACAGAATGCCTGGATCGTTTCGATACGAATCATTTTCGGTTCGGTATTTAGCAAATCGCAGACTGCTTGTGTGGACAATTGATAGCCGGTCCGCTTACCAATAAGTCTGCTGATTTCCGCTGCGCGATTGATGCCACGCTCCTTCAATACACTTCGCAAGTTCCAAATAGTCGGCATTACTTTGTTCCCCTTTTCTCAATGTATGGATTGACAAAGATGTCAATGAGATCACTTTGTTCATCTTCAACGTCGGCGTCAGTTGCAATGAGATAAGGCGCGGCTGAGCTCGGGTACGTGTGACCCAGTTTTCTCAGAACTTTCCGGTATGCCCACGGATTTCGTTCGATTTCATTTGTTGCAAATGTCCGCCGCAGGTCGTGAGGCCGCAGGTCTTCAGGTAAGGGCACTCCAGCGTCTCGCGCTAATTCAACGATCTTCTCAAAATTCTTAAAGAACTGTCTTTTAGCTAACCGGTTTCCGTCCTCATTGAGAAAAAGATATCCGGCTGCCGCAGTGTGGGGAAACATAGGTTTGAAGACTCTCTCGAATACACGCAGCACCTCCATTGCCAACGGAGTCAACGGAACCGTTCGCACACGCTTGCCGCCAAATGCTTTCCCTTTACCAAAGAGACGCACACGCTCAGTGCGCCAATCTATGTCGCAGCTTTCTCCGCTCGACCGTATTCCCAACAGCTCACTTGTACGCACGCCGATCTCGGCTTGAACGACAATGGCCGTGTAGTCTCGTGCACCGCGATGAGGTGACGCATGCTGCGGCAGATATTCGGTCCGCATGAACTCGTAAAATTCGTCCCGCAGCGTAGCGGATAAAGCGTAGCGAGGTTGGGTGAGAATGTCTTGCACATGCATTGGTACATCGTATTTCGTAAACGTCTGCGTTATCGGACCGTATTTTTCACTAATGGTGAGTACGCCACTGCCTGGGAGGTTAGGCTTGGTAAGGACATAATCGCAGAATGACCGCAGCTCGCGAATATACTTCCGCCTGGTTCCATGTGCCAGATTGTCCTCGAGCAGCGACGAAATGAGTAAGCCCAACCGCGTCGATCCGAGTCCCGGGTCCAGGAGATCCCAAACCAGTAGCTGTCTGCTTCCCCGAGGGTGAGTTGGATCCTTGATCTGAAGTCGATCGAAAAGGTGATTCAATACCGCTCTCGATGATCTAATTGTCGTCTCAAGGGTGCAGCCGCGGAATAAGAGATTCTGGAGATACTCCTCAAGCTTACGAGTATGATCCTGAAGCTGCTCTTCCCACGGAATAAATCTTGGTTGTTGTTCGGCTGGCGATGTCGGGTTTACGGGTTCCATAGAAACTTCTCCTTCATGTTTGGATTTTGATTGTTCATTCAAGCGCCGCTTGATTTTTCAAGTACCACTTGATTTGCCGGTTGGCCCATCTTCCTGTCCATCTCAATGGCCCAGAACGACTTCTGCTGAAAACTAATGGAAACGCGCTGTGCGATGTTTCCAGTAGAATGTGGGCTATGTTCGGCGCTTTCAAAGAATGCGGATGAGCGTTTTCAACCGCACTTGGCTGGCCGTGATTACAACAGCTGTGCCAGATTGCGTTCTTCCTCCCTGGTGTTGACTAGATAAGGTCAAAGACTTTCGTAACGAGTGCTGAATCTCGTTGTAGAACGTGCCTTATGATCATTTGTAGGTATGGACCATGGTTCTCCCGAAATCTCAGAAACCCTCCTTGCAAGGAAGGTGGCTAATCCCAGGTTGAGGACTGGCGTTCGTGTTTCCCAACGCCATTTAACGGCCAACGTTCGGAATGGCGAACGCCCGCTTCACAAAATCCCGCTACCAAAGGACTGGTCCAAGGGATAATCGCTGACCAAATCCGCCGTCGAGAACATTCGGCGGCTTTTAGCGCCCTTTCTCAAGCCAATCTAGATTTTCCGTTTATGAGGTCTGAGGAGCTTGTCAATGCGGCACACTAGGTGCCATACGCGTTTACGCGACGAATGAAGGTACTCGCGCAAACGCTAAAGCCACTGATGAGCTTAATGACGAAAAAGACCCGCATTGATGCCAGGCGCGTCGCTGAGATTATTGGTTGCTCTCGGAAGACAGTACTGAACGGCGGCGCCGGCACCGCGCAACTTACAAGAATTCGCAACGGGTCTACTCAGGTGCGTTTTATTCTGGAAGAGGTGTTAGCCTTCGCTGAAAAACAGGAAAGGGATGCTCAACGTCGACTGCCTAAAAACCACTCGACAATAACGTCGTAACAGTCACGCGTTCTATCCCATCACCTATCCTCACAGTTTCCTTAAAAAGAAGAGCTGCAAGCATGAAGCGTATTGGTAAGAAATTGGGATCGACGTCAGCTGTGCGGCGAGAGGAAACGGTCGTGAAGAACTTTCACCAGTATGTTGGCCCGGGCGGACAAGCTCTTCACGGTTACATGCGCCGCTACAAGAATGTTCGACTTCGGAAGAAAGGCTTTACAAGTAAGGCCGAAGCTGAAAGACATCTGCGTCAGGCAATGAACGATATAGACGCGGAAGAACGAGGTGAGATTCGCTGTAAACCGACTACCGCCCAGGAAGCTCTCAACATTTATCGCCGCAACCAGGAAGTGCGAGCTCGAGACAAAGGCTATCAATACGCTCACAACGTCAGATCCAATTGCAAAATCATCCAGGAGTTTGTGGACCACTTTGGTCCTAACCGATTAATCCGCGAATGCACTGAAACTGATTTACGGGAGTTCTACCAAATACTTTGCTTTCGTCCGACCCTTAATAAAAATAGCGCCGGCGTCTTTATTAGCCGCATTCAAGGGATGCTGAAGGCGGCACAAAAAGCAAAACCTGACCTAATCAATTGGCTACGCCCAACGCTCAAGGTCAATCGCACGCCTGAATTCGAACACCGCGTGGTGGAGTTAACCGAATACGCAACCCTTGTTCACACGCTGCTAAATCCGCCCTTAGCTCCATCTCGACGGACGGAGCGCAATAAGCTATGGCGTGACGCCGCTGATGTGGTTCAGTTACTCCGCTTGACCGGAGGGAGACTCAACGAGATCGTACGCATACGACTCGATCAATTCCTGTGGACCAAAGGCAAGCTTCGCTTATACGCAACCAAGACCGAAAATCAACGCGACCTGCCATTGTGGGATTGCATTAAAGAGATCGCTCAACGCCGAATCCAGGATGGCCTCACCGATGACGAGCTATTGTTTCCCCGTGCCAAAACGGCGACCTTTGACAATGCCATCGCAAGGGCGTGCCGGAAAGCCGCGCGACTAGCAAATCTCAACTACGGCCGAACCAACGGCTTCACTTGTCATAGCCTCCGCCACACCTTTATCTCAGACATGATGGAAGCAAGCGGAAACAACGTAGCGCTGGTCATGTCCTACAGTGGTCACAAGTCTCTCGAGTCGTTCAAGATTTATCTACATGCTCCGACACAAGGCTGTACAGCTACTGATCAGCGCATCGAAAGCGTTGGTCTATTCCTGGCCTCGTTTGCCGGAATGAAGGGGATATGGGGAACACCGGGAATGGTGGACGAGAAGGGTAAACCTCCGGAAAACCATAAGACTGCGCTGTCATAGTGACCTCACCAAAAAGACTGCCGCTTAGGCTCAAGCAAGCGCATTCCCTCTAGGTTTGGTCGATAAAGCCTTAATCTTTCCCCCTCTCTATTGGTTGGGCAAAAATTGCGTAGATTTCTTTGTGACAAAGATCGTAGTCCGCTCTTGCGCAATCTGCGACTCAATCTCATAATCGGCCCATGACAGAGAAAGAGATCGTACTTGAGACTATCCGCGCCTTACCGGACGACTGTTCGCTCGAAGAGATAGCCGAGCGCATTGAATTTATGGCTGCGGTACAGAAAGGTCTCGATCAACTCGATAGAGGTGAAGGCATTCCTCACGATGAAGTAAAAAGACAGCTGGCCTCATGGCTTACAAACTAATCTGGTCTCCCGCTGCGCGAGATGACCTTCACGATATAGTCGTCTTCGTCGCATGCGACAATCCCAACCGCGCAATGTCCTTCGGATATGAATTGATCTCGGTGACGGACCGCCTACATGAATTTCCAGAGTTGGGTCGCATCGTGCCCGAATATAGGAATGATTGCATTCGCGAGATCATTTTTCGCCCGTACCGAATCGTGTACCGTGTCAATCGTGATGCAAAGCTCTGTGAGATTGCGCGGGTTTGGCATTCGGCGCGAGGAATACCGCAGTTGTGACAGGACATTGTGTTCCGCGTTCGAGCGCCAAGATTGGAGCGCATGTTTACAAGGTTGTTCTCAAGGATTATCAGGTTTTTCAGATAATCATTTACTCAAATAGATGTACCTCGTCATTCCATTAGACCCGCCTGAAGTTGGACCAATAGGGCCTAACCTAATTCCTGATGAGACAGATTTCATCGAAGCCTTTACTGGAGTTTCCGTACCCGCTCAGGATTGGATTCTTTCCGGTCTTCGAGCTTCTGTCGTTGAGAAGGTAGCTCGACAGGTTTCTTCCATTCCAGATACAGTTTCTTAACCGCTCGAATCCAGATTGTTCCCGTTGACTCCACTTCTTTACCCAATCCTTTTAGGACTAAGAGAAGTAGACTAAGACCGGATGCTGCAATGAGGAGCACAAGTAATGTGGGATGTAAATCGAGCAGGAACACGTACACACCTTTCCGCATCTGCTTACGACTGACGCGGTGTCTAGGCTGTTCCAGTTGATTCCAGTCAGTGGACTTCGGCGGTGCAGACCTTACAGCGTCAGAAGGGATAAATTTAATGGGATACTTTGTTGCAGTGGCTGGAGAAAGAGTAAATTGGCTTGGTAATGAAAGTCAACATTTAATTGCGAGGCCTAGAGCCGAGCAAGCCTAATACACTCTCTACACGGAACAGCTTTAATTACTTGTTGAATCCGAAATATCACGAAATGGCTAATTGTCAATAAATTTTGAGAGTGACGGTAACAGTCTCAGGCACCTAGCCCACCTCCAATAACACTAATCTTTCTGCATACTTATTGAATCCTGACGTTTTTAACTGTGACGGTATAACTACCGGTCGTCAACCTTCCCACAATGTAGGTGCCGTCGTCTATCGTCGCTACTATCGCACCAGCGACCCCCCTACGGGTCTGTTACGGTACTGGTTAGAGGGCCCCCTCCGAAGATACTAGAACGGTTCTCCATGAAACTCGTTCGTACCGCCTTTCGTTACAACCCTAACGGGCCAATAACTAATCATGCAGTTAGGTTCAGCCGAAACCCAATTCCGCACCAGCTTTTGCAAGAAGGATTCTGATTCAGCGCATCGACTGATGATTCGCGTACTTATCTTCAGTACGATGGAAGCTGCGTGAAACTGGTGTGAACAATGAAACGGGGGCTTCTCGTCGCCCGTTTCGCCGGAATGTTGGTGCTAGTAGATTCCCCTCGCGTGTGAAGCGTTATTGACCATTTTGCCGTCACGCAAGAAATACTTATCAGGCTCATTCAGGCTTTGCCTTGCCAACCAATGTGTAAAAACGCCGCTTGTTGAAAGCTACTACAGCAAACCAAGAAGTGATTAGAACGAGAATCGTTCCTAGAATTGCTGAGTCTTTAGGAAAACTTCCCACGAGTACTTCCAAACCCAACCACAGAGTGAGAGCGATCAGGGAGACCACTTCCCAAAGAATCACATGGTTATATAGTCGCAGTTCCTCGCTTTCTTCGGTCCGTCGTTTTTCATGTATGTCCCAGGCCAAATACAAAAACATGAACACCAAGTAGCATACGGCCACAACAAGAACGTTTCTGTTTGGTAGATCCGACGTACGGATGTCAATAGAGAAGAAAGTGACATAGAGTCCCATTAGGAAGATCAGATCGCAGACGAAAAAAGGCATAACGAATTCTCTAGTGAACATAATGTAGAGAAAATCGCAGCAATAAAACACGATGGTGGTTAGTAGGAGAACCCACTTAAGCCAAGGAGTTGTAATATGCGAAGTATGACCCAGTACAGAGTTCACGATTGGATCGATTGCTGCGCTGAGGAAACCATACAAAACCGTGCCAAGTACGGCTGGGTAGATCAGCCCGAGCATTACCTGTTTAAGCGCCTCGTTTCGAGTCATCTTTTCATCCTCTCGTCCGGAAACAGCGGTTCACTTGGATTGTTAGGCTTCTCCGTTTTTCAAGCGGCGCGAGATGCGAATATGAGCCATGTTAAGCAAAATGCACTCTCAACTAGAATCATCGCGAATGTAATAAGTCTCATCGGATGATCGTACAAAGAGAACCATTTATCCAAAACATCCAGGACCTTGAATGTGGGAAGCACAATCCGAATTAACAACATAGCCAAAACGAATAAATAGAACAGTAGTGACGTAAAGAACGTGCTCCAAAACAAGATCCCCATCCAAGGATGCGGTCCGTCGAATTTTGCTGCCAAGAAAAGTACACTCCAATGGATGCCGGCGATGCCTGGAAGGATCAAGTAGAAAAAAGCGGATAAGATGAGATCCAAGATCAGCATTCCTATTATTCCAATCAGGGATAATCCTCGACTTAGGCGTAGAAGCCATCGCGTTTCTACGAGAGAGACCGCATCGCCAAAAACATTAAAGGCGATGGTGGCAAAGATCAGAGACCCTCGAACATGTAATTCATCGGCGAAGCTGAGAGCAGCCCGACGAAAAATCAGTGCGAGCAATCCAATGAAGGCTATTGAAGAAATGATTGCACGTACTGGGCCCACTGGGACGAGGCTGTCTTTTACTCTTGAAACTAAAACTACAGCCGGAACTCCTATTGCGGCGCCAAAAGCTATCGCAGCTACGGTCTTGAGTGATATGCCAACTCCATGGCCAGTAAAAATCGCTGCAAACGTATAATAGGCGACGAAGAGCGCTGAAAGGATAGTAGTCGAGACGAAACTTCGCTCACGAATGAGTTGTTTTAGCGGTGGTCCAGCCGGCGCTTCTTTTAAATGCAGCGCCGGGATATCGATTTGAAGCAAGGTAGTTACCCCGATCGCGACTACGAATGCTATGACGAGTATCTTTTCCATTTGAGGGACACGAATCCGAAAAGCCCAAAGTACAAGGCGTGCCATCATCAACATGAGATAGGAAAACAGAATGGCACGCCAAACAATTCTGTTGAGTTGCGATTTTCGCCAGCCGTAGACGTAATCGAAGAGAACAGAGAAAGCTTCTTCAACAGAGTGGAACCATTCTGTCGGTGTTCTTCGTAAACGTGAGGTCAATATCTCGCTTAAGTGCTTTCTCACATCTTCGTTTAGCCATGAATCTAAGAGACCACCGGTGGTTGCAATGACGCCAGTAATGGCGAGCCAAGCTGTAAGGACACTAGCCATCGTGACGGGGATCTGCTCGTCAATTTTCCGATACTTTTGGAGGTATGACGAAGACGTCCTTCTTTGTTGTTAGAGTCGAAGGACGTTTACCGTTTAGAACGGCTTAATTCGGCAGCGCTTTTATCACGTTTCACATTGCCGTGTCGAGATGATATGGCACGATCACGGAGTAAGGCTACTGAGACGGATTTTTCTTGTTGCAAGCTTAACAACAGAGCGTGACTGAGGCGTTTCTCTGACATTTTATTCACTGGCGTTGGATGAGAAAGCGAATGAGTGATAGTGAATTCAAAGGTTTGTTCAATTGACGCACGTTCAGAATGGAGACAATTCGCTGAGTCTATCGAGTCATTCAGGATTCATCTACACGCCCGACAGGCTGTATAGCTACTGATCAGCGCATCAGCGCATCGAAAGCGTTGGCCTATTCTTGGCCTCTTTTGCGGGAACGAAGGGAATATCGGGAACACCGGGAACAGCCGACTAGAAGGGTAAGTCTTTGGAAAAGCAGAAGATTGCGGTATCATAGCGGTCCGATAAAAAAGATTGCCCGCTTGGCTCAGTAAACGGGCTTGCGCTCACAACTTACGCCTTTTCAGTCACTTACAAACATGAATTTGAGCGTTGACCGGAACGTTGACGGCCGCTAAGAATTGGCTTCATCCAGCCGTGAAGTTCTTCCTATCCACTGGTGGCGGTAAGATGACCTCTGTTACGGACAGCTGTTTTAGGGAGTCGCTTTGTTTGGTTGGTCTTTAGATTGGGAGGCGTAACAGTCTGGTCGTAATCGAGTGGTAACCTGAGCGAGGTAGGCACGATCACGACGGCAAGCGAGCACACGGCGAAGCTGATATAGATCACTTTCCCGAGCTGGTTCTGCAACCTACGTATTACGAGGTGAACCGGAAGAATCTAATGGAATCAGGAATGCCCTCCTTGCTGAAGTGCAACGAGCGCTCTATTCGCTATTCCCAGAAGAGAGCGCCGAACTCACTATGAAGTTCGGCGTCATCTTGAAAGGGATGTTCCAAGGGCTGCGGAAAAGTAGACTACCTCCTCGGGATCGACCTCCGGTCATCTAACACCAGAGCCTGGGCTGTGCGAAACTCTTATTGGTTGCAGGACGCCGCATTATTCAAACACCTGTTGACCCAATCGACGTACCGGGTCACACGCGTGTACACGCCAACTTTGTCGGGCTCCGCACATTTCTCTCCCCAACTGACTATGCCAGCCAATTTCGGAGTGGTGGCGGTCTCTACTGTCAATGGTCCACCGCTGTCACCCTGACAGGAATCTTTGCCTCCCAATCGTGGGCCAGCACAGATCATGTTTTCGGTGATTCGACCGTTATAAGCACTGACATCGTTGCAGGTAAGGGTTGGAACGAAGGGGAGTTTGTTTAAATGTCGCAGATCTCGAACCTTATTCCCCCCAAATTCAGTCGCACCCCAACCTGTTACAGCAAGCGGCGCATCCTCGATCAGTAACACACTCTCGGCAGTCGGCGTCAAAAGCGGGATCGGTTTGATAAAAATGCCGGTGGGCAGCGGGTCCGTAAGTTCCATCAGGGCCACGTCGTTGTCATCCTTTATTGGGTCATAGGACTTATGCACGATGATGAGTTTCACATTTCTTCGCGTGGCGCCCGCCACCAAAGTGTTTGTGCCCGCGGTGATGGCAATCCTCGCCGGGCTGGTATCCACGACGCAGTGCGCCGCAGTTATGATCCAACGTTCCGACAACACTGTTCCGCCGCAGAAATGCGCGCTGTAAGGATCGGCAATCCACGACACGCCCAGCGACACTTGCCAAGGATAAGCACCTATCGGGGCAAGTTCCCCACCAACGATCTTTGGCTGTTTCTTGTCAAGGTAATTGTTGACCGCTTCCATATACAGCTTTGAACCCTTGAGCGCTGAATCCTGGCTGATGGAAACTGTCCCTTGCGCCCGGACCGCTTCTGCAATCAGAGACACGGAAGCGAAAACGAGTAATCCCATCATCAGGTAAATTGTTCTTGATTTCTTCATGTAATCCTCCTATTTGCCAACTCCAAAGAATCGAATACGAACTCCGTCTTCCTTAAAATCATTAACAGCGGTAACTGCCGTGATGCGAACGCCCGCTACTCCCATTTGCGTTAGGAGATATTTAGCGTGCGCCAGTCGCGCGTCTCGTACTGCCTGCTTTTGTTCGTCGTTAACGGCGCCCGTGGCAAGTGAGACCCAGGTGATTGTCCAACCCTGACTCCTTAAATCAGCTACAGCGTCTTTCAATGGCTTTGGGTCAATCAGATCAGGCAAGCCCGTTAGACGAGGCTTTACAATCAATTCTTTCAGGGATTTCCCTAGCTCCACTACCGAGCGTTTGGGTGTAAACGAGGGATCCACCTTAATAAAGGAAGGTGACGTCGCGTCTTCAGTCACAACTTTCATCCATACAGTGTCGTTCGGACCTTCCTCCAGGCCCGTGATCTTTAACGGCGTTCTGCTTTTAATGCGACTGACGAGTTCTGCGGTTTCGGTGGGTTCTGAGCGCGCTTCCAGACTCTTTGTAGTTACCGCATCTTCATGGATGTCCATGCTCGCCAACGTGAATGCAAGCTTTCGTGTTTCGCTACTCGTCAGCTCAATTCCCTTACTAGCTACATATTGTTCGCCTGTCTTTTCCGTTGCTAGTTTTTGTGCGGTCGTGCCAGATGCAACAATTCCTAAGTTCTTGTCAGAAGCTGTCGCGACCTCCTTTTCCCACCCAACTTCTATCGAGCGGGGAAACCCAAACCCGCGCGCCGTAAGGGTTCTGACGGCCGCCATTGCGATGCTGCTACGCGAGAACGCACGCTCAACCGCAATCGGGGAAACCGCCGTAAACCCTGTTTCTCCGCACTTCGGATCGTTTAGCCACCTGCGCGCCGCGGCTGCGTGTCTCGTTACAGAGTGACTCAGAAGATATCGCTCAACGCGTTCACGCCCGTCATGAAGCGCAACTTCCCATGCAGTTCTTTCCTCATTGCGGTTGACGGGCGTTGGCCGTAAGTACGGGTTTGTGATCCACGTGCTGATGAGTTTGGGCACCTGTTTATTGCCTGTCTTTTGGACGACGTCTGTTGCGGCTTCCGAAAATACAAAATGTACTGTTCTGCCTTCGTTGGGGAGGTAACTCACAAGCCAATGCGTGTAGGTACTCATCTGTCCGACTGCGCTGCTACCGATTGCTACGTGCCCGGGCTCAGCGGCAAAAGCTACGAGAGAATGTTTAGAGCCTCGGCCGCGCGGCTCTTGCAAGCCTGGCGTGGCAAGGTTGATGACCGAAGTAGGTGAAGACTCCGGCGTTGAACCATTTCCATTTGAAGTAGTATCGGGAGCCGTTGGTGGACTCTGATTTTTCGGAGTAATTACGAAGTCACCAATTGTGCGACACGCATCAAGGATCATGATGACCATTCCGGGTTGCTTTGATTCCAGCAGTGATCTGACTGAGTCGAGCGCCACCGCAACGTCAGGCAGCTTGTTTTCGACAACTGACGTGGGCAGTTCAGTAGGTGCGAGGAAGCCGTAAGCTCCATGTGAAAAGCCGTGGCCGGAGAAGTAAAATACAACCAGATCGCCTTCCTTGATCGTGTCTACGAAGTTAATTAACGAGTTAAAAAACTCCTTTTTTGTTTTCATGACGAGGGTCGGATCAACCTCAAAATTAAGGTTCGTCAGGCGAATCCTCATTTCGGTAGCGTCCGTTGCCGCACTTGGCAGCTTTGTCTGAAACGTGTAATCCCAATTCCCTATGACCATCGCTCGACGCGCAGGTTCGTGCTCATCCATGTACCGCTCGGGTTCACATTGGGACCAAGCGGATACAGCCCAGAGACAAAGACTGACGATCACAACAAACGAGTGGACCAACAACCGCCAGACATGAACCAGTCGCGTTGAGGTTGTGCAAGTAGACAATTCTTGCATTTCGGTTCTTCTCCTAATCCTCGCCACAGGCCAGCGCTAAAACCGTGGTCCGGCAGCGATTGTCTTTTGCAGTCCTTGTTTTTGTTTAGCTGATTCTGTCGTTTGGTCCCGAACTTCATCGGACGCCGAAGGATTCGGTAGTCGTTGAATTTTCCCCGACTTAACGTACCCCGCGTATTGGGTGAGAGTGTCCGAAACCACCGACCTACCGTTCAAGTCGTAGAGGTTGTACTGGACGATCACGCCGCCGCTGTGGGAGATTCTGCTTCCGCCGGTAAAAATATCCGTCACCAGATTGGTCTTGATGCGGTTGTTACCGCCCGCCTTAACAACGGCCAACTGCAACCAGTAGCCGTCGCCTTCGGTACCGTTGAGCGCCTGTTTCAGATTCTCTGCCTTGATGTACGCGGTGAGTGAATTTATTCCAGTGGCGGTGTCAATCTTGATGAGGGTGGTTACAAATTGATCGAAGCGCTCGTTCACCATCTTCAGTTTGGCCACGGCCTCCTTCGCGTCCGTAACGGAGAGATCCCGCGCCAGTTGGGCCATCAAACTGACCTGTTGCTGCTTCAGTGATTTCAGTTCGACCTTCTTTTCATCGAGATCTTTCTGAGCATGGACGAGATCTCTGTTGAGATCGGCTAGCAGCTTCCGCAACTGTTGCATGCGCCGGTAAGCCTCAAACGGCGTCCGGCGACCATAGGCCTGTTGCGTTTGGACCAATGTGCTCAACTCATCCTGATTTTTCTGCTGCTGCTGCTTGATTTCCTTGATCGCACCTTCCAGCTCTTCAATCTTGCCAGCGGTGTTTTTGGTGTTTTTGAGGTTCTCTTCCAAATCCTGAATGAGCGCGGCTGTCCTCGCTTTGAGGTCATACAACACTTCGAGTTGTCCCAGAATTTGAGAGTTGGTGTTGATGTTGATATTCGGCGGAAAAGCGGCCGGATAGAAAAGATCCGGACGCGGGCTTATACCGTCTTGCGACCTTATCGCACGGAACACTTCAGAGACGAGTGCGGATTCGTTGATCTCCAGTGCATGTCCCTGTACGGTCACATTCGTGCGCAGCAAGGCGGTCATGTCGACAAAAGATCCCAATAGGCTTCCTGCGATTGTTGTGGGTAGCGTGATCGCTCTTGGGCCAAGAGATCGCACGCTCGACGTAGCGGGACACCTCACTGGATCCTGGTTGAGCAGCTTGCAGTATTGCTGGCGTACTAGCTCGATCTGGTTAGTTGTGACGTTGTAGTTAAGCAGCAAATCGATGTCGGGCTTGCTGTAGATGGCCAGCCGGCTGATAGGGGTTCTGGAGTTTTTCAAAGCCTTGACAAGGTCGTTGGCCGCGTAGGCCATGGAAACGTACGCGACCATGTCGCTCTCGATCACGGCGCCTTCGTTGATCTTGGTTTCGCCACTTAGCGGCGAGGTCGAAGGTTTCGGAAACTCTGCGTCGCGCTTGGCCTTCTCCGCCACCGCAATGTCTTTCTCGAGCTCCACGCGGGTTTTCTGTTCCCTCAGTCGAGTTATCTCCTCGCTTTCGGGGGACGCGGTTGTTGTTTGAGCGTGCGCGGCAACTCCAAGAGAACTGACTAGGAGCACTGAAGCAATCAACGCTCCGAGCTGCACGCGTGCAACCTGACTCCAGACTGCTTTGAGATAACCAATTGAAAAAAGATCGCGATAGGTACAATTACTAATCATTTCAGACATGGGTCCACTCCTTGAAGTTAGAACAAATTTTCGGCAGAACATCGATCAATATTTCCTTGTTCACTTGTGTATGAGGTTAGGTGGAAAAATACTTCAACACCCAGGTCTGTTTTTGGCGATGCAGATTTTTTTGCCGGGACTTAAAGGAGAGTTATTGCGCGGCTAAGAGAAAATTCTTCTTGAGCGGAGTCATGAGCAAGGAATAAGCAAATTCTCATATGCAGCGAGCACCTCGTTGTTCGAGTTCATTGCGCCCGCCGCGTCAAAACTTACGGACCTCAAATTTACTGGGCCCCCAGAAATTTTGAGACCCTTTGAAGCAACTTGGCTGTTTTGGCAGAACCGGGCGGTGGGAATCTTTGTCGCGCGAGATGGGCACGCCAACGATCTCGCAAGCGCGCACTGTACGGAAAGGCGGCCTATCTTTCGTCGACCATCTTTAAACGACGCTGGACGCTTTTTAGCTTGGTGGCTTATTTATTGATTGCACGATAGAGGATTTGCAACGCAAGTGCTAACCCAGTCGACATAGTTGGCAACTCTGGTGTAAACGCCGAACTTGTAAGGTTTCCCGCAGCCGTCACCCCAACTGACGATGCCGGCTAATTTCGGGACCTTATCGCTTACCCTCATTAATGGACCGCCGCTGTCGCCGTCACAGGCATCTTGGCCTCCGGTTTCGAGACCGGCGCAGATCATGTTGTCGGTAACCCTCCCGTCATAAGCACGTGGTTCATTGCAGGAAGGGCGCAGCACCAGAGGAAGAGCATCCAGAAATCTAAGCTCGCGAACAGGTGTGCCAGCCACGACTGTCGCGCCCCAACCTGTCACGGTGAGTAAAGCTCCCTCAGTTAGTACTCTGGACTCGCTGTCCGGTGTTAATAGCTCGATTGCTTTAATTCTTGACCCTATGGGAAGAGGATCAAAAAGCTCAATCAGTGCAATGTCATGTTCATAACTACCGTCTTCACGCTGAACGAACTGCTTGTGAACAATGATGCGCTTGACGTTTCTGCGGATTGAGGCTGTAGTCAGACGATTGGTCCCCGCCGTGATCACAAGCTTCGACGGATTCGTATCGATCACGCAATGACCTGCAGTAATGATCCAATTCGGGGAATAAACGGATCCTCCACAAAAATGAGTCATGTAAGGATCCGCGAACCAGGAGACACCAAGAGATACCTGCCATGGAAAGGCCCCCGTTCGCGCAGGTTGACCACCTACAATTAGCGGCTTTGCCTTTTCCTTTTTGAGAAAGCGTTGCACGGCTTCTTCGTATGGAGCCGAACCTTGGGTTGCGGGATCTTGATCCAGCGTAAGCGGACGCTGCCCCCAAGAAACCTGTGAACTAAACGCCATTGCCAGAGCAACCGGCAAAAACATCCGGAATTGCATTATCGCGAAGCTTTTCATATTAAGTGAATTAAGGAAAACTTGGAAATCCCTCCCGTCCCCCAAAACCAACTCCAGCGCAGGGAGCTTCATCGGTGGCTCGGCCAGGTCTTCCACAGATGTCCGGACTTGACCCGGGGCCTTTGGCTGCAATGACCAACAGATACTCAACCGGCGGTGGATGGTGCAGGCCTTCGTAGTTCATGTAAAAGTCGTTGCGCTCGGTTTTGTCTGTTAGGTGGTAGGGCTTAAATTCATTAACACAATCCTTATTCTTCAGCTTGTTGAAGCAATGGTTGTAGAACTGTACTTCATATTTCACGCCGGCGACTTGCGGTAGTGTTATTACCTGTGCGCCAACCGTCAACTTCACCTGGCCTCCAGGCTTGAGATAGATGTTGGCGCCAATATAGTTAGCAATACTTCCTACCTCTAAGACGTCGTTACCTTCGGATGTCTGCCTTCTGAACGTTGATGTGGTCCGTTGGTGAGTGTAGAACAAACCGTTCTCGACTATTAATTTGGGGTTATGTACGTCTGCTTGGGCATTAAGGTCCGAATTGTACCAGTCAGGACCCTCAAGATTAGGAACATTCCGAAAGTCAGATTCATGTCGAGTACCGTCAGGTAATTGGGGCAGGTGCAGATAATAAACACCATTCAATACATCAGGCTGAGTAACTTGAAGCTGCATCGAGGTGCCCGGAGATACCTGAATTTCAGAACCCATCAAAGTACACGTATCAGCCTCTATTCGGAAAACCTTGATTCGTAAGTGGTGTCGATGCTTACCACTTTCTTTACTATGGAAACCGACAACACACGTGGTTCCTTCCCTAGAAAAGGCCATCAAACCCGAAAAGATGAGCTTTACGGATTGGCTCGAAACCAAATCATATTTGCGCGGCCCGGATTGCTCATAGATTTTTGAAAGGTCCATTTTGAGCTTATCCTTTGGCTGCTGTTGAGTTAGGTTAGGGAAAGTGGCAATCTCATGACGATGCTGAGCTAAGACTTCTAACCCGCCCGCGCTCGCAATGGTGCCCGCGACTGCACCCATGCCCTTCAAGTAATCGCGTCTGTTTATCCTGGTCATGACAACATACCGTCCTTTCAAAAGTGTGTGTGGCCTCCGATAACGACGAACGCGGCCCAACTGTAATTTCTTATCGAACGTCGTTGCTGATTTCGTAAAGCCTCTAACTGTGCCTCGCGAAGTGCGGCATCTGTGGAAAGTTGACGTTGCTTACGGTGTTTGTGAAAACTGATCATCAGGTCTGCTGTTGATTCAGACTCGACGGGCCAGAGTGTGGCAACAACGACCGGCACGCTCGCCGCGATAAAGGGTCTCGCCAGTCCGATTGCGCCCTCGCCTCGATATGCTCTTTCGATTCCCGTCTGGCAGGCGGAGAGCACTACCAGCCGAGTCCGCGGAAACTTCAAGGCGTAGATCTCAGAAGCCTGAAGACTCCCACGAGAGGCGTGATGCGTCAGTTGCTCCTTTGATTCATCTTCCGAAAGCAATAGCTTTGACAGCAGTGGCGATCGCTCATCAGTTAAGGCATGCGTCGCAAGATGAATAATGTCTGCATCAACCAGCGACTCTCTCACTCGCGCCGCAGTCGCATCTCTACCGATCAACGGCGTCGCCCCATAGAGTTTTGCGATATCCCTTGCCTCGCGCTCAGCGCCCGGAAGATCAGGCAGACCGCCAAACTGCTTCCTGTCGAAGCGCGGATTGCCGACAATCAGCAACCGCTCCGAGTCGATTTTTCCGCGCTCGGCTTGTGCAGAGCTGCTAGTAAACAGGGTTGCGCTGGACGCTATTTGAATCGCGTAATCTTCGATCAGGTATCTACCGGAGGTCGGTGACACTAACGCCACAAAGGGCACAAAGCTCAGGTTGTCATCGGGCACGATCGCGATTTGCCGGCCACTATCGAGGTAGCTCTCTATGGGCTTAATGAGAATCGTGTGCAATTCCTTTGCGAGGTTGTTGAGTTCTTCATTCTGGTTCGAGTCCGGGTGCGCCAACATTTGCGAAAACTTAAGGATTTTTTCGTCCAGTTCGTCGCGCCTAATCGTGGTATGACCGCTTTTCAAGTTGTCTTTAGTAACAACCCAGGCAATCACCTTATCGTCCAGTAGGGAGTACTGAACGAGCTGAGACTGTTGCGGCAGTTGTTCTTGAATCTGACTCAACTTGAGCGACGAGGCTGTGTTCGAGATTTGAAGCTCGGGGTTTCGTATGTCGCCGGTGAGTTGGGCACCGGTGCTTTTCAGATCAAGCAGAGACCGGGCGCGGGAAGCTTCCGCGTAATTAAAAGCCTTCGCCGGATCATTTTTTCGCGAGTACTGAAAATCAACCGCGATGTCGTAGGCGTTTTGACCCGTGTCGAAAAACTTGTTTCGATAACTCTCTTCCGCGATTTTTTCCCGGTTCCTCTCAAACCAATCCACAACGGTATCCAACTCCGCTTCGACTGCTGCGTCGTTACCCAACTGAATGTGGGCCAGCAATTTCCCTTTCCGAGCCTGATACTGATAAATATCCAGTTTCAGGTTTTGGTATAGCCCGATCGCCTGGTCGTAAGATCCAAGCGCTCGCTCAGGATTGCCGGTTTCACGATAAAGCCGTCCAAAATTCAGAGCAGAGTGGGCCAGCACATTGGTCTTCGACGGCCCATCCGACAGCTTTAATCCTGTTGCGCGAGCCTGTTCGCTGTACTTCACCGCTTCGTCAAACTTGCCAAGGCGCTCGTGGATCAAGGCCAGTCGATCATAGGAACGCGATGCTTGAAACAGCATTTCCGCTTCGAGAGCTAGGCGCAACGCTTCGTTTTCAAATTGCAGCGCCACCGCGGGTAAGCCAAGGAAATAAAAATCAATCGCCGCTTCGTGGTAAAGCGGCCACGTTAGTTTGGCATCCGGAGGGATCGTTTCGGCGAGGCTGAGCCCGCGAAAAATTGCGGCGAGAGATTCCGAATAGTTGCCGATAACGATCTGAGCGCTAGTTTGCGACTGCAAGCAGCGAATTGAACTGGCATGGTCCTCGATCTGTTCGGACGTAACGAAAGACCTGTCGGCGTACTCAAGCATTTTTGAAAACTCATTGCGGCTCCCAACTGCATCCGCCAGCGCCTGAAGAGACTGAGCATAGAGAGATCTGTAGCCTCTTGCTTTAAAAGTCCGAGATAAGCGCTCAAACAGAGGAAAGGCATGGTCCGGATCTGGGATTCGCAGGTAGGAATATCCGACCAACGCTTCCGCAAATAGAACTTCAACGTCATCGCCTGATTGCGTCAATAGCTCTCGGCTTTTTGAGAATAAGTCATTAGCCTGCTGCCACTCACCCTTGTTGTATAGGCCAATTGCGGACCTAATCGTTTCGCGCGCTCGCGCCCGTATTGCTCGCTCGGCGGGCGACGCATTGCCGTAAACGCGGGCGAGGTCTGAAGTGAACCTGTCTTGAACCCTCTTTACTTCCAACGCTCCCGCGTACGAGATAATCTTCAGTTTTGCGTTTGCCTCATCAACCCGACCGCCGTTTGTCAGATTCAAGAAGTCATCAAGCAACGTTTGGACTACGCTGTTTCCCATACGCGATCGACTGAGACTTAATGCCGTCCAGGCAGCGTCGTCGTTTTGAGTTTCATAAGACCTGAGAAAGTCGCTGATGAACTGATCTTTGGTGCCGGCGCTTTTGGCTTTACGTTCTTCGAGAAGCTTCAGGTACTTGCGGGCTTCTTCGGACCAGGGCGAAGTGGAGTCTCGCTTGAGGTATTCGCGCCAATCTTGTTCGGCTTGGTCAAAAAGGGTGAGGTTTTGCTCAGCAAGAGCGCGGTTGAAGAGAGCTTCGAGCGAAGTAGTGTCGATCTCCAGCGCTTTGTTCAGGTACTCAAGGCTCCGGCCAAGCTCTTCCATACCCTTCCCTGACTCCGGCTTGGGCGCCGTTCTATCAAGCTTGGTCTTTCCCTTCTCCAGCCACGCGGCGCCGAGGTCGGCGTAAATCTGTCCGTTGTTAGGATCGTTCTTCAGGGCTGCTTCAAACTGTTCGATGGCTCGATCCGGATCTTTCTTCGCGAGGTAAACCTTGCCCAGGGCATGGCGAACATCGGCATTGGGGTTTTTGCTTAACGCCTCGAGCAGCATAAACTCCGCTCGTTGTCGCTCAGACTCATTGACGTTATTGGTGTCTGGGCCACGCGTAGTTACAAAGGGCGCATAGTTGAATTGAGTTATACGCGATTCCGTCGGACGCTGTTGGCTATAGGCCGCGTTGAGCGCGATTAGACTCCGATCGACCTCGGATTGACGCAGGTAAGAACGCCAGATGCCAAATCCGAGACCGACTACCAGGACGATGCCGGCAGCGACTAACACCGGCCGGACCATGACGTGTTGTTGTAGCCATGTAATCAGCCAAGTAACCCAGCCGAACGGGTTCGGTCTCGGCATTGGTTTAACCAGATTACGGTTCATGGCTTTGGCAAACCTCAACTGTTCTTTGCGGTCAGGGCTAGCTAAGAACTTTTCTTCAAAAGTTTTGCGCCTGCTTTCAGGGAAGGTCCCCGACAGATATTCGTCAATCAATTGGTCTTCGACAACGTTCACCATTTCCCATAGCTCATGTTCCTTGAGCAGCCTTTCTTCAAATGCTTGCTGCTCGTCGTCGGAAAGTTCGCCCAGCAGGTACTGGCTTATCACCTTTTGGTTATCGTTCCGCACCATTGTCAAATTACCTTCCGGTCTGAAGCGACCTGCCAATTGATATGAGGCTAACCACCGATATCTGTCATTTGGTCACTGACCTCTGCCAAACACTCCTTCATACATTTGCGCAAACGCTTGCGTATGCGAGCCACTTTAATAGATAAAGCATTGCTGGTTAGCCGCAGCTCCAGGGCCAGTTTCTTTCTGATCTTTATTTTCGCTGGCGTCAAATCCTGAAAGTAACGCCGAAACAGGTCGTCATCCGTGGTCGTCAGCTTTCCCATACATCGCTTTAGACACTCGTCCTCCAGTTCAAGTCTCTTGCCATCTTCGTCGTCAGACGGATCAGGCAAAACAGAAGGATCGATACCAACCTGTCGTGCCGGGTCTGGCAAATATTCACGATAAACATTGCTTGCAAAGCCATGAAAGCACTTGGCAGGCTCGCTAAATTTCTCAACCACTTTGTCTATTCGAACTGCAACTCGATTAATAACCTCATCGGACAACATCTCAGGGTCGATGCACTCGCGAAAAAGAAAAAATCTAATCAATCCGTTTCGAACGGTTTCATACTTCGCCGCCGCCACGTCACGATCCAAATCAAGCCAAGCAAGCAGCTTGTCCAACTCTTCTTGCGTAGGTTCGCGTTCTCTCTTCATAGGAAGGAAAACTAAAAAGGCTAACAACTCGTTTCTTAGGAGTTTCCAAATCGGAACCGCGCGAGAAGCGAGTATCCAATCGACGAGTGCTCATCTCAGTGGTAAAGAGAACTGAGACTTATTGATTGCGATCAAAATGCCAGCGGCTTGAGTCAGGATGCGAGCGAAACATGCGAAAGATTAGACGGGGTCTTTGGGTCTGTCAACAAGGAATGCCGACTTACGAAGTTGCCGACTTATTTGTAAGTCGCAGACTCTAAAGTAGGTTCCAGACTTTATTCTTCCGAATCAAAATTAGGCTTCACGGCTTCACGATCTGCTCGCCGTAACACCGATCCAGTGTTGCTTCTGCAGGACGGCAATGTGGACGTGAAATTCGATTTGCTTAATGTACAGATTGGAATGCGGTGGTACAGAGTGCTCCAAAGTCTGCTCCTATGTCCAGGCGGCACGATCCGATAAAATGCCCGTGTTTTCGGCGATTCCAGCCTACTCAATGGCTGATGAGACTCGCGTAAAATGTTTATTCTAAAGAGTTTCGAACGCCCGCTTGGCTCAGTAACAGGGTTTCGCGCTCACAACTTCAAGCTTTTCAGCGACTTACAAACGTGATTAATGTTGACGGGAACGTTGACGGCAAGTCAAGCATTCCCGTTATTCACCTGAAGCTCTTCTTCACCCGGTCTGCTACTGCAGATAGAACTGCTCCACAAAGCTGCAACTGCTAAGTATCGCAGGTGACTGGTTACAAAGGTTCAACCTCTACCCCTCACGCCTAATTCAACCCACATCCTCAGCAACACAATACAGAAAAAATAGGCGGATACCGAGTAGGTGATTTTCAAAGAAATCTCCGAAGGAACCGCCGTAATGAGATTCTTACTTGGCGTCCTCGTCGGTTACTCCCTACGAGGTAAACAGAAATCACTTATCAGAGTTCTTGTGACATTGCTGATTGTGTGCGTGGTTTTGTCGGCTATCGTTTTGCCGGCAATTGCACTTCTGGGCCTGAGTATTGACGTCCAACGTGAGCGTCGGTCTAGACCAGCTCAAACCAAGGTCCCAGTCGTCAAAGGACTGACCTATGAAGACGCCGAGAGGAAGCTTCACGCCGCTAACTTGAATCTTCGTTTGTTGGCGACACGTTACGATTCAGCCCTTCAACCCGGATTGATTATTGACCAAACTCCCGCACCTGGGGAGGAAGTAGCTGTCGGCTACCCAGTTGGCGTTACCATTTCCAAAAAGGATTTCGTTGGTCCTGGTCCGTAAGATTAAGCAAACACATTGGACCAGATAAGCCACACGCTGCGTTCCTAGCGTATCCAGCCTCCCTATCTCTCAATCGAACTGACAGTAAAAATGGTTTAGCTAGAGACACGGATGCTTCACGTAATCATTTCCTCCGAGGTTGCTAACATGAAAAATGTTTTCTCTCTTCGCAAGCGTTCATTCCTCTCGCCTGTCTCAACCGGCTATACGTCCCATATCTTCGCTGAGGTTGAATCGTCCAACGAGGGCGAATACAGGTGGGGACACAACATGCTTACCATTGCCGATTGCCGTCGCAGAGTCCAAATTGAATTCTTTTTGGGCACTAAGCGCGAGCGTCGCCGATCTCTGGCTAAGATCAATTTGCTCATTGCCATTCTCACCCGCTTTCGTGACGTGCTCGTTAAAGAGATCGCGTTAATCGAGAAGGCTAAAGCCAAATAGGTATCTGGAAAACAATCGCGGTCCAACTTGCAGATAAAAGCCACTGGTATTCAGGTGGCGACTGGAAGTGAATTGGACCGCGATTTCTTCTGCGCGAGATGAAAGGGGCAACGAATGCCAACGACTAAACATGAACTGCTCGATTGGTTAATGGATGTGCCAGAAGATGCAGAAATAGGAACTGACGGAGCTGGGTTAGCTTTGCTGGCAATTCTTGGCAGCAACGTTCACCTCTTAGAGATCGGTCACATTCCAAATGCGGACGAACTCTATGCTGAGGCGATCAATCAGGCAATGTTGGAACGATTACGTCGGATTCATGCGGCAGGCGGAGAAACGGAGACAGGCGTAATAATAGTAACTTTTCAAGGTTACATATCAGGCATTCCTAGCCTGTTCTCTAGAGACTTCAATACGGCGTTCATATTCAAGAATACAGAACAGGCGGAAAGCTTTATCAGAGAGTTTGCAGACGAGCTCCACAATCCGCAGATTCTCGACTGCCCGTAATCCGACCAGCGAATAATTTGCACCGAATTCTTCCTGGTCTGCCGTCCAGTAGACGCTCTAGTCATTCGCACAACCAACCTCTTTCACCGAAAGCTAAAGACTATGGGACACTCGCGACCACGTCCGAAACATCTTGCAAAGAAACTCTTGCAAATCCGGCGCAGCTTAGGAGTGTCTCAAGGTGAGCTGGTCAGACAACTTGGTGTTCAAGCTCTGATCGACCACACGACTATTTCAAAGTACGAACTCGACAAGAACGAACCGCCGCTCGCCATCCTGCTCGCCTATGCTCGCCTTCTGCGAATTTCCGTCGAACAAATCATTGATGACGAACTCGAACTAACAATTTGAATTGCAAGAGTTCTGTGATCCTTTCCACCCGCCATTAACGTTCCAACCAGCAGTCACGCGATGCTCACCGAATCCAACTCCCCAACGAATCAGCTAATTCAATAACTTCCGCTCTGAGACTTTCACCGAGTCGAAGTCACGAGCGATACGGAGCCTTCGCTGCGGAGGCCGTCAAGGGTCTGCGCTTCGCTTCGATGAACTTCGCGAACTACAAAACAGTTCGCTCCGCCCCTGACTGCCTTCCTCGCTGCGGCTTAAGAGTCAACAAGAGCTGCTAAACGCAGCTCAGAAACAGTCGTTTCTGCTCCAATTTGTTTCGAGGACAGACGTTAAGGAGTCTGAAATCGTGATCATGGTGCCGCAGTTTAGATCCGAGGCCGCCTGGACATATTCCACAAATGATCGACTGAGTCACAGCCAGAGAACATCCGACGAATGTTCGAGCGAAACGTTTCTTTGTCAAGACGCAGTAATGGTAGGCGCGCAATCCGTAAGAATGGCAAACCGCAAAACGTCTTAGCGGAGGCGGAGGTTTTATTTCAATTCGGTAGTTCTACTATGATGGCGTATTATTAACCTTGCCAGTTTCTCACAGGAGGTCCTCCTGAGTATCGCCATATGAGTTGGAGACCTCTGACTACCTGTTGTCTATACCGTTCGACCGAATTATGACTGACCTCGATCAACTCATACGCAACGCCTTACGAAACGTGAATGAGAGGACTTCCTCTCAATTTGATCTGACTAAGTACATTCAGGATTTTCGTACTAGTGCAAGGGAAAAAGCAAAGGCCGTCTTGGCGCTACTCAATGACCAGAACTTTCCGTTCGCAGGGCAGCGCCCTGTATTTGTAAGCATCGGCGGCGGCGATGGTGAGGAAGTCGATTACTTATTGCGGAACACGACGGCAAGTAAGGGTGTTTTAGTCGAGATGAGCCGCCAACTGGCCGAAATAGCACGTGAACGTAATACGTCGCTGGCCGAAGGTAAACGGATCGAGGTATTTCAAGGGGACGCAAAAGAAGAACTCCGACCAGCAATCGATTTCGCGCATACTAATTTGTCAAGTGGGGAAGCCGACTACCTAGCGGTAACGTGCCACGCAGTCATTCATGAACTCTTCGATCGGGGAACACAGGCATTTGATCCTGTCGCGTTTTTCGCTACGATTTTTTCTAATGTCAATGCGCCCACTTGGTTCACTTACCGTGAGCCCGGAGTACCGGAAAAATGGCCGATGTCGGTCATTCTCGCCGCAGACTGCTCACCAAATTCACTACAGGATTTAGCGGAAGCTATTTGTGCTCATCATCAAACTCTCCGCGAGCTGACGCCACGACCTCAAATCGTTGGGGATGGTGTTCGCTTTCATCGTACTTTGGCAATGGAGGTCCTAGCTAAGCTTTTCTATCTACCCGACTTGGTGCATGAAATCGAAGAGCGTTCCACCTCCGTTGACCACACGGTGCTAACAAATACTCTGTGGTTGGCGATCGGGGAGACGGCACGAACTCAAAACAGAGCAAACATTACAACCTTTAGTGCCCCAACAGGCTCATTCATCGATCTCTGGCAACAATTTGGCGTAAGGATAATAGGGATTAACGAAGATAGCACGACCGCACCCTTAGCGATCGCTGAATCACAGACCCGCTTAATTGCGTGGCGGCTGAGTCCCAGCTCGCCTGTGGCATCTACCGAGAACAGTGAGACAGTTGTCGAGGTGGTCAGTTCAGAGCTGGCCGTTGCTCAGGCAGCTCTCGAACGGGGTGATTTGGATCTGGTGAGCGCCCTACTAATATCTAAAGGTCGAGCTTGGATAGAATCTACTGACAAAGCGGCGGCTATTCGATTTCTTAATTCAGTAACCTCAAGAGTGGCGGTTGAGCACCGAGCTCATTTGTGGAGTCACTACCTTTTGTCAATCGCAAGCTTGTTCGCTGGTGAGCCAATCAGCCCAGATATGTTTGCGGAGAAACTCGAAGTTCTCGCGGCGCCGGTTGGATTGTCGTTGTTATTTCGGGCGGAGCGAATGGAGTTTTTTAGAAAAATTGACAGAAGCGATGAAGCCATTACGATAGCTAATACGATCTTACCCGTATTGGACCAAACGGCTGATGTGGCAGATTCGTTAGGACGCTATGTGTCTGGGACATGTCATTTCCTTTTGGGCAGTCTACTTCGTTATGGCGGGCTGTATGCCAAGGCATGGCAGCTTGTTGACACTGCTCAAAAGAAGTTCCTTCCTGGGGTTGACTCTCACGACACGGAATTAGCTCATTGCTACTATGCTAAAGGTGTCTGTGCAGCAATGACTGGTGTATCAAACTTTGATGTTTCTTTTGACCTCGGTAGCGAAAACACACGTCAATTTGCGGGAGCCCTTATTCAGCTGTCTTATTCTCACGCGGCGTGGTTCTTAGGTAACGTCGCTCAATCGAAAGAATTCGCTTCGCAAGCTGCACTACTTTTTGAACAGATCGGAACTCCTCGATATGCAGCTCGAGCCAGGCGTCTTACGGCCTTACTTACTTGGTGGCAGTCGTTGGAGGCTGGTCAACAACCTGATTGGGAAGGTTCTACCTCGACGGATAGCCGCGCAGTGGCTGCGCTCACAGGGCAAACTCAAGACGTAACTTGGGTGGTTCATTGGTTACATTCGCTGCGGCCGTCCAAAGCACTTGGCTTGTTGCAGTTTGGCAAGCATTATGGCGAAGGATGGGAAATAGAAAGAGAGATCGCTTTGCCTCGGATGCTCGACATGCAAGTGGATGGCACTTTGCGATGGCATCCTGATCAGACCGCATACTCGTTGAAGGAAGCGGATGCCATAATTCGCAAGGCGCTCTCCATACCCATGGATCGACGCCTTCCATTATTAGCCGACTGAGTAATGGCTGACAACGGAAACAATTTGATCGATAGCGCGTTTGCTCCCCGGCTGGTGGATGTTAATCATCTCCAGTGTGCCATTGCTGCCGAGGTCATCCCAGAACTGGCGCGAATGCGGCAAGCAACGGATCCGTTTTCTCTCAAAGACAAGTCAGCATCCGAACAGGCAACAGCATTATTCTACCTCGTGGGCATTTGTAACCGACTGAACTGGGATTTTGTGTTAGGGCAGTTCGCTAAAGAGTTGTGGGAAATTACCCAAGGGTTTTCAGCAGAAGCTTTGGAAACCATAGATCGCTCATCGTTTAGAAAGGCATTTGGGGCTTACCGTAGGGACGATGGGGGACTTAATTACAAGGCCCGCCTTGACAATCTCAAAGCTATCGCTAGGCATGTGCGGAACGACAATTTGATTCTCAACGTTCTCGGAAGCCAAACCGTAATGGGAGACAGAGGTGCGGCCGCATTGATTAGACAGGCTCCAGTTTATAATGACGATCCTCTGTTGAAGAAGTGCAATGCATTGTTGCATGAGTTGGTGAGGCGTCAATTGATCAAAGTTATTGATGCCGATGAGATCTCACCAGCTATCGACTACCACATCATGAGACTTTATCTCCGGACTGGACGAGTCCGTGTTACGGACGATGAGCTAGTGCTTCGTCTCGTGAGCCGCAAGAGTGTCCGCATCGAGGTTATTACGGAAATCAGGAAGGCTGTAGCGGATGCCCTAAAATATACGGCATGGGTTGCGGGGGTTTCAGTAAGCACGCTTAATGATCTTGAGTGGGCCTTCACAAGGCGTGCATGTCGCCGCGACTACGTGTGGTGTTGCGATAAAGACAAAAACTGTCCTCTCAGTCTTTTTTGCCTGAGCGCATCTCAGCCGGTCCGAGATATGATCACGGAGCCGGACAGCAGGCATGGTCACTATTAGACTGAATTCGCATTGGATAAGTCCTCATGAACGACCTTCCTCGATCCGAACGTGACCGACTGTTCGCAGAGCAGAGCGATGCGTTCATACAAAAAATGCTCGATGCTTCGGGTAAATCGGATTTGAATTCGATTGTAATTCCGAGTTCCCAGAAACCGTTTCCGCTTCAGCCTCGAATCATACACGACTATCGCGCAATCAGCTCGGCAGAAAAACACGAGATTCAAAAAGATTACTTATCCGACCGCGGCGTTGCTTACTTCATAGTGCTAAATCCGAACGAAAAAGCAGTCCCGTCTGAACATCCCATACTTCAGATCGCCAACCAACTTAAAGAGGACTTGAATCTAAACTATCCTCTTGACCATCCTTTGGAGGGTCATCACGATGCTGTCGAACGGTTTGGGCCACCTGATGGCACTGTAAAAATTTACGATTTGGTAAAGAAGACGGAAGGGTACCGAGAACAGGGTGAGACCTCAGAGATGTTTTCATTACATAGTGATGGACTTGGTAGCGGTGGAACTGTTCAGACGACTGCTCTGTACATGGATTCTCCGCCTCTAATGGGCGGATACACGTTCTTTCAGAATATTCCGCTGTTGGCCTTGAAGCTGGCAAGGGATGATAGTGATGCCTTCAAGTCTTTATTTCTACCCGACGCAGTTACTCAAATACGCCCGAGAGGGAAAGGGGCTCTCAAAGTAATTTGTCCGGTTTTGTTCTTGAATGAGCGGGGTGATCCGCAGGCGTTTTTCAGGACATCAAGTGGAGAGTATCAGGTCAAATTCCGTGACGACGTACCTGCACTAAAACGCGCAATTGCGTTCTTAAACGAACTCGCCGAGCCTTTTTCACCAGGTTCCTTCTTTGTCCACATGACAGAAAAAGGACATGGAGTTCTCATCAGAAATCAAGTAGTAGCACATGGGCGGACCTCATTTGTCGACGGGTCACAGCCGAACCAAAAACGGTTGTTATCGAGGAAATGGTTCATGGTCTCCAAGCGAGACGCAACTTACAAACATGTCCCGGGTATGTTCATATTTAAGGACTTCGCAGATCTGATACCGGAACAGTTTGGACCTGAACTCCTAGAAGGCGAGTGGGTTTACGATTCTGAAAAGGACAAGAACGTTCGCCTTAGATAACCGTTACATGGAACCCATCTCTGCCGCAATCAGAGGATGTGTCACCTGAATCTCGGCAGTCAGTACGGGGGCGCTAAAAAGAAACGGCCGGGACTTAGATTATAGGAGAGTAGGAAACGCGCACGTAATTGAGAGATGACCCGCAAATGGAGTTTCTCCACAATATCGGTTTGCGTCGTTTTGACGTCGAGGCGGCCACCCTGCCGTCAGCGCTCAATGCGCAACCGAATAACAAACTCTTGTGCCCTTTCATCGTTCGCAGCAGTTTTCCACTAGCCTCGTCCCAGACTGTAAATGTCCCATCCAGCGCGCCCGAAACGGCCAATGAACCATCAGCACTCAAAGCACAATCCTGCACCTGATTGGTATGCTCAAACATCGTTTGTAAAAGCGTTCCGCGACAGTTTAAAGCGAACAAAGAGTCGCCCGATAAAAACATGGAAACAGCTAATCGGCTAGGTGAACTCTACCTGGCTGCGTTTTTGAGGTGGTAAGTCTGCGATCGGTGTGTTATATCGTTTCAGTCTATCAATGTTAGGGTAACTCAGACGGCGCATGTACACGTGGATACCGTTAAGTTCCGTTGCGGATCTTGCACAACTCACAACCCATATCTCCTCCGAGTATGGTCCAAAAGCAGTTGCAAAAAAGCTGACCGACAGCTTGTCAGATGCGGTAAAGGCGGTGCTGATCGAACGTGACTATACCGATAAAGACTATCGCAGTACTTACTACAATTTTTATGCTAAGAAGGGCCAACGTTATAGACCTGACTGCGTGAGGCTGCACTTTTTTGACGCAACAGTTAGCTTCGACGAAGGGACCCTCAGGTTGAAATCCGCTACCGATGATCGGCTCGGTGATCATTATTTTGGATTTATGGTCCTACGTCCAACTGGCATCGGTACTATCGGTCGCAGTGTGCTTTCTCCCGATGTCAGGCGTGGCGCGACCAGATACGTTATCGCCGCGGATCACAAAGTACATGTTCTGGGCCATACCTTAATGATCCGTGGATTTCCCTCGATGGACCAACATAGAGATGTATCGGTTTGTGCCCATGCGAGCTGTTGGTCCATGCTGCGGCACTACAGCGAGCGCTATCCCGTCTATCGCGAGTTTCTTACTCACGATATAACGATGATGGCTCAGCAATTTAACCCAGGAGGTCTTGTTCCTTCAAAGGGACTTGGTGTTCCTCAGGCCGAGCGGATCTTTCAGGCAGCTGGCACATTTCCGCTTGTGGTTGCGCGTAAGCGAAATACTGTCATAGATCCTACTTTTTATCGGCAGTTAGCCGCTTATGTAGATTCAGGATTCCCGCTATTTGCTGCGATGCATAAACGACAGCATGCGGTGGTAGTCGTCGGCTATGAGTGGCGTGCTCCGGTGACAACCGCGACCGCTGGAATGCGTTATTCGTGGGACGAGATAGAAACGTTGGCTGTTGTTGACGATAACTATCTTCCGTACATCGCGATTCCAAAGAGCGGCGGAACCTTGTATTCTGCAGAGGACATCGATACATTCATAGTCGCTTTTCCCGAAAAAATATTTTATCCGGCGGAGGCAGTAGAGCTATTTGTTCCCGCGCTGTTTAAGCTCGGTGCAGTTGTGGGCTTACCTCCACAGAACGAAACGATCCTCCGCTATTTTATTACTACAGGCTCCGCACTGCGTCGCTTTGTAAGGAAACACGAGTCTGAGTTTGACGCCAAGCTCCTAAAAACGATCATGACCCTTCGGTACGCACAGTTCGTTTGGGTTGTGGAGATTGCCACGGAGCCTCAATGGGCAACGAATCGGTGTTTTGCGCGAGCTATCATTGATGCCACAGCCAGCCCGCGGGAACTTATGCCTCTTTGGCTTTTGCACACCGCAAAAAAGGCATTGGTTTTCGATCGCGAGACTGTTGGTCTTGAATTACATGCAGGCATGCGAGGGTTGTCACTATCTGACATGGGGCACACAACATTTACGCGGATGGACCAGAATCTGCGGCCAACGCAAACGAAATAAGATCCGGACAGATTAGGGAACATCGTCTGGAGAATTCGGAGCAACCCATGGCGAGGAAAGAAACCGTTTTTGAGCAGATCGAGGGTTTGGAACCGGTCGACCCCGAGGCATTAGTGGACTTTGAACGGGAGATGACCGACAAGGTCATCCCGGAGATTGTTGAGGTCTTGGAGGAGCGACGGCTGCTGGCCGAAGAAAGTCGGCTTCGAGAATTGGAAGTGCTGATTGACAGGGATAAGTGATCTGCGACTACTCTTCAGCTTTTCGTAGACGTTCGTATGCGGCCCGAACGATCGCTTCCAATGCTTCAGCGGCTTGATTGTCTAGGTTGGGATCAGAGCGTAGGAGTGTCGAGATTTGCGCCATGGCCTCAGGACGGCCAACCTTATAGGGTGCGTTTACGAAATCAGACGGGTTAAGGCCAGCCCATGCCGACAAAGCCGCCAAACTCGCAGCATCTGGTCTCCGTCCCTGGGCCATTCGCGTCAAAGTCGACGCGCTGACGCCAGTCTCTGCGGCAACCTCTTTCCACGTTTTCTCTCGCGCCGATACTGTCGCATTTAAGGCTCGGTAAAAAGCATCTCCATCAAAACCCTTATCTTCAACACCCATACTGACCTTCTGGCTCCTCTTCACAAGGCGAATTGCTAAATAGCAATTGACTTTCTATTTGGCCTATACTACACTCCGAATCGAATTGCAATTTAGCAATTCTACATCTAATTAGCAAGGAGTAAGACTGTGGATTTAAATGAAGCAAAAGAAACAACCCCAAATGTGGGTAACGAAGGCGGGAGCGATTTCGAAAGAGAACAACATACTGGGCATGGTCGGCAAACCTTTATCGTCACGGTGAATGAACAGGCGGTGACTCTAATGCAACATATCGCGACTGGAAGCGAAATAAAGGCTGCGGCCATTGACCAGGGTGTGCAGATACAGCCAAATTTCGTGTTGCAGGAAGAATTGGCGAATGGCACGAGCCGCATCATTGGCGATGAGGATGAGGTGCACTGGCGCGAGCATTTGCGATTCACCGCATTGGCACCAGACGACAATTCCTGAGGGAGCCGATAATGAAGATCGAAGTATCCACGGCTATTCAGGAATTGAAGAGTCAATTCAGTACGGCCTCCTTCACGGTGCGTGAAGATGGCCAAGGTGGAGCCTACGTCATTATGGAGCCGATCTCATTGGGTGAAAGATACTGGCCGCGGGTTACGTGGTTTGGATTTCACATTCCCGCGCAATACCCATATGCAGATGTCTACCCTGTGTTCATTGGTGCAGATGTTGTACGCACGGATGGCGTTCCGTTTGTCGCCCCTGTGACACCTGGACATATATTCGAAGGTAAACCTGCGATTCAAGTCTCCAGAAGGAGTGCCGCTGCACAAAGTGGCGTGCAAAGAGCTACCACGAAGATTCTCAAAGTACTGCACTATCTGGAGAAGATACCATGAGTAACAAGTGCCTTCTTAGGATTAGTCGACAACACTTCGAAACGATAACCTCGCATTTATTTCCGGGAGATTGGGAGGAGCATGGGGCGGTCCTGCTAGCTGGGATTTCGCAACGAGACGGAGATCTAACGCTACACGTACGAGAAGTGCACCTGGCCGCGGAAGGAACCGATTATGTGGAAGGTGAGATTGGCTATCGGGCACTCGCGCCTAAGTTCATCCACCGACTGATCACGCGTGCTCGCGATGAACGACTTGCCTATATCGCTGTTCACAATCATGGGAGTGACAACGAGGTAGATTTTAGCCGCATCGACCTTGACTCACATGAGCGCGGATACCCTGCCTTGCTGCAAATTGCCCGAGGGATGCCAGTCGGTGCCCTTGTATTCGGTAAGCGGTCTATTGAAGCCGATGTGTGGCTGCCAAATGGCAGTCGTTTGACACTGGATCGTGCCATAGTGGTCGGCAATACGGTTCAGCATCTAACACCGTCACCGAGCAAAATAGACGTCAGCAACGGTGATACATACGACCGTCAAATAAGAATGTTTGGGAAGGCAGGTCAGGATGAGCTTGCTAATTGTCGGGTTGCAATTGTTGGTCTTGGGGGCATCGGGAGCCTAATCGCCGAATATCTTTCGCGTTTGGGAGTAGGAAGACTTTGCCTCATCGATGACGACCGTGTAGAGGAGTCAAATCTCTCTAGGATCGTTGGAGCGTCCTCTTCTGACGCAATTAAGGGAACCTCAAAGCTAGAGGTTGCATCCCGGCTCATCCTTGCAGCAAATCCTAGAGCCGAGCTTCAACTCGTTCCAGAGGATTTCGCCAAAGAGTCGGCCGCAAAAGCTGCGAGTTCTTGTGACTATTTATTTCTGGCCGCTGACTCAATGCGGGCGCGATTAGTATTTAATGCGCTTGTTCATCAATACTTGATTCCTGGTGTGCAGCTTGGCTCAAAGATTCGTGCTAACTCTGCAGGAACGCTCGTTGACGTAATGAGCGCAAATCGCCCAGTTCGTCCTGGGTACGGATGCCTGTGGTGCAATCAGCTAATCAATCCAAATCAATTAGCTAAAGAAGCAAAAACGGAAGAAGAACGAAAGGCCCAAGCTTACGGAGTCGAAGAACCTAACCCGAGCGTTATTAGCTTGAACGCGATCTCTGCTGCGCATGCCGTAAACGATTTTCTGCTTGATTACCTATGTCTTCGTCCCGAGAGGGCGACGCTCTACTATGAACATTTTCAGTTTCTCGAAAACCGGCGAACTTTGGCGCAACCGCGCAAAGATGAGGACTGCTCAGAATGTTCATATCTTGGCAACCGCTATGGCCGCGGGGATTTAGTTGAATTGCCATGCGTTGAGGATCGAGATAGTCATCTGGTGGAAAAGGTCAACGCGACTGGATTCAAACCACCTGAATCAGACGAGTCTGCTGTAGTGCCTTAGGGTTGTAGTCGTAACGTGTGAAGAGCCCGATTTCGGCATTGGGGTACGCGGAAATCCGCGGGCTCAGTGAGCGTCGACGGTCAACGTTATTCATTCCGCATGTACCGGTAACCAATTGGGCGAGAGAGGCACGAACGTGATGAATTACCAAAGAAGTAAAAGCAAGAATTAGCGAGTAGCGAGCTCAAACTGTTTATGAAACGCGAAGCGAAAATCCTTCTAGATAAGAGTCTCGATTCATTTGTACTAAGCATCGACCGCTTCAATTGTCCATGGGACAAAGGCCGCGTAGAAGCTTTCCTCATAATTTTGGACCATGCATTCGAGATGTTGTTAAAGGCTTCCATTATTCATCGCGGCGGGCGAATCCGAAAACCTCGCGAGAAACTGACCATTGGCTTCGATGCATGCGTACGCGAGGGCCTCTCCGGCTCGATTTCGCCCTTTATCAAGGAAGAACAAGCACTCACATTGCAGAGCATCAATAGTCTTCGTGATGCGGTTCAACATCATTACCTCGACATTTCCGAGGATCATCTTTATCTGCATGCGCAGAGTGGCGTGACACTCTTCAGAGATATCTTGTCTTCTGTATTCGGCATTGAGCTGGGTGACAGGTTACCGGATCGCGTCTTGCCAATAGCTACTAAGGTGCCGACAGATCTCATTACACTCTTTGAAAAGGAAATTGATGAAGTTAAGAAATTATTGGCACCAGGGAAACGGCGAAGAGTTGAAGCACTGGGCCGACTTCGCTCACTCGCGATTGTTGAGAACGCAGTTGGCGGCGAAAAATTTCAACCTGATGAAAATGACTTGCGAAAACTCGAAAAGCGAATTCGAAAAGGGGAAAACTCAAGCACACTATTTCCGTCAGTGTCAGCGATTACATTGGTGACCGAAGGACAGGGTCCCGAGTTAAGAATTAGGCTTTCTAAGAAAGAGGGAATTCCTGTTCAGCTCGTGCCTGAAGGTACTCCTGGCGCCTCAGTTGTCGCAATAAAACGGGTAAATGAGCTTGGGTTCTATAGCCTCACTGCAACAGAGCTAAGTAAAAAAGTAGGGCTAACGCTGAATAAAACCGTCGCGGTGATTCAGTTTCTAAACCTAAAGGGGCAGGATAAGTATCACAAAGAGTTCCTGATGGGTAAGTCTAAGTTCGATAGATATTCTCCTGAAGCGATTTCAGCAATAAAGCAAGCTGTCGATGAGAAGGGCATGGCTGCCATTTGGAGCAGCTATATCCAACGGGGGAAATCGAAAAAGATGTCAAAGGTGGGTTAAGAATGTAGCTGTCAAAAGACGCTTTTCAGGGAATCTATGCCTGCATTCGGACACTCTGTGGCGTGCCGTCAACCTTCTCGTCAACGTTAAAACTCACGCTTGTAAGTGACTGAATAGGTGATGGATGTGAGTGCGAGCCCATTTACTGAGACAAGCGGGCAGATGTTTTGCTAAAGGTGATAGTGCCCAGCACATTGTTCATTTCTAAATTGTCCCGCGGCTCGTCTTTCGTCACTCTCGACGCTCCAAACGCTCTCAGCGGTCCTGCCCCTGAGCCGTCAAAGATACCGAGACGAACGTCACTGATTTTTCACGATGCACTTGTAAGACATTTAGATTAGGTATAGCGGACTGGCATCGGCATTCTCAGAAAGCCATGCTCGGTAGCCGTCAATCTCTGGCCCACCGAGGTTGATCGAATACTCGACTCCAAATATTGCAATCACAGCGAAGAATTCTCCGGCATCGGTGTTTAGAATCGTCCATTCGTGAAGCACCTGATACGAGAGTTCGCCCCCGTTGGGGAATTGGAATTCCTTATCATAAAGTTGCCGAATGTTTATCGGCCAAAGCAGATTCGGCTTTCCGAGGCGAACGTAGTGGCGGATCTCATCCAACTCCTTTTTTTCGACAATTTCGTCATTCCAACCATCTACTTCGATCCCTCGCTCTGCCAAGACTTCGAAAGCTACCTTAGCAATAAAACGAGCGGTGACATAGTCATTATCAGGGGCTTGTGAATGGGGAATCCATAAGGTGCCTCGTTCCCGGGCTCGGAGTGAAGCTATCCATCTTGACTCATTCTCACCTTCGTCGGCGCCGACACAGAGTTGGCCCTCCTCGTCATAAAACAACGCAATTCGTGTTTTTGATTGTGGGTGAAATCCGATAGCTGGCGGAACACGCTTCTTTTTGCTCGGCACTCGCATCTCGAACCTTGCACACTTTGCATACCGGGTCTCCAGAAATGGTTTCTCAACCTCTCTGGCAATGTAATTGTTACAACGATCGCAAACCCATCCACGCGGCAGAACATGTTCAACATTTCCTAATGATTCAGGAATGATATGTTCGATCGAGACTGAGGATTCTGAATTAAGTTTGCAAAAGATACAGCGCATCGCATAAAGTCCTTGTGGAATCACCACGCACCGATTTATTCTACCAAACAGGTCCATAGTTGCGTCATTTTCGGCGCCGAACGGCTAGCAATTCACACCTTCAGACGCTCAACGTCATCCCTCAATGATCGTTAGAGAAATTGATCAACAATCGGCACACTTGGCATCAGTCAAACGTTTAGGAGCAGCCAACAGCCAAACCTTGGGATTCTTTCCCGAAGGAGCGTTTGATGATTATGCCCGGCGAAAACAAATACTCATCGTCTTGGATGAGAATCAACAATGTATTGGTTACCTTCTGTACCGGATCTCCCAAGAGCGGGCGATCATTGTTCATTTGTGTGTAGATCGTTCATTGCGACTACAAGGCGTGGGTACGACGTTGTTCTCCTACTTTAAGGAGGTCGTGAGGGATCTCCGCGGCATCGGCTTGCGATGTCGTCGCGACTACGAAGCAAGCAAGCTCTGGCACAAACTAGGATTCGTGGCTCAATACGATCAGCCAGGACGTGGCAAGATTAGAACGGATCTTACCTACTGGTGGTTCGATAACGGACATCCCACATTGTTTACGGATACCATCCTCGAAATGGCGAAGTCAAAGATTTGTGTAGTTATCGATGCCAATATCTTCTTCGATTTAAACGACTCTTCACGGTCAGGGTACGCGGAATCGAATTCCCTACGCGCGGACTGGCTTTGTGACGCCATTGAATTATGCGTAACAGATGAAATCCTGAACGACATCAACCGTAGCGAAGACGAGGCCGAACGACGCAGAGCACGTGAGCTAGTAAAGCAGTTTACGATTCTTCCATGCGATCAGGTATTACTGACAAATGTTGCTGAGACACTCAAGTCCTTCTTTCCAGACAAACCAACATCGCGTGACGACTCTGACCGTTGGCAACTAGCGAGAACGATAACGTCAAACATGCAGTTTTTTGTTACTCGCGATGAAGAACTGCTGGACTTATCAGCCAGAATTTACGAAGCCTTCGGTATTACTATCCTCCGTCCGACTGACCTCATCATTCGCATTGACGAACTCAGGCGAGAGATTGAGTATGCGCCTCAGCGACTAGCGGGCACGCTATCTGAAATTCGGCGAGTTCGGAGCGGCGAAGAAGCTGGCTTAACTCAGAAGTTTCAAGCTGCGGCTCTAGGCGAAACAAAATCCTCGTTTCAATCCATGCTTCGGACGATCCTCGCCGATCCAGATCGACACGCGTGTTATGTGGCCATCGATGTGAATAAAGATCTGCTTGGATTGTTCGCTTACGATCGATCAGATGTACACACTCTCGAAATACCTCTCCTACGACTGTCTCGTGGCCCAGTTGCAAACACCTTAGTTCGATACATACTTTTTCATTCGTTGTCTCAAGCTGCTAATGAGAAGCGGCCTATTACGAGTGTTACAGATCCTTATCGGGACGAGATCATATTGTCGGCACTTGGTGAGGACGGCTTTCGCACTGTCGGGCAACAGGCTTTTAAAGTCGGGTTCCCGGTGGCCCTAAGCGCATCTGAATTGTCTCAGTATCTTTTATCGCTCAATTTGCCAAGTGCAGAGGCCAAGGCTCACTGTGAAGAGCTTTCTAACCTTTTGGTCGCTCCTACAGTTACCGCGAACTTAGAAACGACTAACGAGATTGAGCAAGTACTCTGGCCCGCAAAGATTGTAGACGCGTACCTTCCTACGTTCTTAATTCCAATTCGGCCGGAATGGGCCAAGGAGTTGTTCGATGAGACATTAGCCGGGCAGACACTCTTCGGCTCAAAGCAAGAATTGGGTTTAAGCCGTGAAGGTGTATATTATCGAGCCAAAAATCCTTCAGCTGGCCTCATAGCTCCTGCTCGCATTCTGTGGTATGTCAGTTACAATTCGCGCTTCTCTGGGAGTGGACATTTACGCGCCTGTTCGCGGCTTGAAGATGTTGTGATCGATAGACCAAAGAATCTCTTCAGACAATTCCGTCGCTTAGGTATATACGACTGGCAGCATGTTTTCGATTTGGCTAAGCGAGATTTGGAAACCGAAATCATGGCCGTTAGGTTTAGCGATACTGAGTTGTTCACAAATCCATTAGAGTGGAATGATCTCCAAAATATTCTGCGACGTTTCGGGTGTAAGACACAGTTACAATCTCCCGTCTCAGTTCCTCGGGAGCTGTTTGCCGAACTATATAGACATGGTATGCAAATGCAGGCGCAGGAGACTAACTAATGACCGACACTACGCTTCTCTTATCACTTCGACCTGAATTCGCAGAGTTGGTTTTTGCTGGAGTCAAAAAGGTGGAGTTTAGAAGGGTACGACCACGCGTTCAAGCAAACGAGTGGGTTCTGGTTTACGTTTCAACTCCTGTGCAAGCGCTCGTCGGCGCAATTCAAGTAGCGAACGTCATTGACGGTCGCCCAGCGTCCTTGTGGAGAAAAGTACGTAATGACGCCGGCATAAGTCGTCGTCAGTTTGACGAATACTATGTTGGCGTGTCTACAGCCTACGCAATCATATTGAATG